>Ga0105048_10001054_pt1 | contig 44320 bp, 33 predicted proteins | sample MAT05_FD_78382 | JGI IMG/M metagenome (GOLD analysis project Ga0105048, IMG submission 78382) | Freshwater microbial communities from Lake Fryxell liftoff mats and glacier meltwater in Antarctica - MAT-05 | ecosystem: Environmental > Aquatic > Freshwater > Ice > Liftoff microbial mat | place... | reverse complement strand
CCACCGTATCGACTTCAGAACGAAGGACACCTTGCCGTGACGAGGCAATTACCGAATAATCACCTAAAGGAAATATTGAGGGTGGAGTAGCCTGTAAGCTCATTAGTAAAAAGTGAAATAAGTCTTAAATATAAATGAATTATTTCACTCATCAAAAACGGTAAACCACTTACATCTTCAAAATGGTGAACTCGACCCGGCGGTTCTGTTTGCGTTTGTCTTCGGTCTCGTTGCTGGCAATGGGTTTGCTAGGTCCCCAGGCTTTGGTTTGTACACGGGTGTAAGCAATACCTTTCTCTTCCAGGTAGCACTTTACCGCTTCAACACGATCTTCGGAGAGTTTCATGTTCGGTTCCCATTCCCCCTGGTTATCGGTGTGACCCTCCACCAGTAATTCCATGGCGGGGTATTTGGTCAGCATCGACACAACCTTGTCGAGTTCCGTGTCAGCACCGGTCAACAATTCGAATTTGCTCTGCTCAAACAGGACTTCACGCATTACTATTTTTTGCCCCGGTTGAATTGGAATTAGATATATGTTGCGCTTGATGTCGCGAAAACGTTTGTCTTTGCTTAGATCAAGCACCTCTGTGGCTGGGAAATAGCCTTCTTTGGTGGCCGTCAGGTTGTACGTTTTCTGCGTCGGCAAAATCATTTTGTACTCACCCGTTTCGGGGTCGTAGTCGACCCGGGATATTTCTTTGTCTTTTTCGCGGAACAAGCCCGATACCACTTCCGAGGCCACCGGTTTACGGCTTTGGGCATCCAGCACTTGTCCCGAAATAATGGCTACCGGATCGGGTTTGATTGACGGAAATAGCTTGAGTCGGAAAATGTCGTCTTCACCCATTGAGTTGGCCCGTGAACTCAGGTAGGCATAGTCGCCCGAAGCTGGAATTGTGAAATACCCGTCCCACTCGGCGGTGTTGATGGCCGGGCCAAGGTTTTCGGGTTCACTCCATACGGTCCAGCTGTCGTCCTGCCGACGGGTTACGAAAATATCGCCGTTCCCAAAACCAGGATGTCCACCCGATGTATAATAAACCGTACGCCCATCGGCGGCAATAAAAGGTGAACACTCAAAATCGGCTGAGTTGATTACTGCTCCCATATGTTTGGGTTCCGTCCAGGTGAAGTCATCGCGCCGAAAGGATACATATAGGTCGCGGTCGCCGAGGGCATCCTTTTTCTGCATGGCCAGCACAATCACTTTGCCATCGGGAGCAACCGTAAACTCTAACTGATTGTCTTTGTGAAGATTGCGATTGTCCGACATTTTGCATTCGATGGGTATTGCCCAACCCGCTTTGGTTTTTTGTGCTTTAGAAATGCCGTATCCTAAACCCCCATCGGGACGATACACATTGATTAGATAGATTATTCGTCCATCGGGCGACATGCCGCTTATGGCATTATCTCCCGCGTTATTAATTGGCGATCCCATATTGATAGCCTCGCTCCAGGTAGGGGGTTCGCCTGGGGCACCCGGTTGCAACGACGAATGCCAGACATCCTGTTTGTCGGGGCTGCCCGCATTTTCTTTGTGAAAATTCCGGGTGAAAAACAGCGTTCGGCCGTCGGGCGAAATCACGGGGGCTACCTCCTGACCCGAGGTATTGATCGTTTTGCCGAGATTTTCTTTTTCAATTTCCTTTGGGGTACCTTTTGATACGAGTACGTTTACCGGTATGGGCTTGGGTGAATCGCTTATGCCAACGGCATCGATTTGGTTTGGCCCTTTAATGGCGGCCGTGCCCAGCGTGATTTTTACGGCATTACCCACCAAACCCGTATCTTTTACCATAATTCGCAATACACCCTCAGCACGAGCCTCTGGGCTTGCCGTATACACAACGTGCTCACCGCCTTTTTCGTCGTAGACAACTACCCTCACCACCGCACCTGGGTTGACATTTTCACCCACCACCACCTGCCGAATGGGCATGGCCTTTTCGAAGCCAACGTGCAGCCATTCTTCCGAGCCATCGGGGTAGAGCGGTGACCAGGCACACGGACTCACCCCCAAAGCCGGGAGTTTGTTGGGTTTCCCCAGTGCCTGTACCGCCCGAAACTGCTGACCATAGGTGTCGCCTTTGCCTTCCGACGATACACCAATTACCCGGCTGGCCCATTGCACTGTTTGGGCTTGGCCGCGAAGCGAACAGGCGGTGGTTAACAGAATGACGAAAAGTATTGATGTACGCATACCTTTTTACAAGCAAAAATTGTGCTTGACCTTACAACGCCATATGGCGAGTTTCTAATTTATGTTTTACCAAATCCTTTTTGAGTTGGTCGGCCTGTTCCAAAAACCGCTCACCATCTTTGGTATCATACCCGTTTTTAATCAACCCGTTTGCCTCCTCAATGGCTTGATCGGGCCGGTCGAGCAGGTAATACAGGTTGGCTAAATTGTAGAAAACTGAATACCTCATTTTCTGTTCGCGTTTGTCGCTGCCCGGAAATTTAGTTTTCAAGTCCTGAAAATAGGCCATTACGGGTTGCAGGTTTTGTTCCAGCCGATCCAGCGATTCAGTGGCCGACATCTGCTTGCCCAGTTCCTTGATAGCTTTAATGGCTTCCTGCTGAATGGGGTATTCGGGGTGGCTTTTGGAGTCAAGAATCCACAAAAAATCCCGGCCTGTATACGGTACATAGCCGTACCAGCGATTTAGACTCTGGTTAGCCGTGTTGATACCATTCTGAACGTAGCCCGCCAGTAATTCAATCATAATCGACTCCTTATTTTCTTTGGCATAGCGATTCAGGTCTGCCAGATTTCTGAACTCTTTGGTGCGCTGCATCATAGTAGAAGGAAACGTACCGAAGTCAATCTGCTTACCCGTGTAGCCCGACTGAAGATTCGCATTTTGCAGGAATCGGTTGGAAGACACCTCCGTCTGTTTTTTGACTTCCTGGCGTTGTTCAGATTTTGTATTGTCGCGGGGACCTGTAATCTGATAGCCGCCCAATGCGCTGTATGTCAGTTCATTGGCGTAATAGGTGATCGTTTCAATCACTTTTCCTTCGCGATCTTTACGCTCTTCGGTACGTGTTTTGGTTTCGCTTTTCTCGAAGCGCACTGCGTTGAAATTAATAGTTATACCAACGGTCGGACGGTTTTCAACTTTACCAAATCCCGATAGTTGAATCTGATTATATACGTCGATTGGTGGCATAAGCCTGACCACCGATGGCGCTACATTCACCCGAACCCCGTATGACCGGTCAGTGGGATCAATAAACTCGCGGGGTAGTGTCAGGTAGCCGACTTCAAAATAAAATCGGTCCAGATCGACTTTCTGGGCGAAACTAGAAATAGAAAGTAGCAACAAAAGTGCCGTAAACAGACGAGTAAAGGAATACAAACGCATGTTTGGGGGGTTGAGGGAAAGTTATTTTTTTTATTGCCAAAGATAACAAAACCCACCCAAGTAGGAAACACGTTTGTTTTAGACGGTTTTGTTAATGCCTGAAAAAATCTTAGCGCATTCCTGTAAACCGTTCACTTGTTGGTTGCTGTCGAACCATTTTGAAATCCCGATGTAAAAACCGGACTCCCAAGTAAGCAATTGCAGTAGCCGAATTCGGATTCTGAAGCGTCAGAACTAAATTGAAGCGGGAGTTGGTGTCGGGATGAATCAATTCGCAGTCCGTCCACTCCTGACCCGTAAATTTGAGGTTACTGATGATAATTTGCCCTTTTAGTTTGCGCATATTTTTGTTGCCAGGAGCCACCTACCGCCGTAATGCGGGCAAAATAACGGTCGCCGGTTTTAAAAAACTCAATGGTCGAATGCCGCCATGGAACGTACCAGAGTCCACGCAAGGCATCGGCAGGCCGTGGTGGGGGTGCCGATGCTGTTACACGAACAGAAAGCAGGCAAGTCAGTAAGAAAAAAATTACAATCTTCATAATGTTGAGTAATTAGTAATCAGATTGGTAGCTGATAATGCATTACCAGGTCTAATTCTAGGGTATTGTTTTGGGATTAATACTCAGCTTGCTCAAAAAGCTGAAAAAATGAGCATTGGGTTTCTAAACCCCGAGACTCATAGTTCTGTAACAAAGGCTCCCTGTTGCCTGACGGAATAACAACGGATGCCGCGTTGCCTGGCTTCGAGCAGGAGCCGGTCGGTGAGGGGTGTTTTGTTGGAATCGTCGAAAATGACCTGGCGGGCCACCACGCGTTGGTCGAGGTCGGACCATTGTTGCATGGCATTGCGCCGGATAACGGCGTAATCGACTATGGCAGGAAGTTGCCAGCGCATTCGACCCCGAAGTTTATTAATGAGCAAAACCGTTTTCCCTTGCCATACCCACAGCGCGTAATCATCCGTTTTTCGGTAGCATTGAATCGCCTTTACAGTATCCTGTTTAGCATCGGCAACCGTCAATTCCGAAATACCCCATAGTCCAAACGTATTTTTAAGGTAAAAATCGAAAGAGCGCGGATCATTTAGAACGTCGAGGTCTGTGAGCAATACAGATTGGCTCCCCGATGTCAGGCTGACGGCTGTTTTGTGGGGCAGAAAATGGACGGCTAACCGTTGCTGGTTACGCCGGTCGAGTTCGTCGGAGAGGAGCATACCCATCAGTAGTAGCGCTAAGCCAGTAGCTAACCAACCGAAGGAGGCCTTTCGGGCGCGCCAGGCATACATGGCAGCTACAATTACACCATACAAAATTACCATTTCAATCATATTGAGCCAGAGTCGCTCCCATAATCCACCGGGAAGCTGACTGGTTTTACTCACACTCTGATTGAGCAACCACGTCAATTTTTGGAGCAGAAACCCGGTTATATCCCGCAGATAGGGCACCCAGCACATGGCTAAACTAAACATGGCTAAGGGTAATAAACCGGCTACCATATCCATTACGACGGGGTTGGCCAGTAGAAAATAGGTTGGGAACTGGTGAAAATAATATACGCCCAACGGAAACGTAGCCAGTTGGGCTACCAAGGCTACAGCCGTAATTTCCCAAACGTGATCCAACCACTTATTCTTCACCTCAATCAGTTCATACACTGACTCATGCCACAGGCCAATGCCTGCCACAGCAACGTACGAGAGCTGGAAGCCTGCCGAGAAAAGGGCATAGGGATCAAAAAGCAGGATGAAAAAAGCCGATGCCCCCAGCGTATTCAAAATGTTGGTGTCGCGATTGGTGGCACTGCCAATAATCAGAACCGAAAACATCCCCGCCGACCGCAGTACCGCTGGCGAAAGTCCCGTTACCAGCGCATAGAACCACAACACAGCCAGCTGGGCTATGCCAATAATCAGTTTCTCCTTTCGGGTTTTCTTACCCCTTCTGAACAGGCCAAGCAGTAGCACCATCACATTGAACAAAATGCCAACATGTAAGCCTGAAACCGATAAAACGTGTACCGCTCCCGCTGCCGAGTAAGCCTTATATAACTCGGGATCAACATCGTCGCGAACGCCTAGCAACATGGCATTCACAATGCCCGATTCCGCTTTAGAGCCAATCTGGTGCGTAAAAACACTATCAGCAAAGGCATTCATCGTGGTAGCATAGCGGGCAATCAGGCTCTTGGGAGCGTAGTCAATTACCTGCCGCTGATAGGGGCGAAGATATTGCTGATGGTAAATACCCTTGTTGCTGAGGTATTGCTTGTAATCGAACTCTGCCGGGTTTAGGGGCGGGTCAATTGGGCGGGGTTCACCCGATACAAGCCATACTTCGCCGTAGCGCGGCCTCTGCTGATTTGTTTTATCTAAATATACGATCACGCGCCCGCTTCGAGGTTGCCAGCCAGCGCTATCTGTTTTGGCTTTCCGGATTTCAAGCTCTACCCGGTATGTTTTGGCGCGTTCTTCAGGTAGAATATCGACCACACCGATGTAGGCACGGAGCGAATCGGACAGGTGAACGATGTTGTTGGGATTGGTACGGGGCGTATGGTGTTGTGTAATGAGCCATCCCAGCAGCCCTGCCAGTATTATAAGCCCCAGCGACATGCCAAGGCTCCGAAAACCAGGCGTTTGATGATGTGTCTGTTGCCACCAGCCTCCCGCAAAAAAAAGGATGCCCACCACTCCGGTTGCTATAGCGAAGTAATGGGCATCAGGAAAATAAGAATAGCTAATAATGCCGGCGACCAAGGCCAGCGCAAAGCGGGCGAATGGCGCGCTTTTCATGCGTGCGAATAGGCCGAACCGGGCAGTACCATCTTACAATGTTGAATAGTACATTCATCAAACATTGGCCCAACAGCTTTGAATCCGAATGATTCGTAAAGCGGCATGGCCGTAACCTGGGCATGCAAATAAATAGATTCGATGGGTTCAGGTTGCAAGCTGAATACATCGTCCAAAACCGCCTTTACTAAGGCTTTGCCTACACCTTTTCCACGAAACGCTTTCCTCACGGCGAAACGTTCGAGTTTTATGCCTTTGCTGGTGCGTCGCCACCGGGCTGTACCACAAGGAGTCAATTGCCCCTTTTTATTGGGGAAAGTAGCAAGGAAATGCCGACTTATGGTTTCAAATTCATCGTATTCTTCGGCGGATGGGACGTTTTGTTCTTCCACAAATACATCGCGACGGATGGCGAAAGCCTCATCGAGATCAATAGGGGAGGATATGGCTTGAACGTGAATCATATCAATTAACAAATAGGCGCGCAGCTGCTTTTTCGCTTCCAGCCGTTGCCCGCAGAATATACATACCTTTTGGTAGGCCGGTAACGGATACCGAAACGCGGGTACTTACGGTATTAAGTAAGTTTTGGGTACGCACCAATTTACCACTAAGATCGAATAATTCAACGGTTAGTGCCTGAGAACCTTTAAAACGCACTTCGGCAGTAGCTTCAATTTGGGCAGGGTTGGGCAAAACAGCAACAACTAACTGATCACTTTCACCAAGTGGATTGTTGGCGGAGGCAATTAGCTGCTGCCGTCGGGGGCTAGCTGCCAGCACCGCCCGCATGCGGGATCGCTGCCCAATCGTGAACAGGTTCATGCACACATCGGGGGAGTAGTCCATGTAGTTTTCAACCAAATTTTTGGTACGCTTGCCCGGTATACACTCCGAGAAGATTGGTCCGCAGTTTGTTCCCGTGTTTCCGTTCAAGGTTGGCGGAGTGTCGTAGATATAATCATCGCCACAGTCGGAGAAACCCCAAGTATGAAAAAGACCCAGCCAATGGCCAATTTCATGCGTTGTCGTACGACCCTGACAATACAGTTTGTAGGCTGGCGTACAGGCATTTGCTCCGAAAATAGTGTACGAGATTACTACGCCATCAATCGTATCGTCGGCATTGTCGGGTAAACCTTTGAGGGTATCAGCAGCTATTGGTAACTGTCCGTAGCCAATGGTGAGTCCTTCCAGATTAGCCACCCAGATATTCAGATACCGGTTTGAAGGCCAAAAAGAGATGTCGGAAAGTAGTTTTAGATCATTATACACATACGGATCAAACTTGGCTTTCTTATCGTAAAAACTGCGTGTGATACCAGTGGTCGATTTGCCCTGCGGATCGGTGGACGCCAGGTAAAACTCGATACCCGTATCGGAGCCAACAGCACTGGTATTGAAACCGTTTGTTCCAGATTTTCGCCGATAATCTTCGTTCAAAACCCGAATTTGAGACTGAATTTGCTCATCAGAGATGTTCGGATTATTGCTTCCGCCCACAAAAAGTGATGAGTTGTTATGCACTACATGCACCACAACCGGGATTCGATAGACCACATCGTTGGCGGCTTGCCGGGCGCCAATACCCAGCTGAACCTGGCGGATTTTTTGCTCCAGAGCCTCCGCCTGCAACTGACGGGCGGGGTTGCGTTGCCGGAGCAATCGCTCTACGCCCGCACTGGCACATCGCTCAGTGTGGATATGAGGAGCGTTTAGGCCGAATGGCTGTGCCTGTGCGGAAACAACAAAGCCGACCAGCAAAAGCAGGCCGGCTATTGTCCGAATTCTGGTTCTATTGACCGGCTTCTTCATACGCGGCAATAATCTCTTTCACTAAACGATGTCGTACCACGTCGCGGCCATCCAGCTCTACAAACGCAATACCCTTTATTTTCTGCAATAAATTCGCCGACTCAATCAGACCTGATTTCTGCTTTTGCGGCAGGTCTATCTGGGAGCGGTCGCCGGTGATAATCGCTTTTGATGTCGGCCCCATACGTGTCAGAAACATCTTCATCTGCATAGGCGTAGTGTTTTGGGCCTCATCAAGCAGAATAAACGCATTGTTGAGGGTCCGACCACGCATATAAGCTAAGGGGGCTATTTCAATGGTGCGATTTTCGGTGTAAAATTTTAATTTTTCTGCCGGAATCATATCGTCCAGCGCGTCATAGATCGGCCGGAGATAGGGATCAATTTTTTCTTTGAGATCACCTGGCAAAAAGCCAAGATTTTCTCCCGCTTCAACTGCCGGACGGGTGATAATGATCTTTTTAACTTCCTTGTTTTTTAACGCCCGTACCGCAATGGCTACAGCGGTATAGGTTTTACCTGTTCCGGCAGGGCCAATAGCAAACACCAAATCGTGCGTTTCGGCGGCTTCGACCAGCTTTTTTTGATTAGCGGTTCTTGCCCTAACGACTACGCCTTTGGTACCATACACCAAAACATCCTCGTCATTGCCTACGTCGATAGGGAGGGGGCCTTCGCCGTTTGTACTGGAGCCGGTAAGGTAGGTTTCCACATTTTCGTGGGTTAGTTTACCATATTTCTGGAAGTGTTCTAACAGCGAGTTCAGAACATCGGAAATGCGGCTAATTTCTGGTGTGGTGCCTTTGATGCGAATTTCGTTGCCGCGCGAAATAATGCGGCTCATCGGGAAGGCAGCAGCAACTTGCTTGATATTGGTGTTTTCAACGCCCAAAAAGTCGATGAGCGAAACATTGTCTAAGGTGATTACTTTTTCGACCAAACGGATTCTGTAGTTTAATGTGAGAATAAAAGGGTTGTTTAGCCATTAAATATAACGACAGGCTACGATTGGACAACGTATTTTCTCAAAAAAACAATCAAAAAATTCCTAAGCGGATGGAGACCAGCCCGTTGGGCTGTACCTTAAAAAATGACAATGCATAACAGCGCTCTCGTAGAGTCCGTGCATATGCACCACTAGGTGGGCATATACACGGACCTCAGGATAATAGATCTAGACACTGCAGTAGTGGGAAGGTGTAAAACGTACGTTTGGGGCGACTGCTGCCCAACACGGTAAAGTTGTTCGATAGGCTACTCGACTAGTTTAATACCCGTGCTGTTCAAAATACATCCGGCGAATTTTGTCGCGGGTGCGCTTTAAACGCATTTTGATGGCACTGTCTTTAAGGTTGTACTGTTGGGCTATTTCTTTAATATCGAGATCGTCCTCATACTTCAGGCGAATCAGCATAGTCTCTTCAAGCGTTATATTCTCCATCACTACGGACAAATGGCGAAGCCGTTGTTCAAGTTGTTCTGTATCGTTTACATCGGGCATATTATGAGCCGTTTCATCAAGCTCGATAATAGTGTTTCGACTCGTGCTCCGAAGCTGATCCATACAGTAGTTGTATGAGATGGCATAGAGCCAGGTCGAAAAAGCAGAACGTTCCTGAAAACGGTTCATGTGGGAGTAGACGCGCAGGAAAATGTCCTGGGTAAAATCCTCTGCCTGGCTGGCATCTTTGGTGAGCGAGTAGCAGCGTCGATACACTTTGCTGACATACCGATTGTAGAGCTGCTCAAAATAAGCGTTCTGACGAGTGTGCAGGTACAGCCGTACCAGCTCCTCGTCTTTGACGGAGTGTTTCATTTTTACTATTTTTTATGGGGTAGGTTTGCACTCTTTACTCTTTGTTACTTACGCAGTAAACATATGTTTAGCTTTATAAGCAACTGCAATTATACTAAAAAAATCATATAAATAAATCAGAGATGTAACTGACTGATCCATTTAATGGGCAATGTAAAGAGAATAGAAACGCCATGCAACGTCAGAATTCAACCAACTAGGTAAGTTTCTTATTGGTGGCCGCATTATTTAGTAAACGGCGACAATTTGTGTACAGAAGCATGATTAGAAGCTTAAATGTCGATATAAAAAAACTCGGTTTAGGCCATTTACAGCGCCAAAAACGCCCTAAAACGAGTTTTAAATCTACTGGTTATCAAGACTGCTAACCAAAAAGAAGGGACGGGATAGTCAATAGGCGGTCACATGAATGTAGAGCAATGCACTAATGGCACTGGCTTAAAACACAATTTCGGGTCGTCTGACCAGTCAAAGATACTGATCAGACGACCCGAAATCAGAGTGGTTGAACCTGAAATCAGTTTATCAGCAGCCACTTATTATAAAGGGCTTTTTGTTTGTCGGTTTGATTGGAGATTGCTTCTAACCGATAGGCTACTAGAGGTAGTCGGGCAATGGTTACAGGTAACTCACGCAGGAGACCGCTGCGATTGATAATCATTTTAAATGTGTTGCCTGCTTTAAACACGGTCATTAATTTGTTTACATCTTCGGTAACGCGGACACTGTCGATTGCCAGAATCTCATCACCTACGCTCAGGCCTGCCTGTTCGGCCGAAGATCCGCGACGCACCGACGTTATCGTTTGCCGACCGTTGGCTGGATTCAGACCTGTTGCCACGCCGAGGTACGGATTCTGAGCGTTTTCATTCGTATTCACCAGTCGTAGTCCAACCGGCTCAAAGAAGGAAGCATAGTCGATGGCCTCTGTCCCATTCACATACTTGTTGAAGAAGGCATCCAGGTTTGTGCCGCCTACCTGCTCCAGCGCTTGCTTTAATTCGTCGTCGCGGAAACCGCGCTTCTGCTCTTTATAGTATTTGTTGTAGAGCAGTTTCATGGCATTGCTTAGGTTCTTTTCGCCGTTGGTGCTGGCCAAAATCGACAGGTTTAGCAGGGATGCCAATACGCTCCCTTTACTATAATACGAGATAGTGCTGTTGCTTGAGTTTTCGTTTGGTCGGTAGTATTTGATCCAGGCGTCGAAGCTCGACTCAGCTACAGACTGAACTCGGTTGCCGGGTTGATTTTCGATGCCGTTGATTTCGTTGGCAACCACCGTCAGGTATTGTTCTGGGGTATGAAAACCAGCTATTCGGAGAATATAATCTTCATAAAACGACGTAAAACCCTCGGCTTCCCACAGGGCTTTGGTGTAGTTCTCGTTTTCGTAATCGAATGGTCCCAACGCGATGGGTCGTAGCCTCTTTACATTCCAGAGGTGAAAATATTCGTGAGCAACTAAGGTCAGAAACCCCTTGTAGTTAGCTTCGGTAGCGTAAGCCTGGCGGTTGGTTTGCAGGGTGGTAGAATTCTGGTGTTCCAGACCGCCCCCGCCCGGGCCTGAATGATGCACAATAAACGTATAGTTGGTGCAGGGATGTTCGCCGAAGATAGAGGCTGCCGTTTCGCAAATGCGTTTATAATCAGCGGCTAGTCGCTGTTCGTTATAGTTTACCTCTCCGTATTGAGCCACTGTATGGGGCACCCCCGAGGCCGTAAACGTGAAGGTACGATGATTGCCAATCTCAATAGGCGAGTCGACAAGCAGGTCATAATCAGGCACGTCGTAGGTGAAGCCAGCAGAGCCAGCCGCTGGTTTCAGGGCAACTGACACTTTGTTCCAGCCTTTAGCTGGTTGCACAATCAACTGGGCAGGTTGGGATTTCAGCGCATCATGAAAGAGAAACATGCTGGCTCCGTTCACATAGCCATGAGAGTCGTCCAGAAAACTTGTCCGTACCGTGAGTTCGTATGCGTAAACGCGATAACGCACGGTGATGTCGTCGCTGGTAGTACTAATGCGCCAGGTATTTTTGCGAATTTTTTCGACAGGTAGAGCAGCCCCTGCCCGCGATGGCGGGCCGGCCGTTGCCCGGAATGCTTCCACGTTTTTGGCATATTCCCGAATCAAATACGAGCCGGGCGTCCAAACGGGCATTTTAAGGTCGATGTAACCGTTTTTTTTCAGGTTAGTAAGCCCAGCAACGTTTCTTAACGTCATTTCCACGTCAAAGTAATGAGTGGCGGGTTGAGGCATCGAGAGGGTGTATGTAATCTCGGGGGCTGGGGCCGTGTCGTCGTAAGTTGTTGCTGAAGCGGGGCCATAGCCTAAAACAGTCCATAACGTCAGCAAAAAGAAATAGAGCAATTTGTTTTTCATACGGAATTCAACCTACTTTCGTTTTTTAGCAAAAAATGGTCAGCGAAACTACAACGCATTCGCCCATTACGCAACCATTCCCTTATCTATGTCCCAATCCCAGGCCCATTCGGGCGTTCTCATACTCACGGTTATGGCGGGAATCGGTTTGGCTCTCCCAGCCACCGGTCAGCGCACCCTGAGTTATACCGAATCGGATTACAATTACCGCAACGGCATCGAATTGTTTGAAAAAAGTAACTACGGTGCTGCCCGCTATGAATTTCGCCAATACCTGGACCGCCGAAAGACAAGCTCCAACAATACGGAAGCCATTTCTGCGGATCAAAACGTGGTGGATGCCGAATACCATATTGCATTGGCCAGTCTGTACTTAGACGAACCGGGTTCGGAGGTGCTGGTTGATCGCTTCGTGAAAAACCACAGTCAACACCCCAAAGCAGGCCAGCTTTACGGTGATTTGGGGGCCTATTATTACGAACGCGAAGATTACGCCAAAGCTATCGACTTTTTGGAGAAGGCTATCGCGCAGAACTCAACGGGCGGGCAGCTACAAAAAAACAAATACCGGTTGGCACTGTCGTATTTCAATACGCAGGATGTAAACCGGGCATTGCCGTTGCTCAACGAAATTAAGCTGGACCCCGAAGCAGAGGATGCACCAGCAGCCTCTTACTATGCTGGGGTGATCAACTACCGCAACAACAATTTTCGCGAGGCTACTGCTGATTTTAAACGCATTGCCCAGAACCCAACGTACCAGAACGAGGTGCCAAACTGGATTGCCCAGTCACTGTACCGCGAACGCCGGTTCGATGAGTTGCTGGGGTACACGGAGCCGTTGCTGCGCCGTGGCGGAAATGGTCTGAGCGACGTTGGCCTGGTGACGGCTGAGGTATATTATCAGCAGGGTAAATTCGACAAAGCGATACCGTACTATAAGCAGTACATCAGTGCCAAAGGCGCCAAAGTACCCGGTGCGGTAAAGCTTCGTTATGGTCAATCGCTATATCGCACGGGTAAACACGACGAGGCCATTGTTCAATTGAAGCCAATTGCCTCGGGCAAAGACACGGTGGCTCAGTATGCTGCCTTTACCATGGGGATTAGTTATTTGCAAACCCAAAACCCTACCTATGCACTGACTGCTTTCGATCAGGCAGGGCGCTTGTCGTTTAATAAACCAATTCAGGAAGAAGCTCAGTTTAACCATGCTAAGGTGCAGGTTGATCTGAACAGTGGAGCCAATGCGGTGAAAGAGTTGACCACTTTTCTACAACGGTACCCTGACAGCCCATTCGAAAATGAGGCTAACGAACTCCTGAGCGAGGCTTATTTCGCGTCGAATAACTACCCGGCAGCAATTGCTTACATCGAAAAGCTCAAACGACGGACGCCCAAAATCAACGCAACCTACCAGCGCCTGACCTATAATCAGGCTGTGAGCGATTACAATGCTGAACGCTATGGGCAGGCCCAGCAAAATTTCGATAAATCATTGAGTGTTCAGGCCGATACCGAATTGCGGCAACAGGCTCAGTTCTGGAAGGCTGAAACGTATTCGGCTCAAAAACAGTATGATACAGCCATCCCTTTGTATGCCTCGATTGCTAAAACCCCCGGCGATTTAGGTGCCAAAAGCTTGTATGCACTGGGATATGCCTATTATAACAAAAAGGATTACCCCCGCGCCCTGACTTACTTCCGCGATTTTATTGCCAAAGGAAGTCAGGCTGATGATGCAAGCGTTGTGGAAGATGCCCGCGTTCGGTTGGCTGATACCTACTTCGCGACGAAGCAGTATAACGAAGCCATGCGGACGTATGACGAAGTGATTACCCGCAGCCGGGGCGACCGCGATTACGCTACGTATCAAAAGGGCTTGATTCTGACGTATGTGGGCCGTGATGTCGAGGCAAAATCGGAATTCGATAAGCTACAGAGGCAGTATCCGGGTTCACGCTTCGTCGATGATGCATTGTTTCAGACGGCTAACGTCGATTTCGAGAAAGGGGCCTACCAGGTGGCTATTCGTGGATTTTCTAAGCTCATTACAGACCGGCCTAAAAGTTACCTCATTCCGGCGGCCCTGCTGAAACGGGCAACGGCGTTTAGTAACCTGCAAACCTACGATCAGGCCATTGCTGACTACCGGCGAATTTTGGGTGAATACGGGAGTTCGGATCAGGCGCAGGGGGCACTCCTCGGTTTGCAAAATTCCCTAAACGATGCTGGTCGGCCCGAAGAATTCTCGGGTGTTTTGGGGCAGTACAAAAAAACGAATCCGGGTAGTTCTGATGTTGAAAAAGTTGAGTTCGACAACGCCAAGAATATCTACTTCAATGAGAAATATGCACAGGCTATTCAAGCATTGCTGGCTTTCATGCAGGAGTACCCGGCCAGCCCGAACCTGAGCGAAGCCCGGTATTTCCTGGGTGAGTCGTACCGGCAAACAAAAGATATTGCGAATGCACTTCGCTATTATAATATGGTTCTGACAGAAGGCAAGTCGGAATTTGCCAACCGGGCTGCCACACGGGCTGCCGAACTGGAAACGAGTCAAAAGAATTATGTTCGTGCCGTACGGAATTATCAGTTTGTGCTGGCTCAGGCTAACGGTAAAAATGAGCAGGTTGCCGCCCAGCTTGGGCTAATGGACACCTACTTTGTAGCTCCCAAACTGGACTCAGCCGCTTTTTATGCCCGTGAAGTAATCGAAACGGGTAACGTAGTGCCGGGTGCTCAAAACCGGGCTCAATTGATGTTGGGTAAAGTGGCCCTGGCAAAAAGCGATTATAAGACGGCAACCGCCGAGTTTGAAAAAACCGTTGCGCTGGCCAAAGACGTTTACGGTGCCGAAGCCAATTTCCTGATGGGCGATGTACTCTATCGTCAGAAAAAGTATAAAGAGTCGATTGCAACGCTGTTGAAATTCAATGAGACGTTTGGAGAGTTTGAGTACTGGAAAGGCAAGGCGTTTATCCTGGTGTCCGACAACAACGTGGGGCTCAATGAAATTGCTCAGGCCCGTGCCGTGCTAAACTCGATCATTGAAAACGCGGAGGATGACCGAATCAAAACGGAAGCCAAGCAAAAATTAGCTGCACTGGAAAATAAGAACTAATCCATGACCCCACATACCCCCTACATACTTACGCTCGCTCTCCTAAGCCTTTCGTTTTCTGCGATGGCGCAGAATCCTCGCCCTACCCCTCCAAAAAAGGAAGGCGAAGTGGAGAATCAGGAGATTACCGTTGAGAAAAGCCGCCGGATCGAGTTGCCACCTGCCAATCGGATATTCAATAAGATTCCGTCGATCAAGCAGTCGGACGAACAGCGTAAAGTGAACTATGAATTTCAGGATCGTCAACTTACGGTAGGCGACCCCAAAACGACACCCGGCGTGTTGCCCGCGTCGAGTACACAGGCCGAGCAGCCGCCTGTTTTCAACAACTATGTGAAGCTAGGGGCGGGTAATTACGGCTCGTTTCTGGGGGAGGCCTTTGTCGGGACAACTGGCCCTCAGAACATTGTGCTGGAAGGTTCGCTAAAACACCTATCGTCGAACATTGGGCCGGTAGATGGGAAAAACTCCAGTCAGAGCGATACCAAACTGAACGTGACCGCCAAGTACCTCACCGACGCCATCAAGTTTCAGGCTGACGCGGGCTATCAGCGCGAAGGATACTTTTTTTACGGTTACCGTCCTCGTACGGAAGTGCCTGATCGTGAAACAATTCGCCAACGGCTCAATACGTACAATTTTCGCGTTGGGTTAGAAAACGCAACTACCGACAACTCCATTGATTACTCGCTTCGCACGGGTATCACCGTTCTGCGCGACCATTATCAGGCATCTGAAACCGACTGGGGAACTAACTTCAACGGTTCGGTGAGTATTACCGATAAAGTGCTGGCATTGGTTTCGGCTGATGCCTACATCACCCAACGGTCTGATCAGTTTGTCGACAATCGGAACCTCTTCCGGGTGAAACCAACCTTCAAATATTCATCCGGTCCGTCGTCACGGGTTTTATTAACTGTGACGGCCGGTGTAAATGCGGTGAATGAGACTGACAAGCGGTTGGGAGTGAACAGTACGCGTGCCTTCCCAGTGGTCGATATTGACTTTGTTCCCATTGGAAACGTTCACTTCTTCGCGGGTATCGACGGTGATATTCAGCGAAATACACTACGAACGTTACTAAATGAAAACCGTTGGTTATCACCGCAAATTCCTTTAGTTAACACTGTGAAGTTAGGTGATTACTACGGAGGGGTAAAAGGGGCTGCTGGTGGTGGCTTTTCGTTTGAAGGGAAAGCGTCGTTTGCTCGGTATCGGAATTATTACACATTCAATAACACCTTTCCGGACACAACTAAATTCTTTGCTTTATACGATGCCGGTACGGCGCGAGTACTTAACCTGACAGGCGAGGTTGGCTATAGTCAGAAAGACCGGTTTCGCTCAAACCTTCGTGTAGACTTTTATCGCTATGATCTCGACCAGCTCGAAGCTGCCTGGCACCGCCCCCGTTTGGCAGGTCGCTGGACAAACTCATTTATGTTGAACAAAAAACTGTTTATTACGGGTGATTTGTATTTTTACGAGGGTCTTCAGGGCAAGAATTTTGTTACGAGCCAGATTCAGAAGCTCCCGACGATTTGGGATGCCAACATTAAAATTGACTATTTCTTAGGCACTCAGTTCGGCGCTTTTGTCTCGTTAAATAATATCGCTGGTCAGAATTACCAGCGGTACTTGTATTATCCGTCGCAGGGTCTTAACTTTCTCGGAGGAATTACGTATTCCTTTTGAGTTACTCTAACTAAACTTAACCTATGGCATCCGTCGGCGCTTATCTCAACAAGCTGCTTTTCCAGTACGACTGCGTAGTCGTGCCAGAACTGGGCGGTTTTCTTACACACTATCAGCCCGCTGGTTTCGTAGCCAATACGGGTCAATTTTTGCCCCCTCGTAAGCGATTGGCGTTTAATGAAGCGTTGCGGCTAGACGATGGTATCCTAATCAACTACATTATGTTACACGAGTCGCTATCGCGGGAAGATTCTGCGCGATTGATTAGCGACTTTGTAAATGATCTCAAACAGCATGTTTCTCTGGCGGGTAGTTTCTCGGTAGACGGCATTGGTTTGTTTACACCGAATGTTGAAGGCAAACTTCAGTTTGACCCGGAACTACGGCATAATTTCTTTGGGGAGTCATTTGGAATGACCGCGATTCAGGCAGAAAAAGTTATTTCTGTTCCTGTTGAAACGGTTGAAGCCGAAGAAGTACCCATGTATTCACTGGGACCTGTTCGGCGCGACCAAGTGCTGGAAGAGAGCCCATTTATTGGGGTTAGTCGTCCACGCCCGTTGTTGCGTTGGGCTGCTGCTGCCGTGCTGGTGGGTTCGCTGGGAGCCCTCAGCTATCTGACGGTTATTGAACCCGGTCAGCCAATGGAAAGTAGCCTGAATCCGACCAACTGGTTCCGGGTTCCTGCCTGGCTACAAAGCAGCCAAAAGGCTGAACCTGTTAAAGAAATAGCCATGGCTCGTCCGATCCCGGAGCCTGTTTTGGCTATTCCAGCCACCACAGAAGCGTCTTTAGCAACACCGGCTGTAGCCACAACGCCTATAGAAACGCCAGAAGTCAGGACGGAGCCTGTAGCGCCTGTATCGGCTAAACCAGTTGACACAAAAGCGACTCCAGAGGAAGCAAAAAAGGCTAAAGTCGCTATCGAGAACTCCGTTTTAGCGGAGCCCATTGCTGAAGCGAAGGCTGAAAAAGTTGCGCCAAAGATTGCGGTTAAGCGGTTTAAAGACCCCCTGTTTACGGTTGTTGCGGGCAGTTTCGCCAGTAAGACAAACGCCGTTCGGTTTCGCCGGACATTGCGCAAGGCGGGTTATTCAGATGCGTTTATTATTCAGCCCTCACGTGAGGGGCAGCTTTACAAAGTAGCAGCCATTGGTTCGCCCATACGCGAAGATGCCATTGCCAGCACGGATAGCCTGAAGAAACTGACCGGCGTAACGCCCTTTATCATGAGAAACTAAACATAGTGCTCTACGCTGGTTTTAAAACGGCTCCCTCATCGAATGAGGGAGCCGTTTTTTTAGGCACTTTGGGAGAGAGTTTATTCGTCCAACTCATCAATTCGGGTCTGATGTCGGCCGCCTTCAAAGGGAGTTTCGAGCCAAATTTTCACAAGTTGTAGTGCGACCTCTTCGGTCATCATCCGTTGCCCAAGTGAGATAATGTTGGCATTGTTGTGCTGCCGCCCCAGTCGGGCCGACTCCTCATTCCAGCACAGTGCGCAGCGAACCCCTTTGATCCGGTTAGCCATCATGGCCTCTCCATTGCCCGATCCTCCTAAAACAACACCGCGTTCTACCTCAGCAGCCGCAACGGCTTCGGCAACGGGCCGGATAAAACGGGGATAATCGACTGACTTTTCAGAGTCTGTTCCCTTGTCAATAACCATATGGCCAAGGTTGGCGAGGAATTGTTTAATGGCTTCTTTGTACTGGAAACCGGCATGGTCGGAACCGATGGCAATGGTCATGTTGGCTGAGTTGTTGCTAATTAAGGTAATGGATTGATTAAGTTACTGGTCGAATAGAGTTACCTAATTACCCAATGCCTCAATTACCCAATAACCTTCTTTCTCCAAAGTTGTTCCTCTAAAAAGACGGGCCTAACTTGCGGCCTTCGTTTTAAAACGCGCTTTTTCTGGTATGCCTCCTTCTTCAAAAGACCGTACTCAACCCACTGTGATGTTCACTTTTGGGGGTAGTGGTGATCTCAATTTTCGTAAATTGACACCTGCCCTGTATAATCTCTTTATCGACGGTTTTCTCTCCGAACGGTTTGTGGTGGCTGGTATTGGCCGCAGTGACTATTCCGACGAAAGCTTCCGGGAACGGTTGCTAGAGGGGATTGGTGAGTTCTCGCGCCGGAAAGAAGGCCCCTGGGATGAGTTTGCACCTAAAATCAGTTACCTGAAAATGGATGCAGGTGATGCTGATGCCTATTCGAAAATTGATCAACTTGTTCAGGCAAAACATACCGAGTGGGGGCAGGCTCCAAACGTGCTTTTCTATTTAGCCGTTGCCCCACAATTAGTGCCCGGTATCGCCAAAAACTTGAAAAAGCTACCCTTTTCGGGTGAATGCGCCCGCGTAAGGATTGTGGTAGAGAAACCGTTTGGCCATGATTTGGCCAGCGCCCACGAATTGAATGAACTGCTGGGTGGCTTGTTTGCCGAAGAGCAGATTTACCGGATCGACCACTATCTGGGTAAAGAAACGGTACAAAATATTCTTGCCCTCCGGTTCGCCAACGCACTTTTTGAGCCACTTTTCAACCGGACTTTTGTGGAGGAAATCCAGATTACAGCCGCAGAAACAGTAGGACTTGAAGGACGTGGGGGATATTATGAAAGTTCGGGTGCTTTGCGCGACATGATCCAGAATCATTTGCTTCAACTACTATGCATGGTAGCTATGGAAGCGCCTACTTCATTCGATGCCAACGAAGTACGCAACAAAAAAGTAGACGTCCTGAACGCAATTCGCCCAATTCAACCCGGCGAAGTAGACAAAATGGCCGTTCGGGGACAGTATGCCGCTGGCAAGGTGAAAGATAAGCCTATTCCATCGTACCGAGAAGAGGAAGGCGTGTCTCCTGAATCGCAAACGGAAACATTTGCCGCTGTGAAGTTCTTTGTCGACAACTGGCGCTGGTACAACGTTCCCTTCTATTTGCGCACTGGCAAAGCCCTGTCCGACAAAATGACAGCGATTACAGTACAGTTTAAAGCTGCTCCCAAATTGGCTTTTCCCGCCGAAGTGACACAGTCGTGGGAATCGAATCGGCTAACGATCAATATTCAGCCGGGAATGGATATTCGCTTACGTTTTCAGGCAAAAAAGCCGGGGCAAGTGCTCGACCTTGACCCGGTTGAGATGGTATTTAGTTTTAAAAGCGCCTACGATGGTCAGGAGCCTGAAGCCTACGAGACGTTGTTGCTGGACGTAATGCTTGGCGATGCCACTCTGTTTATGCGGGCCGATCAGGTTGAAGCGGCCTGGCTGGCAGTGACGCCTATTTTAGAACACTGGGAGCAAACTAAGCTCGCTGAATTACCGTCCTATTCTCCGGGGTCCTGGGGGCCAGAGGTTGCCCATGAGTTAGTAGTGAAAGATGGATTTTCCTGGAGTGTAAAATGAGCGCAAACCTAAAAATATCCCCCAATGCCACTCAGTTAGCGCGGGACGTTGCTGACTGGCTGGTACACTACGAACAAGAAGTGCTGAAACAGCAGGATCGTTTCTGCATTGCCCTCTCTGGTGGCAGTACGCCCAAAGCGTTGCATCAATTGCTGGCTGGTTCGCCTTATCGTGAGCAATTGTCGTGGGACAAATGGCACGTTTTCTGGGGCGACGAACGTTGTGTTCTCCCAACTGACGAGCGCAACAATGCCCGCATGGCCTACGACACCCTGCTTGACCATGTACCGATTCCGGCTGACCAGATTCATGTGATGCGGACAGATATGCTGCCGAAGAAGTCGATGGAAGCCTACGCGAAAACGCTGCATCAGTATTTTGATGGGCAACCCCATACCTTCGACCTTGTGCTGCTTGGCATGGGAGACGATGGCCATACGCTGTCACTTTTTCCCGGCCGGGACTGGATACATGAACAAAAAGCCTGGACTCGTTCCTATTTTCTGTATGAGCAGGAGATGAATCGACTTACGCTCACGGCCCCGGTGGTGAATCAAGCGGCCGCGGTGGCGTTTTTGGTGGCGGGCGAGAAAAAAGCGACCGCTTTACATGAAGTGTTATACGGTGATTATCAGCCTGATAAATATCCATCGCAGGTGATAAAACCAAAAGGCGAACTACTGTGGTTTGTGGATGAGGCTGCCCTGGGAGGGTGACATTGAATTGCGGAACAGTGCCAGAACCAATGCCATTTCTGAGGGGTTATTTTGACTCGGAGCGAGTTACCAATCGGTCCTTCACTATCTACCGCCGTGCATCAAACTATTCTGTTTCTGACTCCGCCGTTTACCCAGCTCAATACGCCATACCCGGCAACGGCTTACTTGAAGGGTTTTTTAAACGCCCAGGCCGATGCAGGGTTGGCAGTTAAGGCTCATCAGGCTGATCTAGGTATCGAAGTCATTCTAGACCTGTTCTCCGCAAAAAGTCTCGCTTCAATGTTTGCCGAACTAGAGGCTGCCGACGTTGCGCTTACCGACAATAGTTACCGAATTTGCCAGTTGCAACGACGGTATGTCGGCACGATTAACCCGGTAATCCGGTTTCTTCAAAACAAAAACCCGACCCTCGCCCACAGTATTTGCGACCGAACTTACCTGCCCGAAGCGTCTCGCTTTGCGCAACTAGACGAACTTGACTGGGCATTTGGCACGATGGGCTTGCACGACAAAGCCCGTCACCTCGCCACACTCTACCTCGAAGATCTTGGCGATTTAATTCAGGAAGCGGTTGATCCGCATTTTGGGTTTAGCCGCTACGCCGAACGCCTTGGTCGGTCTGCCACCCATTTCGATGAACTGCATGAAGCGTTGCAGGCGCCACCAACCCGCATTACCACCATGTTGCTGGACCTGCTGGAGATGCATATTCAGCGAACAAAGCCAGACGTGGTATGCCTAACGGTGCCATTTCCGGGTAACCTGTATGGTGCCTTAGTCTGTGGCCGCTACCTCAAACAACATTATTCACACATTCAGGTGGTAATGGGCGGAGGCTATCCCAACACAGAACTCCGCTCCCTGCGCGAACCCCGCGTGTTCGATTATGTCGATTTTATCAGCCTCGACGATGGCGAAACACCCCTGCTAACCCTGCTCGATCACCTCGCCGGAAACCGTCCGCTTACCAAAGTAAAACGGGTTTTTGCCCGAGTTGACGGGGTAGTCGAATACCACAACGGAGCCACCGAAAAGGATATACCACAGCGGGAAACGGGTACGCCCGACTACCGCGAATTACCCCTGATGGATTACCTGTCGGTGATCGAAGTGGTGAATCCGATGCACCGCCTTTGGAGCGATGGCCGCTGGAACAAACTGACATTAGCCCACGGCTGTTACTGGGGTAAATGTTCGTTTTGCGATGTCACGCTCGACTACATCAAACGCTATGAACCGATGACAGCCGCGCTGTTGTGCGACCGTATCGAAGAAATCATCGAACAAACTGGCCAAACGGGGTTTCACTTTGTTGACGAAGCCGCTCCGCCTGCTCTGATGCGCGATTTGGCTCTGGAAATTATCCGGCGCAACTTAACCGTTACATGGTGGACAAACATCCGGTTTGAGGTCAGTTTTACCCCCGACCTGTGTCGTTTACTGAAAGCTTCAGGCTGCATTGCTGTATCGGGGGGGCTTGAAGTGGCTTCTGATCGGTTGCTCGAACGGATGAAAAAGGGCGTTACGGTGGCGCAGGTGGCCCGCGTTGCTAATGCCTTTACCAAGGCTGGTATTATGGTTCATGCCTATCTGATGTACGGTTTTCCGACCCAAACCGTGCAGGAAACCATTGATTCTCTCGAAATGGTGCGGCAGTTATTTGAGACCGGGGTAGTACAATCGGGTTTCTGGCATCGGTTTGCCATGACCGCTCACAGTCCCGTTGGCATAAACCCGGCGGCTTTCGATGTGCAACGGCTCGGCCCTGACTTGCCCCAGAACCTATTTGCCGACAACGACCTCGACCATGCCGACCCACTGGGGGCCGATCACGATTTGTTTGCGGAGGGGCTTCGGAAGTCGCTGTTCAATTACATGCACGGCGTTTGTTTTGAGTTCCCTCACCAGAAATGGTTCGATTTTACCGTGCCACCTACATCCATTCCGCCCCGGTATATCGAAAAGTCCATTCGCCAGCGTACCGACGATCAGCAGCGACCCAATGCGCTGGTTGTGTGGCTCGGCGGCCTGCCTACCATGGAAGTATTTGAAAACGAGCCGAGCGGACGCGGAGGGCGAAAAAAAGTAGCGGAAATGGCCGAACTAGAATTCTACGGCCAAAAAGATCACTGGTTGCTCGAAACGGAAGTGCCGGTAGGGGAGTGGCTCATGAGAGTGTTGCCCCGTTTGAGCCTCGAAGTCCCCGAACCAATGACCATGCAGCAACTAAAATTGGCCTACGAGCAGGCCAATTTAGGTGATTTTGAAGGGTTTAAATCTTCTTTAGTTTGGAAACAACTGCGGGAAAACGGGTTGTTGGTGGTGTAAGGTATTACTTATACACCACCTTCATGTCGATCTTCTTCATGGTTGGCTGGCGAGTCGCGGTGGAGTCGCCAGGTTTGATTTTCACCCCCGTTCCTAAACCAATAGCATCGACCCGAATGTAGTCAATCCCTTGTGCTACCAGCATTGACTTGATGGAATTGACTCGTTTAAAGGAAAGACTCTTATTCGTTACTGCCCCCTGGGCATCATTGGCGTAGCCAACCAACCGGATTTGTGCCGCCGGATTTGCCTTCAGAAAATTGGCAATATCCATAATGACCGGTGTCGAGCTGGGAGTCAGGCTGGTCGAACCAGGCTGAAACGTCACCGCCGAAAGCGGGAACGTCCGCCCTTTGGGTGCCGTTGCGTCGGCCATGTAATTTTTAAGTTGAGAGGCCAAAGCCCCGCCACCGGCCGCCGGGGCTACTGGTGTTGCCGGTGGGGAAGTGGTGCCGACAACGGTTGTGGTTGTCCGGGGAACAGCCCGCTGCGTAGTATCAACGGGAACATCCATCGAACGGGCTACTGTATCTGATTCACTGACATCGGTGGTCGATGTAGGTGAAGGCAATGCGTCCTGATCGTTGAGAGACTGATTGCGGCTATTATAATAAATCATGTAGCCAATAACTCCTACCACAGCTGCAATCAACACGAAAATGCCGATTTTAGAGAGTGAACTGTTGCCGTCACCGTCGTTAGTTGCCACTTCATAAGAAGGGGAAATCGGTATAGTGGGTGCCCCCGTTGACCGACTTACGGGTTGGACAGGAGCGATCCGGCGAGCGGGTACGGCAATCCCTGCCACAATTTGCTGGAGTCCAACTTTCTCGACCAACTGGGGCATGAGACTATCCGGCACTTTCTGTACAAACTCATCCCGTTGTTCAAAAAGAGCTGTTGCTAAAGCGTCGGCATCCATTTTGCCATCGCGGACGTGCTTCCCCAGCACATCTAATACAATTCCTGATGTTAAACCCAGTAGCGATACTGCCGATGAATTTCGGATACCCGCATAACTCGAAATCATATTGGCAATCGAGCTTTTCATTGCCGGCAACAAATGGCTAATGGTATCGTTGCCGTGTGTGATAAGCGTATGTGTTTGAGCGGGGTCTTTTAACGTACTCGCCAGGCCCGCCGTAAGTTTACCATCGTAATCGCCCTTCTGGATATAATTGTAGAGTTGGTTAACCCCGATCTCCGACGTAATGCGTTTAAGCAACCCGCCCAATAGCGTCAGACCGAGTCCCTCAATCGCTTTTTGCGTTTTTGGAGCGGACTCCTCCACATACATCGCTGCTTTGTTGATGACTTCCGGCGATACTGTGTCGTTAAACGCGGCAAAAAAATTCATATATCTGTCTTCTTGAAAGTTGAATCCGGTACTTGACCACTCTACGCTGTTAGTTAGAAACTGTGCTGGTGTACCTGAACCCATAAAATTAGAGTAAAACGGGTTTATTCATATAAATAACCATCCGACAAAGTTAAAAAATTTATCCGGGTTTTATCCGTGAAACCGCATCCTGAAAGCCGCCTTCAACTGCCCGAAGCCGTTCCTGACAGTAGGCAATCAGGTCTGTTGCCTGGCGAATTTTGCCAGGTAATTCATCCAACGGAGTGGTTTCACTCTCAATGTCGTCAATTAAATCGACCAATTGGTCATAGGCTTCCTGGTAGGTCATTACAAGTTTTAGTTATCAACGAGCAGTGAGCAATTATCAACGAATAGTGAATAGTTGCTTATAAACTGCTCACTGCTCGTTGATAACTGTTCACTGTATAGTTGCGTTTGTTACCCCATCGGCCAGTCTAAGCTGGATTCTGTCTCCAATGGCTAAGGCCGATGTTTTTGTGATGATCCGCCCGTCGCGCATGAGCATGGCGTAGCCGCGTCGAAGCACGTTGGCGGGATCAAGGTGTTTGAGGGTAACGCTTTTTTCGGCTAGTTCGAGATGTCTATTCTTCAAATAATCGTGAGTGGTAAACCGAAACCGCTCGGTTTGCATACTCAAATTCTCGCGTGTCCCCAGCAGACGTTCGCGGGCGGCTTCGGTAAGGCGGGCAAATTGCCGCAGACACTGCTCCTCAAACTGCCGATTGTGGTCGATCAGGAATGCAGCGGCTTTAGTAGGCGTTTTCACACTTTGATGACAAAGCATATCGGCAATACTCACATTGCGCTCATGCCCAATACCCGTTAATATTGGCACCGGAAACATGGCTACGGCTAGACCCACCCGCAGCGAATCGAACGAGCCAAAATCGAGCTGTGAGCCACCACCTCGTACCATCACTACGGCATCGTATGATACTCCACTAGCCAGTATCTTGTCTAGTTGCCCGCAAATGGCCCGGTCTGCACCCTGCCCCTGCACCTGAGTTAGGTACTCGTCGATCTGATACCTGTAGCCAAACGGATTGTGCTGCAATTCATGGCGGAAATCACGCCATCCATCCGAGTTGGGTGCCGCAATCAGGGCAAGCCGTTGCCAGGCTAATGGGCGGGGCAACAACTGGTTAGCCGTGATATAAACACCATTTTCCTGCCAGACAAAATCGGCATGGTCGCGCACGAGCATATCCAGAATAGCCTGCCGTTCACGCTCTAAATTGCCAAGCGTATAGGAATGGTCGATCTGGTGAATCTCCAGCCGCATTCCATATACGGCATGAAAGGCGACTGTAACAAACAACAATACCGAGATATTTCGGGAAAAAGCTACGCCCGTTGCCTGCTCAAATCCCCGAATGATCGAGTAGTTTTTGCGCCAGATTGCCGCTTCCATCTTGGCCACAGAGTCGCGTCCGCCGGGCGAACCGGTGTCACGGTCCACCAACGTCAGGAAGCAATAGTTGCGGTCGGGGTAGTTTTTGATGTCGCTTGTTTCGGCAACCACCCAAAAACCTTTCCCGGCGAAATTTTGCTCTACAACGGCTTCAACGGCATACGCTAGATCAGCTAATCGAATGGGAGACATAAAATCAGGGAGCAGTGAGCAGTGAACAGTGAGCAGTGAACAGTGAGCAGGGAGCGGTGAACAGTGAGCTACGCTGTTACTGATTATGAATCAGTCTTCTGTTAGTTGTTCACTGTTGGCTGCTCGTTGTTCACTGCTCACTGACTATAGTCCTTCAAATTGCTTCAGGAACCGGACGTCATTTTCAAAGTACAGACGAAGATCCCGCACTTCGTATTTGAGCATCGTAATTCGTTCGATACCCATACCAAAAGCGAACCCTGTATATTCTTCCGCATCGACACCGCAGTTGATCAATACTTGTGGATCGACCATGCCTGACCCGGCAATCTCAACCCAACCCGTATGCTTACAAATGTTGCAGCCCGACCCGTGGCAAATCTGACAGGAGATGTCGATTTCGGCACTTGGCTCGGTGAAGGGGAAATACGATGGGCGGAACCGAATTTTGGTATCCTTCGTGAACATCTCCTTCACAAAATGGTATAGCGTATCTTTAAGATCCTTGAAACCCACGTTGCGGTCAATGTACAAACCCTCAACCTGGTGGAACTGGCAATGTGCACGTGCCGAAATCGTCTCGTTGCGGTAAACGCGGCCGGGCATAATAGAACGTATAGGCCGGAAGGTTTCTTCGCGACTGCGTTGTTCCATCAACCGTATCTGTACATTGGATGTGTGGGTACGCAACAGTAAATCATCGGACTGACTAATGGTCGATTTATCCACAAAAAATGTGTCCTGCATGTCGCGAGCAGGGTGATTTTCGGGGAAATTCAGGGCACCGAAATTGTACCAGTCGGTTTCGATTTCAGGACCATCAGCTACATTGAAACCAATTCGCTCAAAAATCTGGATAATACGTTGGCGCACCAGTGAAAGAGGATGTTGTGTCCCTGTTGCGTTTGGTATGCTGGGTAAGGTTAGATCGATGGCTGGCCCCTGCGGCCCATTTTGCCCGGATTCAACCGCTTCTGAAAGCTGCTGAAATCGCTCTAAGGCTTTGTTTTTTAATTCGTTAAGTTCTTGTCCGACAGTACGGCGATCCGTTTGATCAACCATTTTCAAGCCATCGAACAAATCGCCCATCACGCCCTTTCGACTGACGAACCGCAGTCGAAACTGCTCTAATTCTTCCTTGGAATCGACTTTGTACTGATCGACCTCCTCTAAAAACTCTCTTACTTTGTCCAGCATTCCCTATCTCTGATTGACCTGCGGGACAAAGATAGGCATTCCTGGCCCATCGTAATACGTACGTCGACTGTGGAATGAGCAGTTTTAGTGTGTAATTTATTCCACATATTGATGAGTAATGCACACAAAGCTATGCGCTGTGGTTATTCTACACGTACAGTAGGTTATTTTGCAGGCCATTACCTAACTTATTGATAGTAAGTACTATTACTTAATCGAACGAAAAAGTAGGATAGGGACATGAGAAAATTAGGACTGATTGTTGTCTATACGTCGTTGTGTTGGTTGTTAATCGTCACTATTTGAAACAGCATTATCGACAGTTCTTACATTCAACTCTAATCAACGTATATCTTTCATTTCATAACTCCATAAACACTATGACCTCTGAATCTTTTCTCGACAGTATGTCGATGCCCTTTCCTAAAAGCACCGACAAAACAACAGGATCAGGATGCCTCCAAAAATTATTAATTCCCTTTTATGATCGCAAACGAACGGTATCTGTTGACGAAATTGTCCGGCTGGAAGGCTGTGGTAACTATACAAACTTCTTTTTGAAGGACGGTACCAAAATGCTGGTATCGCGCACTCTCAAAGAATATGAAACGCTCCTCGACGGGCAGACTTTTGTTCGGGTGCACAAATCGTGTATTGTTAACCTGAGCTTTGTTCGTAAGTTTTACGTTAAAAAAGAGGGCGAACTCGAACTGACTGATGGACAGCAGGTGAAAATCTCGCGTCGCCGGGCACAAATGTTTATGGACCGGATGCAACACCGTCAACCAATGGATGTTAATTAAGGTAGCTTTCCGCTCCTTTCCACAATAAAAATCCCCCCGATCGAGTACGTAGTTTTACGTATTTAGTCGGGGAGTTTTACGTAAAAATAGGATTAAAATAATAAATATATAATTGATTGTAAGGCAGTTAGCTTAAATTATTGGTTGTGTTATCCGTCGGTTCGACATGGAGAAGTAGTCTCAATTCGGTAGTTTTGTTCAAGAACTTATTTAACCATCGAACAAAAGCACTACCCCATGGAATCCCTTAACAACGCTCTATCATTACCGGTACTCCCCCATTTTCCGGCTTCCTACCAACGGGGAATTCAACGGATTGCTCTGCCTTACCTGAACCGTACTGTCATGCTTTCAGTAGATGACATCACCTGTTTGCAGGGCGAAGGGAATTACACCTTTCTGTTTACTCGTGACCGGAAGAAGTATTTAATATCGAAAACGCTGAAGGAGTTTGAGCGGACGCTCGATGGTGAAGTGTTCCTGCGCGTTCACAAATCGTATATCGTAAATTTGGGGTATGCCCGTAGTGGTGTGTTTGGTAACGATCGTACTATTCGCATGGTCGATGGCCGGGAAGTATCCGTATCGCGTCGTCGGACAAAAGATATTTTCGAGCGGTTGAGCCGCTACCACCAGAATCTACTGAACTAACCATTACGAAACAATATAGTGGGTTAATTAGACGGATAACCGTTGCCCAAATCCCTATGGGAGGCAGGGCAACGGTTTATTTATAACAAGCCACTAAAAGATTTTGTAAGCCAGTGTAACCTGCCACGATTTCAATTTCTGACTAAACTGTTCCTGTCCCATTTCGCCTAACTTAACCGCAGTAATGTCGGAAATGCTTCCCTCGCGCCGAACATCGATTCCCAATCGACCTAAATCAATCCCGCCCCCGATCTGGTAGCCGTAGTATGCCTTAGACCAGGCATCATTGATTGACCCCGTTGTGTATTGGCGTAAGGCCTCTCCAAAGCGCTGATTGTCGCCTACCCGAAACGAAAAAACTGGTCCGGCCACTACCCGCAACGGACCACCTTTGAGGCCCAACAACACAGGAACATCAAAACTAGTCGTAGAAATATTGACTGTTTGAGTCGTGGTTTTGCCGTTATCTGTGCGGATAATGTCGAACGAGCTGGCTTTTGTCGAATACAAGACTTCCGGCTGAATGTATAGGTTTCGACCGAAGCGAGCATACACGCCGAATGCTGTACCAGTGCGTGAGTTGAGACTCTCGCGCAGATTGTCACGAATCTGTTTGCCATCAACACCGACTGCGGGTGAGCCGTTAGCGTTCAGCCGGGTGGTGACTATGTCGGAGCCGAACGAAAATTTCGAAAGGTTTACCCCGCCCTTAATGCCAAACTGAAAGGAATCCTGGGCAAGCGAAACGGCTGGCAAAAGAGCAACAGCCACAAAAAGAAGGGTCTTCTTCATTAGAAAAGTTGTATAGTTACTAGGTTGACAAATGAACTAACGCTAACCCTCATCAATCGGCGTGCCGAAGCCAACTTATTTTTAGGGAATGGCGTTTTTACAGGGAACAGTCTTCCGCTGGCAGTCAACAGTTTTGTTCAATTGAAATGCCTGTCGGTAGTCTGTTTTCTTTTGAAGAATTAACTTGGGAAAGGTTTAACGCTAATTGGAAATAACTGTTGGCTGTTGGCTGCTTCCTGTTTACTGACCCATCGTGGCTAAAATCAAAACTTCTTATTTCTGTCAGAGTTGTGGGCAGCAATCACCCAAATGGTTGGGGCGTTGTCCGTCCTGTGGAGAATGGAATACATTTGTAGAGGAGGTTGTCCAGAAAGATGAACCCGAAAAAGGCGACTGGCGCGTAACAACTGGCAGCACTCAGAAAGCCGCTCCCAAACCCAAAGCCCTCCATGCTATCAATTACGAAGAGCAACCCCGTACGATTACCGTTGATGCTGAACTCAACCGAGTGTTAGGAGGAGGTATTGTACCCGGCTCGCTAGTGCTGATTGGTGGAGAGCCGGGTATTGGTAAGTCGACATTGATGTTGCAGATTGCCATGACACTGCCGGGTACGCGGGTACTTTATGTGTCGGGCGAGGAGAGTGAACATCAGATCAAGATGCGGGCCGAACGCCTTGACGCGCCAACGAGCGATTGCCACGTAATGACCGAAACCTCCACTCAGAATATCTTCCGGGTAGTGGAGCATTTTGAGCCGGAAGTACTCATTATCGACTCCATTCAGACCATGCACTCATCGCTGGTAGAGTCGGGGGCCGGGAGCGTGTCGCAGGTGAGGGAGTGTACGGCGGAGTTTATGAAATACGCCAAAGAGTCGGGGGTGCCCGTGTTTATGATTGGCCACATCACCAAAGAAGGGACCATTGCCGGACCCAAAGTCCTCGAACACATGGTTGATACCGTGTTGAGTTTCGAGGGAGATCGACACACTACGTACCGAATTCTCCGCACCACTAAAAACCGCTTTGGCAGTACATCGGAACTGGGTATTTACGAAATGCTGGGGTCGGGGCTGCGGCAGGTGACCAACCCCTCCGAAATTCTGATTTCGCAACGTGATGAAATACTGAGTGGGGTCGCCATCGGCTCCATGCTCGAAGGAAATCGCCCGCTGATGATCGAGATTCAGGCGCTCGTAGGTGTTTCAACCTACGGCACTCCCCAGCGGAGCAGCACGGGTTTCGATACTAAGCGCTTACAGATGTTACTGGCCGTGCTCGAAAAGCGGGGTGGGTTTCGCTTGGGTCAGCAGGATGTTTTTCTGAACATTGCGGGTGGTCTCAAAGTCGAAGACCCAGCCATCGACATGTCGGTGTGCGCGGCCATAGTATCGTCATATGAGGACATAGCTATCCCGTCGACCGTGGCTTTTGCGGCAGAGATTGGCCTTGGGGGCGAAGTGCGGGCTGTCAGCCGAATTGAACAGCGGATTTCTGAGGCCCAAAAACTCGGTTTCAAAGAGATTTTCGTATCCAAATACAACCTCAAAGGCGTAGAAGCAAGCCAGTACAAAATCAAAATCCGACCCGTAGCAAAGTTAGACGAAGTGTTTCAGGGGGTGCTGATGGGGTAAAGGTTAGCCTGTGTAAAATAAACAGTCAAAATAGACTAATATCATATATATAAATTGACAATTGTTATTTCATGGGTGGGATTATTGGGTTAGAATCCCGATTTTTGGGCCATGCGCGTACTCATTGCTCCAGATAAGTTTAAAGGGTCACTAACAGCAACAGAAGTTGCGTGTTGCGTGAAGAAGGCATTATTGGCTTATCAGCCGACGCTGGAAACTATTCTCAGACCCGTAGCTGATGGGGGAGAGGGTACTGCTGAAGTCCTTGCTACGGCCACTAATGGGCAACTCTGCACGGTCAGGGTGAGCGATCCTCTGTTTCGACCCGTGGATGCGACGTACGGTATTTCGGGAGATGGGCAAACGGCATTTGTCGAAATGGCTCAGGCTTCGGGCTTAAATCTGCTGGCACCAGAAGAGCGTAATCCAATGCTAGCCACAACGTTTGGTACCGGCGAATTGATTCGGGATGCGATTGGTCGGGGAGTTAAAGAAGTCGTGTTATGTATTGGAGGTAGTGCTACCACCGATGCCGGTATGGGCATGGCAGCGGCTTTGGGGTACGAATTTCTAGACAAAAAGAACGTTCCTCTGCATCCCGTCGGGCAGTCTATGCGGTATGTCGATCGTATCTGGCGGGCATCTCTCGATATTGATTTGCGGAGTATTCGGTTTCGGGTGGCCTGCGACGTCGAAAATCCACTGTTTGGGCCAAATGGAGCGGCCAGCATCTATGGTCCCCAGAAAGGAGCAAGTCCAAAAATGGTTAAGGAACTGGACAAAGGCCTGCAAACAATTGCCAATGTGCTAAAGCGCGATTTTGGCATCGACGAAGCTGACAAGCCCGGTAGTGGCGCTGCCGGAGGGTTAGGCTATGGAGCACGGGTTTTTCTGAAAGCAACCTTTCAGAACGGTTTTGATTTAGTTTCAGAAATGCTGGATATTGCCGGAGAAATAAATCGTACTGATCTGATTATCACCGGCGAAGGTAGTCTGGATGCCCAAACGCTGGAAGGCAAAGTAATAGCGGGTCTGGCCCGATTGGGACTATCTCATGGGGTTCCGGTAGTGGCGTTTTGCGGTCGTCAGGCATTAAGTCAGGGGCAACTACAGCACTTGGGTTTAGCGGAAGCAATTGCTATTACGCCCGTTTCGATGGCCCTCAGTGAGGCTATGGTCCAGGCACCTGCTCTGCTCGATATGGCTACTCGCTACTGGGCCACTACCCGGCTTGGGCTATACGATAAAACGCAGTTCTCCTGCAAACCAATCTAAAACTATTGTTGTAAGGTAGAGTTGATAGAATGTATTACAAACTTACAAACGTTTGCTAAGCAGTTAACAGTGAGTAGTTAACTGCTCACTGCTTTAGGTTTCCACAACCTTCGATTTTAGCCCTGCCCGGTCGCCCTCAGTTGTTCGGCCAAGTAAATAAATATCAATTTCAGAGTCGCCCACCCGGAACACTTGCCGAACACTGAGGTGGTTTTCAATCACCTGCTGAAGTTTACAGAACGTTTCAGTACGTTTTTTCTCTTCTTCTTCGTACCACTCCTCCACTGTGGTTACTGGTTTCCAAAATCCTTCTTCGGGAATTTCTTCTACAAATACGGAAGGTGGTAGCATGAGCCATTCTTCAATCTGACTCCCCGTTAGTGGGGTTTCCTGCTTCAGATAGCACTGGGTAAACAATATTGGTTCGTCAGATTCGCTGGGGTACAGCAAATCGGCTATCAGTGGTTTTACAAGTTCTTCAAGGCTGGATGATGTCTCTGGGGCGTTACTCTCTGGTGTTTCGTTCGTCATAGTGGCTCCGGTCGATTTGGTGCTAATTTACGACGCAAGTATTGAGCTGTTACCATTTTATGCCTACTTTTCGCCCGATGAACGAATACCACAACTTGTTATTTTAATCCTTTTACAGACATCTGTCATGTTAGAGACTTTAATGAATTTAGTGCGTCAGCAATCAGGCGACGCAATTGTGAACAACACTGCAATACCGAACGAACACAACGAAACCGCTATGCAGTCGGTGATGGATGGAATCATGGGTGGTCTGAAACAACAGGCACAGGGCGGTAATGTTGGTGGTTTGCTTAGTACAATCATGGGTCAGCAGGGTGGTGCCGGCAATATGCAGAATCCAATCATTGGTGGCGTAATGAACAACGTAGTGGGAAGCCTGATGGGCCGTTTGGGGGTGTCGCAGGGTGTGGCCAACGGCGTTGCGGGTGCAGTGGTCCCAATGGTGCTCGAAAAACTCTTCTCAAAGGCAACGGACCCCGCTGACTCAAGTGTGGAAGTGGGTGGTATTATGAGCCAGGTAACGGGCAATGAACAAGCCGCCAGCGTGGACTGGATGGGTATGGCCTCAACGGCAATGGCCGACGGCAAACTTGACATGAGCGACGTAATGCGCGTAGCAGGGGGCTTTATGGGCGGTGGCGGTCAGCAGGGGGGCGGTGGCCTCGGCGGTATGCTGGGCGGCCTGTTTGGTAAATAACTGAACAGTGATCAGCTAACAGTGATCAACTAACAGTTCAAATACTGTCTGTTCACTGTTGGCTGTTCACTGATAACTGTTCATTGCCCCCAGGTTCCACTGCTCTCCAGGCTTGTAGCTGATCTGGCCGTTTTCAGTATGCAGTGGACTGTCGAAATTATTATGATAGAGTTGCCCCGTACCTAAGCCCTGAGGAAGCAAATGACGGTATTTGGCGGTGTACTGGGCAATTGCATTAAGGCCTATATTTGATTCCAGCGCAGAAGTAATCCACCAGCCAATGTTGAGTCGATTGGCCAATTCGATCCATTCGTCGGCGTGACGAAGGCCACCTAGTAGCGTTGGTTTCAGCACCACAAACTGGGGTTGGATTTTTTTGAGTAACCGAAACTTATCCACATATTCCATATGCCCAATCAATTCCTCATCCAGTGCAATAGGTAGGGGCGAATGTCGACACAACTCGGCCATGAAGTCGTGGTTTCCAGCATGGATCGGTTGCTCAATAGAATGCAGTTGGAAGGCCGATAAACGAGTCAGTTTATCCATTGCCTCATCGGGGCTAAACGCTCCGTTAGCATCTACACGCAAGGTAATTTGTTCTGCGGTGAACCGCTCTCTTATCGAAGCCAGCAGAGCTAGCTCCTGTTCAAAGTTGATGGCACCAATTTTTAGTTTCAGCGTTGTGTAACCCGCAGCCAGCTTCTCTTCGACCTGGCGTTGCATAAAAGGAGCGTCGCCCATCCAGACTAGCCCATTGATGGGTAAACTACGCACTCCGCGTACAAAATCGTTATCCGCAATAATCCGTTGCCCTCCCGACAGATAATCGAGCATGGCTGTTTCAAAGCCAAACAGAACACTGGGTAATTCCTGTCCGATCAACTGATTTAAAACAATCGGAACATTCCAGGAAAATAATTGAAGATCGAGTTTACTAAAGTATCGGCAGAGGTCGCCAAGCCGTTGTTCAAAATCGGGTTGGTCGTCTAAACTTAAACCCCTGAGTGGCCCACATTCGCCCAAACCCATGACCATGGGGTTCTCATCGTCGTAAATTCGAACGATGTACGAATCTTTTTCCGTTAACACGCCCCTCGACGTACCGGCTTCAAATCGAAATCGAAGCGTATATTTCAGGTAGTCGGATACTAAGGCCATAGAGACTGTTGGGCGGTGTCAGTGGATAATTGGGACGTAGAATTATGGTACTTTTGAATGCGAATAAAACAAAGAAATCTCAGATTTGTAACTAGCCGTTTGTATCAATGTTTCTTTTACGTCCGTTCAGTGCTTTATATGGTCAACTACTCGACTATCGTAACTGGTTGTATGATAGACACATAAAACTTGTTTTTCAACCGCAACATAAAACAATCAGTGTCGGAAATTTGACGGTTGGCGGAACTGGTAAAACGCCAATGATTGAGTATCTGGTACAGAAGTTACTGAATGGTGCCTCGTCGGGCGCAGGGCAATCAGAACACCTCACGTTACAATTAGCTACGCTGAGCCGAGGTTACGGCCGTCGATCAACCGGGTTTCATTTGGCAAGCCTTACTGACACCGCTGATACTATAGGGGACGAACCGCTTCAACTATACCAAAAGTTTGGTGATCGACTCGTTGTTGCCGTTGCCGAACGCCGGGCTGAAGGTTTACAAAAACTTGCAGACCAATGCCCCGAAGTTAACGTGATTCTGCTTGACGATGCATTCCAGCACCGCGCCGTACAACCCCACCTCAATATACTGCTCACCGACTACAACCGACCCTTTTACCGTGACCATCCATTTCCGGAAGGCCGGCTACGCGAACGGCGTCATGGGGCAAAACGAGCTGATATAATTGTCGTCACCAAGTGCGCTGACAACCTGTCATCTAACGAAAAGCAGCTGATAATAGACGAGATTACCCCTTACAAAGTTACTCAAACCCCCATTTTTTTTTCTGGTTTATATTACCAGATTCCCAAAACATTTGGAAATCAACAGCTTGAGCTAAACAAACAAACATCAGTCGTACTGGTGTCAGGACTGGCTAACGCTGATCCATTAGAAATATACGTTGATCAAACGTTTTTGCTGCTACGGCATCATCGCTACAATGACCATTTTGCTTATAGTCGTAAAGATGTTAATAAACTGATTCGAGAATTGCCAAATGGGACTATTTTGCTTACCACCGAAAAAGACTGGGTAAAACTAAACCCTTTGTTAACGGCCGAAGAACGGGCATCACTACCCCTCTATTATTTGCCGGTAGGCGTTCGTTTTTTAGACGGCGAAGAGGCCTTTATAGAACTGATAAAAGCAGTAGTTAATCCTAAAAATACTTAACCTGACCACGTGGGACACTCCTTCCGGTGTTTTGCGTTAATTTTGCACAAGGTAGCAAGCGGATGACCGTAAACTATCATCCATTATCATCAACTCTAGTTTCCGTTGACTACGTTCTCCCTAATTGCCCGAATCATTTTCTTTTCTGTTAGCTGTGTACCCCTTGTTTCGCTTACAACCGGAGCATTAGCACAGGGGTTTCCCGGTACGACCTTGCCAGGCCGGGCAGGCGGCTTTGGCGGGCAAACAGGTGGGCAGCCGGGCGCTGGACGGTCGTCATCTACGGGTAGGAGTACCATCGACGATTCCACCAAGGTGATTTATGGTCCCCGTACTACCCGTTATTTTCTGGAAGCTGATGTATTGAACAATCGTAAAACCTTATTTACGACTGATACGCTGCTCGATGGGGTGCATCTGTACAATTTTGTGCAACGAAATGGGAATCTTTACCAGGACCTGGGAAATCTCGGCACCCCACTACGACCCGTTTTTTACCAGGAGCCTACTCAGATTGGAGCGCAAACTGGGTACTCGGTCTTTGCACCCTATGCGTATCAGCTCAGTCAAATTAAATACTACGATACCAAATCGCCCTTCACCCGGATGTACTTTGTGCTGGGGGGACGAAATCAGAATGTGCTGAACTTCGATTTCAGCCAGAACGTGAATCCGCGTCTTAACTTCGGCTTCAATGCGCAACGGGTAACCTCGCGTAAGCAGTTTGGAGTGGCAGCAACAACATCAGCTAGTTCCAACGCGATTTTTCTGGTGCAAAGCTGGGCGTTTGTCGGCCATATGAATTACCGCACGAAGGATGAAAAATATACGCTGCTCCTTCATTTTAACCACCTTAACCACGATCTGCCCGAACAGGGCGGGCTGTTGCCCAACCCCCGTACTGATGGGACAAAGGATTTTTTTTACTACGATGGTAACCCCAGGTTGAATAATGCCGACGGAAAGGAACTCCGTAATAGGTGGCATGCCTATCAGCAATATAAAATAGCCGAGGGTTTCCAGTTATTTCACCGGCTCGATTATCTCCGGCAGATCAACAGTTTCAACGATTATAGCCTGCAAACCGACTCGACTCTGACTCGTTTTTACCCAACCGTTATACGGTCGCAATACCCCAACACCGTCCGTCGGGCCGAACTCGACAGTACGGCTACGTTTCAGGATAACCGCTACCGACTACTCGAGAATCAATTTGGTATCAAAGGCGATTTCAAGGGGTTTAATTATCGGGCCTACGTTCGCAATCGGGTTTATGGGCAGGAAGGGCGTTATAATCGGCTGCCCAGTAAGCAGGACTCAACCTCATTCTGGGGAACCTACAATAACCCCAAACTACGGCAGGAGACGTTTCTGGGCCTTTGGCTTGGGTATTATTTCCCTGATAGCCTGACGCGACTGACCGCTGAGGGAGAGTATCTGGTTGGCCGTGACCTTCGGCTCGAAGGGCAACTGGAAACCCGGTTTGCCACGGTAGGGTATCGTAGCGTGTTTGCATCGCCTACCTTGCTTCAGCAGCGATTTGAGAGCAATAACTATAGCTGGGCCAATAACTTTGGTTTGTGTGGCACCCAGCATGCTTATGGCACGCTGAACCTGAAATACAAAACGGTACAGATTCAGCCCGGATTAGACTATTTTCTGCTGAACAACTACGTGTATTTCGATGAAGATGCCCGACCGCAGCAGTTGGGCAGTGCGTTCAGTATGGTGCGTGTTGGCCTGGGGGCATCGGCAGGCAAGGGTCGCTGGAAAGCCCAAACACAGGGGTATTACACGCTCATATCAAGAAGCGACATCATGCGAGCTCCCAAACTATTTGTGAATGCACGGGCCACGTATGACTTTATTTTTAAGAAAGTTCTGTTTATTCAGACAGGGGTTGAACTACATTACAAGTCATCGTATTTTGCTGATGCCTATATGCCCCTGACGCAGCAGTTTTACCTTCAGAACAAGCAGAAAGTAGAAGGTTACGTACTAGCCGACGTGTTCGCGAATTTCCGAATCAACCGGACGCGCCTGTTTGTGAAAATGGCACACGTAAATCAGGGTGTACTGGCCCCCGGCTATTATGTCACACCCGATTATCTGGCCATGCGCCGGAGCTTCGCCTTTGGCGTAGACTGGTATTTGTTCGATTGACGTTATCGCTTCAGCACCTTGAGGGCCATGTTACGTCCCTGTCCCTGTATCATGGCCCTGGCCCAGCGTTCGGTCAGGGCTCCGCCCACATTTCCTGTACCAATAATGGCGATGTTCATAGTTTTGGGGAGTAGAAATTAATTAACGTGAGGCCAATGTAAGCTGATTTCATCGGTTTTATTCGCCTACAGACTCTTTGGCATATTGTTAGTGTCATGCGCGAGTATGGCCTTGAACTCATGCGCGATGCCGGTATCGAGGGGCATTGACACTTGAGGCAGGCAAACTAACGCAGTCTGCCGAAAGCATATGCTAATTTCGTAGTATCTTTGAAGATACCTACTCGAACTGAGGCATCGATTTTACTGTGACGTTTCTTCAACAGACAGCTCAAACAATTTTTAAAAACCACCCTAATGGATTCGACCACGTTTGGGTGATTTTACCCACGCGCCGGGCTGTTTCGGTGTTCTTAGACGAACTGGGCAAACTGTCGGATAAGCCGTTCCTGGCCCCGCATGCCACCGCCATCGACGACTTTGTTACCGAAGCCGCTGGTGTACAACTGATTGACCAGGTGGGGCTTCTGTTCGAATTGTTCGAGGTGTTTCGGGTGATAGACCCCGAGGTTGAGTTCGAGCAGTTTATTGGCTGGGCCCCAGTGCTGTTGGCCGACTTTGACCGTATCGATCAGCACATGGTAACGCCGGATTACCTGTTTGAGTACCTTACCGAAGCCAAAGCCCTCGAACGCTGGCAACTCGACTTGCCACCTGGGGCGCGGGCTATCCATACCACTGTCGGCACCTCACGGTACTTCCGGCTTTTCGAAAACCTTAAAGCCGCCTATCATGCGCTGCACGAACGTCTGGTTGCTCAGGGACTCGCGTATCGGGGCATGGCCTACCGCCAATTAGCGGAACAAGTGGTGGAGCGCGTTCGCGATAATGCCGATTATGAAATGGTCTATTTTGTTGGTTTTAACGCCCTCAGCCGGGCCGAATCCGACATTATGGAAGCGTTGCTCAAGGGTAAGAAAGCCCGGATGATCTGGGATGTTGACCGGTATTATTTAGAAGACAAAAAACAGGAAGCCGGGTTGTTTCTTCGACGATACCTTGAAAACGGCTGGTTTTTTACCAAAGACAACCGCGAACATATAGGCCGCACCCTGACCGACCTGCCCAAGCATATTCGCATTGTAGGTGTTCCCAATGCCAGTATGCAGACTAAGGTTGCGGGGCAGATCTATAAACAGTGGAGCGGTCCGACGGGTCGGAGTGAGGGGAAAACCGCTATCGTTCTGGCCGATGAATCGTTGCTGGTGCCGATGCTGTACGCGCTCGATGAAACGGTGACGGATTTGAACGTGACGATGGGTCTGTCACTTCGCAACTCGCTGTTGTTTACGCTTGTTGACACGCTGTTTGAAATGCAGCGGACGGTGCATGAGTTCAGGACGAAAGATGGCCGCGACTTGCGGATTCCGAAGTTTCACTACCGGCATGTGGTCAAGGTGTTGAACCACCCGTTTGTGCAGCATTACGCGCGCATTCGCAACCTCCAGGCGGTGGTCGATGCGAAAGGCCAACTTGAAATTGGAGCACAAACCCGGCCGTTGCTGGTACATATTCAGGAGTTGATACTGAGCCGCCAGTGGGTCTATTTGTCGGAGGGCGACCTGCGTGAACTGGGCCAGAATGATCCACTGCTTAAAACGTTGTTTCTACGTTGGCCTGCCGAACAGCCTACCGAGATTATTGGCACGCTCTACCGCCTGATCGACTTATTACGGTACGTGTATCGCGACACGCAGGACGCTGTTGAGATCGAGTACCTGTATGTATTCTATACCCTCCTGCAGCAACTTGAAACAACCCTCGAACGGCAGGCACAAACAGCGGGAGTGCCTGTCACGCTCCGCAGTTTGCGGCAGTTTTTATACGAACTGGTGCGGCAAACGAGTATTCCGTTCACCAGCGAAGGCAACAGTAGATTGCAGGTAATGGGTATGCTCGAAACGCGGGCTCTCGACTTTGAGCGAGTGATCGTGGTATCGGTTAACGAAGGGATGTTACCTCAAACCCGACGACTCAACTCGCTGATTCCGTTTGATATAAGCACTGAACTTAAGCTACCCACCTATCGGGAACAGGAAGCTGTGATGGCCTATCACTTTTACCGGTTGCTGCAACGTGCCAAAGAAGTTGTCCTGATTCACACGACCTCGCCCGATGCTTATGGCAACGGTAAAGGCGAGCCCAGCCGGTTTATCCGCCAAATTGAGCATGAACTGGTGCCGGCCAGTAATGGTGCTATCACAATCTCGAAACCCTTGGTTCGGTTTGGGCGCGAGAAAGTTCGCGAGACAGTGGCCCAAAGCTGGGAGGTGGCCAAGTCGCCGGAAGTGCTGGCCAAACTGAAGACTATGCTCAGCACGCGAGGGTTATACCCAACGGCCCTGAACCAGTTTATCGACTGCTCGCTGAGTTTTTATTTTAGCCGGGTGGCGGGGATTGCGGAAGAAGAAGAGGTTGAAGAAAAAATGGGGGCCGCCGAGTTTGGTGACTGGCTCCACAAAACGCTCGAAAACCTGGATACGAAATACCGTATCGGCGGCCATACTGTCACGCTCGACATGGTGCAGGCAGAGCTGGAAGCCACCTTCAAAGAGGTGATGAAAGGCCGGGTAATGGAATCGGGAATTAACCTGCTCCTCTACGACGTGGCCCAGCGATTGATGCTCGATTTTCAGGAGCGCCAGTCCAAACTTACTGATTTGAAAGTGATTAGCACCGAGGAGCGCTACGGCACCCGACTCGATGTGACACTCGACGGGGGTGAAGTGGTTCGAGTGAATATCGGTGGCAAAATTGACCGGGTGGAGCAACTCGGCCAAACGATTCGTATCATCGACTATAAAACGGGCAAGGTCGAACTGCCCAGCCAAAGCAGCGATATGTTGGCCCGCTTACCCCTCGAAACGGGCCCGAAATGGGGCAAAGCGCGGCAATTGTGGCTCTACAAATACCTGTTTCTGAAAGACAGCAAGAAACATAACCCCCAGAACCTGCCCGTTACGGCCGGGTTCTACTCCTTTCGAGACATAGAGGGGGGCCTAAAAACCAACACGGTGCATTTCCACGGCCCCGACGAAACCCCCGCCGAGTTCATAGCAGCTTCCGAAGACATGCTCCGTGTTATGCTCCGTCGCTTGCTTGACCCCGCTGAGGCATTCCGAAAAACCGATAAACTAGAAACCTGCGCCTTTTGCGATTTCAAGAGGATCTGCGGACGGGAGTAAAGGATAAATGGAACGCAGTGGTCACACCACACTTGGCAAACCCAACAACATACTCCACTGCATCTAATTCTTTCTCAAACCAAACATTTGTTGGTTTGTTGAGTGGGTAAATGGTTCGATTTTTTAGTACGTATAACCTTTTGTTGTTGAATGTACGCGCTAATCTTCTGTTGCTCTTCAGCTGTTAGTTCGCGGCCATCCAAGGTAAAATCAACGTCTTTAGGTTCTCGAATGATTTTCATAAGTATGTGCTTTTGAAATATCTATTGATTAACTTCATTGCTTCAGGAGTATCAATAATCATTGTATCTCCAAACAGTACTTTTGCCCCCAATGTTTGCTGGTAATGCTTTCGAAGTACGGTCTTTGAAATGAATGATATAAAACCATCGTAGCCTTTTTCAAAAGCAACTTTACAGGTATATGCCACTAAGTTGCCCGGTACGCCCACATAAACTCTAGCCTTGCCTTTATTAAACGTTGCGCTTTCGAGAAGATGCATAAAAACGTAGTCGCCTTTATCTTCCAGACTCAACAACCCCTGAATAATTGTGGGGTTGTTAACAGTTGTGAGTTTTGTTGTTGGACTTAGAAGCTGTCTGAAAATGGTTAGTTGAGCCTTCTGAGCATCATGGGTAACATGGCAATGTACAGAGCCGATTCACTGTTTCGAGGCAATTTTTCGTAATCCTTTGACAGACGACGGTGGAAGCTGAGCCAACTCGATCTTCCCACAAAGTTCTTTGAGCAGCGAGTTAGCCCAGATTTTCTCCAGAAGCTGTTTCGCGCCTGCCTTTTCAGATACGCTCGCGGCCACTACTTTAACCGCTAAAAGTAGCCCCAATGTGTCTACTAAGATGAATCGCTTGCGGCCTTTAGTACACTTGCCAGCATCAAAGCCAATATCTGTTCCGCCAATCTGGGTGGTTTTAACTAACTGATAGTCAATAGATTAGGCTGTAAGTTGTTTTTTTACGACCCTCTTTTTTTCGTACTTTACCAACTAGTTTGACATGAATCTCCTGCCAAACACCCGCTTTGCTCCAAGTGTTATAATAATGGTAGACACTCTTGTGATTTGGATAGTCATTGGGTAAGAGTTGCCAGGAACAACCACTTCGCATCACGTACAAAATGGCATTGATAACTTCTCGTAAATCAAGCGGGTTACGGCCTGGTCCCTCCGTTTGTTTTTTTGGGGCTGGCAAAAGGGGTTTCAAACGTTTCCATTGTTGATTAGAGAGTTCGGTCGGATACTTTTTGTCGGATCGCCGACGCGATGGCTTTCTGATTAACTTTGCGACTAGGCATCTGGAAGAGATTTTTTGAGTTTTGTCGCTACAAAAATCCCTCTTTTTAAGATGCCTTTTTCTATACCAGAACTATTTTCAGACAGCTTCTTAAAGTTCGGCGCGATTTTCTGTTAGGAAGACAGGATTACAAGTGCTTTTTTGAACATCAATACTCCTTAAATCACTACACAGTATTTCAATAACTATGCGTTGCTTTTTCATCGGCAGCCTAACGGTTGTCCTACTTTTAAGCTTGGATCGGCTGGCTCATGGACAAGCCACAGCCGTTCTGAACGGCTACGTTACGGATGCCACGACGGGAAAACCCATGCCCTTTGCCAACGTCTACGTAAATGGATCGACGCGGGGGACAACTACCGACGAAAGAGGCTCCTACACCTTGGCCGGTGTGCCACTGGGTACGGTCGAAATAGCCGTCTCATTTGTTGGTTATCAGCCTACCACGCAAAAAATTCGCTTCGACAATACGATAACCCAGAAGGTGAATTTCAGCCTCAAACCGAGCGAACAAACCCTCGATGCGGTAACTGTTCGGGGGAATTCTAAAATCTGGGAGCGACACCTGCGCCAGTTCAAAAAGCAACTTCTCGGCGAACCATTTGCCGGACAGTGTCTACTGGTTAACAGCGAAGCTCTCAAGTTTAAAGAAGAACGAGAACATCTGTATGCGACGGCTACTGAGCCGTTAATTATTGATAATCAGGCCACCGGCTATCGACTGATCTATGCGTTGCAACATTTCGATGGGGCTTCGTCGGGCAATGTCTACTCGGCGGGCACGGCCCGTTTCGAGGAGCTAAAACCGGAAAACGAACGGCAAGCCGACCGGTTTCGGCGTAACCGGCTGGTTGCTTACCAGGGGTCGAACCGACACCTGATGGCGAGCCTGATTACCAATACGTTCGAGCAGGCTGGCTTTCTGGTTTATCAGGAAGATCTCACGAAGCCCATCCCCGCCGACCGTTCGATTACGCTTCCTGCTGCCATTAGTGACTACAAGCGTCTGATTCCCGTTAAGGTTTCTACCTTAATTCAGCCCGGTCGATTAGCAACCGAACGGCGATTGGTTTCGACCATGAAACTGATCGTATTGTATACGCATGCGGTCTCGGGCTTCTCGCCCTACCCCGATGCTCGTTACGCCTACACGGAGATCAAACTGCCT
>Ga0105048_10001053_pt1 | contig 44326 bp, 41 predicted proteins | sample MAT05_FD_78382 | JGI IMG/M metagenome (GOLD analysis project Ga0105048, IMG submission 78382) | Freshwater microbial communities from Lake Fryxell liftoff mats and glacier meltwater in Antarctica - MAT-05 | ecosystem: Environmental > Aquatic > Freshwater > Ice > Liftoff microbial mat | place... | reverse complement strand
TGGCGGAGAGGGTGAGATTCGAACTCACGGTACCCGTGAAGGTACAACGGTTTTCGAGACCGTCCCGATCGACCACTCTGGCACCTCTCCGCGGTCAGGCGGGGCGGTATAGCATCCAAAGCATTAAGCGCAAGCTGCCGCTCGAGGGATGCGCAGGCGGTCGCTTGGAGGGGGGCAGATCGTATGAAAAGCCGTTGAAAAGGGACGATCCTGAGCCTTCGGGCCGGCTGGCGGGGCGCCTACTGGTCGGCCGGCGGCCTGGTTTTCCCGGGCCCCGTCAGTCCAGTCCGGGTCTGGTACTTCGCCGCCGCTTCAATGCCGAACGTGCGAGGTTCGTTGAAGTTGGCGCAGTCGCCCAGCGCTTCGACGCCGATAACCGAGAGCGCGATCGCCGTGTCCTGCAGGCGCTGTCATCAACGCGCAGGCGTTGCGGTATCTGCCGGTGTCGTGAGTGGAATGACGTCCACAGCCTGCGCGCTCGCCTGTCCGCCCGATGTCCGAACCACGCCGCGCACTGGCGCAACGTCGCCATAGTCGCGGCCGTGAGCGACCGCGATGTGCTGGTCCATCACCCACAGCCCGTTGGTCGGATCATACTCCACCCAGCCTGTGCTGGCGCCACACCAGGCGCGTACCCACGCGTGCATCGCATCGGCGCCTTCGAGCCGCTCTTCGCCTTCCGGCGGCTGCGTGCGCAGGAAGCCGCTTACATAGCCTGCTGGAATGCCGATCGAGCGCAGGCAGCCGATCATGATGTGGGAGAAGTCCTGGCACACGCCATGGCGCGCCGCGAACGCTTCTTCTGGCGGTGTATCGACATTGGTCGATCCCGGATCGAACGTCATGTCCCGGTCCAGCGCCTTGCCGATCGCCTCGACGATCGAAGCCGCCGTAAGCTTGGCGTCCGTGATCTGTTCGCGCGCATACGCTGCGAACTCGGGTTGCGTTCTGACACGCGGCGAGTCCGCGAGGAAATGATGCGGGGACTCCTGTGTCAATGATCGCCACGCCACGATTTCCGCCAATAGCGCGTCCAGCGGGGGAGACGTGTCCGGGCCGCGTTCGGTCGCGTGCCGCTCGACGCGCGCCCTCAGCTTGAATTCAATCCGATCGTGTGGCGCACGGAAGGCGACCTCCACCGCGGTGTTGCCGAAGAAATCGGTCTTCGCAATGCGCTCGTCCGGCGTTGGCGTTATGTCGAGCAGAGACGTGATCACGCGCTGGGAGGCTGACTGGGCTGGCGTCATGTAAAGGACGTGCCGGCTGCCCGCCACGGCCGCCTGGTAGTCATATCGAATGCTGAGCCGGATGTCGTAAAGCATGTGTCAGCGCAGGTAGGATTTGGTCAGAAGTTCAGACAGCCGCCATATCCCGGACTGGATGCCTGCCAGCCGGTCTGCGTCAATACTCTCTGGTGTCGCCACCGCGATCTCGGCATGCAGTTTCAGGATGGCGCGCGATAGCGCAGACATTTCGCCTCGCTCTATCGCGCCCGGCAGGAAGCTCACCTGCTCCTTCATCTCAGCCAACTGATACAGGATCGAGCGAGGGTTGTTGCCGTCGCAAGCGAGCAGGTCGACAACGGTCGACCTGCTGGTCGCCACCGCGAACAGGCGTCGATGTGTCAGTACGCTGTCGCCAACTTCCACGACGAGGTCGAGCGCGCCCTCAGGCGCTGCATCATCGGCAAACCAGGTCAATGCCTGCGTGATGTTGGAGGCGCGCTCCAGCGACCGTCCGATCGAGAGAAAGCGCCACCCCGCAAAGCGATACATGTTGTCGTTCACGAGGCCCGAGAACCCCGTGATCTGGTGCAGCAACAGGCCGAGAGCTCGCGCTGAAGCATGCCCGGGCGCCACGTTGGCAAGTTCAATCTGCGCGCTCGCTGCAAGATCATTGAGCGCGTTCCACCCATCCACCGAGAAGCGATCGCGCACCTGGCTCGCGCTTGCGGTCGCAGCCCCGATCGATTGGATAAGTGTGCGCGGCGCATCCTTGATCGGGTCAGCGCCATGAAAGCCCGGATATGCGCTGGCGTAAGACATCAGCTGCGTGTCATCGCGTCCGGATTCCGCCATCCGCACCTGCCACGCCCGCAGCATCCGGATCATGCCTTCGGCGCGCTCGACATAGCGGCCCATCCAAAACAGATTGTCCGCCGCCCGGCTCGGCAGTTCGCCCTGCCGCGCCCGCCGGTAAGGCGCAGCGGTTGACGGCAACAGCGTCTCGTTGCGTACCGGCTTGTCCGACAGAACCCACACATCGGCGACTGATCCGCCGCGCTGCATCGCGATGGCGGTTGCCTCCTGCGATCGGCCGATCCGCGCATAGCCCCCCGGCATTGCGCGCCAGCCGCGCGGCGTGCGGGCAAGGAACACTCGCAGGCTCATCGGGCGGGGCGTTAGCTTCCCATCCACCATGGCAGGCGTCGTAGACAGCGTGACGGCTTCCTGGCCCACCAGCATGGCGCCGCGTCGGTCGAGCAGGGCGGCGACGCTTTCTTCTCGCTCGGCGAGTGTCGCGCCCAGATGCGTGTTGTCTTCGGAGTCGAACAGCATGCGCGTCGACAGCGCCTCGCCGATCATCATGCGCTCGGCATTTGCCAGCACATGCGCCCGCTCCGATTCCTGCCCACACCACCATGTCGCGATATTCGGCAGCTTGAGCGGCTCCCCCATCAGCGCCTGCGCAATGCGCGACATGAAAGCCAGCAGCGCCCGCGTTTCCAGAATGCCCGACCCGAGCGCGTTGACCACCGCCAGCTGCCCGCGTCGGACAGACTCCACGAGACCCGGCACGCCCAGCTTCGATTGTTCGTTCAGCTCCAGCGGATCAGCGAAGGCGGCGTCGATCCTACGCCACAGCACGCTCACCGGCTCCAGGCCCGCAATCGTGCGCACCATCACCTGTCCATTGTCGACGGTGAGATCCTCGCCCTCGAGCAGGGCAAAGCCGAGATAACGCGCGATGTAGGCATGCTCGAAATAAGTGTCGTTCAGCCGCCCGGGCGTAAGAATGCCGACGCGGCTTTCCGTGTCTCCGCGCAGGTCGTTCATCGTGTCGCGGAAGGCGCGGAAAAAACCTGCGAGGCGATGGATGTTGGCGCGTGCATAGTGGTCCGGGAAGACACGCGTCGTTGCGACCCGGTTCTCCAGAGCGAACCCCGCGCCTGAAGGCGCCTGCACGCGATCACCCAGCACCCACCACTGACCATCCGGCCCGCGCGCAATCTCGAACGCGATGAACTGCAGATACTGGCCAGAGCGGGGCCGCACGCCCACCAGCGGCCGCAACCATTCCGGCGACATCGCCACCAGCGACGCCGGAAGGTGCCCCTCCATCACAAGGCGCTGGCTGCCATAGAGATCAGACACGATGCTTTCGAGAAGCTCGGCGCGCTGGATGAGCCCCTCGGTGATCTTGGTCCACTCGCCCTCATGGACGATCACCGGCATATGGCTCAGCGGCCATGCGCGCTCGGATTGGTCCGTGCCGTACTGGCGAAAGAACACGCCTGCATCGCGAAGGTACTGGTCGCCCTGTTCGATGCGGCGCGAGACCTCCTCCGGCGCCATGCGCGCGACGTGGTCGATGAACGCACGCCACGCCGGCCGCACCTTGCCGGCTGCATCGATCAGTTCATCCGAAACGCCCTGCAGCGGGCGATAGCCTGCCAGCAGCCGCGCAACCGCGCCGGTCTCCGTGTGTGGTTGCGGCGAAGCCACGCTTGTCCCTCGGATCCCAGCCTAAATGCCCGGCGCCCGCCTCAGGTCCAGCGTGAGCGGGAATTCCGGGTGCGGTGACTCGGCGGCAAGTTCATACATTCCGGGCGAATGTCCATGGGGCTCGAAGCGGGCCAGACGCCGCGCCTCGGCTTCGTTCCCGTTGACGGGGAAAGTGTCATAGCTCCGCCCCCCCGGATGGGCGACGTGATAGACACATCCACCGATGGCCCGGCCCGACCATGTGTCGAAAACATCGAACACCAGCGGCACGTTGGTCGGCAGCACAGGGTGCAGCGACAGCGGCGGCTTCCAGGCCTTGTAGCGCACGCCAGCCACCGCAACCCCGTCGCTCGCCTCCGCCAGCGGCACAGGCCGCCGGTTGCAGGCCACGCGATAACGTCCGGGATCGGCCGCCGTGAGTTTCACCTGCACACGCTCGGCGGATGAGTCCGCATAGCGTACCGTCCCCCCGATCGCGCCGGTCTCGCCCAGCACATGCCATGGCTCCAGCGCCTGCCGGATCTCGAGGTTGACGCCCTCTACATCGATCTCGCCACAGAACGGGAAACGGAATTCCAGCTGCGCCTCGAACCATTCCGGCCGCAGGTCGAACCCGTGCGCAGACAGATCGCGCAATAGGTCGAGGAAATCCTGCCACACGAAATGCGGCAGCATGAACCGGTCGTGCAGCGTCGTGCCCCAGCGCACCAGATTGCCCGTGATGGGCGTCTTCCACATCCGCGCGATGATCGCCCGCACCAGCACCTGCTGCGCCAGCGACATCCGCGCATCTGGCGGCATCTCGAAACCGCGGAACTCCACAAGACCCAGTCGCCCTGTCGGCCCGTCCGGCGAGAACAGCTTGTCGATGCAGATCTCGGTGCGGTGGGTATTGCCCGATACATCGACCAGCAGGTTGCGCAGCAACCGGTCCACCAGCCAGGGCGGCGTATACGGATCGCCACCCGCCCCACCACCGGGCGAATGGATCTGTGACAAAGCGATCTCCAGCTCATAGAGCGAGTCATGCCGCGCCTCGTCGATGCGCGGCGCCTGGCTCGTCGGCCCGATGAACATGCCCGAGAAGAGATAGGAGAGCGACGGCCGCTTCTGCCACAACAGCAGCAGGCTCTTCAGCACATCAGGCCTGCGCAGGAAGGGCGAGTCGTTTGTGCTCGCCCCGCCCACCACAACGTGGTTGCCGCCACCCGTGCCGGTATGCCGTCCATCGATCATGAACTTGTCGCAGCTCAGCCGGCACTGCCGCGCCTCGTCGTAGAGCGTCGTGGTGATGTCCACGCACTCGCGCCAGCTCGTCGCCGGGTGAACGTTGACCTCGATCACGCCCGGGTCCGGCGTCACCCGCATCACATTCATGCGCGGGTCGTGCGGCGGTGCGTATCCCTCGATATGCACGGGAAGGCCCAACGATTTGGCCGCCGCCTCAGCCGCCGCAACAAGTTCCAGATAATCTTCGATCCGCTCCACCGGCGGCATGAACACGCACAGGCGTCCATCACGCGCTTCCACAGACATCGCCGTGCGAACTGACCCAGCAACTTCCGAGAACGACTGCTCCTGAACCTGCTGCCGCACACCTTCGTCGGCAGTGAATTGTGCGCGCGCCTGCTCGGCTGGCGCGTTGCCCTGCAGCGCGTAACCCTGCGAGGCGCCGATGACGGCCGCATAGTCCGGCAACGGTCCACGTTCTTCAGTCGGATCAGCCGGGATCACATGCGGATAAAGCGACGGCGGAATCCAGGTCAGCGATTCCAGGGGCAGGCGATACCCTACCGGGCTGTCGCCCGGAGCGAGGAACATATGCCCGCGCCGCAGTTTCCATTTCTCCGACTTCCACCGCCCTTTTGTCGCGACGCGTCCCTGCGGCTCCGCGCCCTTCTTCGGCGCGCCCTTGCCGACCTTCGCCTTGGTGGTCGCCTTCGCCTGCCAACGCTGGATCGGAAGCACATAACCGCTGGGCTCTGTCAGACCGCGTTCGAACACGCGCGCGATGCGATTGCGCTCTTCGGGATCCTTCAGCTTCGAATTTTCCGGCGTCACATTCTCCGGAAGATTGCCTTCCTTGAGGATCCAGTTCGCGGGATCCTCATAGGCTGGGATCACCATCTCCGCGCCAACGCCAAGTTCTTCGGCCATCGCCTGCAGCAGCTTCTCGGCCTCGACTTTCGTAGCCGCGCCATCTCCGTTCTCGCCCGCGACCAGCTCCGGGTCATGCCAGATCGGCATTCCATCGCGCCGCCAGTATAGCGAGAACGTCCAGCGCGGCAGCGTCTCACAGGGATACCACTTTCCCTGCCCATAGTGCAGGAAGCCGCCCGGCGCGAAGCGATCGCGCAAACGCTGGATCAGCTTGTCCGCCAGCTTGCGCTTGGTCGGCCCATCCGCGCCGGTGTTCCACTCGTCGCCCTCGAAGTCGTCGATCGACACGAATGTCGGCTCGCCGCCCATGGTCAGGCGCACATCACCCGCCTTCAGCGCCGCATCGACTTTCTCGCCCAGCGCATCAAGCGCCGCCCAGCTCTCGTCCGAGAACGGTTTGGTGATCCTCGGATGCTCGGCGACGCGCGTCACCTTCATGTCGAAGTCGAAGGAGACCTCGGCCGTACCTGAATATCCGCCCGTGATCGGCGCCGCGTTGCGATAGTGGGGCGTCGCCGACAGCGGAATATGGCTCTCGCCCGTCAACAGCCCTGATGTCGGATCAAGACCCACCCACCCCGCGCCCGGCAGATACACTTCGCACCACGCATGCAGGTCCGTGAAATCCACGGCCGTGCCGGCTGGCCCATCAAGCGCGATCAGGTCAGGCTTAAGCTGGATGAGATAGCCAGAGACAAAGCGAGCCGCGAGCCCAAGATGCCGCGCCGCCTGCACCAGCAACCAGCTTGAATCGCGGCACGAACCCTTGCCGCTCTCGAACGTCTCCTCCGGCGTCTGCACGCCAGGCTCCATCCGGATGACATAGCCGACCGCTTTGGCGACGGCAGAGTTCAGCATCACGATGAAGTCGACCGTGCGAAGCCTTGCCTTGGGAATTCCCGCAAGGAACTTCTTGAGGTGCGGCCCCATCGGCTCTGTCGTGCGGTAGATCGCCAGGTCATCTGCGATCTCCAGCGGATATTCGAACGGCCAGGTCTCGGCGCTTTCTTCAACGAAGAAGTCGAATGGGTTGTAGACCGTCATGTCCGCGACGAGATCGACCTCGATCTTCAGCTCGCGCACCGGCTCGGGAAACACGTACCGCGCCAGCCAGTTGCCATAGAGGTCCTGCTGGTAGTTCACGAAATGCTTCTCGGGTGACACCTTCAGCGAATGCGAGAGCACCCGCGTTCGCGAATGCGGGGCAGGCCGCAGCCTGATGACCTGCGGCCCCAGCACCACCGGCTGGTCGTACATGTAGTGGGTAAGGTGATAGATACTGGCCTTGATCGACATGGTCCGCAGCGTTTCACAAACCGCTCACGCCCGCCACGGTTTTCCCGCCAGCGGGCGCGGGCTGCACAATTCTGCGGCGCCCCCGGTTTCGGCCGCGATAGCGCCTATTGCGGGAGTCCGGCCTCGACGAACTTGGCTAGATCGTCCAGCTGGTCCTCGGACAGCATCGCGCCCATCGGCGGCATGTTGTCCGTCGGGGTGATCTTGCCCTTCACGACCTTTTCCTTGATCGCGGCATAGTCCAGGCCCGCAGTCAGTGCGACGCCCATGCTCGTGCCGGCGCCGGCCGGCCCGTGGCACATAGCACAGGTCTGGGCATAGGTGGCGCGTCCGCTCGCGAGCTCGGCCGTTGTCGGTCCAGCAGCTGGCGCAACCGGCGTCGTCGAAGCGGGCGGCGCAGCAGGGGCGGGCGCTGCAGCCGGAGCAGTCGGATCAACGGGGGTGGAGGACAGCGAGTCCGTGGTGTTCTCGGCGGCCGGCCCGCTCGGCGTGGTAGGCTCGGCGATTTCGGCGACGGGGGGCGCTTCCGTTGCCGGCGTCTCGGCGGCTGGCGTGCAGGCCGCTGCAAGCGCAAAGGCGGCGGTCGTCAGAAAAGCGGTACGGAGTTTCACGTCAGCCCTCATGTTAAGCAGTGCAGCACGTCTAGTTCGGCATAGCGGGATAACCCGGCTCCACCTGGACGCCGAATGAATTGATGGCAAGTCCTGTCATCGTGTACCCTCCCACGGTGTACACGATCTCTATCCGCTGCTTCATGCCATAGTATTTGGCAAGCTCCGCCCATGTCGCATCGGATATGAACGCCTCGCGCCGCAACTCATCCGCCGCGGTCAGAACAGCGCGCTGCCGTGCATTCCAGCCCATGGCGCTTGGTCCACGCGAAATATCCGCAATCTGTGCGTCGCTTAGTCCGGCTGACTTTGCGTATTCGACATGGTGCGCCCATTCGTAGTCCGCCCGGATGTTCCATGCCGTCCGCATGATCAGCAGCTCACGCGTTTCCGGATCCAGCATGCTGTCGCGTTGCAAATAGCTGCCGAACCGCGCCCGTGGCCCATACAGCTTCGGATGGTTCAGCATCGTCGTATAGAGATTGAGCGCCGTTCCGTCCGGCCTCACCTGCGGCGCGATCAGCGCGCGCTGCTCCGGCGTCCATTTGTCGGCGGGGATCGGCGCAATGCGCGGCGCCGCAAGGCGTGGGCCTGCAGCACGCGCCGCCAGCGCGGGCAGGGGCAGGTCCCCCGGCATGAAGTCCACCGCCTCGGGCTCCACCTGTATCCCCAGAGTGTTCAGCGCCATCGACACCAGCTGATACTGCGCGGCGGTGAACAGCAGCTCCATCACTTGGCTGTCCGAGTAAACCTTGCGCAACTCCGCCCACGTTGCGTCAGAGATCATGGCGTCATAGCGCAGCTCGTCCGCCATCCGCATCACGGCGCGGTCGATGTCCGACCAGATCGGATCATCCGGCGCTGCAGCGATGGCGCGGATCTCCGCTTCGCTGACGCCCGCCGACGCCTTGGCGATCCGGGTATGCTGAGACCATTCATACGGCGACTGGCACAGCCACCCCATGCGCAGCATGGCCAGCTCGCGATGGCGTGGCGACACGCTCGTGCCATTCAGCAGAACCTGTCCAAGCGGCGACCAGCGATTGTAGAGGTCAACGTGATGCGCCAGCGTCCGATAGATGTTGAGGTTAGCGCGGCTGCCCACCATGTCGCGCTGCGCCTCGCTGAGGTCGCGCTCATCAACCACATCAAGGCGTGGTGTCGAAAGACGGGGCGAGAAGCTCGTCTGGCTTGCCGGCATCGTCATGCATCCAGCCAGCACAATGGCCGCCGCCAGCGCCACAACACGCATGTTCCATCCCCGAGGTCGTTTCTTGTCTGCCCGGACTCTGCCACGGCCGCCTGGCCGCCGCCAGTCTCAGACGCCCCGTCTCACAGACCAGGGCGGGTTTCAGGCGGGGGCAGCACATGAATGCCCGAAGCGCGTCCGGCATCCCTCACCAGCCGCGCGAGCGTTGTGGCGCCAAAGCTGTGCCGCCAATCGGCCCCATGGAAAATCCCGACGCTTGCCGCGCTCTCAAGCGCCCGCATAGGCATCACATCTTCCACCAGCATCAGGCGAGGCCCGGGCTTCTGGCACACCAGCACGCAGCTCAGCAGCGCCACCGGATCGAAGGCGGCAACCAGAACCGTCTCCTCCCGCCACGAACGCAACAGGTTGGCGAGGCCATAAGCCTCCGCCACCGAGCGCCCGTCATGGAAGAACACCTGCTCCGACATCAGCGGATTGATGCTCGTCCCGTGGGCGCCATCACGCGAGCGGATAACCGGCTGCGTCCGGCGACGGATGTGCGCAATCGTCCACCCGAGCCTGCGGCCAACGGAGAGCATGTCGCGCGCTGCCGTCATGGCGCGCGGATCGGGCTCACAGCCGGGGATCGCATCGGCCTGAAGGTCGATGCAGAGAAGTCTGCACGGTAATCTGGTCATGACGCTCAGGCCACCGCAGGGCGTGCAGCAGAACGATCAAGAACGTTCTCACGGTCCCACTCGCCCTCGGGCCGCATCACCATGTACGGATCGGTGTCGATCGTGATGGCGTCTGCGCGGGCAGGCAGGATGCGCTGGCACTCTACATACTCGTAGTCCGAGAAGCGGAAATCCGAACGGTCTTCACGCGGCAGGAAGCCGAGCTGCTTCCAGAACGGCGCAAGGCGCTTCTGGATGTAGCCGATCGCAACGGTGTAGCCCTTGCGGCTGATGATATCGACCGCGGTCTCGATCATCAGTTTCACGACCGCGCCGCCGCGCACATGCTTCATCACGCACACGCGTTCGATCTTCGCGAAGTTCGCAAACCACCGCACACGCAACGTCGCGACCGGCTGGCCGCGCAGGTAGGCGATAAGGTGCAGCGACGACAGGTCGTTGTTGTCGAACTCTTCCTCGTACGGGCAGTCCTGTTCAGCCAGGAATACCGACGAGCGGATCGCCACGACCTTCATGAAGTCGGTAAGATCGCGCACGATCTCGACGGACAGGTCGTTCCGGTTGCCGTTTGCCACGCTCATCATGAGATCGGTTCCATCAGCGTGCAGCAGCGCCAGAAAAGATGCGGCGTGTCATCGAACGGGAAGAAGCCGAGATGGCGCATGATGCGCGCGCCGGCTTCGGTTGAATCTCTGCCGAAGAACGGCAAGTCGGTGAAATGCTTGTCGATCAGCGTACGCAGGCCCAGCACAAGCGCGCCGCGGCTCACCTGGTCCTTGCCCGCGTAACACCAGCAATAGAACCCCGCGAGCGGCTCGCCGAGCCGTGCGACCCATTTCGCATCGATGTTCGCAGCGTCGAATGTATTGTCCGCCAGCGCCGCAACACCCACGCTGCTCAGCGCGAGCGGCGCAAGGAAGCCGGTGACCGCATCATTGCGCCGGATTACCCAGATCGATGCGCCTGTCAGGTTGTCGACGCGCTTGATCTCTTCCAGCGAGGCAAGCCCCGGTCCAAGTTCGGCTGTCGCAAGCGCGTGCACCGCGAGATAATCCTCGTCGCTGACTGCGTGCGTCAGTCTCACGGAGGCCATCATGTCTTCGGAAGCGCCGGGCATATATTTGGCGTGCAGTCGCTCGCCGCCGAGCGACTTCAGCTGTGTGCGTGCGTTCCAGATCAGAGCCGCCATCACCCAACCACCCGTCTCGTTAATCTCTTGCTAACCATTCACCACAAACTGGAAGGTTGCGCCACTTCAATTCAGGCAGACCGGGTATGACGACCAGAGAAGTGCCCGAGCGGATTGTCCGCGAACTGGTCGACTGGTCCGACCTTCGGACGTTCTATGCTGTTGCAACTGCAGGCTCGATGAATGCAGCCGCAGAACAGTTAGGTGTCGGTCAGTCCGCGATTTCAAAACGCCTTGGACAACTCGAGCAAAGACTTGGCGCTCGTCTTCTCGATCGCTCGCCGACAGGGATTCAACTTACCGAAGCAGGCATCGAAGCGCTCGATCACGTCACGACGATGATGCGCGCAAGTCTTTCACTTGAGAACACGCTCAAGGGACTTGAGACGAAAGCAGAGGGTGAAGTCAAAGTCTGGTCGAACGACGGTGTGCTTGCCTACTGCATTGCCCCAAGTCTCGGCGAGTTCCTTGCGGCCAATCCAGGTTTGCGTCTCAGCCTGCAGGCAGATCGCAACCTTCCCAAGCAAGGGCAGGGCTATGCCGACGTCGTTATCGGCTTTGACCAGCCCCATCAGGCCGACACGATCTCGTTCCCGGTCGCCACGATGCACTACTGCGTCTTCTCGAGCCGCAGCTACCTCGACACCTATGGCGCCCCCACCGGCCCGCTCGACGTCGCCCAACACAGGGTGCTGAACCACCTTTTCTATGGCGAAAACCCGGGTTGGAAGGAAAAGACGGCGCAGATTTCGGCGCTGATCGAGCCCACCGTCATCACCGATTGCAGCGCCTCGCTCCTTCAGGCGACCGCCTCCGGCGCAGGAATAGCTGTTATGCCCAGCTACGCCGCGCGTCTGGATTCACGGCTTGTCGCGCTTCCGATACCTCCGCTGGCCTCCGTGAAGGTCTGGCTCAGCTTCCACGAAAGCGCCCGCCGCACCCCCCGCGTGCGCACTGTCGTCACCTGGATGCGAGAACTCTTCGACCGCCGCCGGAATCCGTGGTTCCGGGAAGAGTATGTCCCGCCCAGCCTGTTCGAAGCGGCCGCCTGGCAGGACGACCGCGCGGCGTGACGCCGCAATCATCGTTACAGTCTGCGACCAATCCCGCCCGAAAAACTCCACATTTGGCGACCGAGATCAGGGTTGAGGACGCCGCTCCCGGGCCTTTGCCGGAACCTGCCGGAAAGACTCGCCAACAGTGCGGCGCCCGCACTTGCGATTTTGAGCGCCGAACCAATCTGACTTATCCGATGGTTCTGTGCGGACACGGAGACTGACATGACTCGTGGAACTGTAATCGGCGCGCTCGGCGGCCTTTGTGCCGGAGTGAGCCTCGGGGCGGTTGCGCTGGCGGCTCCATCCTTTGCGCTCTTCTCGAGCGGCAACTCCTCGCTCGCTGCACCGATGGCCTCGCAACTGGCCGTTCCTGCCGTGGCCCAGACAGCGCGCTGGGGAACTCTCCCCAACCTTGCAGACCTCGTCGAGGCCGTCTCCCCGGCGGTTGTGCAGATCGAGGTGCGTCAGGCCTCGCCTATCCGCCAGATGTCCGGTCCGCAGGGCAACCCGTTCGCGGGCACACCCTTCCAAGACTATTTCCAGTTCGGTCCCGGCGGCCCGCAGGGTGAGGCTCCTGATCGCCGCGGATCCGGCTCAGGCTTCTTCATCGAGGGCGGCTATATCGTCACCAACAACCACGTCGTTGAAGACGCCAAGAGCCTCAACATCGTGCTGCCCGATGGCCGCCAGCTCTCCGGCACGGTGGTCGGCACAGATCCGAAGACAGACCTCGCCGTCGTGAAGGTCGAAGGCACGGGCCTTCCCCGCGGTCTGCCATGGGGCGACAGCACCAACGCACGCCCCGGCGACAACGTGTTCGCCATCGGCGCGCCCTTCGGGCTCGCCAACACGGTCACCGCAGGCATCGTGTCGGCGCGCGGCCGTGACATTCGTTCAGGCTCGTACGACGACTACATCCAGGTCGACGCCCCCATCAACCAGGGCAACAGCGGCGGCCCGCTGTTCGACCAGTCGGGCGCCGTCATCGGCGTCAACTCGGCGATCTACACGCCCAGCGGCGGCAATGTCGGCATCGGCTTCTCGATCCCATCCGAGCAGGCCAGGGGCATCGTGCAGCAGATCATCTCCAGCGGCTCGGTCCAGCGCGGCTGGCTCGGGGTCGCAATCTCCCCCGTCACGCCTGAAATCGCCGCCAGCCTGAACCTGCAGGCCGCCAAGGGCGCCGTTGTCAATAACGTTACCGACGAAAGCCCTGCCTCCAAGGCCGGCCTGCGCGAGGGCGACATCATCCTGCGCTTCGGCGAGCGTGAGGTGAACCATGTGCAGGACCTCACCCGCGCCGTGGCCGATACCAAGGCCGGAACGTCGCGCGACGTCCGCATCATCCGCGATGGCCGCGAACAGACCGTCCGCGTCAACATCGCGAAGCTTGATGATACCGCTCAGCCGAAGCCGGTTGCCGCCAGCACCGCGCCCGGCGCCACCGATGGCGTGGCCCTCGCAGAGCTTGGCCTCGGCCTTGCCGTCCGCGATGGCGGCGTGGTCATCACTTCGGTGAAGGTCAACTCGCACGCCTCAGACGCCGACATCCGTGTTGGCGACAAGGTGGTGAAGGTGAACCAGGTGACGCCGACAACCCCCGAAGCCGTCCGCAAGGAAGTTGACGCCGCCCGCAAGCAGGGTCGCTCGGCCGTGCTGCTGCAGGTGGAACGCGCCGGCCAGCGCTTCTTCGTCGGCATCCCGCTCACGGCTGAATAGGCCGTATCTGCCGGTTCAAACAGAAAGCCCGGGCCTCGGCCCGGGCTTTTGCGTTTTGGGGTGTATGAATGCTGGTCCCCGCATTAATTCGCCACATCCTACAAAATGCCTTGCAAACCGCTGTTCCCGCGGCGGGCCCGGCAGGTTTTGCCTACCCTTTCTTAACCACTTCTTTGCGAGAGTTAACGGCCAGAAACCATAATTCTCAGGAGTGTCAGGCATGGATGGCCTGGAGGTTCTCGACTTTGGGCGCGACGCGCTCTGGACCACGGTCTGGATGTGCGCCCCCGCCATGATCGCGGGCCTCGTCGTGGGCCTCGTCATCGCCTTTTTCCAGGCGCTTACCCAGATCCAGGAGATGACCCTGGTCTTCGTGCCGAAGATCATCGCGATCTTTGCCGCCCTCCTGATCTTCCTGCCGCTGATGGGCGCGCTGCTCGCGGGCTTTGCCGAACAGGTCTTCACCCGAATAGCCGAGTTCTGAGAGGTCGCGTTCGTTGGACTGGCTTACCCAATATGCATGGATCGGGGCGCTTCTCTTCGCGCGCCTCGCCGCCGTGATGATGTTGGCGCCGGTCTTCGGCGAGCAGGCAGTGCCGGCAACCTTCCGCCTCGGTCTCGCCGTGCTGGTGACGGCGACGCTTGCCCCCTCGCTCGCGCTCAACGCGCCCGCCGCGCCCGCCAGCATTCCAAGCGCCATCCCGCTGATCATCAGCGAGATCATTATCGGCCTGATCTTCGGCCTCGGCGCCCGCCTGATGATGAGCGCGCTGCAGGTCGCCGGCGCCACGGCCGGCATCGCGTCAGGTCTCGGTTTCGCCCAGCAGATCGATCCCATCGCCAGTCAGCCAGCCGCCGTGTTCTCCGGCTTCTTCTCGCTGCTCGGCCTCGTGCTGATCATGTCGGCTGGTCTTCACCGCATCATGATCGAAGCCGCCGGCGACAGCTACGCGCTGTTTCCGCCGGGCGCCTTCCCGCCGATCGGCGACGCGACGCAGTTCGTCATTGACGCTGTCTCAAGCTCCTTCCGTCTCGGCATCCAGATCGCAGCGCCCGTCCTGATCTTCTCGCTCATCTTCAACATCGCGCTTGGTCTCGTCTCGCGCCTGATCCCGCAGGTTCAGGTGTTCATGACCGCAATGCCTCTCTCCGTGATGCTCGGCCTTGCCGTCATCGCGCTCGGGCTGGGCGGCGGGCTGATGGTCTGGCTCGACGCGATGGAGACGCAGATGCGTCTCCTCACGGTGCGATAGGGGGTCGCCGTGGCAGAAGACCAGGACAACAGTCAGAAGACAGAAGATCCAACACAGCGAAAGCTTGAGGAAGCCCGCAAGAAGGGCGACATCGCAAAGTCACTCGATGTCCCGATATGGTTCCTGATCCTCGCCATCGCGGGTATCATGGCCGCCGCCGGGCCGCTCGCTGCGATGATCGCCGACCCGCTCGTGCGCATCATGGATCACCCCCACGCCTTCCGCCTGCAGGATGGCGGCGCGCAGCAACTGATGGGCAGCCTGCTCATGTCGTTGCTCGTGCCCCTCGGCGTCATCTTCGGCGCCATCTCTGCGGCCGGCGTTCTCGGTCATGTGATCCAGCACCGCCCGCTCTGGACCGGCGAGAAGATCAAGCCAGACCTTGCCAAGCTCTCACCCGGCGAGGGACTGAAGCGCATGTTCGGCTCGCAGGGCTGGATGAACCTCGTGAAGTCCATCCTGAAGATGGCGGCCATCACAGCGGCAATGATCTACGCCGTCTGGCCCGAGGCGACGGCAATCTCGCAGTCGAGCCAGCTCGAACCCGGCGGCCTCCTGCTTATGACGCAGGTCATCGCCGGACGTCTGCTGTTGGCGGCCATCGTCGTCGTCGGCCTGATCGCCGCTCTCGATTTCGTCTGGCAACGCTACACCTTCATGCAGCGGATGCGCATGTCGCGGCGTGATATCCGCGACGAGGTCAAGCAACAGGAAGGCGACCCGCATATCCGCGCCAAGCTGCGCCAGATCCGCCTCGAGCGTTCCCGCAAGCGCATGATGCAGAACATCCCGAAGTCGACCGTGGTCATCACCAACCCGACCCACTACTCCGTCGCCCTGCGCTACGATCCGGAAAAGGACGCGGCTCCCGTCTGCATGGCCAAGGGCGTCGACGATGTCGCCCTCCGCATCCGCGAAGCGGCGAAGGAGCACAACATCCCGATCGTCGAGAACGTGCCGCTCGCCCGCGCCCTGTTCGCCACCGTCGAGATCGAGGAATCCGTCCCGCGCGAGCATTTCGAGGCCGTCGCCAAGGTCATCGGCTTCGTCATGAATGCGAAGAAGGGGAGGGCGCGATGATCGGCAAACCCGCCCCCGGCCAAGTTCTCCACAGCATCCTCAACCCGATTCGGATGCGAAACGTTGACTCCTTAAGCCCCACCGGTGGTGCCGTCCGTCCCCAAGGGACTCAAAACAGGCCACTATCTGTTGTGTGGCTGGCCCGGATTTCTCTGAAGAGTCAGGCCATTAACCCGGCTCGGGCAACTAACCCTTCGGCGCCCGAATCACACCACTACTATCCGGCTAACCAGCGGAAGACCGTCCATGCGTGAAGCTCACGAGTCCAACGACGACGAAAAGATGGAATCGCCAGACACGGGCCCGCAGAAGGGATTCGACTGGATCCAGCTTGCCTTCTGGGCGGCCCTGGTCGTGGCCGGCGGCGCGGCTGGCATGGCCATCACCTGGAGCGAGGCTGTCGGCCCCGCCGGTGCAGTCCTGGTCATCGCGCTCGGCGCCATGACGCTGGTTCTCGTGATGTGGGGCGTGCGCGGCGCCGGTCGCAAGCTTGGCGTCTTCCCCGAACGTGGCGCAGCCGAAGCCGCAGCCGGAACCACCAAGCGTCACCTATGGCTCGAAGCGCTCACCGAACCAGCGCTGATCTCGGATCGTGGCGGCGCCAGCGTCGCCGCCAACGCGGCCTACCTTGAACTCTCGCAACTCGCCCACGTTGTCGGCGACAGCGCCCATGCCCCGTCGGTCGACCGCCTTTTCTCGTCCAACCCCGGCATGGCGGCGCCGATCTATCGCCTGTCCAAGGCCGCGAAGACGGGCGATGCCCGCAGCGAGCTTCTGCCCGCGCTGCTGTTCGGCGACGCCCCGGCGCCGATCCAGTTCGAGGCCAGCGTCGCGCCGCTTGGCAACTCCCGCTCGCTCTGGCGTCTCCGCCGCATCGAAGGCGCTGTCCCGTCGGCCGGCTCGGTCGACGCGCGTGCGCTCTACGTCGAAGACGCGCCGATCGGCTTCTTCTCCGCCCGCCGAGACGGCCGCGTGGTCTACATCAACCAGAGCCTGCGCCAGATGCTCGGTCTGCCCGATGGCGACAGCGCGCTGCGTCTCGAAGACATCATGCGCCCCGAGGGTCTCAAGCTGATGAAGCGCGAAGTGCGCGGCTCCACAAGCCAGCGCGCCGAAGTCGTCCTGCGCGCCCGCGATGGCGTGGAGACAACCGCGACCCTGATCACGTCATGGTCGGGCAAAGGCGCCGATGCGCACACCCGCTCCATCGTCTACGTCGCCAACGCCGCCGAACAGCAGGTGCGCCGCGCGCCAGCGCCAGCCGTCGCAAATACGCCTGGGTCCGAGGCTCGCGCCGCCGCCGGCCGCGCTGACGACACCATGTTCTCCGACGCCCCCTTCGGCGTCGTTCGTCTTGATGGCGAAGGCGTTGAAAGCGCCGTGATGATGGACGCGAACCGCACGCTCGTCGAAATGACTGGTGGCCGAGCCCAGCCCGGCAAGCGTTTCGCCGACCTGTTCGTCGCCGATCAGGGCACAGCCGCACTCGCGGACGAACTCTCAAAAGCACTCGATGGGGCTGTGAACTTCAAGCTTGCCGGCGAAGGCCAGAAGTCGGTCGACCTCTATGTCGTGCTTGACCGCCAGGGCCGTCCGTCGACCGCCTACGTCATCGATACGACCGAGAAGAAACTGCTTGAGCAGCGCCTCGCCCAGGGCGAGAAGCTGCAGGCCCTCGGCAAGATGGCCGGCGGACTCGCGCACGAGTTCAACAACATGCTCGCCGGCATCATCCTCAACGTCGACAAACTGCAGATCCGTCACCCCCCGGGCGACCCCACCTTCTTCGAATTGAAGTCGATCAACGAGTTCGCCTCACGCGGCGCACAACTCGTCCGCACCATGCTGGCGTTCACGCGCCGCCAGGTCTTCCGTCCTGAGGTGTTCGACGTCACAGACGCGCTGTCGGACTACTATGTCCTCCTGCGCGACATCATCGACGAGCGCATCAAGCTCGACGTGGTCCACGGCCGCGACCTGCCGCGTATCAAGGCCGACAAGGGCCAGCTCGAAACAGCCGTCACCAATCTCTGCACCAACGCGCGCGACGCGATGATCGACAAGAGCGGCGGTGGCCGTCTCGTCATCCGCACTTCGCGCTCGGATGCTGCCGCCGCCCGCAAGGACGGCTTCACGCATGTGGTTGATGGCGAGTACGTGCTCATCGAAGTGGTCGACGATGGCGGCGGAATTCCGCCCGAGATCATGGAAAAAATCTTCGAACCCTTCTTCACCACCAAGGTCGAAGGCAAGGGCACTGGCCTAGGTCTCGCAACTGTCTACGGCATCGTCAAACAGCTCGGCGGCTATATCTATCCCGTCTCCAAGCTCGGCCGCGGCACCACGTTCAAGATCTTCCTTCCCGCATGGGATGGCGTCGAAGAACAGGCGCCGGTCGGCGGCGTTCTGGAATCCCACGAAGCCGCGCCAAGCTCATCGGCGCCGGCCCGCAGCGGTGATCTTGCCGGTCGCGGCTCGATCCTGCTGGTCGAGGACGAGGATGGCGTACGCGGCATCGCCGCCCAGCTGCTCGCCTCATTCGGCTACTCCGTCATCGAAGCCAGCGATGGCGAGAAGGCGCTCGAGATCATCAAGGAGCAGGCCGGCAAGATCGACCTCCTCATCTCCGACGTCGTCATGCCCGGTATGGATGGCCCCGCGCTGCTGAAGGAAGCCCGCCCGTGGCTCACCAACACGCGCGTCATGTTCATCTCGGGCTACGCCGAGCGTGATCTCGCCAAGACGCTGGAAGATGATCGCGCGATCAGCTTCCTGCCCAAGCCCTTCACCCTGCGCCAGCTCGCCGAGCGCGTGCAGCAGGAACTCAAGGACGCAGCCTAGTGGTTGCTTGAAACGGCGCGCAGGCGCGCGGCGGACAATGTCTGCTTCGCCGCCTGCGCGTAGCCCTTCCAGGGGTCGGCCTTCAGCGAGGCCAGGCGCTTGCCGATCGTCTTGATCGTGAACGCCCCCGCCGACTTCGTCCGCGACAGCTCATCCCAGGATACAGGCGTTGCAAGGGTCGCGCCCTCGCGGCGACGGGGAGAGAAGGGCGCAATCGCTGTCGAGCCGCGCTCATTGCGCAGGTAGTCGATAAAGATGCGGCCCTTGCGCTTCTTCTTCGACATGTTGGCGACATAGCGATCCGGCGCACTGTCCTCGAGACGGCTGGCCAGATCGTGCGAAAAAGTCTTCACCTCGTCCCACGTATTGCGGCGCGCGATCGGCGCAATGACGTGTACGCCCTTGCCGCCGGTCAGCATCGCAAAGCTCGTCAGCCCCAGCGAGTCCAGCACATCGCGAACCTCGAATGACGCCTTGCGAACGTCCGCAAAATCCAGCCCCTCGTCAGGGTCGAGATCGAACACGACGCGCTCCGGTTTCTCGATATCATCCGCGCGACAGCCCCACACATGCAGCTCAAGCGCGCCGATCTGCGCTGTCGAGATCAGCGCCTTCTTCGTCCGCACGACGAGATATTGTCCAGTCGATCCATTCTTCTCGCGAATGCCGACCGTCTCGATGTCTTCCGGGGTCGACGGGTTGGAGTGCTTCTGGAAAAAGCATTCGCCCTCTGCGCCTTCGGGGCACCGCACGATCGACAGCGGCCGATCCTTCACATGCGGCAGGATCAGGTCCGCGTGCTCGGCGTAATAGCGCGCAAGATCCAGCTTGGTGAGCTCCGAGCCAGCCCACAGCACCTTGTCTGGCGATGTCAGCCGAACGCCCATCGGCGTCGCGTCATCATCCTTCGGCGCTTTCACGCGTGCCTTCGCTGGTGCTTTGGCTGGCGTCTTCGTCTGCTTGCCGGCAGGCTTTGCCACTTTCACCTCCGCCGCAGGCTTGTCTTCCCTCAGACTCAGATAGCTCGGATGTCTCAGATGCCCATCCGGCGTCTTCTCGAGATAGGCGATCTGCGCCACCAGATCAGGCTTCAGCCACACAGCCCCATGTCGCGCATCCGCCGGCTCCTCCTCGAACGGGCTCGTCGCGCGCACACGCGATGCAAACTTCTTCTTCAGCGCCGTAAAGGTCTTGTCGTCAAACCCGGCGCCGACCCGCCCCCGATAGATCAGCTTCCCGTCCTCATACTCCCCCAGCAACAGGGAAGAGAACGGTCGCCCGTACTTGTCCGACTTGCGATAGCCGCCGATGACGAATTCATCATTGCCGATGCATTTCGACTTGATCCAGTCTCCACCGCGGCCGGACGTATAGGGCGCATCCGCCCGTTTCGAGATCACGCCCTCAAGCTTCATCGAGCAGGCTGAAGCGAGCACCTGGTCTCCCTCCAGCTCGATATGATCGCTGAACCGGATGCCCGTGGGCGCGCGCAGTAGCAGCTTCTTGAGTCGCCGTTTTCTCTCCGTCAGCGGCAGACCAGTCGTGTCGTCCCCCTCAAGATTGAGCAGGTCGAATAGGTAGAACTCCAGCGTGATCGACGCATCCTCGCCCGCCGCCTGCATCCGCGAGAATGCCGCCTCGCCCTGGTCGTTGAGCGCGACAAGCTCGCCATCGAGCACTCCGTCCCTGAGCTTCAGCTTGCCAAGCGCATCCGCAATGCGCTGGTACTTGTGCGTCCAGTCCTTCTGGTTGCGCGTGAACAGCGTCGCCTTGCCGTCCTTGATCACCGCAATGATGCGATAGCCGTCGAACTTGATCTCGTGCAGCCAGTTCTCGCCCTGCGGCGGCGCATCCGCGAGCTGCGCCAGTTGCGGCGCCACAAAGCGCGGAGCAGTCCTACTTTTTGGAACGGGCTTTTTTGCGGAGGATGTCTTCGCCGCCCCCTTTTTGGCGACAGCGTTCACAGTTGTCTCATTCTTTGCAGGTTTCTTCGAGGCCACCGCGTCCGGCGAATACATTTTGCCCTTGGTGTAAGCCTCGCCCTCGGCCGCGATCTTCTTCAGCGAGCGCTTCGTTTTCACGCTCGTCGTCCATTCCTCGGTCGCGTCGACAGTGTCCTTGTCCCAGTCGTCGCGTTCCTTGATCAGCAGCCAGTTGTTGCGCCCGGGCTTTTCGCCGGGCCTTGGCTTCATGCGCACAAGCGCAAAGCCGCCCTTCAACCGCTCGCCAAACAGCACAAACTTGAAGTTGCCTTCTTTCAGCATCTTGTGCGGATTGCCCTGCGGCGCCCACGCGCCATGGTCCCACAGCATCACGGCGCCTGCGCCATAGCCCGAGGGGATCACGCCCTCAAACCCGCCATACTCCACTGGATGGTCTTCAACCTCGACCGCCAGCCGCTTGTCGGCAGGATTGAGACTGGGCCCGCGCGTCACAGCCCAGCTTTTCAACACGCCATCAAGCTCAAGCCGGAAGTCGTAATGCAGCCGCGTCGCACCGTGCTTCTGCACGATGAACAGGTTGCCCTTGGCCTTCTTCACCTTGCCCTTCGGCTCCGGCGAAGCCGCGAAGTCGCGCATCGACTGGTACTTGGCGAGCGAGTCGGCCATAGCCTAGCTCGCCTTCTTCCGCTTCGGCGCAGACTTGGCGGCCTTGCGCGCCGCCGGTTTTGCCGCGGCCTTCTTGCGCGCCGGCCCCTTGCCGGCCTTTGCCGCCGCCTTGCCGCTCACGCTCGCGCGCAGTGCGGCCATGAGGTCGATGACATTGCTCTGTCCCTTGACGCCCAGTTCCTCGTCGGTCGCGTGAGAGACCTCGCCTGTCTTCTTCTTCTCGGTGATCAGCGCCTTCAGTGCTGCCGCATAGTGCGACTTGAACTTGTCCGGCTCGAACTTGTGCGTCTTCTTCTTGATCAGCTGGTTGGCCAGCGCCAGCATCTCCCTGTCCGGTTTCACATCGGGAATTCCGTCGAAGATTGCGTCGCTGTCTTTCACCTCGCTGGCATAGCGCAAAGTCTCTAGCAGAAGACCGTCGCCGCACGCGCGCACAGCGCAGATCTGGTCGCGACCGCGCGTCGCCATCTGGCCAAGGCCCACCTTCTTGCCGCTCTTCAGCGCCTCGCGGATCACGGCAAAGCCTTCCGCCGCAACCTCGTCGCCGGATGGCGTCACATAGTAGGGCCGCTCGTAATAGCGTGGATCGATCTCCTCATGATCGACGAACTGCACCAGGTCGATCGTACGCCGGCTCTCCAGCTTGATCTCGTCCAGTTCCTCCGGTTCGAGCACGACATACTCGTCCTTGTCGATCTCGACGCCTTTGACGATGTCCTTCGCCTTCACCGCACCAATGCCGGGAGCCACCTTCTCGTAGCGGATGCGCTTGCCCGATGGCTTGTGGATCTGGTGCAGCGCCGTGTCCTTGGTGCTGTTGACGGCGGTGTAGAGCTCGATCCCGATCGTCACGAGCGAGAGCCGGAGATAGCCCTTCCAATAGGCGCGTGCGGGCATGGATCCGCCTTTTCAAACATGGGTTGATTCGCAGAAGACAACGCCGCCCGGGGAACGGCAGTTCCCGCGCCGGGTTCGATGATGTGCGCGCATGGCTAATGCTGCACGCGCACTACTGCTCACGCGCGCATGCCTGCCCCAAAAGGGGAATTCAACCGCTGGTGGGTGTGGCGGCTACGACCGCCGCAGGACCAGACACGAGGTCTAGCCCCGCAGGACTGCGCCGGTTCCCTTGCCGACGGATTTGACGATGGCCTGCGCCACGGCCTCGATCTGCTCGTCCGTCATTGCGGATCCGCGCGGCTGCAGCGTCACTTCAACAGCAACCGACTTCTTGCCCTCGCCAATGCTTGGCCCCCGATAGACGTCGAACACGCGCGCCGCACTGACCAGCTTCGGATCGCCCTTCAGCGCCAGCCGCGCAATGTCGCCAGCAGGAACCTTATCCTCGACGACAAACGCAAAGTCGCGTCGCACCGGCGTCTGGTCCGCCTTGTCGAGCACAGGCCGCGTCTTGGTCGGCTTGGCTTTCGATTGCGGCAGCCCATCCAGCGCCAGTTCGATCGCCACCACCGGACCATCAACGCCCAGCTCCTTCAGGAACTGCGGGTGCAGCTCCCCGAACGTGCCGACAATCTGCTTCGGCCCCAGCCGCAGCGTGGCCGAACGTCCCGGATGCCAGCAAGCCCCCTCAGGCGCGCCGATCTGGAACTTGTCGGGGCTCTGGTCGAGCGCCGCGAGCAACGCAAACACATCCGCCTTGGCTGAGAAGGCGGAGTAGGGCGCTGGCGCACCCTGCCAGTCGCGCGCCTTCGCAGCTTTCACCACGGCCGCCACATGCAGGCGCTGGTCCGTCGGCTTGTCGCCCGGATAGACCGGTCCGGCTTCGAACAGGCGCACATCGTCTGCGCCATGGTCCGCATTGCGCTGTGCGCCCTGCGCCAGGTTCGCCAGCATGGACGGCCGCATGTAATCAAGATCCGAGGCAATCGGATTGTCGATCGTCAGCGCATCCTGCAGCTTGTTCGCCCCGCCGATCATCAGCGCGGCAGTCTCATGGTGCATGAAGCTCCACGTGACAGTCTCGAAGAAGCCCCGCGCCGCAAGCACGCGACGCGCCACGCGCACGCGATTCTGCAGCGGCGTCACCACCACACCAAGAGTCGCTGGCGCTGGCAGCTTCTCGTCCGGCAGCTTGTCGTATCCCTCGATGCGGATCAGCTCCTCGACAATATCCGCAGAGCCTTCCACATCCGGCCGCCACGACGGAACCTTGGTCGCCCACACGGTATCCGCATCCTGCTGCGCCTTGGTCGGCACCACAGGCTCGAAGCCCAGCGAGCGCAGGATCTGCTCCATGCGCTTCACCGGCATGTCGAGACCCGTCAGCCGCTTCATGTCACGCGGTTTGAACGCCACAGGCGCAGGACCGTCAGGAACCTTGCCTGCCACGATGACGTCAGACGCTTCCCCGCCGCAGACCTCAACGATCAACTTCGTCGCCAGATCGATTCCGTCCACGCACGAATGCGGATCGATGCCGCGCTCGTTGCGGAAGCGTGCGTCAGAGATGATCCCCGTCGCGCGTCCCGTGCGCGCCGTCCGGTTGGCGTCGAAATACGCGCTCTCGATGAACACGTCCGTTGTGTCGATCGAGCAGCCCGTCGACTCGCCACCCATCACGCCGCCAAGGCCGATGGCGCCGCTATCGTCCGCAATCACGCACATTTCAGCCAAGTTGGAATACGTCTTGCCATCGAGGCCCGTGAACACGTCTGTCTCGGTCCCGAGCCGCGCGCGAACATCGCCTTTCAGCTTCGCAGCGTCATAGACGTGCAGGGGCCGGCAGCGGTCGAACGAGATATAGTTCGTCACGTCCACCAGCATGTTCTTCGGATTGATGCCGATCGCCTTCAGCCGCTTCTGCATCCAGTCCGGAGATGGCTTGTTCTTCACGCCACGGATCAGGCGACCCGCAAACACCGGGCACGCACTCTCATCCTCGATGCGCACCTTGACGGGTGAGGGGAACGTCCCCTTCACGGCCTTCACCGGCTCAAGCTTGAACTTGCCGACACCCTTGGCGCCAAGGTCGCGCGCAATGCCGACAACGCCCAGCCAGTCCGGTCGGTTCGGCGTCACTTCGAAATCCACCACGGTGTCGAGCGCCAGCGCATCCGCCACCGGCGATCCGACCTTCAGATTGTCCGGCAGCTCAATGATGCCGCCATCGGCAATCGCCTGTTCCTCGGAAATGCCCAGCGCTTCCGCGCGGAATTTCCAGTCGTCAAACCGCGCAATGCGCAGGCGGAACGGATCCTCATCCGTCTTCATCTCCCCGCCCGAACACAGCATGCCGTTGGAGACAACGCCGCGCACCGGCTTGGGCACAAGCGTGATCCCCGACCCCGGAATGAACGCACCAATCGGCGCATACGCCGCAACGAGGCCGGGGCGCGCATTGAGGCCGCCGCAGACGATCTCCTTCATGCCGTCGACAGTCTCGACCTGGCAGACCTGAAGCTTGTCCGCGTTCGGGTGCTGAGCGGCGGAGATGATGCGGCAGACGGTGAACTGCTTGAGCGCCTCCCGCGGATCATGCGCGTCTTCAACCTCAAGGCCAGCTTGCGTCATGGCTTCGAGGATCGCGGGAAGCCCCGCGCTCGTATCGAGATAGTCCTTCAGCCAGGGGAGGGTGAATTTCACGAGAGACCTCCAGTGACAGTCGGCAGCAGCCACGGCTTGAAGCCGTAGCGCTTGATCCACTCAACATCGGCTTCGAAATACGGACGCAGGTCGTTCATGCCGTATTTCAGCATGGCGATACGATCGACGCCGAGGCCGAACGCGAAGCCCTGATACTTCTCCGGATCGATCCCGCACGCGCGCAGCACGTTGGGATGCGCCATCCCGCAGCCGAGAATCTCCAGCCAGTCATTGCCTTCGCCGACCTTGATCTCGCCGCCCGAACGATCGCAGCGGATATCCATCTCCGCGCTCGGCTCGGTGAACGGGAAGAAGTGCGGCCGGAAGCGCGATTCCGTCGTCGGCACTTCGAAGAAGCGCGAGAATGCATCCGTCAGGCACGACTTCAGGTGGCCCATATGCACTTTCTCGTCGATCACCAGTCCCTCGATCTGGTGGAACATTGGCGTGTGCGTCGCGTCCCAGTCTTTCCGGTACACACGCCCCGGCGCGATCACGCGGATCGGCGGCTTGTTCGCCAGCATTGCGCGCACCTGGATCGGCGAGGTGTGCGTGCGCAGCAGCTTCCGTGAACCATCGGGAGCCGGCTTCATGAAGAACGTGTCGTGCATCTCCCGCGCCGGGTGGCCCGGCGGGAAGTTGAGCGCGGTGAAGTTGTGGAAGTCGTCCTCGATGTCCGGACCTTCAGCGACGGCAAAGCCCATGTCGGTAAAGATCGCGGCCAGTTCCTCGAACACCTGCATCACCGGATGCAGCGCGCCCACCGGCTCAAAGCGCGGCGGCAACGTCAGGTCCTCGCGCTCGGCTTCAAGACGCACATTGAGCGCCGCGAGTTCAAGTTCAGATTTGCGCGCCGAGATCGATGAGGCCAGCCGATCCTTGAGCCCGTTGAGGGCAGGGCCCGCAACCTGCCGCTGCTCCGGGCTCATCCCGCCAAGCTCGCGCATCAGAAGCGACACGCGCCCCTTCTTGCCAAGCTCGGCGACGCGTATCGCCTCAAGCATCGCTTCGTCCGTCGCCGAGGCGATCGCCTTTGCAGCGTCCGCCTCGATCTCTTCGACCTGTTGTTCGATAGCCATCTTGGACTCGTGCGTCTTGGTGAGGTCGCACGGGGCCAAAGTCCGCCCCGCGCAGCGCGGTCGGAACTAGCGGAGAAAAGCTTCGGAGATAAGTGCCGGCGGCCGATTAGGCCGCGAGCGCTGCCCGGGCTTTCTCCACCAGGGCGTTAAACGCAGCCGGCTCGTGCATGGCGAGATCGGCCATGACTTTCCGGTCGACGCCCATGCCGGCCTTGGTGAGGCCGTCGACGAAGCGCGAGTACGTCAGCTTGTCATCAACCGAACGGACAGCAGCGTTGATGCGCTGGATCCAGAGCGAGCGGAAATTGCGCTTCTTCTGCTTGCGGCCCTTGTAGGCGTTGACGCCTGCTTTGACGACGGCGGCCTGGGCTGTGCGGAAGGTATTCTTGCGACGGCCGTAAAAGCCTTTGGCGGCTTTGATGACCTTGCGGTGACGGGCGTGGGCCGGAACTCGGCCGCGGGCGCGGGGCATAGGAAACTCCGATAATCTGATCAGGGGGGACTGCGAGACGGGTCTTACTTGACGCCGTAGGGCAGGAACTTCTTCACGATGCGGGGGGTGTCAGACGGCGACACGACTTCCGTGCCGCGGTTCTGGCGGATGTACTTCGCATTGTGGCTGATCAGTCGGTGGCGCTTGCCGGCGACGCCGTGCTTGAGCTTTCCCGACGCAGTTTGCGAGAACCGCTTGGAAGCGGCCTGCTTGGTCTTCATCTTCGGCATTTCGGTCTCCTGTGGGCGACAGTCCGACCCGACAATTTCCCTAAGGAAATCAACGGCGCGACGCCTGAAAAAGTACCGGTAGGCATGCCATTAGCCTGCCCGGTCCTGTGGAAGCGGCGGTTTATACGCGGGAAACGCCGAAAAGCAAGGCGCTAGCTCCAAGTGTCGGATGGAACCTATTTACCATGCGGCCATTGATGCGGGTGGGGCGGCATGATGCCGTGTGACCATCAGGGAACACCGCCAGGCTGTCGCCCGGTCGAGATGCCCCGTTATCGAGCCGAATGGGCTCGTGGGAGAGAGACATCATGTCAACTGAAAGCATTCTCATTGCGCTGATCGTCGGCGGCATCGGCGGCTGGCTCGCCGGCCTCATCGTCAAGGGCTCCGGCTTCGGCGTCATCGGCAACATCGTCATCGGTATTCTGGGCGCGCTGCTCTCATCCTGGCTGCTGCCGCAACTGAATCTCGACTTCAACACCGGCAACGCCCTGATCACCAGCATCCTCTACGCCATGGTCGGCGCGATCATCGTGATCGTGCTGCTGTCGCTGATCCGCCGCGCCCGATAGCGGACTAGCCGCAGTTGATCATCTCGATCACGCCGGCGCCGTTCACGTAAAGATTGAGCCGTTCGATGCGGAGATCCTCGGTCACCGCATCGCCCGGCCCAATGTGGCGCACCCTGGGTGATGCCGAAGGCACGCCCTGATCGTCCAACTTCTTGCCGATCAGATGCGTCAACGCCTTCGCGCCGCACGCATCGCGTTCATCTATGCTCTGCACATCCACCGTCCGTACGTATTTGGGCGCTGCTGCTGCTGGCTGCGCAGGTTCAAGTAAAACGCACCCCGCAGCGACACACGCAGCAATAGCAACAGCAATGGCGGCAAGGGCGGTGTTCATACGCTCAGCCTAAGGTCTGCGTGCTGGCCCGCAAGCGTCCGGCGCATACCCTATGCAGCTCAGCCGCAATTGATCCGCTGGATCACGCCCTGCGCATTCGCCTCGATGTTCATGCGCGGGGCGATGTAGTCCATCGTCACCTGCGTTCCCGGCAGGATATGGCGATTGAGCCTGCTCTCGCCCGGCACGCCCGGTCCATCAATCGGTTTGCCGATCAGCTCCGCAAACATGCTCGACCCGCACGTGTCGTTCTCGGCGGACGGCAGGGCAGGGTTGTCCGGCTCGGCGGGCGCGGCCGTCGGCCCCGCCGCACAAGCGCCCAAAGCAATCGTCAGGGCAAACGTCGTCATCGCGGCGCGCATCATGCCGTCACTCCTTCGTGCGAAGTTCTGCCAATCGGATTCGGCGCGGCTCAACCGCAGCGGAATTCCGTAATCGTCTCAGTGCCGTCGATGTGGATGTTCAGCCGGTCAGCGCGGAAATCCATCGTCACCTGCGTGTTGGGGCGGATATAGCGCACGCCCGGTCCTTCTGCTGGCACACCGGGCGAAGCAACCGGCTTGCCGACCAACGCTGCATGCGACGCGGCATTGCACGTGTCGGCTGGTGGCGCTGCTGGATCAACAGCCGGCGGGGCCGACGGCTCGGTCGCGGGGGCTTCGGCAACTGGACCGGATACGCCCGCCTCGCCCGATACGGTTGGCCGCGTTTCAGGCGTGGGCGCTGTGGAAGGGGTGCACGCCATCAGCGCGGTCCCGGCGAGGCAGGCGATGAGAAAATGTTTCATGCCAATGAGAGTAGCGCGCCAAAACCCGCCAGCAAGTGACGTCGCAGTTAGACTGCTGCCTTCGCTCAGGCTTCGTCACAAACCTGCTTCAGCAGCACGTTGGCGAACGTCTGGTCCCTGCCGTCCAGCAGCGCGATCAGCTCGTTCTGGCCCAGTTCTTCCACGTAGAACCGCACATCCGCCGGCTTGCGCTCAACGCAGTATCGCTGCCGCGCCGCTGCATCCAGGTCGATCTTGAGAATGCTGTTGAACTCCAGCTCGCCATTGCCGCGGCCATACTCCGCGATCAACCGCTGGATCAGCGCATCGAGATCCGCCGTGCGTTCAGCCCACTTCCCGTCATCGGTGAGGCGGATGATCTCGTAGCCCGCCGGAAACTCCGCCCGCGACCCCGCCTCTTCCATCTTCGCAGTCAGCGGAAGCTGGCTCTCATGCTTCACTTCGCCCTTCATCCGCACGGTCACGTCAAAGCCCCACGGGCCCTTGCCATGCATGCCCGGCGGCAACACCCAGATCAGGCGCTGCTTGCCAGGATCGAAGTTGGCCGCGACCGATGTGAAATCCGGCGTCGGGTCCTCGGACTGCTGTTGCTGCGGGGCAGGGGCAGGTGCGACGGCCGGCGGCGACACGTGCGTTGGCGCGCCCGTGTCGTCATACGGCGCTGTCTGCAGCGACGTCATGCCGCCCGAGGGCGATTGGCTCGTCGCGCTCCCGGAAATCCCTTCCGAGATCGCTGCCGCAGCGCTGCATCCGACAGTCAGAAGGGCGGCCACGGCGCAAAGACCCGTCCTTACGCGCATGCGCTTCTCCTGCTTGTCGTTCGGATAGCCGTCGTCAGCGCATCAGCGCGGCGACAGCACCATCACCATCTGGCGGCCTTCGAGCCTGGGCTCGGACTCCACCTTCGCAACGTCAGCGAATTCGGCCTTCACCTTGATCAGCAATTCCATGCCGATATTCTGGTGCGCCATCTCGCGACCGCGGAAGCGCATGGTGATCTTCACCTTGTCGCCTTCCTCGAAGAAGCGACGGATCGAACGACCCTTCACTTCGTAATCGTGCTTGTCGATGTTGGGGCGAAGCTTGATCTCTTTGAGGTCGGCCGACTTCTGCTTCTTGCGCGCTTCGGCCTTTTTCTTCTGCTCGGCGAAGCGCTGCTTGCCGTAGTCCGAAATTTTCACGACCGGCGGCTCGTTGTCGGGAGCCACCATCACGAGATCGAGGCCGGCTTCCTTGGCCGCATCGAGCGCGGCTTCGAGCGGCATCTCGCCCTGCTTCTCGCCTTTTTCGTCAATCAGGAGGACGCGCGGCGCGCGAATGTCCTCATTGATCTGCGGACCTTCCTTCTTGGGCGACTGGGCCGCTTGCGGACGCTGAGCGATTTTAGTTCTCCATGGTGACTAGTCGGGCCTAGAATATGCCTGTTCCGGCGTGAATATTCAAGAATCGGAACCACTCGCAAGCGCCTGTTCGTTATCGGCGCCAGGCTCCAGTGGTGTTTTCGCCTGCGTGGCCTCCCCGCCCGGGGCGCCGGATGCATCGGCCGGCGCTGTCGGTGCCGGCAGGTGCGGCTTCATCGCGGGAGGCAGCACGCCAAGGCGGAACGCGGCCTGCTGCACGTCAAATACGCTTACGCCTTCAAGCGCGGGCGCATAAAGTATCATCATCGGCCCGCCACGCGGCGCCGCGCGGCCCAGCCTAGTATGCGGGTCCCATACGGTCCGCATTTCCTGCTCCATCGTGCCGGTCCAGTCCTGCGCGAACAGGCAGACGCCGGGCGTCCGGGCTGCCGCCGCCAGGTGCATCGGACCGGTATCCCCGCCAATCGCCAGTTCCGCGCGCTGCGCCAGCGTCGCCAGCTGGAACAGGTCGGTCCGTCCCACCAGGTTCTTGGCGCGCGGCTCCTTGCGGATGATCTGGGCGCCAATGTCGCCCTCATCCTTGCCGCCCATCACAACGGGCGTAATGCCTCCATCGGCCAGCCATTGCGCCAGCTTGATGAACCGGTCCACCGGCCAGCGCTTCTCCGGATGCTCGGCCGAAGATCCCGGGATCAGCAGCGCATAAGGCCCATTCAGGCCGAAAAACGCAGGCTGGAAGCGCGGCGGATCGCGGAAAGCGGGCCGTACCCAGTCCACGCTGGGCAACACATCCTGCCCGATCACCCAGCCGCTCGGATCGCCCTGCGGCCTGGGTCCCAGCCCGGCATGGCGCAGCTGTTCTGCCAGCCGCTCGAAATTGTGCATGTTGGCGCGGTCGGGGTTCATGTGCTGGTGGGACGCGCCCTTGGCGTGCCCCGACCACAACGGCTTCTTGCCCGTCAGGCCGGCGAAGTACTGGTTGGTCCGGTCGTTGTTCTGGAAGTCATAGACCATGTCGTACCCGGCCCCGCGCAGGCGGCGGATCAGGTCGGAACGGCCTTTGATGTCGCGCGGGCGGCCATCGGCCTCCACGATATCGAAATACGGGCAGGCTTTGGCGAACGCCTCGAACGGTTCGGTCGTCAAAAGCGTGATCCGGGCCGATGGGTGCGTCGCCCGCACCACGCGGAAAGCCCCCAGCGCCTGCATGAAATCGCCCATTGCGCCCAGCTTGATCACAAGCACGCGGCGCAGCGTATCGCCCGGGTTTGGGGGCGGGGTGAAGTTCGTTGGCTCACTCATACGGATCGACCCATCAGCCCTTCATAGACTGACAGCGTCGCCTTCTGAAGCGCCGATGTGGTAAACCGCTCACCTACCCGGTGGAGAGCTTTTGCCCCCATCTCCGCCCGCCCGGCTTTTCCCATCCCCAGCAGGCGTTCCATTGCCCCGGCCAGCGCCTCCGGATTGCGCGGGGCTACGATCAGCCCGGTCTCGCCATCCACGATGATTTCGCCCTGCGCGCCGACGCTCGATCCCACGGCCGGCACGCCCATGGCCCCGGCCTCCGCCGCAACCCGGCCGAATGCCTCCGGCTCGTTGGACGGCGCAATAACGATGTCCGACACGGCAAGGGCGGCCGGCATGTCATCGCAATGTCCCGCCATCCGCACGCGCGCGTTGATACCGTGCTGCGAGATCAGCGCCGCAAGCTCCGCCACATATTCAAGCCGTCCCTGGTGGTCGCCCGCGAACACCATCGTCCACGGCTGGTCGGATTTCTTCGCCAGTATGCCCGCCGCCGCAATTGCCTCGCGGTGGCCCTTCCAGCCCGTCATCCGCGCCGGCAGCAGGATCACAGGCCCCGACGTCTCATCAATCCGCCACGTTTTCCGTGTCGATGCGCGCCGCACGTCGTTGACGGCTGCAGGCGAAAACCGCACTATGTCGACGCCGCGATGGATGGTCACGATTCGGCTCGCCGCCTCCGGGTGCTCTCGTCGCACATGCGCGGCTGTGTAGTCCGAATTGGCGATCACGGTGTCTCCGCGCGCCATCACCGAATTGTACCAGCGCTTGAGCCCGCCCTTGGCCCCGATCGGCGCGTTGTAGACGCCATGATACGTCGTCACGAACGGCAGCTTCATGCCCCGCGCCGCCCACAGCGCGCTCCATCCCGGCGCGCGGCTGCGTGCGTGGATCAGCTTCACGTTCTGCTGCCTGGCGATCTTCGACAGCACGTGCGCATTCCACCGGATGGTGATCGGATTTTTCGACGCCAGGCTGTCGATCCGGATCAGCTTGCCGCCGACGCGCGACAGCTCGCCCTCGAGCCGCCCGCCGACGCTTGCGACCAGCGCGGTCGCCCCCGCAGCCGTCAGCGCTTCCGTTACCTCGATCGTCGTCCGCTCCGCGCCCCCCGCGCCCAGATGCGGAATAACCTGCAGGATCGTGGCCCCCTCAATCGCCAATGCGATCATGCTCCGCTGAACGTGTTCCCCGTGGCTGTCCCATAAAGCCTTTTCATCGCCGCGCAAACCGATCAGAACGACGCTTATGGAAACGATCCCTCCCGAGTTTCTCGATCATGCCGGCGTGCCGCTCGCCTACCGCCGCACGTCCGCCTCGCCCGCCCATGCAGACCCGCACCACGCCAGCGTTGTCTGGCTCGGCGGCTTCCACTCCGACATGCTGGGCGAGAAGGCGAGCCTGCTGCATCACGCGGTCGCCGCCACCGGCCGCGGCTTTGTCCGCTTCGACTATCTCGGCCACGGTGAAAGCGGCGGATCGTTCGCCAACGGAACGATCGGCCGCTGGCGTGCAGACGCCCTCGCCATCATCGACCAACTCACCACCGGTCCACTGGTTCTCGTCGGCTCATCCATGGGCGGATGGATGTCGCTTCTCTGCGCGCTCGCGCGGCCCGAGCGCGTGAAAGCCCTCGTCCTCCTCGCCCCCGCACCCGACTTCACCGACAAGCTGATGTGGGCGAGCTTCGACGAGAGCCAGAAATCCCGCATCATGAACGAAGGCTTCTGGACGCGGCCATCTCCCTACGACCCCGCCGGCTATCCGATCACGCGCGAACTGATCGAGGAGGGCAGGACGTGGAATATCCTCGACGACCAGATCCCCCTCGACATCCCCGTCCGCATCCTCCACGGCGGCCTCGACGCCGATGTGCCGTGGACCCATTCCCTCGATCTCGCCGACAAGCTCCGCTCTCCCGACGTCGCCTGGACCCTCATCAAGGACGGCGACCACCGCCTCTCCCGCACGCAGGACATCCAGCGCATGATCGCGACGGTCCTGGCGACTGTGGAGCAGGTTGAAACGCTGAGCCGAGCACACGAATAGCCCTCATGGCCCCGCCGCCTCCAGACGGAACGAATCTCTCCGATTTGCGTTCGCACCAGGAGGAGAAGCATATGATAAAGTGGGCGTTTATCTTTCTGGTCGTCGGCCTCGTTGCTGGCCTGTTCGGCCTCAGCGGGCTCGCGGGCGCGGCAGTCGATATCGCCATGTTCCTCTTCGGCCTGGCGATCGTGATCTTCCTTGTCTTGATCGTGCTCGGCTACACTCTGTTCAAGAAGACCACCTGAGATCAGGCGGCTGAGATCAGGCGGCGCGAGGCGATACTAACCCTCCTCGTTCCGCCGCCTCACCTTGTTCCTGGCGCGCTGTGACTTGTTCACCTGCCTCCAGTGAGATCGATGCGCCGCCTCGGCGGCCGGGTCGCCCTTGCGCGCGTCGAACGCAAGCTCGCGCTGCAGCTTGAGATACGCCTGCCACCGCTCGTCGCTCAGTGAGCCGTCCGCCAGCGCCGCCAGCACGGCGCACCCCGGCTCCGTCGTGTGCGCACAATCTCCAAAGCGGCAGTTCGGAAACAGCTCGGCCACGTCCGCAAAGCTCGCCTCCAGCGCCGCGTCTTCCGCCAGCACGCCAAACTCGCGCATCCCCGGCGTATCCACGAGCAACGCACCATCGGGCAGGCGGAACAGCTCGCGGTGCGTCGTCGTGTGCCGGCCCCGATCATCGCTCTCGCGGATTGCGCCCGTATCCATCAGCGTCTGCCCCGCCAGCGCATTGAGCAGGGTGGATTTGCCCGCCCCCGAACTCCCCAGCAGCGCCGCCGTAAGCCCCGGCTTCAGCCAAGGCGACAGCGCCTCAAGCCCGTGCCCGGTCAGCGCCGACAATGTAACGACAGGCGCGCCGCCCGCGATCGCCTCGACATTCTGGCGCTCCACATCGGGATCCGCGCACAGGTCCGCTTTGGTCAGCACGATCACAGGCGAAGCGCCGCTCTCACGCGCCGCCACAAGATACCGCTCCAGCCTGCGAAGATTGAGATCGCCATTCAGCGCCGCAACCAGCAGCAGCACGTCCACATTGGCCGCGATCACCTGCACGCCGCCGCCGCTCACCGCCCGCCGCGAGAACACGCTCCAGCGTGGCACAAGCGCGTGAATGATCACCTCGTTCGCATTGTCTGGCGCGCTCACGGCAAGCCAGTCGCCGACAACAGGATGCTCGCCCTGCGCCGCATCCAGCGCAAAGCGACCACTCAGCCGCGCATTGCATTCCCCCGCCGCCGTCACCACGCGCCACAGCCCACGATGATGCGCCGTCACGCGCGCAGGCTGCAGGCCTTGCGCGACATGCGGTTCAAAAGAGGCCTGGAGCGCATCGCTCCATCCATAAAGTTCGATCATGGGTGCTCGATCATGGGTGCTCGATCATGGGTGCTCGATCATGGGTGCTCGATCATGTATGACGGTCCAGCAGCAGAAAACAGGCGAGGGCCGCTTGCGGCATGTCGTCGGGCGAGCTGCACGTCAGCATCATCGCAGTGGAGAGGAAAGGCAATCCGCCAGCCCCTCCCGATAAGTCGGGAACTCCGGCCGCCAGCCGAACACGGCCTTCGCCTTCGCGTTAGATACGCGCTTGCACTCGGCATAGAACCGCTGCGCCATCGGCGACAACCCCGCATCCTCGAACGCCACGGCAGGCGGCGGCTCCACGCCCAGCAAACCAGCCGCGTACACCAGCACTTCATCCGCCGGCGCCGGTTCATCATCGCACACGTTGAAAACCTCGCCGCGCTTCACCCGCACCATCGCCAGTTCAAGCAACACTGCCAGGTCCGCAGCATGAATGCGCGAGAACACCTGTCCCGCCTTCACGATCCGCCGCGCGTCTGGCTCGCGCACACGCTCCAGCGCCGACCGTCCCGGCCCATAAATGCCGGGCAGGCGAAACACCATCGCGCCAAGCGACAGCCACTGCTCCTCCGCGCGCGCGCGATTGATCGCCTCGCGGCTCAACGGCGCCACAGGCGTCTCCTCGAACGCCCATCCGCCCTGAAGGTCGCCGTAGACGCCGGTCGTCGACAGATAGGAAATCGTCCGCGCATGCCCCGCCGCGTCGCCAAACGCGCGATAAACCGGACACCCCTCCGCATCCGGCGGAACCGAGATCAGCCAGTCCGAACCTTTCGGCGGAGCAACATCGGCCCCCGGCCAAATCGCGACATCAAACCCGCGTGCCCGCAACGCCGCTGCGCCATCCTCGCTGCGCACCGTGCCAGCGCATGCAACGCCCTTCGCCTGCAGCCGCTCTCCAAGGAAGCCCGCGACATACCCAAACCCGAATGCGAATACCTGAACCACAGGCATGTTCTTGCCCCAATCGTCTTCCACGGCTTATGGCCTTGCCGGGCGCTCCCGGCCAGCGCCAACAAAAGCGGACCTGTGCATGCGTAGCCTGTTGATTGCCACCGCCCTCCTGACCTCTGCGCCTGCCGCACTGGCCCAGGACGACGAGGACCAGCGCCTCCAGAAATGCTACGACCGCATCGATCGCGATCCCGAAGGCGCCTATCAGGACGGGCTCACCTGGCTCTCGCTCGGCAACCGTCCCGCCGCACGGCATTGCACCGCACTCGCCCTCATCGCACTGGGGCAGGAGGCCGAAGGCGCCGCCCGACTCGAGGAACTCGCCAACGCGCCCGACGCCGGCGGCATTGAAGAGCGCGGCGTCTATCTCGTACAGTCCGGCAATGCCTGGCTGCTCGCCGGCATGCCGACCGAAGCCATCGTCACGCTCACCAACGCGATGAAGCTGCGCCCGTCGGACTCCGAACTCTACAAGGACCGCGCTCGCGCCTACGTCCTCCAGAAAAAGTGGGCCGAAGCTGCAAAGGATCTCGACACATCAATCGCCATGGCGGCCGGCGATGCCGAAGCCTACCGCCTGCGCGGCCTCGCACGCCTCAAGCTCAATCGCCTGTCCGACGCGTGGACCGACGTCGACGCCGCGATGAAGCTCGCTCCTGCCGACGTGAAGGTCCTCGTCCTGCGCGGCGACGTGCGCGAGGCCATGCGCCTGCAAGGCATCGAAGATCCCGCCGGCCTCGACCAGTCCCTCGAACCTCGCACCCGCATCGTCGGCAACTGACGGTCCCGGACCGCCGGGCGCCGCCCGGCAGTCGCTGCGCAGCAGCGAACGACTACGTGCACGGGATTGAAGTACGGCACTGTTTGTCATCCCGGCCGAAGCGAAGCGGAGAGCCGGGACCCATTTGTCGACATTCTCCATGCTGCGCGATGGGTCCGGGATAGCGCTTCGCGCTTCCGGGATGACAAGCTCGGGTCACTCATCTCACGTGCGGAGGCCGTGCTCCCCGAAGCCCGAATAGGGGGAAACAGCGTGCGCAGTTTTGCGGGGCGCCCAAAAAACATCCCACCCAAAATCAAACCTCTCGCCCCAAAACTTGTAGGACCAAGTCCCACAGAACTCACCGGCCCCTGGGCCGGGTTATGTTCACCGCATGGAATGGCTCTGGATCCTCGTGCGCTACCTCTTCCCACTGGACCCCGTGCGCCAGTGCATCGAAGCGCTGCGCGATCGCACCACCGCAATGCTCAACCTGGTGCTGACAGAAGAAGCCCTCGAAGATCTCGCCAGCGACCCGCAAGCCCGCATCGACATCGAAGCCGTCCTCATCGACTAAGAAGCGACGCTGCGCCTCGCCATCGCCGGCCGCGCCCACCAGATCGCCGGCCTCCGCTTCCACTCCGCACCGCGAACCTCCCATCGCCCCACACACGCAAGATCGCTCGTCGATCTCATCCGCCGCATCCAGATCCTCGCCGAGACTGCGCCGACATCGAACGCCTCGCGCAGTTGCAGGCAGCGCGCCTCAAGCGCCAGCGCGACGCCGATCCGCTCGGGCTTGAAGCCCATGGCTCGCCCCGCGGCGGAGCCGCACCCAAATCGAACCATGAGGCGGTGGCTGTTTCAGGCACCGGTGTGTTCAGCCTCATCCTGAGCAGCACGCGAAGCGTGCGCCCGTCGAAGGACGAGGCTGAACGGCCACACGCGCGAACACGTGGCCCACCCATCTTCGATGTCTGCCAATTTCCGAAACCCGCCTCAAAAGCCCCGCTTCTGAGGTCGCACCCCGTTCAGCCGGTCACGGCCCAACCACGCAGTCAGCGAGATTGTCGCGTTTCACCATGCCCATCAGCGATTGCACCTGCGTATTCCGCCGGCCGTTCGCATAATTGCCGTCCACGCGGATGCGATTGGGGTTGGGCAGCACGGCGGCCAGCGCAGCCGCCTGTTTCGGCGTCAGGTCTTTCGCCGAAACGCCGAAGCGTTCCTGCGCGGCCTGCTCGATCCCGAAAATCCCGTCGCCCCATTCGGCGACGTTCAAATAGGTCTCCATGATCCGAGGCTTCGACCACATCCACTCGATCAGCATGGTGAAGTAAGCCTCGGCGCCCTTCCGGGCCCAGCCGCCGCCATTCCACAGGAACACGTTCTTGGCCGTCTGCTGCGAAATCGTCGAAGCCCCGCGCACGCGCCCGCCGCGCTCGGCGTCCGCCAGCGCCTTGTCGATCTCCTTGAAGTCGAAACCGTCATGCGTGCAGAACTGCTGGTCCTCGGTCGCGATCACCGCGCGCACCAGGTGAGGCGAGATATCCTTGAGGTCGACCCACTTCGAGCGAACCTCCGTCCCGCCCATCGCCATGCCCGCCATGTTCAGCGTCGGCGGTGGCCCGGTCCAGCCGATCGCGAACGCCGCCAACAGGCTCAGCGAGAAGAAGCCCACGACAGCGATCGCCGACCATTTCGCAACGCCAACGAGAATGCGGCGCCACAGCGGTTTCTCATTGCCGAACACGCCGCCCTGAGAGGTCATGCCCGCACGCCAGCGGCCAAGCCCGCCGCCTTGCGGCGGTGGCGTCTCGCCCTCCGGCGGGCTATCGGGCTTGTCTTCCTGCATCCCATTCCTCACAGACTGCGGGATCAGACTCGACTGCGCGTCGGCCAGGGCGTTCGGACTCGAAAGCGGTTGGAGACAACTGACCCAGCGCCCACGCGGCCGCGCCGCGAACCAGCGGCGAACCATCATCCAGCATCTGGATACACAAGTCCGCATGGGGCAGCGAGCCCGAATTTCCAACCGCGATCATCACGTTGCGGATAAATCGCTCGCGCCCTATCCGCTTGATCGGCGAGCCCGCGAAAACCTCGCGAAAGCCCGCATCGTCCAACTGCGCCAGCTCGGCCAGCAACGGCGCGATCAATTCGGCTCTGGGATGAAAAGCGGACTCGGCCGCCGTGCTCGCAAACTTGTTCCACGGGCAGATCGCGAGGCAATCGTCGCAGCCATAGATCCGGTTGCCCATGGCGCTGCGGAATTCACGCGGGATCGGCCCCTTGTGCTCGATGGTCAGATAGGAAATGCACCGCCGCGCATCCAGCTTGTAGGGCGCGGGAAACGCCTTCGTCGGGCAGATGTCGAGACAGGCCCGGCACGACCCGCACGAATCCTCCGCAGGCGGATCAGGCACGAGTTCGGCGGAGGTGAGCATCACGCCCAGAAACAGCCACGAGCCCTTCTCGCGGCTCACGACATTGGTGTGCTTGCCCTGCCAGCCAAGGCCAGACCGCTGCGCCAGCGGCTTCTCCATCAGCGGCGCCGTATCGACGAATATCTTGACGTCATTCCCGGTCGCCGTCGCAAAGCCCGAAGCAAGCTGCTTCAGCTTCCGCTTCATCAGGTCGTGATAATCCGTATTCTGCGCGTAAACTGAAATCGCCGCATGCGCGCGATGTTCAAGCGCAGCCAGCGGATCATGCTGCGGCCCGTAGTTGAGGCCCACCACCAGCGCCGACTTCGCCTCGGGCCACATCGCGGTCGGATGCCGCCGCCGCTCCAGCGTATCGGCCATCCAGCCCATGTCGCCGTGGAAGCCCGCGCCGACAAAATCGGAAAGCCGCTCGCCGGCCTCCCACGCCTCATCCGCCCGCGCGATCCGTGCAACATCGAAGCCGAGCGCGAGCGCACGCGCCTTCAGATCAGCTTCCAGATTGGCGGGCAGGGCGGCCATGGCCACGTGCTAGCGGCAGGCCCACCTGCGCACAAGCTGATGCTAGGCCGGCCCCTCGATCGGCTTCTCGATCTTGCCGCGACGCTGCAGCCACCACGCCATAAGCCACCACAGCGCCGCCCACGCCGCGCCCAGCGCCCACCCGGCCAGCACATCCGTCGGCCAATGCACGCCCAGATAGACCCGGCTCGCCCCGATCAGCAGGGTGAGCACGATCGCGAAGCTCATCACGATCACCTTGGTCATCCGCTGCGAGTGCACCCGCGCCAGCAACACGCCGAGCGTGAGATACGTGATCGCAGACACCATGGCGTGCCCGCTGGGAAAGCTGGAATTCTGCGCATGGGACAGATGAGAGACAAGATCCGGCCGCGGCCGGTCGAAGCCCATCTTCAGCAGGGTGCTCAACACTGTCCCGCTGACCACCGCGCCGACGACCACCAGGGCCGATCCCCGCTTGCCGGCAGAGACCAGATAGATCGCGACCCCCGCCACCAGCAGGGTCAGCACCGCATACCCGCCCAGCGCCGTGATGTCGGCAAAGCCATACTCCAGCCATGCCGGGCCAATCGGATTGCTCATGTCGCCGGGCTCGCGCAGGGCCAGAAGGATCGACTCGTCGAACGCTTGCGTGTCGCCCTCCAGCGCCTCGTCCGCCACCATCGAGAAGGCCAGCACCCCGAGCGCAACCACGCCCACGGCGATCACGGCACCGATCTCGCCCAGCGCAACCTTGGCCAGCCTGCGGAAGATATCTTTTGGCGAACGGGATTCCGTCGTCATGCGGCCCTACATGCAATCAAGGGTGGCAGGGCACAAACGGCCAACCCCGTCCAACTGTTCCATCGCTCACGCCGACGGGCTCCCAGCCGGTCTGGCCGTACAGCCCGACGTCCGCAATGAAATTTTCAGGAGATTGGCCCCAGACAGACTCGCGCGGCGTCATTTTTCATGCCCAAACTTTAGGCATGGGTGGTCGCGGTCGGGACGGGGCGATGCGGACACCTTTCGCATAGCCGCTGGGTCCGGCTAGGACTGGGGTCGCATGTTCAACGAAATGTCCGCAGAAGATGGCTCGGTCCGGGCGCCTTACGAGAAGGTGGCCGAATGGATAACCGCCACCGGCGTCGATCGCCTTAAACTGCGCCAGAGCGAGGCGGAGGCCATCTTCCGCAAGATCGGCATCACCTTCGCCGTCTACGGCGAGGGTGGCGATCCCGAGCGCCTGATCCCCTTCGACTTGATCCCCCGCGTCTTCGGCGCTGCCGAGTGGCGCAAGCTTTCGCGTGGCATCAAGCAGCGCAGCCGCGCCCTGAACGCTTTCCTCTACGACGTCTATCATCGCGGCGAGATCCTGCGCGCCGGCGTCGTTCCGGAAGAGCTGGTCTACCAGAACGAGGCCTTCCTGCCCGAGATGGTCGGCGTCGATCCGCCGGGCCGCGTCTACAGCCACATTGTCGGCGTGGACATTGTGCGCACGGATGGCGACCGCTTCCAGGTTCTCGAAGACAACTGCCGCACCCCCTCGGGCGTCTCCTACATGCTGGAGAACCGCGAGATCATGATGCGCATGTTCCCGGAACTCTTTCACGCCGGCATCGTGGAGAGCGTCGACGGCTATCCCTCCATACTGAAGAAGACGCTGGAGGAAGTCGCTCCGATCAAGTGCGATGATGATCCAACGGTCGTGCTGCTGACCCCGGGCTCGCTCAACTCGGCTTACTACGAACATTCGTTCCTGGCCGACCTGATGGGCATCGAACTGGTCGAACCGCAGGATCTCTTCGTCGACAACGGCCTGTGCTGGATGCGCACGACGCGCGGGCCCCAGCGCGTGGACGTCATCTACCGCCGCATCGACGACACCTATATCGACCCGCTGACCTTCAAGGCCGACAGCCTGCTAGGCGTGCCCGGCCTGTTCAATGTCTACCGCTCGGGCGGCGTCACGCTGTGCTCCGCGCCGGGAGCGGGCGTTGCTGACGACAAGGCGATCTACGTCTTCGTACCGGACATGATCAAATTCTATCTCGGCGAGAAGCCTATACTCGAGAACGTGCAGACCTGGCGTTGCGCTGCTCCCGACGACTGCAAGTACGTGCTCGATAACCTCAAGGACCTCGTCATCAAGCGCGTCCACGGATCGGGCGGCTATGGCATGCTGATCGGGCCCCACGCGGCCAAGAAGGAGATCGAGGCCTTCCGCGCGAAGATCAAGGCGAACCCGGCCGAGTTCATCGCCCAACCGACGCTCGATCTCTCCACCGCGCCGATCCTCGGTGAGAATGGCATCGAAGATCGCCACGTCGATTTCCGGCCTTACTGTCTGGTCGGCAAGGAGATACGCTTGACGCCCGGTGGCCTTACCCGCGTCGCCCTCAAGAAGGGATCGCTTGTCGTGAACTCCTCCCAGGGCGGCGGGGTGAAGGACACATGGATTCTGGCGGATTGATGCGATGCTGAGCCGTACCGCAGAGAACCTGTTCTGGATGGGCCGCTACATGGAGCGCGCGGATGCAACCGCGCGCCTGATCGAGATGGGCTATCGCATGGCGATGCTGCCCGGCTCGAACGAGATGGAAGAGTGGCGCTCCGTCGCCGCCGCTTCCGGCTCTGCGCCGGACATTGTCGGGGAGGAAAGGCTCAACGCCTCCGCCGTGGTCCAGCGCCTGCTGCTCGATCAGGACAACGCCTCATCGATCCGCTCATGCCTCAACTCGGCCCGCGCCAACGGCCGCGCCATCCGCACCGCCTTGACCCAGGACATGTGGGAAGCGCTCAACGATGGCTGGCGACAGCTTGGCCAGATGGACGCCGAGACCGCGCTCAAGAATCTTCCGACCCTGCTCGAGTGGACCAAGAACCGCACGGCCGCTTTCCGTGGCGCGTCCGAGATCTCGCTGCTGCGCAATGACGGCTACTACTTCCTGCGCATGGGCGGACTGATCGAGCGCGCCGACATGACGCTGCGCCTGCTCGACGTGAAATACTATGTCCTGCTGCCCGAGACCGATGTGGTCGGCGGCGGCCGCGACTATCACCAGTGGACCAGCGTGCTGCGCGCGACATCGGCCCTGCGCGCCTATCACCACGTCTACAAGGGCGACTATACGCCGTGGGGCATCGCGGATTTCCTGATCCTCAACTCTACCTTCCCGCGGTCTGTCGCCTACTGCTATCGCCAGATCAGCCGCTTCCTCGATGATCTCGCCGAGCTGTATGGCGAGACGCGCTCGCCGCAGACCGTGGCAAGCGACATGGTGGAACAGCTCGACAAGATCGGCATCGAGGAGCTGTTCCAGAACGGCCTCCACGAATTCGTATCCGAATCCATCACGACGACCCGGCGCCTGTCCGCCGAGATCAGCAAGGCTTATCACTTCTAGGTTCTCATGCGTCTCACCGTCCGCCACGCCACCACCTACACCTACGATCCGCCGGCTGAGCGGTGCGCCCTGCGCGTGCGGCTTTTCCCGCCAAGCTTCGACAGTCAGCGCGTGAAGTCGTGGGCCGTGTCCGTGAATGGACAGCCGCTGCATGCGCTGCTCACCACCGCAACGGCAGACAAGGAAGCGATCTGGACCTGCCATGGCGCAGGGGAGGAAATCGCGATTGTGGCCGAGGGCGAGATCGAGACAGCGGATTCCGCCGGCGTCGTGCGGGGCCTGCGTGAAAGTGTTCGGCCGTCTGTCTACCTGCGGGCAACGCCGCTGACAGAAGCCGACAAGAAGATCGAGGCGCTCGCCGCCGCCGCCACGGGCGAAAAGCCGCTGGACCGCATGCACAGCCTGTTCAACGCGGTTGCTGACGCGGTCGAGTACAAGACTGGCTCCACCGCAAGCCACACCACCGCCGCCCAGGCGCTGAAGGCGGGGCAGGGCGTTTGCCAGGATCACGCACATATCCTGATCAGTGCGGCCCGCAGCCTGGGGATGCCGGCCCGCTATGTGGTCGGATACCTGCTCGCCCTGGAGGAGAAACTCACCGAAACACACGCCTGGGCGGAGGCATACGTGCCCGATATCGGCTGGGTCGGGTTCGATTCGGCCAACCGCTTGTGTCCTACCGATCGCTATATCCGCCTCGGTTGTGGGCTCGATGCGGCCGACGCCGCGCCGATCCGCGGCAATGTCATGGGCGGACCCAAGGAGCGGCTTAGCGCCTCGGTCGACATCAGCCAGATGCAGGTGCAGAATCAGAGCAGTCAGGGCCAGACCCAACAATAACTGGCTCGGCTTATGCTGGGAACGCGCGGACGGCCGGGGAAACTGGACTGACATGACTTATTGCGTCGGCCTCAAGCTCAAGGCTGGACTCGTGCTCCTGTCCGACACCCGCACCAATGCGGGCGTCGACAACATCGCGCGCTTCCGGAAGATGTTCACGTTCGAGGAGCCGGGCGAAAGGGTCGTCGTGCTGATGTGCGCCGGCAATCTCGGCATCACGCAGGGCGTCATCACCCACCTTACCGCCGCCGTGAAACGCTCGAAGGCCGATCCTGAGTGCGAAAGCCTGCTGACGTGCGAGACGCTCTATCGCGGCGCGCAGATGGTGGGCGAGGCCATGCGTGAAGTGCAGAAACGCGACCGCGCCGAGATCGAGGCGCAGGGCGCCGCAGCCGACGCGACCATCATCATGGCGGGACAGCGCAAGAACGGCGAGCTGCGCCTGTTCCTGATCTACACCGCCGGCAATTTCATCGAGGCCGGCGAAGACACGCCCTATCTCCAGATCGGCGAGCACAAGTACGGCAAGCCCATCCTCGATCGCGTGATCCGCACCGACACGTCGATTGATGACGCGGTGAAGGCAGCGCTGGTGTCGATGGATTCAACGCTGCGCTCCAACCTTTCGGTCGGCATGCCGCTCGACCTGTGCGTGATCCCCGTGAACGAACTTACAGCGAAGACCCAACGCATCGAGAACGACCACAAGGAATTCCGCCAGATCAGCGACAGCTGGGCGCAATCGCTGAAACAGGCGTTCCACAGCCTGCCTGCCGTGAAGTTCTGATCGCTACTTCTTCTTCTTCTTC
>Ga0105048_10001050_pt1 | contig 44375 bp, 35 predicted proteins | sample MAT05_FD_78382 | JGI IMG/M metagenome (GOLD analysis project Ga0105048, IMG submission 78382) | Freshwater microbial communities from Lake Fryxell liftoff mats and glacier meltwater in Antarctica - MAT-05 | ecosystem: Environmental > Aquatic > Freshwater > Ice > Liftoff microbial mat | place... | reverse complement strand
GACCACTCGCACGCGAGCGTCGTGCCCGACGTCACCGCGGTCGACATCACGTCGAAGGCCGGCTGGAACTGCTGCTCACAGAGATCACCGATCACGCCGCCGGTCATCTCCGCGAGCGCGAGGTACTCGTCGCCGATCGAGCCCGACGCCGGGCAGTTCGACGTCGAGACGATGCCGTGGAAGACGTAGTCCGCGTAGCTCTCGTCGAGCGCGCGGAACTGTTCGTCGAACTCGGCGGCGCTGATATACGAGTCGTCGTCGGACACGACGATGATGTGCTTGACCGAGTCGGGTCGCATCATCGGCTTCCAGTTGTCGTACGTGGAGAGGATCTTCGCGAGCGCGTGCTCCGAGCCGATGATCTGCTGCATGTGCGCGAAGATCGGCTGGTTGTCGTCCTCGAGCGGGCAGCCGCCGCCGCCGAGCGGCGGATCGATGCATACGCCGGTGTCGATCGACTCCGCCGCGTTCGGATCGGGGTACGCCGTCATCAGCAGCACGCGCACATCGATGCCCGCGCCGACGATCTGCTGCGAGAACTCGTTGAGGTTCTCCTGCACCGCGTTGGTCTCGTCGACCATCGACGGCGAGTTGTCGACGACGACGATGATGTCCGCCGGCTTCTGCACGACAGCGCCGGTCGCCGAGAACGCGGCGCACGTCTCGTCGATCGCCGCGGTCGTCGTGTCTTCGCCGGGCGGGAGATCGAGACGAACGTCGGGGCCGTCGTCGCTCGATGCGACCTCGTCGGTGGTGGCGGACGAGCTGCTCGACGACTCGTCCTCGGCGACGTCGGGGACCACCGGCTGGGCGTTCGCGTCGCGAAGATCTTCGCCGCAGGCCGAGAGCCCGGCAGCCGCCAACAAGAGGATCGGAGTCAGGCGCTTCATCGGGCTGCCCAATGCATGTCCGAAAGCCGAGTAAACTTCAATTCCTAACGGCTCGCCTCGTAAAACTTATTCTATCGTTGTGATGGACGTAATGCGTATCTCTATTTTTTCGGTTCATGCGGTGACTCCGCCCGCGGTGGTATAGGCGGGCGAATGCGCCTCGCTCTGCCCGCGCTGCTCGCCACCGCGACGCTGTCGTGGTCGGCCGACGCGTTCGCATCGGGCTTCGATGCGCCGACCTTGGGCAGCGCGCAGTCGGGCCCGGTCGCGAACGATGCCGCGGCCACGTGGTGGAATCCGGGCCGACTCACCGCGCTCGACAAGACCGAGCTGCAGGTCGGCCTCGGGGTGATCGTCGGCGCGGTCGGGTTCCAGCGCGACATCCGATCCGCGCACCAGTACGCCGACAACCTCGACTTCGCCGCGCCCGTCGCCCAAGAAGATCTCGATCCGAACAAGTTCGGTCGCCAAGACAAGGTGCGAGCGATCCCCGTCGGTCCGGCGATCGATGCGTACGTCGCGATCCCGGCGATCCGCGATCGCCTCGTCATCGGGCTCGGCGTCGGCATCCCCTACGTCGCGGTGCTCGGCTTCCCGAAGGACGGCACGCAGCGCTTCGCCGGGCAGTCGATCTTCCTCGCGACGCCCCACGCGACGCTCGCGCTGGCGGTGAAGCTGCATCGCGTGATCTCGATCGGCGCGGGCATCAGCTACGTGCTCGGCAACCTCTCGCTGTCGAAGGTGCAGGACTTCGGCGAGGTCGAGACGTTCGGCCAGAGCCTGTCGCAGCCACCGATCGGTCAGCAGAACGACTTCGGTGTCGATGCACCGCCCGAGGTCCGCGAGCTCGACGTGCTCGCGCGCCCCGTCGAGATCCGCAACGGCTTCGCCCACGGCGTGTCGTTCAACGCCGGCATCGCGCTGCAGCCGACCGACAAGCTCACGCTCGGCCTCACGTACCACCACGGCGCGCGTCTGACGTTCCGCGGCAAGTTCGCGCTCGACATGGACGACGACTTTTTCACGCAGGACCTCGCCGCGCAGGGCCTGCAATATCCGGCGATCGTCCGCGGCAAGGCCGAGGTACGCATCCGTCTGCCCAAGCGCATCACGCTCGCGGCCGGCTACCAGATCACCAAGCGCTTCGCACTCGACGGCTTCGTCGGGTACATCACGTATCAAGACTTCGATCGCATCCGCATCCGCTTCAGCTCGCCGGATCTCGCTCAGCCCGCGCTCGGCCTGCCGAGCACCGTCGATCAGAACCTGGTGCGCAACTGGAAGGGCACGGTCAACACCGAGATCAACGGCCGCATCTCGGCGACGAACAAGCTGCTGGTCTCGGTGACCGCGGGCTACAACTCGCCGGCGTCACCCGACACGACGCTCGACGTGTTCTCGCCCGATGGTCATCGACTGATCGTCGGCAGCGGCATCGTGTATCGCTTCACCGAGCGCGCGGCGTTGCTCGCCGATCTCGAGGGCCAGTTCATCGTGCCGCGGACCAACACCGGCTCCGCATTCGATCTCGGCAACGGCGAGTACAATCTGTTTCTCGCCGCGTTCACGCTGCACGGCCAGTTCCGCTTCGGCGGTCGCGGATCGAAGCGCGCGAAGGCGAAATCCAATCCCGCGACCGAGCCCGAGGTCGCGACGCCACCGCCGACCAAACCAAAGCCGACACCAGCGCCACCGCTCGAATCCGCACCGCAGGACGTCGCGCCGGTCGAGCCGACGACACCGCCCTCGAGCACGACGCCACGGCCACCACCACCGCCACCCCCTCCTGCCGCCTGAACGACGGCATCGCTCGACAGCCGCGGCGATCGTGTAGGACGATGTACGCGCCAGTTGGCAGGGAGCTCGATGCGCCGCGCAGCACTTGGATCGGTCATCGCGATGATCGCCTGTGGCGGCGCGACGCCGTCGCGTGGTGACGCGAGCGGCTCGACAGCGGCCGCGACCGCTACCGGCGAGAGCGGCAGTCAAACCGAGTCCGGCGAAGATCCGAGCGACTTCGGCCCCGAGCAGACGTTCGAGCTGCGCCTCAACGAGGACGAGCCGCCGCCGCTCGTGCTCGAGATGGATCGTCAGGAGGTCGCCGAGCTGTTCGGTGATCGTGCCGACGAGATCCTCCTCGTCGAGATCGACTCGGCGGTGCTGCTCACCGAGTCCCTCGAGCAGATCAAGCACGCGTGCGGCGACGCGTGGCAACAGGACAATCCCGAGCCGAACCACGACTGCACGTTGACCCCACTCGGGCAGACGTTCGTCGGAGCCGACGGGACCTGGCGCACGAGCGCCGAGTATGCACTGGTCCGCATCCTCACGATGACACCGGCGAACGTCGTCGTCGAAGGCACGTCGAGCGAGTCGCTGCAGCAGCTGTCGGATGCGCTCGGCATCGGCGGTGGCTACGGGCAGATCCTCGCCGAGGCGCTCGGCATCGATCGCACCGCCGAGGTCGTGTCGACGTCGGGCCTCGTCGCGTCGTTCCAGAACAACTTCGTGTCGAGTCACCCGGCGGTGAACGACGACGCGAAGCTCGCGATCACGCTCGCGGATGCGCTGTCGGATCTCGCGACGATGGGCGATCGCTACGGCCCTGCCGAGGGCCACCCCGGCATCATCGACCCGACGTTCATCCCTAGCGGTCAGGTGCTCGGCCCCGACTTCCAGATGCGCGCCATCGCGTCGTCGAACCTGCGCCTGTGCGACGGCATCGATGCCGATCAGGGCAAGGGCTTCCTGTCGGTCATCGCCGACGAGACCGGTCCCGAGTACGCCGACGAGCTCGAGTTCGACTTCAGCAACCCCGACGACTTCGCGCTGCAGGGCCTCGTCGAGAACCCGACCGTCGATCTGCGGTTCGCGGCGGTCGAGCACACCGGCTTCGTGCCGTCGTGTCTCGGCGATCCGCCGTGTCAGGCGAACGCACCCGAGTCACCGCAAGGCGGCTCGTCGGTGTGGGGGCTCGACCCGTGGAAGCTCGAGTACAACGTCACCGCAGCGGCGCGGGCCGACTACGCCGCACGCACATTCTACGGCAGCTACTTGTTCGGCACCGCGAAGGTCCTGATTGGTCAAGACGGCAACCCGCCGGGCTGGATCGAGTACGACATCCCACTGAACCTCGGCAGCCCACCGGACGCGCAGTACGTCTGGGAGACGATCCTCGAGGTCGCTCAGGTCGCGCTGCACGAGACGCCGTTCGCCTCGATCGGCGAGGGCAACGCGAACGTCGCGTTCACGCTGTTCGACGTCCCGGTCGGCATCACCGGCAGCGAGGCCGCCGAGGCCGTGCGCCCGTACCTACAGGAGCAGGCGTCACTTTTGTCCGACTTCTTGCTCGGCGACTACAAGAAGAACAACGACCACGTCGACTTCTTCTATCGCCGCGCCGACGACGGTGAGCCGTACCTGTTCTTCGTCGCCGAGGGCGATCAGAAGGACGGCGAGCCGTACACCTACGCGAACGTCGGCTTTTTTGGCAGCAGCACGTTCGAAGACAAGGTCTCCGAGACCCAGATCTTCGGGCTCGGCGACACCGCGCACGAGAAGCTGTGGGTGCCCGACGGCGAGACCGTCGTCTACTTCGGGGATGACGGCGGCCAGATCTATCGCGCACGGCTCGTGCGCGACCCGGGCGCGGACGAGATCGAGCTGTTCTTGTCGCGGAAGGTGAGCGGGTGAACGCGATGGCTCGCATCCTCGCCTTGCTCGCATGCGCGCTCACGGCGTGCAGCGAGGACTCGATCTCCACGCCGATGGATCCCGCCGAGATCGCACCGGGCGAGGCGCGCGAGGTCGACCTGCGATACCTGCGACTCGACGTCGAAGGCTTCGCCAAGACCAACACGCTCGAGCAGCTGCGCGCCATGCCGCGGCGCGTGCTGCAGGACGTGTGGCTGCTCGATCTCGACGCGCGACCGCTGATGATCAACGCGCTCGAGGCCCTGCGCGACCTGCCGGACGAGGACGTCGCCGCGCTGACGCCGGCCGCCCAGAACATGCGCCAGCTCCTGCTGATGACACCCGACAACGCGGAGCTCGAGGGCACGAACCTCGAGGAACTGATCGCGATCTCGGGTGCGATCGGCATCCCGTCGGCGAAGTGCCTCGCCGGGTTACTCGATATCGAGGTCACCGCGCCGTTCATCCCGATCGAGGTCGTCGCCGACGTCATGCTCGCGAACGTCGTGGCGACCCACCCGAACGCGCAGCTTCGCCGCGGCAAGGTCGACGCCGAGCACCCCGACGGCATGTATCCCGTGGCCCCGGGTCACATCCCGCTGACGCTCGCCGACGTGATCACGAACTTCGAGGACATGGCCGAGCACTTCGGCCCCGTCGAAGGTCATCCCGGCTTCGTGCTCGAGGCGCGCGGCGTCACGGTCGTCGAGAACGAGTTCGCGATGACGTCGAAGGTCAACGCGAACGCGCTGCCGTTCAAGGGCATCGATCTCACCACCGGCGATACCGCGAGCATCAACAGCGTCCGCGGCCAGATCGAGACGGTGCACGACTTCTCCGATCCCGACTGGATGCAGATCACCGGGCTGGTGCCGGTGCCGAAAGTCGAGTTCCTCAGCTTCGGCGTGATCGAGAACGACGCGTTCATCCCCGGCGGCACGTCGCGCGAGCCGGCACCGAACGGCAGCTCGTTCGGCTGGGATCTGCCCGCGTGGGAGTTCGAGCGGCTGCTGCTCGAGATGGCGAAGGCGTCGGTCGCGGACACGGCCGCCGACTGCGACAACTACGAGCTCGGCACCGGCGTCACCGCGTTCACGGGCTGCATCGAGGACGACGGCTGGGTCACGCTCGAGACGTTCAACGGGGTCGGCTCGCCGCCGCCGCCGGCATACATCTGGGACCTCGAGCTCGAGCTCGCGCAGGTCCGCCTGCACGACGGCGGGCTCGGCGAGGGCGAGGCCGACGTCGCGATGTCGATGCACGACGTCGAGGTCGGCGTGCCGCCCGAAGAGCTGATCGAGCAGGTCAAGAAGAACGTCGAAGCGAACCCCGAGGCGCTGGCCGAGTTCGCGACGCTGCTCACCGACAGCACGCTCGGCAACGCGGACTTCTACTACGTGCGTGGCATCGACAGCTTGCCGGCGCCGGAGCGCGGCGACTGGTTGTTCTTCATCGAGCCGCAGGACATCGCGATCGACGACGATGGCGACCCCGTGCGCGAGTACGACTACGCGAGCCCAGGTTTTTTCTCGGACGCCGAGCTCACGCGCAAGGTCTCGGACACCGTGCGCGTCGATGGCGACGAGATGCACGAGAAGGTCCGCATCGCCCCGGGCGACGTGCTGTTCGTCGAGGACGATGACGGTCGTCTGATGCGGATCGACGTGCTCGACAAGCCGAGCCGCTCGCACATCACGCTCGGGCTCACGCGGATGAACTGACGCTCAATCGGCGCCGCCGCCGAGCAGGCGCAGCGCCGACGCGGGGTACACCCCGACCAGCACACCGCCCCCTGCCCCGGGTCGACCGTGGCGGATCTCGATGCTCGCGGCGCCGGCCTTCTTCAGCGACGTCACCGGCTCGTCGGCGCCGATGAGGTGCGCGACGACGAGATCGAGGTTCGGCGAGTGGCCGACGCACAGGATGTTCTGCTCGCCGCGCGCCCGCAGCAGCTCGACGATCTTCGACGGCTCGGCCATCGGTACCAGGAGATCGCTCTCGACGAGCGGGACGTCACCGAGCTCTTCGCGTGCGATCTCCGCGGTCTGCTGCGCGCGCACGTACGGGCTCGTGACGACCAGCTCCGGCGTGATGCCGAGCGCCTTCAAACCGCGGGCACCGAAGCGCACACGCGCCTTGCCCTTGTCGGTAAGAAACCGCTCGGGGTCGGTCGGACATGCGGGATCGGTCGGATCGATCGCAATGCCGTGGCGCAACAGATGGACCCACACGATGCCGGCAGGGTACCCGGTGCCCGAGCCCCCTGCTAGTCTGGCGACCGGAAAGCCCGATGGCGGAAGCCCGGCAGATGGTTGCGATCGATCTCGGATCGAACAGCTTCCACATGGTCGTCGCGCGAATGGCCGACGGGCAGCTCTCGATCATCGACCGCCTGCACGAGCGCGTCAGCCTCGCCAGTGGCCTCGACGAGCGCAACAATCTCACCGTCGAGGCACAGCAGCGCGGGATCGATTGCCTGCGGCGCTTCGGTGAACGCATGCCGACCGGCGACGACGTCCGCGTACGCGCGGTCGGGACCAACACGCTGCGCAAGGCGAGAAATGCCAGGGCGTTCCTCCAGAAGGCTCGCGAGGCGCTCGGCCGGCCGGTCGAGGTGATCAACGGGCGCGAGGAGGCGCGACTCATCTACCTCGGTGTCGCGCACTCGACCGGCGGCAACGGCGGTCGGCGACTCGTGATCGACATCGGCGGCGGCAGCACCGAGGCGATCATCGGCGAGGGCTTCGTGCCGAAGGTCGCCGAGAGCCTGCACATGGGCTGCGTCAGCTTCACCGATCGGTTCTTCGCCGACGGTCGCCTGCGGCGCGAGTCGTTTCGCGAGGCGACGAACGCGGCGTGCGTCGAGCTCGAGACCATCGAGCAGAACTTCCGCAAGCTCGGCTGGTCGGCGGCGGTCGGCAGCTCGGGGACGATCCTCGCCATCGACGCGATCCTACGCGCGAACAACTGGGGCGACGGCATCACGCGCGACGGGCTGCGATCGATGCGCGACGCGATGATCGTCGCCGGCCGGATCTCGAAGCTCGCGCTGCCGGGACTGGGTGATCGCGCACCGGTCCTGCCCGGCGGGTTCGCGATCCTGTACGCGGTGTTCAGGCGCCTGAAGATCGATCGCATGACGATCTCGTCGGGGGCACTGCGCGAGGGGCTGCTCTACGACACGCTCGGTCGCCTCGCGCACGCCGACGTCCGCGAGCGCGCGATCGAGTGGTTGTCCGAGCGGTACGCCACCGATCGCCCGCAGGCCGGGCGCGTCGAGGCGACCGCACTCGCGCTGTTCGATCGCGCCGCGGCGGCGTGGCCTCCCGAGGATTCGGAGGCGCGCCTGCTGCTCACGTGGGCCTCGCGGCTGCACGAGGTCGGACTCGCACTCAGCTACAGCGGCTATCACCGCCACGGCGAATACCTCGTCGCGAACAGCGACATGGCCGGCTTCTCGCGCGAGCAGCAATCGCTCGTCGCGGCGCTCGTCGGTGCGCATCGCCGCCGCCTGCGACCGGAGCAGGTCGCCCGCCTGCGCACGCTCGGCGGCAACGGGGCCGTCCGACTCGCGGTGCTGCTCCGCCTCGCTGCGACGCTGAACCGTGCACGTGATCCCGAGCAGACCGCGTCGCCGGAGCTCGACGTCTCCGCCAACGCGGTCGAGCTGCGATTTCCGAAGGGCTGGCTCGACGAGCACCCGATGACCGCGACCGACCTCGCCTACGAACAGTCGTTCCTCGGCGCGGCCGCGATCACGCTCGTCGCAAAGTGAAATTGTTCTTTCAGGGCAAGCGGCCCGCTTCCCCCTGTGCGCCGGCGAAGCCGTCGCACAGACTCCCCCTTTCCGTCGCTTCGCTCCCTACTTCGCGGGTGCGGGACACGCCGGCGTGTAGCCGCCGTCGCACGCCTTGGTGCGTGCAGCCGCGGCACCGGCCTTGTCCTTCTTGCCGCCGACGCCCTTGTCGAGCGCGAGCGCCAGATTGAAGCAGCCGGTCGCGTCGCCGCCATCGCACGCGGCCTGGAACATCGTGCGGGCCTTCTTCTGATCCTTCGCGCCGCCTTCGCCGAGCATCATCAGTCGCGCCTCGGCCGTGCACGCGCTTTGGTTGCCGGCCGTGCACGCCTTCGCGTACATGCCGCGAGCCTTCGTCTTGTCGGCCTTGGTCGCGAGCGTCTCGAACGAGATCGCGGCGCCCATGCAATCCTCGAGGCGGCCCCTGTCGCACTGCGCGCTCCAGATCTCGCGCGCCTTGGTGGCGTCGGGGTCGCCACCGATCCCCTTGTCGAGCACCGACGCGAGGTACGAACAGCCGAGATCGAAGCCGGCGGTGCAGCCCTTGTCGTAGAACTCGCGTGCCTTCGCGGGATCCGCCGGGCCTTCTTTGCCTTGCTCCCACATCACGCCGACCGACGTGCACATCTCGCCGTTGCCGGCCTCGCACTGCTCGATCTGGAGCGTGCGCTGATCCTTCGGCGGCTCCGGCTCCGGCTCCGGCGTCGCGGTGTCCGGCGTCGTGTCCGGCGGCGTCGTGTCCGGCGGCGTCGTTGCGGTGTCGTTCTTCTTGGTGCAGGCGGTCGCGCACGCGGTGGCGACGAGGAGGATCGCGATGCGAAGCATGCGGTCTGTTACCGCTGATTTCCTCTCAGGGGAAGCTTCGCCTCAGCGCGCGCCGGACGGGACCGGCGGACGCGTCGCATACGCACCGGTGCGCTGCACGGGCACAGGTGGGCCGGCGCGTCGCATCGGCACCGCGGGGCGCACGACGGGTCGGATCTCGACGAGATCGGCGAGGTCGATCACGCGGGTTGCATCCGCCAGCGCAGGCGCAGCAATCGGCTTCGGCGACGCGGGGACCTTCGCGACGACCTTCGGCACCGCCTGGGCGATGATCTGCGGCGGCTGCGGGTTGGTCAGGTCGCGGTGGAGCTGCTTGAGCCCATCGCTCTCCGGATGCCAGCCGAGTCCGCGCTGCACGAGCGCGCGCGCGTCGGCATGCGCGGTCGGTCCTGCGCCGTGCAGTCGCGCCGCGAGCAGGCGCACCACCTCGGCGGCGTTTTGTTTCTTGCCGATCATCGCGAACGCCTCGGCCATCGACTCGAGCGCGCCCGCGTCGTCGGGATGCCGCGCGAGGATCCCTCGGATCGCCGCGACGGCGCGATGGATGTCGCGCGCCCGCAGATGCGCATCTGTGGCGGTGCGCAGCGTCGGCATGTGATCGGGCTGCAGGCCGAGCGCGTGATTGCACAGCGAACGCGCCTGGGCGACACGACCGGCCTCGAGCTCGAGGGACGCCGCGGCGTGATAGTGCGCAACCGCGATGTCGAGCCGCCCGGTGCGGCGGCCGAGATCCGCAGCGACCAGGTGGCGCCCGATCGAGGGGGCTGCGGTGACGGCCGTCGTCGCCGCGTGCAGCGCCTGCAGCAGTCGACCGGTGCGTAGCTCGTCGCGCACGACGACGTCGAGCATCGCGGCCGCCTCGGCGCGTTGACCGAGCGCGAGCTGCAGCTCGCCGATGCGCATCCGCGCCCCCGGATCGGGATCGATGCGCGCGATCCGAGCATGGATCGCGAGCGCGCGCGCCAGGTCACCGCGCTGCTCCGCGAGAAGCGCTGCAGTGCGGTACATCCCTGCGGCCAGCGCAACCTGGCCCATCGCGACGAATCCGTCGGCATGAGCAAGCTGCGCGTCGATCTCGGACGACTGCGACGGCAATGGCATCGGCGCGCTACGCATCGTTTCCCCCGGCCTCTCGCACCTACAGACACCAGGTAGGGCGAGGGTCTCCGGCCCCGGACAAAAATATCTGCACGGCCCTTGGGGCCTGAAAAGCTAGAATCCGGAGTCCACCTGGAGGCCGGACTGCTGCTGGCCGGAGCTGACGCCGCGGAAGTAGAGCGCGAAGTCGTCGGGGTTCGTCGCCGCGGCGATCGCCATCTCGTACGTGACGAGCTGGCGCTGGACCAGCTCGGTCAGGCTCTGGTCGAACGAGATCATCCCGTACGGATGCGCGCTCTCCTTGATTGCGTCGACGATCTCGTGCGTGCGACTGGCGTCGACGATGAGGTCCCGGATGCGCGGGGTGTTGATCATGATCTCGACCGCCGGAATCATCCCGCGTCCGTCCGCGCGCGGCAGCAGGCGCTGCGACACGACACCGGTGAGGATCGCGCCGACCTGCAGACGAATCGCCGTCTGCTGGTGCGGCGGGAACATCTGCACGATGCGGTTGATGGTCTCCTGCGCGTCGAGCGTGTGCAGCGTCGAGAACACGAGGTGACCGGTCTCGGCGGCGAGCAGCGCAGTCTGGATCGTCTCGAGGTCGCGCATCTCGCCGACGAACACGACGTCCGGATCCTGGCGCAGTGCGGAGCGCAGCGCAGCACTGAACGTGTTGGTGTCGAAGCCGAGCTCGCGCTGGTTGATGACCGAGCGGTGGTCGCGGAACACGTACTCGATCGGATCCTCGATCGTGATGATGTGCGCCGCTCGCTCGTAGTTCACGAGGTTGAGCAGCGACGCCATGGTCGTCGACTTGCCGGAGCCCGTGATGCCCGTGACGAGGATCAGCCCGCGCTGCTCGAGCGCGAGCTCGCGCACGCGCTGCGGCAGATTCAGGCGCTCGAACGGCGGGATGTCGGCCGCGATCACGCGCATGACCATGCCGGTCTCGCCCCGCTGGCGGAACACGTTCACGCGATAGCGCATGCCATCGGGCGTCGCGTAGGCGAGGTCGACCTCGTGGTCCTTCATGAACTTCTCGTGGATCGGATCGTTCATGATGTTCATCGCGAACGTCATGACGACCTCGCTCGTCATCGGAGGCACGTCCTTCAGCGTGCGCAACACACCGCGGATCCTGAACACCGGCGGCAAGCCGACCTTGAGATGGACGTCCGACGCTCCGAGCTTGCGCGCGGCCTGGAGCACCCGATCGAAGATCTCGTTCATGCCGCCCGACGCTATCAGGCCTGCAGGGCCGTGAGGACAAATCAGGCCCCATCCGGGGTGTGGGCGCGGTGTGCACTTGCCCCGCCGGCTTTGCGGCCGCTAACCTATTCGTGATGGCCACGTGGTCGGCAGGGGCCTGGACTTCGCTCGTGCTGGCGACCGGCGCGCTGCTCGGGGCGTGCACGCGCACGGGCGGGCCGTACACCGGCGACGAGATGTCGCCGAACACGGAGGGCGACGAGACCGGTGCCCCCGAGACCGGCGTCGCGACCGAGGCGACGACCGGCGCGCCCACGACGATGCCCGCGACGGACGTGACGACGGACGATCCCACGGCAAGCGGATCGACCGACCCCGCAACGACAGATCCGGCAACGACAGATCCGGCAACCGATTCGGCCACGAGCGATCCGGCCACCACAGATCCGACCGACACCGACTCTGAACCGTCCGCGACCGATCCCACCACCACAGATCCGTCCGCGACCGATCCCTCGACTACCGACGACTCGGCGAGCGCGGAGTCGTCGTCGACCGATCCCTCGACCGGGTCCACGACGTGACCCGCCCACGGCCGCGAGCGGGCGGCCGCGTGCGCGTGGGCCCTTGCTGAACGGGCGAGCCCTCGCGATGGCACGCAACCACGACCGCACCGACGAGCTGCAGCACTCCGACGCCTCGTTCGTCGCCGAGGAGACGTCGCATGACGGGCCGGAGGCGACCGGTGGCGAAGAGACCGTCGACGTCGGCGCACATGTCGGGCCATACATCATCGTCGCAACCATCGGCGCCGGCGCGATGGGAGTCGTCTACGCCGCGCTCGATCCGCGGCTCGATCGCAAGGTCGCGATCAAGATGGTGCGCGCGAACAAGGGCGAGGCGAGCAAGGGCGCGCCGCGGCTCTTGCGTGAGGCACAGGCGCTCGCGCAGCTCTCGCACCCGAACGTCGTGCCGATCTTCGACGTCGGCCAGCACGGCCAAGGTGTGTTCCTCGCGATGGAGCTCGTGCAGGGCGAGGACTTCCGCCACTGGCTCATGCGCAAGCCGCAGCACTGGCGCGAAATCCTCTCGATGATGATCGATGCGGGCCGCGGCCTCGCTGCGGCACATGCCGCCGGCATCGTGCATCGAGACTTCAAACCCGACAACGTGCTGCTCGATGTCTCGGGGCGCGCGCGCGTCACCGACTTCGGGCTCGCGCGCGGTCAGGGCGAGTCCGATGCGCCGCTGTCGGTCGCGCTCGACAGCCACGACTCGCTGTCGCAGACGCTCACGCGGACGGGCTCGGTCGTCGGTACGCCGAGTTACATGGCGCCCGAGCAGCACACCGGCAAGCCCGTCGATGCGCGCGCGGATCAGTACGCGTTCTGCGTCTCGCTGTACGAAGCGCTCTACGGCGAGCGGCCGTTTGTCGGTCGCGACCTGCAGGATCTCGCGAACCGCAAGTGGGCCGAGAGCTACGCATCGGACGCGTCGATGTTGATGCGGCGCGGGATGCCGCCCGCGCTGCACGCCGCCATCCTCCGTGGGTTGCATCGCAAGCCCGACGATCGGTTCCCGGACATGCACGCGTTGCTCGTCGAGCTTGCGCGCGTGTCGTCGCGAAAGCGGCAGTGGCGATGGACTGCATTGGCGGCGACCGGTGTCGTCGGTGCGAGCGCGTCCGTGCTGTGGCTCGCCCGCCCCGACCCCTGCCCCGACGCCCGAAGGGCGCTCGAGGCGGTGTGGAACGACGCACGAAGCGAAGCGATCGCCGGCGCGTTCGAGCGCTCGCAGACCGCGGCGGCCGTCGACATCTGGCCGACCGCACGCGCAGGACTGGATGAGTACGGCGCGGCGTGGGTCGATGCCCACGCGAAGATCTGCACCGCGGCGCACGGCGACGCCCGCGGTGAGCCGGAGCTCGACGCCGGCATGCTGTGCCTGCGCCAGGGCCTCGCAAAGCTCGGCGGTGTGCTCGAGGTGCTCGAGGAAGGCTCGCGCTCGTCGGTGCACTCGGCCGACACGCTCGTCGGTGCGCTCGCCGATCCGCACGCGTGCGAAGGCGCAACCGCGCGCGTCGAGTCGCCACAGGTGACGCGCGAGCGGCAGACGTTGCGCGAGTCGCTCGACATTGCGGACGTGCGCCTCGACGCTGCGCAGTACGGCACGGCCCGCGAGATCGCGATCGCGGTGGAGCGCGACGCGGGTGCGCTGGGGATCGTCGATCTGCAGCTCGAAGCCCAGCTCGTGATCGCGATCGCCGACGCGCGTAGCGGTCGCAACGCGGCGGCGGAGACGGGTTTCGCGTCGGTGTTCTGGGCCGCGCAGGCGGCCGGCCTCGACGATCTCGCGCTGCGGGCCGCGACGCGCCAGGTGTTCCTGATCGCGACGCAGACCGACAGGCCGCAGCGCGCGCTGACCTGGATGCGTCATGCCGAGTCCGAGCTCGAACGGCTCGGCGAGGGCGACACGCTCGCGCGCGCGAAGCTGCTCGAGAACGGCGCGAGCCTGTACGACGAGCTGCTGCAGGAGGAGAAGTCGGAGCAGATGCTGCGCGACGCGCTGGCGATCCGCCTGCGCGAGCAGCCCGACGATCACCCGTCGGTGTCGACGACGCGGAACAATCTCGCGCTGCGGCTCAATGATCGCGGTGCGCACGAAGAGGCGCTCGCGCTCTTGCGCCTCACGTTCAAGAACCGCGTCATCCGGCTCGGTCGCCATCATCCCGACGTCGCGATGTCGCTCGTCAACGAGGCCCGCGTGCTCACGGCGCTCGACCGCGGCGAAGCGGCGATGGATCGGCTCGCCGAGGCCGAGCCGATCATCCGCGGTGCGTTCGGCGATGCGCACCCGATGCTCGACGTCCTGCAGATGGCCCGCGGCGCGGCGCTGCTCCACATGGATCAGCTCGACGCGGCGCGGATCTACCTGACGCTCGCGATCACCACGCGGTCGCTGGCGCTCGGTGCCGACAGCATGTCGGTCGCGCACGTGTGGAACGCGATAGGCGTCACGTATCACCAGCAGCGCGATGCCGAGCGCGCGCGCCCGCTGTTCACCCGCGCCCTCGACATCTTCGCAATGCACGGCGAGCAAGCCGAGCAGGGCCGCGCGTACGTGCTGTCGAACTGGGCGACGCTCGAGCTCGTCGCGGGCGACATCCCGACCGCGCGCAAGAAGATGGACGAGGCGCTCGAGATCTTCGAGCGGCTACGCCCCGACGGCCACGCCGACGTCGCGCTCGCGCTGACGAACCGCGCGCAGATCGAGCTCGCCGAGGGTGATTTCGAGGCTGCGTCGCGGACCCTCGACCGCGTCGCCGACATGGGCCGCGTCGGCCTCGAGGGCCGCGGCCGCGCGACGCTGATCGCATCGATGCGGACGCGCATCGCGTGGCTGCGAGATGGCGTGCCCGCGGATGCCCAGGCGCAGCTCGTCGAGCTCAAGCGGAGGATCGACCTGTACGACTCGAACTCGATCGAAGCGATGCTGATCGACGACTGGCTCGCGAAGCTGCGGCGCTGATCAGCTACCGTCGGGGAACGCTTCGCACTCGACTGCACAGTCCATGAAGCCCGCCGCGGTGACGCCCCCCACGCACTGCGCCCGATCGTCGGGATCGGCGTCGGCCATGTCGGCGTTGCACTGCTGGCTGCACGACCCGCCATCGGCACCGAGGCCTTCGACGCACGCGCAAAGGCTCTCGCACTCCGGCGTCGCGACCGGGCCCGGGCCTCCGCCTTCGGCGGGCGGCGCAGAGTTTTCCGCGTTCGATTCCGCGTCGCCGTCGTCGTCGTCGCCGCCGTCGTCCGGGTCCATCTTGTCGTCGCAGTCGTCCTCGGCGCAGCCGACGGGCTCTTCGCCATCGTCGCAGGCAGAGAGCGTGAGGACGGCGGTGAGAGTGGCGATCAGGGAGGGCAGCAGATGAGTACGCATGTTCGGAGCCTTTCGTGCCTGACTGCAGCGCGCGGGGGATCGATCTTGTCCACGTTCGACGCGCGTCGGGGGCGTGATCCGAGGATTCACATCGCTGCCGAAGCGGCCAGCTTCGACGCCCGGCATTCTTCGCCGGCACGACGACCGCGTCGTGTTGTGCCGATCATGCGCGGCTGTGCCGACGAGCACGGGCGCGCGCCGGCGCCCGAACCCGCCGCGCTCAGGTCACCGCGAGCAGCTTCGCTTCGGCGCCGGGAAGCCCGGCGTCACGATGACTCAGCGCAGCCCGGCGGGTCGAGGCCGATGCAGATGACGCGCGAGCTCGCACAGCGCTCGCAGCTCACGCAGCCGCCGCGCCACCGCGAAATCGAAGGACTCACGACGCATCGGCCGCTCGCGCTCGAGTCGCGCGGTCCCGACATCGACGCGCTCCGCCACGTAGATGCGACGCAGCTCGGCGAGGCGGGCGGAAACACGTCTGGGATCGAGATCACGCATCGCCGCTCTCCAGCCGCTCGATGTCCGCGAGATCTTGCGCGCGTCCGGCGAGCCGCTTCATGCGGAGCAGGGTCTCGCGCGACACGACGAACAGCACACCCTCGGGCATCGAGACCCGATCGCGGTCGTCGAGCGTGTCGGCGAACGCCGCCTCCGCCAGCAACAGATCGAGGACGAGGTGCTCGTCGCCGTCGATCTTGCTGACCCTCTGCACGTGTCGCTCCTTGGCCGTCCCGGCATCGAATGTCATCGGCAACGCAACGAACGCGTAGCCCAGCGGCCTCACCACATCCAGCGCCCGCTGGAGATCGGCGCGCGCAACCAGGATGTCGATGTCCTTGGTCGACCGCGTCGCACCGTGGGCAGTGACGGCGACACCGCCACAGATGGCGTACGTGACACTTGCCGCCGTCAGCGCGGCAGCGATCGCGTGCAGCTCGTCGACGAGGTTCATCGCCCGACGAGCCTAGCACGCGGGCCGCCGGCGCCCGCGCGCCCCTCAGCTCACCGCGAGCAGCTTCGCCCGCAGATACCGACCCTCGGCGAATGCAGGCGGCACCGGAAAGTCCGGCGGCAATCCGCACTCACCGACGACGACCGCATCGCGTCGCCCCGCGACCGCACCGAGACCGAGTCCCTGCATCAGCTCGTCCTCCGGCAGCTTGCTCGCGTTGCTGACCGCGAGCACGAGCCCGCCGGGACCCACGACACCGACGATCGCGTGCATCAGATCCTCCCAGTGCCGCAGCGCCGAGAACACCTTGGTGCCGACGCGCGAGAACGGGGGCGGATCGACGACCACGAGATCGAACTTCTCGTTGCGGAAGCGGAGCTTCTCGAGGTGCTTGAACACGTCGCCGTCGAGCGGCGTGCAGGCCTGCGGATCGAGCCCCGACGCCGCGAGGTTCTGGCGGCAGCGCAGGTGCGAGCGCGCGGCCGCGTCCACGTTGAACACCTCGCTCGCGCCGCCGCGCACCGCACGGATGCCGAACGCGCCGGTGAACGAGAACAGGTTCAGCACGCGTCGCCCCTTCGCGATCGACTCGACCATGCGCCTGCCCTCGCGCAGATCGAGGAACAGTCCCGGTGACACCGGCGCGGTCACGTCGACGAGGAACTTCAGCCCGTCCTCGTCGACCTCGAACTCCGGCGGCGCCGTCTTGCCGCGCAGGTGGAAGGCCGGCGGGCGGCGATCTTCCGCGGAGACCGGTCGCAATCGATCCTGCATGTAGATGCCCGCGGGCGACAGCTTCGCATCGAGCACGTCGACGAGCGTGTCGAGCCACGCCTCGGCCGCGCGCGAGTACTTGTAGATCAGCAGGAACTCACCGAGCCTGTCGACCGCGAGTCCCGGTAGACCGTCGCCCTCGCCGTGCACGAGTCGACATGCGCCCTGGATCGCGGAGCCGAGCAGCCGCTCGCGCAGCGCGAGTGCGTCGTCGAGGCGCGACGCGACGATCTCGGGCGACCACGCGAACTGCTCGGCGCGGCTGACGACGCGCAGCGCGATCGCTCCCTCGGGCTCGAAGAGTCCCCACCCGAGCAGGCGACCGTCCTCGTCAGCGAGGCGCATGCACGCACCGGGCGCGAGCTCGGCCGGCGCGCGCATGATGGAATCGCGGAACACCCACGGATGACCGCTACGAACGCCGCGCGCTGCCGGCTGGGTCAGACGGATCGCAGTCTCGTCGACGCGCCGCCGCACCGGCGGTCCGCTTCGCCCGCCCGGGGCACCGCGCCCACGCCGCGGACCGGAACCCGCAGGAGGGCCGCCGGTACCTTGTTGGCGTCGGTCGGGTCGCGATCGGGGCGCTGGCATCGGTGTGGGCGCGGACCATAGCGGAACTCGCCGGTCTACACGAGGCCCCGAGCATGCACGGCCAGTCCATGCCCCCTGGGCTGCGGTACCCTGGTGCCCTCGGCCATGGCCAACGACCGCATCGGCGAAATCCTCGTTCGCGAGAGCATCATCTCCTCCGACCAGCTGCGCCAAGCGCAGCACGACACGCGCAACTCGGGCAAGCGGCTCGCCTACAGCCTCGCCAAGCTCGGGATCCTCGGTGAGAAGGAGCTCACCGAGTTCATGGCGCGCCAGTACGGCGTGCCCTCGATCAGCCTGTCGGACTTCGAGATCGACCGCGAGGTCATCCAGCTCATCCCGAAAGAAGTCGCGCTCAAGCACACGGTACTGCCGGTGCAGCGCGCGGGCTCGACGCTCATCGTCGCGATGGCCGATCCGTCGAACATCTACGCGATCGACGATCTCAAGTTCCTCACCGGCCTCAACATCGAGCCAGTCGTCACGACCGATGCGGCGATCGAGGAGGCGATCGTTCGCTACTACGAGCAGCCGGAGCAGCTCTCGTCCTATGACGATGTCATGGGCGACCTCGAGATGGAGGATATCGACTACGCCGACGGCAGCGAGGAGGACTTCAACGCGCTCGACAGTCAGGCCGAGGCCGAGCAGGCGCCGGTCGTCAAGCTGTGCAATCTCATCCTGCTCAACGCTATCAACAAGGGCGCGTCCGACATCCACATCGAGCCGTACGAGAAGGCCTATCGCGTCCGCTATCGCGTCGACGGGGTGCTCCACCAGGAGATGGCCCCCCCGCTCAAGCTGAAGAACGCGATCACGAGCCGCCTCAAGATCATGGCGTCGCTCGACATCGCCGAGCGCCGGCTGCCGCAAGACGGTCGCATCAAGCTGAAGATCGGCAAAAATCGCGAGATGGACTTCCGCGTGTCCACGCTACCGACGCTCTTCGGCGAGAAGATCGTGATGCGTCTGCTCGATCGCGACAAGCTCGAGCTCGACATGACCAAGCTCGGCTTCGAGATCGCGCCGCTCAAGGTCTTCAAGGACAACATCAACCGGCCGTACGGCATGTGCCTCGTCACCGGTCCGACCGGCTCGGGCAAGACGACCACGCTGTACTCCGCGCTGTCCGAGCTCAACTCGAGCGAGGTCAACATCTCCACCGCGGAGGATCCCGTCGAGTACAACCTCGTCGGCGTCAACCAGGTGCAGATGCACGACGACATCGGCCTGAACTTCGCCGCGGCGCTGCGCGCATTTTTGCGCCAAGACCCGGACATCATCATGGTCGGCGAGGTCCGCGACTTCGAGACCGCGGAGATTGCGGTCAAAGCCGCGCTCACCGGTCACTTGGTGCTCTCGACGCTGCACACCAACGATGCGCCGTCGACGATCAACCGCCTGCTCAACATGGGTGTCGAGCCGTTCCTCGTCACCGCATCGGTGAACATGATCGTCGCGCAGCGCCTCGCCCGGAAGATCTGCAAGGACTGCATCGGCGAGGATCCCCATGCCGCCGCCCAGCAGCTCACCGACGCCGGCATGACCGCCGCCGAGTGCAAGATGTTCACGCCCAAGCGCGGCCGCGGCTGCCGCATCTGTGGGAACACCGGCTACAAGGGCCGAATCGCGCTGTACGAGGTCATGGCGGTGAACGACCCGCTCAAGGACCTCATCCTGCAGGGCTCGTCGACGGCAGAGCTGAAATCGGAAGCGATTCGCCTCGGCATGGTCACGCTGCGGCGCAGCGGCCTGAACAAGGTTGCAGAGGGCATGACCACGCTCGAGGAGATCCTCCGGGTCACCGCGTCGGACACCTAGCCGTCACCCGGCGATTCGCGCGGGCGCGATCGATTGCGGTAATCTGGTGGCCGCTTGCGCGCCCCATGACGGTCACACTCCACCAGCTCCTGACCGCGATGGTCGAGGCCGGATCGACCGACCTCCACGTCACCACCGGCGCGCCTCCCCAGCTGCGCATCGACGGCGACCTGGTCCCGCTCAAGGTGCCGAAGCTCGGCCCGGTGGAGACCAAGCAGCTCTGCTACTCGATCCTCAACGACAAGCAGAAGCACAAGTTCGAAGAGGAGCTCGAGCTCGACCTGTCGTTCGGCGTGAAGGGCCTCGCCCGCTTCCGCGCGAACATCTTCCAGCAGCGCGGCGCGACGTGTGCGGCGTTCCGCCTGATCCCGTACGAGATTCCGCCGCTCGAGACGCTCGGACTGCCGCCGATCGTCGCTTCGCTGACCCGCAAGCCACGCGGCCTCGTGCTCGTCACGGGCCCGACGGGCTCGGGCAAGAGCACGACGCTCGCGTCGATGATCGACCTCATCAACCGCGAGATGCGCGGCCACATCATCACGATCGAAGATCCGATCGAGTACCTGCACCAGCACGGCACGTGCATCGTCAACCAGCGCGAGGTCGGGGCCGACACCAAGTCGTTCCACAGCGCCCTCAAGTACGCGCTGCGTCAGGACCCCGACGTCATCCTGCTCGGCGAGATGCGTGACGAGGAGACGATGGAGGCAGCACTGACGCTCGCCGAGACCGGTCACCTCACGTTCGGCACGCTGCACACGAACTCGGCGGTGCAATCGATCAACCGCGTGATCGACATGTTCCCCGCGCATCGCCACTCGCAGGTGCGCTCGCAGCTCAGCTTCGTGCTCGAAGGCGTGCTGTGTCAGTCACTGTTGCCGCGACCCGATGGCGGTCGCGCGCTCGCGGTCGAGGTCATGGTTCCGACCGACGGTATCCGCGCGCTGATCCGCGACGCGAAGGTCCACCAGATCTATTCGCAGATGCAGCTCGGCCAGGGCATCCACGAGATGCAGACCTTCAACCAGTCGCTTGCCGACCTCGTCATCCGCGGGCAAGTGAGCAGCGAGGTCGCGCTGCGCCGGTCGAGCGAGCCGAACGAGCTCAAGTCGCTCATCGAAGCCGGCAAGAGCCTCAGCAGCTCGCGCCGGCCCCGTTGACGCCCGATAGGACACCACCGACATGCCGACGTTCATCTGGGAAGCGCGAACAAAGGCGGGCGAGATGCGCTCGGGCAGCTCCCCGGCGGAGACCCAGAACGCGCTCGTCGAGCGGCTCATCGCCCAGGGGATGACCGTCACCAAGGTCAAGAAGAAGCCGACCGAGTTCGTGATGCCGACGATCGGCAGCGGCGTCAGTCTGCGCGACATGGTCGTCTTCAGCCGCACGTTCTCGACCATGATCGATGCGGGGCTACCGATCGTGCAGTGCCTCGAGATGCTCGCGAACCAGTCCGAGAACCTGCGGTTCCGTCGCGTGCTCGCGAGCGTGAAGCTCGAAGTCGAGTCCGGCAAGTCGCTCTCGGAGTCGCTCGCGACCCATCCTCGCGTGTTCGACGGCCTGTTCACCAACCTCGTCGCCGCCGGCGAGGCGGGCGGCATCCTCGATGTCATCTTCCGCCGGCTGTCGACCTATCTCGAGAAGGCCGCGAAGTTGCGCCGCCAGGTCCGCGGCGCACTGATCTATCCCTCGGTCATCCTCGTCGTCGGCGTCCTCGTCGTGATGGTCATGATCACGAAGGTCTTGCCGGTATTCGAGAAGATGTTCAAAGACCTCGGTGCCGGCAGCTTGCCCGCGCCGACGCGGTTCGTGCTCGCCATCAGCCACGGCGTCACGGACCACATGTTCATCGTCACCGGCGTGGGGGTGGCCATCGTCGTCTTGTTCACCCTCGCGCTACGCACGGATCGCGGACGCTATGCGCTCGACACCGTGCTCTTGCGAATGCCCGTGCTCGGGCCCGTGATGCGCAAGATCGCCGTCGCCCGCTTCACCCGCACGCTGGGCACCCTGCTCTCGTCGGGTGTCGCGATCCTCGACGGCCTCGAGATCGTGGCGAAGACGTCGGGCAACCGCGTGGTCGCCCGCGCGATCATGTACGCGCGCATGAAGATCTCCGAGGGTAAGGACATCGCGACGCCGCTGCTCGAGACCGGCGTGTTCCCGCCGATGGTCGTGCAGATGATCGGCGTCGGCGAGCAGACCGGCGCGATGGACGAGATGCTGCAGAAGATCGCGGACTTCTACGAGGACGAGGTCGACACCGCAGTCGCGGCCATGACGGCGCTGCTCGAGCCCATCATGCTGGTGTTCCTCGGCGGTGTCGTCGGCGGCATGCTGATCGCGATGTACATGCCGATCTTCGAGGTCGCCGGCAACATCAAGTGAGCCGCGCGGGCGAACCGGTCGCTCGATCGGCGGGCCCGGCTGCTGCGACGACGGCGGCGATCGCCACACCGCGTGCGGGGCTCGAGCGCCGCATCGCGTACTTCATGCTGTTCCGCCTCGGCATGCTGGCGGTCTTCACGGTGCTCGCCGGTGCACTCGCGCTCGCGAGCGAGCCGGGCATGCAGGGGCGCACGAGCTGGCTGGTGTGGGGCACGCTGGTCACTGGGTATGGGCTCACCATCGCGTACGCGCGGTGGCTGCCGCGTACGAAGAACCTCGCGACGTTCGCGTCGACCCAGACCGCGCTCGACATCGTGCTCGCTGCGGTCGGCGTGCAGCTCTCGGGCGGCATCGACTCCGGTCTCGTCATGCTCTACCCGATGGCGGTGCTCGGCGCTGCGACGATGGGCAGTCGGCGCCAGACCTGGGCAGCAGCTGCCGCATGCATGGCGACGTTCCTCGTGACGAGCTTGCTCGAGGTGACCGCGGTGCTCGAGCCCGTCACGCTGACCGGCGACTACCGCACGCTGTTACCCCGCGAGGCCGCGACGACGATCGCGCGCAACATCGCGGCAATGCTCGGCGTGACGCTCTTGTCGTCGTACCTCGCGGTACAGCTCCAGGCGAGCGCATCGCAGGTCGGCAACCTACGCGCGCTCAACGAGGACATCGTGCGCTCGCTGAGCGCGGGGCTCATCACCGTCGATCGCGGCGATCGCATCCGCTACTTCAACCCTGCCGCGCGCGAGATCCTGCAGCTCGACGACGCGGTGCTCGGCACGCCGCTCGGCACCGTGCTGCCGAACGTTCCCGCGATGCCGGCCGCGGATCGAGCTGGCCGCGTCGAGGCTCGCCACACGCTCGCCGACGGTCGAATCATCCGCGTCGGACTGACGCGGATGCCGCTGCGCGACGCGTCGGGCGCGATGGTCGGCTACATCATCAACTTCCAGGACGTCACGCAGCTGCACGAGCTCGGCGATCGCCTGCGCCGCAACGAGCGACTCGCCGCGCTCGGTGGCATGGCAGCGAGCGTCGCCCACGAGATCCGCAACCCGCTCGCAGCGATCTCGGGCTCCGCAGAGCTGCTCTCGACCGCCGGCCTCGGCGACGAGGACCGCCGCTTGCTCGCCATCATCCGGCGAGAGAGCAGCCGGCTGTCCGACATGATCCGCGACCTGCTCGCGTTCACTCGACCACGCCCGCCGGAGAAGATGACGCTCGACCTGACGCGCTCGGTGCGAGAGACCACCGAGGCGTTCGCGGCCGATCCGGCCAATGCCGCGGTCACGCTCGAGCTCGTCGCCGAGGACGGCCTGGAGGTCGAGGTCGATCCGGTGCAGGTCGGCCAGGTCGTGTGGAACCTGATGCGCAACGCGGCCGAGTCGATGGCGGGTCGCGGGATCATCGAGGTCGTCGTGGGTGGCGACGATCGTCACGTGCGCATCGAGGTGACCGACCACGGTGTCGGGATCGCGACCGAACGACTCGACACGATCTTCGACCCGTTCTTCACGACCAAGGAGCACGGCACGGGCTTCGGGCTCGCGATCGTGCACCGGGTCGTCGACGACAACGGCGGGAGTATCCGCGTGCGCTCGCGAACCGGGACGGGTAGCACGTTCACGGTCGTGTTCCCGCGGGCGAAGTCGGCCGGGGATGCGGCGAGCAGCGGCGTGCTGTCGCTGGAATGATCAGCGAAAGTGATGGCCGCACGCGGTCGTCGGCGTGTCGCCGGGCGCGCTGCCGAGATACATGCCGGCAAGCTCGAGCGTGCCGTCCTCGGTGACCAATGCGGTGCCGAACGCGTCCAGATCCGGCGGCGTGGAGTTGCCGCCAGAGACCGTCAGCGTGAGCGCGCCGGACTCCAGCGAGTGGGTGAACGCGCCCCAGTAGTCGACGTAAGCCTCGAACGGCGTCCACGTCACGCGGAACTCACCGTTGTCGAAGAGCGCGAGCTCGCCGACCGGGCTCGGCGGAAAGAACGTACCGCCGCCGCCGTCGCACGAGACGCGGGCCTGCTCCGACCAGATGCCGAGGATCGGCGTGACCATCGGCTCGTAGATCATCATGTCGAGCTCGAGGATGCGGCGCCCCTGCTCGATGTTCGCGGTGACGGTGATCTGCGAGCCGACCTGCGCATCGTGGGCCGCGAACACGAGGCCGGCATCGCTGATCATGCCGTGCGTTTCCGGAGTGACCGACCACGTCACGCACGCGTCGACATCTTGCGGATAGCCGGCGACGATCGTCGCGAGCCGGAGCTGGCGCGAGCTGCCGCGCGCGATGTCGGTGAACACGCCAGCGTCGATGTAGACCTGGCCGATCGTGAGGCCGTCGAGCGTGGAGAGGTCGCACGCGGGCTCGCCGGTGGAGCTCGACTCGGATGCGGTCGTGTCGCCACCGCCGGCATCGGCGTCCGCCGGATCTCCGCCGAGCGGCACGCCGCTGATCGGCCCGCACGCGACGGCAACGAAGCCGAGGACCGTAGTGCAGCGGTGGAGTCGGCGCGGCATCAAGGCCCGATTTCATCATGCCCGACATCCGTGGAGCCGACGAGCGGCGCAGCTTGCCGCGGTCATGACCCCGGCGCATGATGAAGGGCATGTATCCGCAGGTGCCACGCGGCCTCGTCAGCGAGGAGGAGTTCCTCTCGCTGCCCGAGTCCCACGAGCGCATCGAGCTCATCGATGGTGAGGTGATCTTGGGACCGTCGCCGACGCCGCGTCACCAGCTCGTCGTCTCGCGCCTATGTCGCGACCTCGGCGCCTGGGCGGATGCGAATCCGCCCACCTTTGTTGGCCTCTCGCCGCTCGACGTCAGGATCGGAGAGTGTCGCATCGTGCAGCCCGACGTGTTCCTCGTGCTCGGCGGCGTCGCCGATCTCGACGAGACCGTGCTCGCAGTGCCCGAGCTGATCGTGGAGGTCATGTCGACGAACCGCGGACACGATCGCGTGACCAAGCGATTCATCTACGCGCAGGCCGGCGTGAAGGAGTACTGGATCGTCGACCCGCTCGCGCGACGCATCGAGGTGTGCCGCGGCCTCGACTCGATCGACGAGCACACCGATGTCGTGCGCTCGGCCGTGGCAGCCGGGCTCGAGATTTCGCTAGCGGACCTGTTCCGCTAGAACGTGAGCACGGGCCCGAGCGTGATGTCGAACAGCGCGCTGGTCGTATTAGGAAACCAGACCATCGCGTCCAGCTCAGCGAACAGCGCGAAGTGCCTAACCACCTGGTAGTGGACCCCCACGAGTCCACCTACGAAACCAGCGCCGATCTTCACTGTGTCGATTCGAGTATCGGTCGCCCGCGTATTCGACGAGACCTGGCCCGCGAGATCCCGGTCCGCCGGGTTGGCGGGATCGCAGCCGATCGCGTACGGCCACACACTCGTGCAGTTTGCGACGTCGACCTCGCCGGTGAGCGGATCCGCGGGACCCGAGTATGCGATCTCGATCGCGTCGGGCACACTGTTGCCGTTGCGGTCGTTCGAGAACCCCATGTTCACGCGCAGGCGAGCGGCGCCCCCACCGGCGAGCACGCCAGCGTAGACGCGCAACTTCCTATCCTCCTTGCCGAAGAAGTACTTCAACTTCGCGCCGATCGCGTAGGAGAATGCCGGGACGACCTTTCCCGCGCCGGTGCCGAATGCCGCAGCAGGCCTGCGGCGGGTTCCCCCAGGGTTTCCTGACCGAACGTCGTTGAAGAAGGAATCGCTCGCATCCAGGTTGGGGTCTTCACCAAACACCCTGCTACCGACGACGAACTGCAGCCGGGCGAAGACCGACACCACGATCCGGCTGCTGACACGCACGCCGATTTCCGGGGACATGTGAAACGGCGCGCTTGCGAGTCCGGTCGTGACCGGGTGCCGCTGACCGCAGAACTCCGGGTCGTAGCCAGCGGTGAGCGTTGCGGCGTCCGTACCCGAGGGGATCACTCCGGCAATCCCGCTGATCATTGCGAGGTTCTGGCCGAACTCAGCCTGACTCTGCGCGAGCCCGCCATCGGCTGCGCGCCACCGCTCGATGGCGCACGCTTGCTCTCGTACGAGGTATGTACTGCTGCCCGGGCCGGGAGTGAATTGCTGATAGCTCAGCTCGGCGGTGCCACGTGCGATGCCGAACCCAGTTCCGAAGGTGATCGGAGCAAGGAACACGCGTGGCAGCTTGCTCTTGCCTTTCGGCTTGCCCGGCTTGCCCGGCTTGCCCGGCTCGTCGCCGTCCTCGTCGGGCGCGGTCGGATCACCCGTGCCGCCACCGGCCACGACCGCCGCATCACCGGACGGCTCGAGCAGCATCGGCCGCTCCTTGTCGCCGCGGTTCGCGAGCGTCTGCGCGCCGCTGCCATCGAACGCGTAAAGGAAGTACTGCAGCGACGCATCGCCGTGCTTCGCGACCGGCAGTGTGTACGTGCCGAAGTTGCCGAAGGTCGTCATCGACTCGCCGACGAACTCGCCGGTGTCGCCGACCTTGCGCCAATACAGCACGATCTGACCGCCATCGGGGATCGTCACGTTCGCCTGCGCGGTGAACTCGATGTCACCACCCCGGCCGTACGGCGGCGGCGTGTGGATGAACGCCTCGTTGCTCGGTCGCGGCGTTGCGCGGCGCGCCTCGTCGAGGATCTTCTGCAGATCGGGTGAGCGCAGCTCGATCGGCAGCGCCGAGTTCCAGTCGCACGCGATCGCCTGCTTGAATGCGGCGAGCGTCTGCGCGCGATTGCCCGTGTTGGAGAAGATGATGCCGCCGCGCAGCACGTGCACCGGGCCGAGCGTCGGATCGTTTGCGAGCCCCGCCCCTTCGGCGCGTGCGACCGCACCGTCGAGCCCCGCGAGCGCGGGATCGAGGTCGAGGTTGCTGAACTGCTCCTTCGCGGTCGCGTACGCGTTGCGCACATCGTCGCGCGGACCCGCAAGGGCGACTGCGGGGAACGCCAGGAGCCCAAACGCGATCGCAGCGAGCAGACGGAGCCGAGTCCAACGGCCCCAGCAGCCCCAGGTGCGGTTGGCGACCTTCGCGAGGATTTCCGAGACCGACATCAGGGGTTGCGCTTGCAGTCCGCGTTGGAGACGTTGAACTCCACGCGACGGTTGCGGGCGCGGCCGTCGTTGGTCTTGTTGCTGTCGATCGCCTTTTCCTCGCCGAACCCGACCGGGGCGACGCGGTTGCTCTTCACGCCCTTGGTCTCGAGGTAGTCGACCACCGCGTTCGCACGCTTCTGCGAGAGCGACTTGTTGAACTTGTCCGAGCCCTTGCTGTCGGTGTGGCCTTCGACGCGAAAGTGCAGCTCCTCGGGGACCTGGTTCATGACGGTCGCGACGTCGTCGAGCAGCGCGAAGCTGCGCGGGTCGATGTCCCACTTGTTGAACTTGAAGAAGACCTTCTCGCTGATCTTGACGGAGCAGCCGTCGAACTCGGCCTTGAGATCCGGGCAGCCATCCTCGTCGCGATCGCCGTCGTAGTCCTCGGGCTTGTCGGGACACTGGTCCTTGCCCTTGCACTCGGCGGCCCACGTCGACTCGACACCCTTCTCGACGACCCACGGATCGCAGATCTTGTCCTTGTCGTTGTCGGCGTCCGGGCAGCCGTCCTCGTCCTGCCAGTTGTCGATGTCCTCCGGGTCGTTCTTGCACTGATCCGGATCGTCGAGGATGCCGTCGAGATCGTTGTCGGGCTCCGGGCAGCCGTCCTCGTCCTCGAACTGATCGTAGTCCTCGGGCTCGTTACGACAGTCGCGCTCGTCCTTCTTGTCGAGGTTGACCCACTGGCCGTTCACGAACTTGGACGCGTCGAGGACCTTGTCCTTGTCGTTGTCCTCGTCCGGGCAGCCGTTGTCGTCCTCGAAGCTGTCGAAGTCCTCGGGGTTCTCCGGGCACTGGTCGGCTTCGTCGTCGTAGCCGTCGCCGTCCTTGTCGCCGATGGTGCCCATCGGTGCGTCGCGGCAGCGATCGGGATCGGTCAGCTTGCGCGCGCGCTCGGTGTTGAACGTAGCGACGTCGGCGTGCTCCTTGCCGCGGAAGTACTCGCCACGCGTCAGCGCATCCTGGGCGAACTTGATGTTCGCCTCCGCGATCGCGGTCTCTTTCGGCGCGCAGTTGATCGCCTTGCTGCCGTCACGGATCGCGCGCTGCAGCTCGGTCTGCGTGCCCTCGACCTCGCCGTACAGGTTCTGGCCGATGCAGCCGCCAAGACCGACGAGGACGACGCCGAGCATGATCGGCACCACACGGCGAGCAACCTTCACTTGTCACCCCCGACCTCGGCCTTGGGTGCCGCGGTGCCCGACGCCTTGCCGGCATCGGACTTCTCGTCCTTTTTCGCCTTGTCGGCGGAGGTCTCGCGCATCTGGCCCGACTCGCGGCGCGCGGCCTTCTTCTTCGCCTCTTCGGCGAGCTGCTTCGCGCGATCGCCATAGTCGAACGCACGGTCGTACTCGCTGTACGCCATCAGCACCTTCGACTGCTCGAGGTACGTGACGGCGCCCCAGTACTCGTAAGGCGCGTACTGCTTCGCGCCCGCCTTCTCGGCCTGACCGACGGCGCGGCTGGCGTCGACGGCCACCTTCTTGAGGTATCCGAACGGTCCGCAGCCGAGCATCTGGCACGCGAGCGCAAGAATCGCGAGGCGGCCGATTCTGCGAAAGTGCGTGTTCGTCGAGGCGGTCACCGGGGCTCCTTCTTCGCAGCATCGAGGGATCCGGTGGGGGCGACCCGCCGGGTATCTCTCAAGATTTCGCGGCTCGGACGATATCAGGGCCGCGCCTTGGGGGTCAACTCGGCTACGCTCGACGAAGCTCGTGCGTTGGCTCGTCGTCTTGATCGGGGGCCTCGGCGCCACCTGCATGTTGGGCCTCGTGCTCGGCACAGCGTGCACGCGCGTCTCGGACACCGAGCGCTTCGAAGCCGGCGAGACACCCCTGGTGATCGCGCAGACGGTGCCCGGCGCGTGGGCGCAAGGCGTCGGGCGCGACAGCGCGATCGACCTGTGCTTCTCCCATCCCATCGACCCGCGGAGCATCGGGCCGACCGATGCGACGCTGATCTCGGGCGAATCGCCGCTCGACGTGGAGTCGACGATCCAGATCCTCCCATGGACCGCGCCGGGCGGCGTGCCGATCGGCGATGATGCTTCGACGACCGAGCCATGGTGCTCGGGCAGCGTACTGTCGGTGCGTCCGAAGGCGCGACTCGTCGCGGGGCTGCACTATCGCATCCGGTTCGTGCCGCGGGTGCGCGGCTGGAACGGCGAGATCATCGACACCGAGGCGGATGGGTGGGTGCCCGAGGGCGACCGCCAGCGGTTTTACCTCGAGTTCACGACCGAGCGCACGGCGGAGCACGAGCCCGATGTGGATCCCGAGTCCGATTCGGGATCCGATCCGGGCCCGGACACGACCGAGCCCGACGCGCCGACCCTGACGGATCTGTTCGCGCCCGGTAGTGTGTTCGATCCGGCGCGCGACACCTGTAGCTGCCACCGCGATCCCGAGGATCTCGCGCTGCGGCGCCTCGATCTGCGCGACGTCGATCCGGCCTACGCAGCACTCGTGCTCGACACGCGCGTGCGCGAGACCGGCTTCGCGATGGTCTCCGCGCGCCGACCGTCCGAGAGCTTCCTCGTGCACAAGCTGCTGCGCGATCACGACGACCAGCCGCTGCAGGGGATTCTCGGCGACGCGATGCCGCCGGACGAGCAGCTCGCGTACGCGGACTACGTGATGATCGCGACGTGGATCGCCGGCGGCGCGGTGAAGTGATCCCTCCTGGGGACGCGGCCCGCTTCGCTCCTGCTACCGCGAGTCGACGAGCTGCTCGTTCTCCATCAGCCGTACCTGCTTGAGCATGCTGGCGAGCTTTTCCTTGCGCAGCTTCGACTGCTCGTAGATCCGCACGAACTCCGGATCGCTCTCGAGGCCTTTCGCCTTCGCCTGCTCGTACAGCTCGATCGCGCGCTCCGTCTCGCGCAGGCACGCCGCGATGTCGTCGCCGTTGAGCGAGACCGCCTTGGCCTTCTCGTCGAACTGCAGCGCGCACGGACCCTTCTCGGCGGCGCCTTCGATCTCGAGACCGCGCTGGAAGATGTCGCGACGGTTCTCGCCGCATCCGAGCAGCAGCGTGCATGCGAGCGCGAGCGCTGATGACGTTTCAATGGTGCGGATCACGGCATCACGAGGATAGCCGGCAGGCATGCATCGCGCTACCGTCCCGCGACCTCTGCAGCGGTGACGCTACTGCCGGACGGCGCGTAGCGTGTGCCGCTCGCGGATCGCGTCGCGGTCGATCGCGACGCGGTGGCCGTCCTCGATGCGCGCGAGCGACGTGACGATTGCGAATGCGTCGGGCAGCGGAATCACGATCTGGCGATCGCTGCTGTCGGGCAGCATGCGCGCAACCGCAGGCATCCGCGTGCGCCGGCCATCCGCGAAACCGACCTCGATCTCGACGTCGTGCGACGCGGCTGCGAGCGCAGCGCGATCGAGCGCGCCGGGCACCGTGATCCAGTCCTGCGCCCCGAGTTGGCCGATCGTACCGACGAGCAGCGAGCCGGCGTACGGATCGTCCGGACGCGGCGCACCGTTGTTCGGGTTGTTCGGATCCCACATCGACAGGGCCTCGACGGTCGGCTGCACCTTGTTCCAGCCCCACGTGCCGACCCACACCGGGTGGCAGTACGTCATGTAGTCCTTGTTCACCGTCGGGTGGCGCAGGTCGAAGTCGACGACGCCGAAGCCCCACTCGCCGACGTCGCCGCCTGGGTTCGGATAGCTCGGATCGGGGCCGCCTTCCTCGCCGTTGCAGAAGACGTGATAGCGGCCCTGCGAGTGGCCGACCTCGTGCACGAACGTCTCGGCCGACCAGTCGGCATCGAGCGAGAGACCGGACGACACGCGCTGATACGCGTTCTCCATGGTCGGATCCTGCGGGATGCCGAACGCCTGGCCGCCAGCGCCGGCGAGCCCACCGGAGCACACGTCGACGAGCCCGTAGTAGTACATCTCCGGCGGCGCGCCCTCGTCGAAGCGCAGGTCGCTGAGATACGAGTTGAGCTGGCCGAAGCTCTCGAGCGGCGTGTTCCAGTCGACCGACTCGTGCAGCGTGTACTCGACGGTATCGACCGGGTTCATCATGAACAACATGTCCTCGAAGAGCTGCATCGTCTCCTCCGAGGTGTCCGGCTCGGTGACGCAGCTCGCCCCGTCGTCATAGTTGAACGGCACGACCGTGACCTTGATGAGCTGATAGCTGTCCTCGATGCCGACCAGCACTGGTGTGCCCTCGACGTCGGGGAAGTACGGCGGCGCATCGGGGGCGCCGTCGGCGTACGCGGGATCGACCTCGAAGAGCTCGATCGCGTACTCGAGACCGGGCTGCACGTCCTCGGCCTCGATGCCCCAATAGAACACGCGATCGAGATCGCCGATGAACGCGTCGCCCTCGATCAGCTTCGACTGCACGAGGCGCTCGGTCGTGCCGTCGCCGTGCTCGAGGATCAGATGGGCCTCGATCTCGCGCGGCACGAAATCGGCGTCGACCGTCCAGAACGCCCGCACGAGCGTGTTGCGATTCTTCAGCAGTCGCGCGAGGCGTTCGGAGGCGCCGACCCACGCGCCGTCCTGACCGATCGGCACACCGACGCCTTGGTTCGCCTCGACCCAGTCGATGTGCAGACCGCGGGCGGGGATCATCACCGACGGCGGATCGCCGGTCGTCGTCGGCTGCGCGGCGGTCGAGCTGGTGTCCGCGACGTCGGTCGTGGTCTCGGGTGCATCGCTCGAGCTCTCGGGATCGCTGCCGCCGGTGGTCGACACGGCGACCTCGGGATCCTCGGCGGGACACGCGACGAGGGGAAACAGCAGAGCTGCGATGGTGACGCGCATGTGTTCACTACGCTATCAGGGCGCGCTTCGGACCGACAACGGCGTCCGAATCAACGCGCTGCGTCGGCGCGCGCCGTCGCTTCTGCTCGCGCCGCGGCGGCACCGGCCTCGTCGCCCGCGGCGGCGCGAACCTCGGCGAGGCGCTGCCAGGTCTCGGGACGCCAGGGCCGCAGCCGCGTGGCGCGTTCAGCCATCTCGATCGCCTCGGCGATTGCCGCCTGTGGTCCATCGGGATGCAGGCTCGGATCGCGCGCGAGATACAGCGCGAGGTTGAGCAGCGCGACCTGGCGCTCGGGATCGAGTGCGAGCGCGCGGCGCGTCCAGTCGACGGCGGAGCGCACCTCGCCCATGCGATCGAACAGGCCGCCGAGCGTGATCATCGATCCGACGTGTGTCGGATCGACGTCGGCGAGCGACGACTGCAGCGCAGAGACGGCAACGCCGAGATCGCCACCGCGACGCACGTGACCGCGCGTGTGCTCCGCGATCGCGAGGGCGAGGCGCCGGCGATCCTCGGTGGTCGGCAGATGCGGCAACCAGCGATCGATCTGGGCGTGGATGTCCTGGGCGTGGATGTCCGGGGGCTCCGGCGCGTGGGTGATCGCGAGCGGCAGGCTTGCGAACGGGCCGGCGAAACGCACGGCTGCGAACACACCGGAGCCCGCGTTCTCGAGCGAGACCGGTCCGTCGTACATCGCGATCGCGGCCTCGACCCGGCCCGCCTCGGAGCCCGCGCGCGCGACCGCATCCCACAGCGCCGCGTGCTCGCTGCGACGACCCGTCGGCGGCAGCTTGTGCAGGTGCTGACCCGGCCACGTGAGCACGTCGGGCCGCGCGCCTTCGACGACGCGCGCCCACGTGACGCCGGCGCTGAGATCGTCGGTCTGCGTCAGCAACATCGCGCCCGGGGGGAGCTGCGCGAGCGCGTCGCGGGTCCACAGATGCGGCGCCCACGAGGCGAGCGTCGCGAAGTCCGGCCCCGAGCGCAGTGCCGCGGGCACGACGAGCATCGTGCCGACGACCGGCAGCACGCCGTAGCGCAGACGTGGCCGCGCGGCGAGCCAACGATCGACCATGACGGCGACGAGTACGACGATGCACCACGCGAGCACGAGACCGGTCTGTCGATCGACGCCGCCCATCGGATTGACGCCGACGGCATAAAAGAGTGATCCGAGCGCCCACGCGGTCATCGTCGCGAGCGCGCGGCGATCGGCGAGCTTCGCCGGACCGATCCACGACGACCCCAGCGCGAGCGCGCCGAGGATCGGGCCCAACGGACCGAGATCCTCGCCGAGCCGCGCGAGCGCGGTGCCGGCGTTCGCGACCCACATCGCGCCGGAGCGCGGCAACATGTCGTCGGCGTACGCGATGCGGATCGATTGCGCGAGCAAGTGATCGACGAGCGTGCCGAGCGACTGCGGGTCTGCCCAGTCGGCGATCGGCTCGCGTGCTGCGGCGAGCGGGATCGCGAGCACGCACGCCGACGCGAACACGACGACGACCGGCGCCCACGCGGCGTACGGCCGGCGGCCACGCAGCGCGGAGATCCATGCGATGAGCAGAAGCGGCGGGAGCAGCAGCCGCAGCTCGGCGAAGCCCCAGATCGCCCACGTCGCCGCGAACGTCGCGACGAGTCGGGCACCGAGGCGATCCGACGGCGGTCGCGCGGGATCGAAGCCATCCGCGACGACGACGAGCGCGGCGAGCTGCGGCAGATACAGCTCGACACCGCGTGCGTGTCGCAGCAGCGTCATGCCGACGAGCAGCCACGCGAGCGCACCCCAGCCGATCGCAGGATGCACGCCGCGGCGCAACAGAATGCGCAGCGTCAGCCCCGCGACCAGGCCCGCGCACGCGGAGGACACCAGCGCCATGCGCCAACCGACGGGGCCCAGCGGCAAGAGCGTCGCGACCTGTAGGAGTGCCGCAAGCCCCGGCATGCCCGGCGGATGCATCACGCCGAGCTCGTAGCCGGCTGCGGCGAGCTCACCGGCGTCGAGCCACGCTGCGGCAGGCGACGCGCCGACCGACACCAGCGCGAACGCGAGCAACCCGGCTGCAACCACCCGCAGGCGCCCAGCGCTGTGGGGACCCTCCTGCATCGCCGCGGCCGAGCGTACCACCAAGGTCGGGATCGCGTGGTACGTTGCGGACCGCCAGGGTGCCTTCCGCTCGTCGGTCGTCGCCGCGTGCGTTCGTCATGCGTCCGCAGATCCGCCGCGACGTCTCGCCCCTGCCACCGGGCACTTCCGTGTGCCTCGGTGCATTCGATGGGCTGCACCTCGGGCATCGCGCGCTCATGGACGCCGCGAGAGCGCACGGCGACCAGGTTGCGCTCGTCACGTTCGATCCGCATCCGCAGCGGGTGCTCGCGCCCGATCGCCCGCTGGTGCTGCTCGCGACCGCGGCGCAGCGCGAGCGCACCGCGGCCGCGCTGGGCATCGAGACGTTGGTGCTGATCCCGTTCGACGTCGCGCTGTCGCGCGTGTCGGCGGAGCAGTTCGTGCACGAGTACCTCGCGGCGCTGCGGCCGACCGCCGTGGTGGTCGGTGCGGACTTTCGCTTCGGGGCCGGGCGCAAAGGCGATGCTGCGCTGTTGCAGGCGCTCTTGCCCGCGCACGGCGTCGCGGTGCGGGTGCTCGCACCGGTGCCCGCGAGCGCGGGCGGCACGTCGAAGATCAGCAGCAGCACGATTCGCGAGGCGATCGAGGGTGGCGAGGTCGATCGCGCGGCGGCGATGCTCGGGCGCCCGCACGCCGTGGTCGGTACGGTCGTGACCGGCGACAAGCGCGGACGAACGATCGGGTTTCCGACCGCCAACCTCGATCTCGCGGCATCGCGAGCGGCGTGCGCGGGGCTGCTGCCGCCGGCGGGCATCTATGCGGTGTGGCTCGTCGCGATCTCAAAAAACACGCTGCTTTGTGGCCCCGTCGCCGGCGCGGCGAGCATCGGCACGAATCCGACGTTCGCGGGCGAGCGGGCGAAGCGACTCGAGGTGTACGTGATCGATCGCGATCTCGGCGAGTCGCTGTACGGCGCGAGCGTCGAGGTGTGGTTCGTGCAGCGGCTGCGCGACGAGCAGCGCTTCGACGGTGTCGATGCCCTCGTCGCCCAGATCGGCCGTGACGTCGATCAGGCGCGCGCGCGGCTGGTCGACGCGACGCGCGACGGCGTGCTGCCGGCACCGGAGATGGCGCCATGACCGATCGCGATCCACTCGCGACGCCGACGCTCGCGCGGCTGTACATGGGTCAGGGTCACTTCGATCGCGCGCGCACAGTGCTCGACGGCTGCCTGCGTCGCGATCCGCTCGATGGTCACGCCCTCGCGCTCGTGCGGCGACTGCAAGCGCGTAGCGATGCGACGCTGGTGGTGTCGATCACACGCGACCGACTCGCGCTGCGGTGGACTGCGCTCGCCGACGCCGAGTCGTGTCACGTGGTGATCGTCGCGAGCACGCAGACCGGCAACACGGCGGCGACGTGGGTCACGTCGACGCGCGCGCGCGCGGCATTCGGCTCGTGGGACTGCGCGCTGCCGTTTCTCCGCGGATCGGTGAGCGCGTGCATCGGCACGATCGCGTCCCCGGGCTGGTCGGTGCTCGCAGTCGCGCGGCCGCTGTCGTGGCCGGTGTGACGGCGCGTCATTACCACTGCCAGGACTTCGACGGTCGCAGGATGCCCGCAATGATGTCGCGTCTCGCGATCCGTCGTTGACACCGAGGGTGGTTCGCGGGCTTGATCTCACGATGCGGCGCTACGCCTTCCTGCTTGCCCTGCCCTTGCTCGCACTACCGTCCGTCGCCCACGCCGCGCCGGTGTGGAACGGCGACATGGAGACCGCGGATCTCTCGCAGTGGGGTTACCTGCTGAACCCCGAGATCAACGGCATGACGTACGCGTCGGCGTCGGACGAGCTCGCGATCGAAGGCACGTATGCTGCGCGCATCGAGCTGCACAACGATGCCGTGTGGCCGAACGGGCTCAAGCGCGTCGAACTGCAGCACGGGCCCGAGGCGGCGCGCACTGCCGAAGGCGCGACGACGTGGTTCGCGTGGAGCTTCTACGTGCCGGAGGTGCTGTCGGTCGATCCGAGCCAGACGATCGGCTACTGGGAATCGGGCGGCAGCTACCAGCAGATGATGGCGTTCCAGGTCGCGGGCGAGAGCATCTCGTTCGCGACGCGGCGGCCGAACAACGTCGTGCAGTGGGAAGCGGACGGCATGGTGACCGCGGGCGAGTGGCATCGCATCGCGATGCGGATCCTGTGGTCGAAGGACGGCGGTACCGGTGAGGTCGACGTGTGGTTCGACGGCGAGCAAGTCGTCGCGGCTGCGGCCGCGCAGACCCTCGCCGATGACAATCCTCATTTCACGCAGGTGGGGCTACTACGCGGACAGGTCGAGTTCGACGACGTGCCGGTGATCTTCATCGACGACGCGGTCGAGGGCGACAGCATCGAGGACGTGCATCCGGGGCTGGAGCCGATGGGCGGGACGAGCACGGGCGGTGGCGACGAGACCGGGCCGGGCTCCGAAGGGGGTGAGGACGTCGGTGAGTCGGGGAATCCCGGCGAAGACGATGGGCCCGCGACCACGATCGGCACGACGGATCCGGACGCGACGGCAAGTGACACGGCGAGCGACACGGCGACCGCGACGGCGACCGCGACGGATGCGGGCACCGGTGAGACGAGCGGTGGTTCGGCGGGCGGCGACGACGAGGGCAAGGGCTGTGGGTGTGGTGCACAGGGACGGAGCAACACGGTGGGATTGCTGATGCTCGTCGCGCTCGCGTGGCGACGCCGCCGGTCGTGACCACGGATAGCGATCACGCCCGCGCGTACACCTCACCGAGCGGCAGCTCGCAGCCGACGCTCTCGAGCTGCGCGACAGCGTCGCCGCGCACGATCACCGTCGTCCAGATCGATCCCACGCGGCGCCAGATCTCCAGCCGACGCTCGTCGTACGCGACCAGCACGACCTCTCGCAGCGAGGGGATTCGCTTGTACGCCGCGAGCTTGTCGCCGCGATCGTAGTCCTCGGTGGACGGGCTCAGCACCTCGACCACGAGCACGGGATTCGTCAGCGTATGACCGCGAGGATCGGCGGGGTCGAGCTCGAGTGGTCCGCACACGACGCTGACGTCCGGGTACGTACCGAGTCCGGTCTCGAGCACGCGGATTCGCAGGTCGGAGCTGAACACGCGGCAGGCTCCGCCGCGCACGGCCACGCGCAGCAGGCTCGAGACGTTCACGGCGATCGCAGCGTGATCGGGGGATCCGCCGCTGATCGCCCATACGTGCCCCCCCAAGAACTCGTGTCGTACCGGGCTGATGGCCTCGAGCTCCACGTACTCCGCGAAGCTGTACCGCTGCTTGGCTGCCGCGATCGTCACGAGCGCACCAGCCTAGCACCGCGACGTCGGAGCGACCAGCGCGGGGAGGCGCCTCGCTCACCCACCGAGGAGCCGCGCGCTCAGGATCTCGATCAACCACGGACGCAGCTCGCTCGCTCGCCACCCGCGCTCGCGCAGCATCTGGAACACCTCGGCGCTGTACACCGCGAGCAGCACATCCGTGGCCTTCGCGACCGTCAGCCCCCGACGCAGACCACCGGATTTTTTCGCGAGCACGCGGACGACGGCGCGATGCGAGACTCGCGAGACCTTCGATCCGGCGCGGAGCTTTTTCGCAGGAGGCCGGCGATACTCTCGTTCTCGCCGGATGCCGAGCCTGATCCCGATCGACGCGCGCTCGCTGCTCCCGTGGGTGCTGCCATGCTTGGTGTCAGCCGTGCTGGTGGGCTGTCGCGATCACGTCGCCGCGGGCGGCACGACCGACGACGGTGACAGCTCGAGCGCCGGCAGCAGCGTCGAGACCTCGAGCACGGACAGCGAGCCCTCGAGCTGTGCGATCGAATCGCGCGAGCCGGTGCGACGACTCTCGGCGTTCGAGTACACCCGTGCGCTGCAGGATCTCGTCGGCGTCGAGATCGACGAGGCTCTGCTGCCGGCATCGTCGTCGACCACGGTGTTCGCGACCGACGATGCGGCGCTCGGCAGCTCGGCGCTGCTCGTCGATGGTCAGTTCGACGCCACGGTGATCGCCGGGCAGGCCGTGCTCGCGCGCATGGAGGCCGACGGCGCGTCGTTCATGGGCTGCGTGCCGAGCGATCCGGCGTGCATCGACACTTGGCTTTCGGCGTTCGGCAAGCGCGCGCATCGCCGACCGCTCGCCGACGACGAGCGCGATCGACTGCGCGCGCTGTTCGACGAGGTCACCGCGGCCGACGGGCGCAACGTCGCCGTCGCTGCGACGGTGCAGGCGCTGCTGCTGTCGCCGCGCTTCGGGTTCCACGTCGAGGAGCTCGACGAAGACGGTCGGCCGGACGACTACGCAATCGCGTCGCGGCTGTCGTTTCTGCTGTGGTCGTCGGCGCCCGACGAAGCGCTGCTCGATGCCGCCCGTCGCGGGGTGCTCCGCGATCGGGCCGAGCGCACGGCGCAGGCCGAGCGCATGCTGATGGATCCACGTGCCGCCGCCACCATGGTCCGCATGGTCCGCGAGCTGCTCGATCTCGAGGCGCTCGCGAGCGTCGACCCGATCGATCCGCGGTGGTCGGCGTCGCTGCGCGCCGAGATGGACGCGGAGATCGATCGCTTCATCGAGACGACGGTCTTCGCCCAAGACGGCACGCTCGCCGCCCTGCTCACGTCGCGATGGGTCGACGCGGGCCCCCAGCTCGCGGCCTTGTACGGCATTGCTGCAGGCACCGACGAGTTGCCGGTCGAGCGCGCCGGGCTCGTCACGCGCGCCGGGTTCCTCGCGGGCATGACCAGCGGCGCGTCACCGTCACCGGTGCGGCGCGGGCTCGTCGTCCTCGATCGCCTCGCGTGCACCGCGATCGCACCGCCGCCGCCGGACGTACCCGAGATCCCCGCTGGCGACGCCGGCCTCACCAACCGCGATCGCTACGAGCAACACACCGCCGATCCGTCGTGCGCCGGGTGTCATCTACAGATCGATCCGATCGGCTTCGCGCTCGAGCACTTCGATGCGATCGGCGCATATCGGTCCGTCGACAACGGCCAGCCGATCGACGCCAGCGGTGCGGTGCTCGGCGTCGCCATCGACGGTGCCTTCGAGCTCTCGACGGCGCTCGCCGACAGCGACGTGGTCGCGACCTGTGCCGTCACGCAGTGGCTGCGCTTCGGGCTCGGTCACGCGCTGCGCGACGGCGAGGCGTGTGCCCGCGACGAGCTCGCCGCGGACTTCATCGCCGCGGGTGGTGACCTGCCGACGCTGCTCGTCGACATCGCCGCGAGCCCCTTGATGGTCGAGTGACGCATGGCCCACGCGCGACTCACCCGCCGATCTCTGCTGCGCGCCGCCGGTGCGTCGGCGCTCGCGCTCGGCGTCGGGCCACGGGTCGCGAGCGCGGCGACCAAGCCGAAGCGGATCATCTTCTGCGTGACTATGCACGGGTTCTTCCGCCCGAACCTCGAGCTGGTCCCGCCTGGCAAGACCAGCGGCGATGCGTACGAATTTCCCCTCGATCCACGCGCGCTGTCGCCGATCCTCGAGCCGCTCGCACCGTGGACCGATCGACTGCTCGTGCTCGACGGCCTGAGCATGAACAGCGCGATCGCGGACTACTGGACCGCGCTCAACCCCCACGTGCCCGGGCACATCCATCTGCTCACCGGAGCGCCGACCGCTGAGCAGGATCAGGACGGTGCCGCGAGCACGGCGTCGGTCGATCAACGCATCGCAGCGCACATCATGGCGAGCCGCGATCGCCCCGCGTTCGGATCGGTCGAGGTCGGCTTCGGCCAAGGCGGCGGGATCGAGCTCGGCGCGTACAACTGGAGCGCGCCGTCGACCTCGCTGCCGTACCTCTACGAGCCTGCGGCGTTGTTCGATCTGCTGTTCGACGACCTCGGCAGCGGCAACCGCACTGGCACCGACACGAAAGGCTTGCCCGCGTGGCGCGAGCGACTCGCGCGATTCGCATCGGACGAGCATGCGGCACTGCTCGCCGCGAAGACCGGCGCGAGCGCCGAGCGACTCGCGGTCCATCGTGATCTACTTGCAGCGCTCGCCGATCGTTTCGCGGGGCTCGACACGCTCGCCTGCATGCCGCCGACGCGACCGCAACCGAGCACGACCTACGCCGATCGCTACGCCGATCATGCGAAGGTGCTCGCCGCCGCGTTCGCGTGCGACCTGACGCGCGTCGCGACGATCGCGTTCGAGAGCCAAGACGCCATCGACTGCGGCGGGTTGCCGGGATCCGATCTCCACGGCGACTACGCGCACTCGACCACCGAGGACGCGACCGACGGCGACGAGGAATCCGACGCGGTGATGACGACCGCCGCGACGAATCACGCGGGCCACCTCGCACCGCTGCTCGCGACGCTCGCCGACGTGCAAGAGGACGACGGCTCGACGCTGCTCGATCACACGATCGTCGTGTGGACCAGCGAGCTCGCACGCGGGCGTCACCAGGGCGCCCGCGCCTACTCGGATCTGCCGGTGATCCTCGCGGGCGGCGATGCGTTCGCGCTGGGGCGCTACGTGTCGTATGCCGAGCAGCATGCGCCACCGATGAGCGCGGCGCCGGTCGGACCCGATGCCGTCGGGCCCTCGCACAACCACTTGCTGGTGTCGCTGTGCCGCGCGATGGGCCTGGGCGACGTGACCACGGTCGGTGTCGAGTCGGTGCCACTGATGGATGGGACCGCGCTCGATTGCACGGGGCCACTCGACTCGCTCGTGTGAAGCCGCGCGACCCGATCAGGGTCATCGCGAGGGATCGATCAGGGTCATGCCGATCGCGCGCGGCCACCAAGTCCGCGAGACTCCACGCGCGCCGCTCGGGCCCCAACTGTGCTCTGGGGACAGCATGGCCCACGCTCCCCCACGCTCCTCGTCCCTGCGCCGCCTCGTTCCCTCGCCGTGGCTCGGCGCAGCGATCCTGCTCGGCGCCGTCGGGTGCGGCGGAAAAACCGGCGAGCTCGTCCGCCCCGAGGACTATCGCGCCGGCGACGTCTTGGGCGGCAAGTCGGTCGCATGCGGAACCACGCCCGCGGCAGCGCGGCCGTTCACCGTCGACCTCGACAGTGCGACGCGCGGTGATCTCGAGGCCGATATGGACGAGGGCGTCGTCGTCGTCGCCTACGATTGCAACGGCCTGCGCGTGCTCTCGAACTGCAACGTCACCGGGGGCAGCTACGCCTACGCGGGCATGAGTCGACAGGCCGACGTCATGCAGCTCACCGGGCTCGACGATCTCTCGGTGAATCTACCGCTCGGCGCCGCGAAGCTCGGTGCCGAGATCAAGGCCGGGCGCAGCATCGACCTCGCGCTGGTCACCGTCGGTCGGCGCTCGACCACGGTCGTCAGCGTCGGCGCGCCCGAGCTCACCGGCGAGTGCACCGGTGCGACGCACTACGTGCAGAAGGCCTCGGTCGGCGCGTTCGCGATCGCGACCGGATCGGTGGGCAAGGTCGCCGCGTTCGCGTCGTACTTCGCGGTCGGGGCGTCGGCCAGCAGCTCGTCGGAGCAAAACGCAGGCCGGCGCGCCGGTTCGCTCGAGGACTGCATGCGCGCCGTGGTGGGCGACGCCGAGCCGCCACCGCAGTGTCGACTCCCGCTGCAGCTCGATCTGACGCCGGTCGTCGCCGACGCGAACGCGGGCGCTGACGCAGCGGCGACGGCCGACGATGCGCTGGGCCGCAAGTCGATCGAGGCCCAGGCCAATCCGTGTCCTGCGGGCTTCGAGCTCGTCGGGGGGCTGTGCACGCAGGCGCCGAGCGCCGCGTACCTGTGCGATCCCACCGACGAGGCCCAGTGTCGCGAGCAGTGCGGCAAGGGTAGCGCCGAGTCCTGCACAAACCTCGGCGCGTACTTGATCTCGGGCAGCTACGACGACACCGAGACCTGGGACGCCGCCAAGGCGGCCGCGACACCGTTCTTCAAGCAGGCCTGCGACGGCGGTCACGTCGAAGGCTGTGCCGGCTACGCGCGGGTGTTGTTCCCGTCCACCTTCAACAAGAAGACGCTCGCGAAAGCGAAGCAGTCGATCGAGGTCGGCAAGAAGGCTTGCGACGGCGGCAGCGAGGTCGCGTGCCAGGACGTCGCCCTCGCCTACTTCAACGGCAGCGACGACGACAAGGCGATGCCGAGCGACTTCGATCAATACCGCGAGTACTCCGAGCGGTCGTGCGACCTCGGCAACCACTACTCATGTGGCGATGCAGCCGAGGAGTACGTGAATCCGCAAGGCTCCAACAAGAACGATCCGGCGCGTGCGCTCGCGCTGTTCGACAAGGGCTGCGACGGCGGCGAAGGCCCCGTGTGCACGCAGCTCGCGAATCGATTGCTGGAAGGCACCGGCGGGGTCGAAAAAGATGTCGCACGCGGCGTGATCGCAGCCCGCGACGCGTGTCGATACGATGTCGAAGAGTGCTACATCGTCGCCGACTGGCTGAAGGCCGCCGGCCAGGCGAAGGTCGCGTTCGAGGTGCTCGAGCGTGGCTGCGGCGCGACGACCGAGAATCGCTACCTCGACGATGTCTGCCAGCAACTCGGGAACTACTACGCGGCGGGCACGGGCACGAAGAAGGATGTTTCTCGGGCCCGGGCGGCGTGGACGATCTCGTGTGACCTGCGCAAGGCGTCGACGCCGGATTCGTGGAAAAACGCGATCTCGTGCAGCAACTTGAAGAAGGCGAGCAAGTAGGACGGGTCCCGATGCACACCTGATTTCTCGACGCGCCACGCGACCCACTCCTGTTGGGCATTTGCGTGCGACGTCCTGGTCCGCCCGGTGCGATGGCGCCCGGGATTGCCCGTCGAGGAATCAGGGGTGCAGGGGACCGGATGCGGAGACCGATGGCGTCATCGAGCTGGGTGACGGCTCCGCGAAGATGATCGGGGACTTGGCTTCGGCGACTTCGTCGATCACGTCGAGATGCAGCGCTCGTAGTGCGGTGCGCGTGTCCGCGACCACGCGCTCTGCACGAGCACGTTGTTGCCGTGACGCGCGAAGCGAGGGAATCCGATCGGCGCATGCGAGACCGCCATCACGAACACGCCGGCGCACGCATCACGGTTCTTCCGCGCGATCTCGAGCTCGGCGAGCGCTTGGGCCACGGTGTACGAGCCGTCACGCTTGGCCTCGAAGACGACCGCGGCGCCATCGAACGCGCTCTCGGCCGTGAAGCGGACGACGACGTCGCCCTTCTTGCAGCGAGTGATTGACCCGGCCGATGCGCCGGTCGGCTCCGCGACGTACGGACCGTCGGCGACGGTCGCGATCACCAGCTCGGCCACTGCATCCTCGAACACGAACCCACCACACGGTGCCTTGCTCTGCTGGGTGCGGCGGGTGTCGAGACGGGCGATTGCCTCGCGCGTCTCGGTCGCGAGCTGCTCTTGCCGGGCGGCGTTGCGCTGCAGCAGACTCTCGAGACTCGACTTGATCGCCGCCATGGGCGACTCGGGGCTGTCAGGATTGATGGCGGCGAGCAGGCTCGTGCGGGCGGCTTGGGTCTCGCGGAAGAGTCGGGAGATCAGCGAGGTCTCCTCGTTGGCGTCGAGCGCGGCGAGCGTCGTGGTGAGCTGCGCGTGACGATCGCTGTCGGCCTTCGCGAGGTCGTCCCGCAGCGCGACGAGGAAGCGCCGAATGGGACCGTCCTCGCACGTCGGATCGAGTGCGCGCGTGAGCTCGCGTTGGCTGCCGGCGACCGCGTTCGCGAGGCGATCCTCGATCGCCTTCACGATGCTGTCGTCGCCGTCAGTCGCGAGCCTGCGCAGCAAGGGACTGGCCTCGCCGAGAACGCTGGCGAGCGTCGAGGATAGTGAGCTGTGGTCGGGCCCGACGTGCTTCGCGAGCTGTCGCGCGAGCGCACCTTCGTCGGCGACGAAGTCGGCGAGACGTCGGCTCACCGAGCCGTCGGTGGGATCGAAGAAGGCTGCGAGCGCGGAGGCGATCGACTGCTGGTGGTCGGCGAGCTGGCGCTCGAGCTTCGTGTCGAGGTCGGTGAGGAGGCGATCGCCGATCTCGTGGAGCCGAGCCTCGCGGGCTTGGGCGCGCGCGTTCCCGAGCGCACGCAGGCCGATCGACCACGCGTCGGCCGCGAGCTGACGCTGCAGCGCGGGCGTGAGCTCGCTGAAGACCGCGAGCGCGTCGGCACGGGTGTCGACCACGCGGAGGTCGACGGCGTCGGTGCTGACGGTGATCGAGAGATCGAGATCGAGTGCGGCGGTCATGGGCGTGGTCTTCGCGGGGGCCGGCGTTCGTCGGCCTCGCCACTTCACACGCGCGGCGCGGGGCGACCTGACACCTCGCCTACGCGCCGGTTCAGTGTCGCGAGGGATGGGCGGGGGAGTACGATCGCACGCGCTATGGCAGGGCGATGTACGGCAGAGCGTCGCCCATCTCGGTGCCGTATTCGGGGCTGCCCCAGCATTTTACGCCGTCGTCGTCGAGCACGACGCAG
>Ga0105048_10001049_pt1 | contig 44387 bp, 31 predicted proteins | sample MAT05_FD_78382 | JGI IMG/M metagenome (GOLD analysis project Ga0105048, IMG submission 78382) | Freshwater microbial communities from Lake Fryxell liftoff mats and glacier meltwater in Antarctica - MAT-05 | ecosystem: Environmental > Aquatic > Freshwater > Ice > Liftoff microbial mat | place... | reverse complement strand
CTGACTGCCCACAAGAAAAGATGGGGGTTCTGGGAAAGTACTGCGCCGAGTGCGTTTACGAAAGGGAAGATCAAGAAAGGCTACATTTTCAGGGAAATATCAACGGTCGGGAATTGCTGGTTGTAAGTCAACAGATCCGATGTCGAGGGACAACGCAGGATCGAGATCTGGGCCTGGGCAGCGGTGAGATAGTTTCCGGTAGTCCAGTCCGGTGCCAGGACCAGCGGCGTACCGACGTACAGATTGTTCTGCTCGATGTATGGCAGAATAAAGTGCGTCCAGAACGTCGCGGGTGCCGCGTTCTCCTGTCTGATCGCCCGGGCATACCCGGGCGGCAGTTTCGCATGGACGTCGTGGAAGGCATGCAGGGCGATGCCGAGTTGCTTGAGATTGTTCTGGCACTTCATGCGTGCAGCGGCTTCGCGCACTTTCTGCACGGCGGGAAGGAGGAGCCCAATCAGAATCGCGATGATGGCGATGACCACTAACAGTTCGATCAGTGTGAACCCGCGTTTGGGTCGCGAAGATCTAGACACGTTGCACCTCGGAGAAATGAAAAGGGAGAAAAGATCACTGCTTGCCCGTGCCCTTGCCCCGATGCGTCAGCTTGATGATGAACTCGTTATCCCCCGATTTCACTTCCTTTTCCAGTGGCGTGAGATCGCAGGGATATTCTTCACCGGGCTTCGCGGGATAAACGATATCGGACGGGCTGACGACAATCCGGTGCTTACCGATGGTCCTCAACTGAATCTCGAAGCTGCCGTCGTCGCGCAACGGCACACTCACCGCCTCACCCGTGTTGTCTGGCCCATCACCGAACGGGCTGATCAGAATGACACCCTTGACGGGTTTGTCCCCGCACATGACGCTGCCGGTGACCTTGGCAGACGGGGGACCGCCGCATCCGCAAAGTGCGAACACGAGCACAATAATCGCGAGGGGAAAAGGACGAATCATGACAATCCGAGAGAGAAGGACGCTGAAAACGATCAGAACGATCCAAGACGGTGTCAAACAATTCTTGTCCAGTTATGCCTGAGAGTCAAGGTTGAACTGCAATGCGATGAAGTGGAGATCAATGGGAGACACCCGGCCGAGTTTCCTCTGCACCGGGTGCCTCGCCAGCGGAACTGGATGAGGAACACCCCCATCCATGAGATAAACTGCGGAAGCGGGGGAACTTGCGCCCGGGTGTTTGGTGTTTGGTGTTTAGCGTCGGTCCCAACGGGACCGCGCCCATTGCGAACGGCGCAGTCCCGCTTGGGGCTGACACGAAACACCAAACACCAAACACCAAACACCAAACACCAAACACCAAGTCAGTCGTGTCGCAGCGCTTCGATTGGATCGAGCCGGGCCGCACGGCGAGCCGGATACCAGCCGAACAGCACACCCACGCCGATCGACACGAACAGCGACAGGAAGATTGCTGGCACGTGGATCTTCGCTGGCAACGGCGTCGACGCGAACCAACCCCACACGATGGGGACCGTATACACCATCACCAACCCCAGGACCACGCCGCACAGGCCGCCGATTGTCGTTTGAACCACCGCTTCGACCAGAAACTGCAAGGTGATGTCCTTCTGCTTCGCCCCCAGCGCACGGCGAATACCAATCTCGCGAGTTCGTTCCGTCACGGTCGCCAGCATGATGTTCATGATGCCGATGCCGCCGACCACGAGCGAGATCGACGCGATCAGCACCAGCAGGCTCGTGAATCGTGTCTTCGCACGCTCCGCTTCCTCAAGCCGATCCAGCGGAATGGTCACCACCCAGTCCTTCTTGTAGCCGTGCTCCTGCTCCAGAATCGACTTGATCGAATCTCCGACCGCACGAACCTTGTCGATGTCCGAAACGGTGATCGTCACCTGGTTGAATTCCACCTTCTCGTTCATTCGCGCGCCGGAGGAACGAACGGAGATCACTTCCCCGAATCGAGCCACGGTGGTGTTCAGCGGCACATAAATGTCCTTGTTGAACTCCTCAGCCGCCTGGCTACCACCGCTGCCGCCCGTTGGCATCCGCTCGCGGATCACGCCGACAATGGTGAAGTCGAAGGACCGCATTTGCACCGAGCGACCGATGGGGTTCTCGAAGGGGAACAGTTTCTCGGCCACTTCCGACCCCAGCACGCAAACGTTCTTCCGGTCCTGGCTGTCGGTCGGTGTCAGGAATCGCCCCGCAGAGAGTTCGAACTTGTGAACGTCGGCATACTCGGGCGTAGTGCCGATCACTCGCGAGTCGATCATCCGTTCCAGATACCGTGCTTGCGTCGGGAAGACGCGAAGCGGAACGATACGGACGATCGAATCGCCAATGGTCTCGATCCGGTCGATGTCCTTCTTCACTAGCCCGTAGATGACGACCCACGATCGCTGAGAAGACGCCGAATCGTCGGACGGCTTCACGCTGCGAATCATGATGTTCGTCGCACCCTGGCGACGGATGTCGTCGAGCGCGTCCTGCATGGAGCCTTCGCCAAAGGCCATGAGTGCGATCACGGAACTGGTGCCGATGATGATTCCGAGAACGGACAGGAACGACCGCAGTTTGTGGAGCCAGAGGCTCTTGACGGCGAGATCGACACTGCGCCGCAACTTCGCCCCGGACCCACTGCGACGGACATGCGTGAACCCCCACGCCATGAGCGCGATGGCGAACAGTCCCGCGACCGCGATCAGCAGCAGGTTCGTCTGCGAGGAGCTTTCAATGCTCGAATTCATGATGTTCAAGGCACCTCGACTTTGAACGTGTTCTCGCGTGGTTCAACCTTGAACACGGTTTTCGGATGGAATGCCGGATCGCTGGCCGTGAACACCAGAACCGCCTTGTACTCACCCGGCACCGCACCCGGGCGCGATTCGCTGCCAGTAATCGTGGTGAGCGTGAACTTCCCATCCGGGCCGATTTCGCCAACAGCCTTGGTGGTGGGTTCCGTCTGATGAACGAACTGAACCGTGCCACCAGTTGCGAGTTTGCCTGCGCGGAAAACCTCGCCCATAACAGGATACGCTTGCGGCAGCTCTTCCTTGCTCTTGCTCCCGCACCCAACCGACGCTCCCAGGATCACCAGGAGCACGCCACCGACCGTTCGGCTTCGCATGGGTCTCTCCAGGTTACCAGTCCGAACCGAGAGGCACCCCGTCACGTGGATCGCACGCCTGTTCCCAGGTCGCCGGTGTGAGGTTGCGAGTCAAGAACCGCACGCTTCCGTCGCCCAGTCCAACTTGAATCCCGCCGGTGTGCGGCGACTGTGCCAGCCCGTTATCGCACGTTGACAGGGCTTTGGGTTGCACCTGAAACATGCCGCAGCCGTTGTACCCGGCCGCGGTCGTGGTCTTCGAGATATTGTTGATGCAAAACACGGGTCGCCACGCCGTCGTCGCGTCGCCCCACAGTGTGCAGTAGGTCGAACCGCCATCCACATTCCCCGAGATCCCGCAGACCCCATAGCGTTCCGTGAACATCACGACGTTCGACGTACCATCGGGCAACCCGGCCGGGAACTTCGTCGAACCCTGGACTCGCGCCGCGTCAGTTGTCCCAACGGTGCTGCCGAAGACGTAGTAGTTCGCCGCGTAGTTCCCAAACGCCCACTTGGTCGCGGGACCGTTGAGCGAAGCGGCCATGCCTGGGCCTTCAGGGCCGGTCGGCATCGGTTCGCTGGGGCACTGGAAAGTCTTGATCGGATAGCAACTAATGAACCCGTGCCCTGGACCGCCAGTACCCCCTTCAGCATCCATGCCCGACTTGTCGTAGAGCGCTTTCTGTTCGATGTAAGGCAACAACCAGTGGAAGACCGTGAAACCCCGTGCGTTGTTGTACTGTCCTGAGTTTGTGATGAGGGCGTTCTGGTCCGCAGCACACAATGGCGGCAAGCCGCTGTAGGTATCGACCAGCGTGTGCGTGGCGAGGCTAAGCTGCTTCAAGTTGTTGGAACACGTCATGCGGGCAGCGGCCTCACGGACCTTCTGCACTGCTGGAAGTAGCAGCCCGATCAGGATTGCAATAATGGCGATCACCACCAGCAATTCGATCAGCGTAAACCCCCGATGAACCTGACCTGGGCGAGTCATGGAAACCTCCGGTTCACAATGGACAGCACATTTGACAGTTTGTCCAGGCCCACGGGGATGAACCCCGTGGCTCGCCCTTACGCCGTGGCGCGGTTGTCGTTGCGGATGTCGGATTCGACGCGACCATCGCGGAGGCGAATCACGCGGCGTGCCCACTCGGCGATGTCGTTCTCGTGGGTCACCATGATGATCGTCTTGCCGCTGCGGTTCAGCGTTCGCAGCATCTGCATGATCTCGACGCTTGTTTTCGTGTCGAGGTTCCCAGTAGGTTCGTCGCCGAGGATCAGGTGCGGATCGTTCACCAGACTGCGCGCAATCGCCACGCGCTGTTGTTGCCCACCGGAAAGTTGCAGCGGTCGGTGGTCGAGGCGATCCGATAGGCCAACCATCTCGGCCAACTTCACACAGCGTTCCTTCGTTGACTCATCAAGTTTGATCCCCTGATAGAGCAACGGCAACTCGATATTCTCGACCACGGTGTATTGCGGGAGCAAGTTATAAGACTGAAATATGAAGCCGAGATAGGTGCTGCGGACCTCGGAAAGTTGATCGTCGTCCATTTGCGCGACGTTCACGTCGCCAAGGTAGTACGCTCCGGAAGTGGGTCGATCGAGGCACCCGAGCACGTTCAACAGGGTCGATTTGCCCGAACCCGATGGCCCCATGAGCGCGACGAAATCACCTTCCTCGAACGTCAGATTCAACCCCTTGAGGACGTTGACGGTCTGCGTCCCCATGTAGTAATTCTTGACCAGATCAACGACGCGAACAATGGTTGGCATTGGTTGAACCTGAAGACCTGGTGAGCCACGGTTCATCCCCGTGGTCCTGGCATCTCCACAAACCCCACGGGGGTGAACCCCGTGGCTCGCCTTGCAACCCCACGGGGGTGAACCCCGTGGCTCGCTCAGGTCGTTCCCGCTTTCGGGCCGGCCCCGGCAGGAGGTGCTCCGCCGGGAGGTGCTCCTCCGGGGGCTTTGCCCTTACCCTTCTTGGTTGGCGCACCATCCTTGGAATCGCCACCCGCGCCAGCACTGCCGCCACCATCGCGGGTCTTGGTCTTGCTGTCGCCCATCAGCACCTTCGGGTTCAGGACAATCTCGTCGCCCTCGACAAGACCCGAGCGAACCTCGACCATCTTCTCGTTGTAAAGCCCGAGCGTGACCTCCCGCCGTTCGTACTCGCCGCTCGCGGTTTTCACGTACACTTCGCGGGTGGCGCCCATCTCGGTTCCACCGATGACCGCCTGAATCGGCACCGTGAGAACCGGTTCCTTCGAGGCATCAACACTGATGATGACCTCGGCCGTCATGTCGGGTTTGAGCAGTTCCCCTTCGCGGGCAATGACTCGCTTCAACGGGATGATCTTCCCATCCGGGCCAAGTTCGCCGTCGATGCGAACAAGTGTCTGGTACAGCTTCACATCCGGAGCGAACATATCCTGGCTCGCAATGGCGGCCACGGTCTTGACGTGCCCGACGAACTGCTTGGTCGGGATCGAATCGAGCCGGATCATGGCTCGCTGGCCATCGGATACCTTCTCGTATTCGATATCGCGGAAGCGGTCGGTTTCGCTCTGCTTGGCCAGTTCCTTGAGCTTGTCGCGAACATGCTCGATTGTGACTTCGTGACCCGCGATCATCCGGCCGTAGGGGTCGAGATTCATGAGCATCCCGACCTGAGTGAACTCGACGATGTGTGTGGGGTTGCGAACGTCGCCTTGGATTCGCGCGACCATCGCCTCGTGAACCTTGGTGTTCACCTGCATCCGGGCGAGGTTCGGGATGCGGAGCATCTTCTGCCCCTCCTTCACCTGTGCGCCCTGTTCAATCAGCCCGGTTGAGGAACTGCTGGAAAAGCGGTTCGATTCCGGCTTGAAGTAGACCACCATCGAACCGTCTTCGATGTCGTCGGGTGCGGTGATCTTGCACTCGCGGCGTTGCTTCTGGATGTCGTCGAGCTTGTCGACTTGCTTGTTGTAGATGGATGTTTTCGTCTGCATCTCGATGCGGAACTGGATCGCGGTCGCGTCGGCTTCGAGGAAGGCTTTATCCAGGTCGCGGCGAGCATTGTCCCGCTTGCTGGTCAGGTCGGTGACCCGCTGCCGGCGGTCGTGCGAGATCAACAGCGCCTTCTTGGCCATCTTGCTCCGCAGATCTTCAAGGGAGCTATCGAGCCGTGATCTCTCGGCCTGTGCCTGTGCCGGGCTCATGTAGCTGAGCTTGACCATTCGCTCGGCCCATGCGGAGCGTTCGCGGCTCTGCTCAACCGTGGATTGTGCCAGGGAGATCTGGCCCGAGAGGTCGTCGAGTTCCTGGCGATACGAGCCGCCTTCGGCCAGGACGGAAGGAATACCCGTGATTGCGGAGAGCGCTACCAGTGTGGGATCGGGTGAGTAGCCGGTCAGTTTGTCGAGTTCGATTTCCGCGAGCGTGAGGGTGGTTTGCGCCAGGGCGATGGCGCTCTCGTTCTTCTTCACCTGGATCTCGTAATCCTTCTCGGCCTTCACTTTCTCGGCGGCAGCACGCTGCACATCGATGCTCTGGATTTCTTCCTGGTCGCGCAGCGCCGAGTCGTCAAGCACCATGAGCAGTTGCCCGGGCTTCACGCGGGTGCCGTCCTCGATCACTTCCTTGATGGTGGTTGCGAAGCCCTTGCTTCCGGCTCGAACGCGGCAAACAAGCTCTCGACTGTCGGAGCTTTCGAGCGTTCCCTTTTCGGTGACCGTGACCTTGAGGTGTTCGCGCTTCACCGTGTGGAGAATCACGTCGGGCCGCAGTGTGGTCCGCTGGCCGAGGACCATCCCCGTGACGAGGCTTTTGCCGAGGAGGAAGTGTGCGCCGACATCGCCTGCCACGAACGCGATGATTAGCAGGACGGTGACGGAAATCCACTTGCGACCCGAGCGACCCGCGGTCTTGCTGGGCAAGGCACGCGGGAGACCCGGCTTATTTGCGATCGGCGGGACCAACTGGTTGGGGAGCGGGGATCCGCTCGGCTGGTTGGCCGAAAGGTCCGGGTCGTCGAATGTCTGGTCGGGTGATTTGCTCATCGTACCATACCCCGCGATCATCGAGTTGCATCAACTCTAGGTCGAGATATAAGTTCATGCGGGCCGTCGTATAGTTGACCCACAAGGTATACAGGGCATTCTGGGCATTCAAAAGGCTGCTCTGGGCCTGGAGCACCTGTTGAGTGAGGGCGGCCGCACTACCCGCGTTGTCGGACCCGCCGAAGGCTCCCGGTGTAGCTCCCACAGGGACCGGCGGGGCGAGCAGGAGTTCCTTGGCGTTATCCACCTGCGAGTAGCCCAGATCCACCACACGTTGTTGGATCTTGTAAAGCTGCGCCTGGGTTCGCAATTCTCGGATATCGTTCCGGACATCGCTGGCGATGTTGTCCTCAAACGCCATCAGTGTACGCCGTTGACGTTGGTAACTGATGAGAGCGGCGCGGTAGTTGTTGCGCTCGGCTCGGCGGATAAGAGGCAACTCACCCGTGAGGGTCAGAGTGTGGCGGGTTCGGCTACCTGAAAAGTCGAACGGCTTACTTCCCCCCGCGGGGGATGCGGCATCTAAATCATACTCGACGTTAAACACACCCTGCAAGGAATTCGCCTGCACCGCGATCTGTCGGTAGGCGTCCACCACCTGCGCTCGTGCGTTCATCAGGTCTAATCGGGACGACAGCGCGGCCTGCACGCCGAGCGTGTACGCCTCGTCGAGATCAGTCTCCAGTAGATCAGCCCCACTCACCATCAAAGGCGGCAAATCCGGCCACTTCGTGCGGATGTCTGCGAGGCGTTCGTTCCGGGCTTCAAGGGCGACCTGATAGAAGGCGTAGAACACATCGCGGAACGCACCGGCCTGGCTTGCGGCCCGAGCAGGTCCGTCGATCTTCATCCAGGGCCGGGCGAGGTAAATCCGAATGGTTCGCTCGTAGGCCGCGAGGTCGAGTTCCCCTTCCAGCGCGGCCAATCGTTGAATCTCTGCCGGCGGTTCGGGCTTCCCTTCGAGCTGCCGTTTGGCGCGAGCGTCGAGCAACGCCGTTCGTTGTCTGCGAACCTCGGCGACGCGTGCCACGAGCGCGTCATCTGATAAACGTGCCAGTGCGTCCAACCTTGCGCCGATAACCTTGGCAAAGTTGGTGCCGCGAACCAGATCCGAGTCCGTGAGCAGTGCCCGCCATCGTGCTCGGAAGTCTGCGATCGGGTCGTTCAGGTTGTATTGCCGGGCCACGGTCTCGAACCTCGCGAGATCGGCGTAAATGTCCTCGAACCGGCCGAGTTGATCGCGGATCGGCTTCAACGGCGTGTCGTCGAGATCGAGGCCGATGGTGACTGGCAACCCGAGTTGCAGTTTGTAGCTGTCGAGTGCATCGAGGAAGCCCCGGATACCGGAGCCGCCCCCCCCGCCCGAGCCAGGGGAGCCCAACAACTGCCCGCGACTGTTGAGCAGTTGCACCTCGACCTGCCCGACTTGCAGATCGGATTGCTGCCCACCTTCGCGGAATGCCTGATACAGCCTCAGCAGTTGGCCCAGGAACGCCACGTTCTTCCGCTGGTTCGCGATGATCGCGGATTGCTGAAGCAGCGGGAGATACCCGATCACGGGCGACGTGAGGTTACCACCGATGCCGCGGCCGAGGTTCACCGATAGCCCCTGGAGGCTATACGGGTTGTTCGTCAGCCCCAGACCGCCTGCCGGCCCCGCCACGGTCGCGACGTAGAACAGCTTGCGGAACCGGGCGTAGGACCGCATTCCGTAGAGCAGGTTTCGCTCGGATTGTGTGAGCGGTTCGAGATTCACCGCGAAGCCGCCACCACGCAGGAACGGCTGAATGAAGCTCAGGCTCAGGTTCGACACGGCGATGTCGGGCCGACCGGAACCGAGGTCGATCACGACCTGATTCGCGAGCCGAACCAGGAGCGAGCCGCCGGTCGCGAAGTTCTTGCGCACGCCGGCCTGAGTGTTCAGGCTCCAGAGACGACTCCCGCCGCCGGCCAGACCGCTTCCCGTGAAGTCGCGGATCACCTGCTCGGCGAAGAACGCCTGCGCGGCGAAGTTGTACCGTTCCAGCGTGACCGGCAACGCGGCGAGGTACAGGTCTTCGCGGCGATCCTGGAACTCGCGGCTATTGATGACGCCAAGTTGCACCGCCTGATCGGCGCGGATGCGGTAGCCTTCCTGGTTGGACTGGAGTGCCCGCAGGAAATCGTCCGGGCTGCCCCCGAGCGCGATCAGCGACTGAATAGTTGGGAATTGCCCCGGTTGCGTGCCGTCTTTCGGATCGACCGGTTCCGTGCCGGGCGGTTGTGGGATCGCGTTCGGTAGCCCGTCCTTCTTGGGTTGCGTGACCGGTGTGGTGGGAACCGCGGGCAGCGGCGGAACATCTGTCTTCACCTGCGCCGAGGTTCGCACGATCCCGGAATCGGTCGCATTCACACCGACCCCCACCCCGGCATCGGCGGCATCCTGGGCGCGATTCTCGGCATCCCACTCGGTCAGAATCCGCATGTACCCTTCGCCATCGAATCGCCCGGTGCCCGTTCGCTTCGTGGGGTGTTGTGGATTCGGCGAGAGCACTCGGGCCGCGAAATCGTCGGGCGGGTAAGGTGGTCGATCGGGGTTATACGGATCGGCGAAGCGGGCATCCGGGTGCGGGTAGACGAACCAGTTCTTCACCGCCCAGTCGGGGAACTGGTTCTTCTGCGTGATGATCCCCTCGACATCGGCATCGGCCCGGTTGCGGAAGAACTTGCGCGAGCATCCCGGGCCTGCGAGCAGGAGCAGAATCACGGGGATGAGGCATCGTGCCGATTGGGTCATGTCACATCCTGCAAAAGCCGGAACTTCGGACAATCCGGTATATCCGGTATCGGCAACCCAGATTACCGGCGTGAGATTAAAAGCGCTTCACCTACGCCGCGACGGACAATAGGGAAGCTTGGGAAGTGGGAGAAGACTTGAGTTGGCGAGTCACGGGGGTTTATCCCCGTGGTGTTTGACCTGTGCAAGTACCACGGGGGTTGAACCCCGTGGCTCGCGAGGGCCCGATGTTCCGCAATCGCGGTCAGTCCATTCGCACCTTGGCCCCGAAATCCTTCTTCTCGGCGCTGATGAAGTAGGTCGCACACGCCGCGTCGATCAGGTCGGGGCTGAAGTTGACTCGCTCCATGTTGTACTTCGCGATGCTCATCATCTGATCGAGAAGGTCACGCGGTTGACACATCCGGAGCGGGCGATTCGTGGACTTGTACCACTTATGGATCAGGTAATCGACGCCGCGATCGTCGTACTCGACGCGCTTGGACTTGCACACCAGTTCCCAGATGCGGCGATACTGCGATTCATCCGGGTCGCGGATTTCGATCTTGAACTTGATACGTCGGAGGAACGCTTCGTCGGCCAGTTGGTGCGGGTCCAGGTTCGTGCTGAAGATCAGCAACTGATCGAACGGGACTTCGACCTTGGTACCGCTGGTGGTATTCAGGTAGTCGTACTTCTTCTCAAGCGGCACGATCCACCGGTTCAGCAAGTCCATCGCGCGGACCTGCTGGCGGCCGAAGTCGTCGATCATGAAGATGCCACCGTTGGCCTTCATCTGAAGCGGCGCCTCGTAATACTTCCCGACGGAGTTGTATTTCAGGTCGAGCATCGGCATCGTCAGTTCACCGCCGACGATGATGGTGGGCCGCTTCACACGAATATAGCGCTGGTCGTGGTTGGTGCCTCGCTTCAGGAGCGTATCGGTGACTTCCCGTCCGCCATCGTCCTCCGCGATCGCGGTGTGCTGAATGGGGTCGTATACCTTGATGATCGAGCCGTTGGCTTCGACCGCGTGGGGAACGTAGATCGCATCGCCCATCAGACGGGTGATTCGTTCCGCGACGCTGGTTTTGCCGTTGCCCGGATAGCCGAAGAAGAAAATCGACTGGGCCGAGTTGATCGCGGGACCGATTTCGTTGAACACGTCCTCGGTCATGATCAGGTCTTCGAACGCCTTGGCGATGCTGCGGCGAGTCACGACGAGCTTTTTCACGGTCTGGGCGAGCACGGACTCGACGTAATCCGAGAACGGGACCGGCAACGGTCCGATATACGTCGTCTTGTCGAGGCAGTCACGCAGCGCATCTTCGCCCTTGGGCGGTTTGATCGCGTAGACGAATCCCGCATCGCCACTGTTCCCACGCTGGGCAACGATGTCGATGAGGCTCTGCTTTCGCATGGACTGAAAGACGGGGTTCACAACCGGGAACGGCACCGCCATCGAGTTCGCGAGTTCGCCGCCGGTGATCTGCCCCCGGCTATAAATCTGCCGGAGTGCCAGCTCAAAGATGAATGGCAGTTCCAGCCCCAGGTCTTCCCACTTGGTCGGCATTCGGGGGGTGTAGGAGTTCCCGGTCAAAGGCATCGATTCTTCTTCGCTTGGCGGCGCGTCGCCCAGGAGGGTGACCTCGTCCGTCAGGGTGCCCGTTCGTTCGGCGTCCGCGAGAAGACTCTCGAAGTGCAACTTGTGCAACTGGAGGTGAGCGATGGCCTCGGCGTCGCCCTTGGCCTCGGCCTCGGTGAGACAATCGAGAACGGCGGGTGCGATCGCGTACTTGACCCCGTCGAGATACATGTGATGCAAATACTCACCCGGCCGGACATAACAGTCCGGGGTGTGGTACGGCATCTGAACCATCTGCTGATAAAACTCGTTGGCAATGATGAACCGCATCTGGCGATGCTCCTACATGCGGACCAAATCAATAGTCGAACTCTTGGCCGGGTGTCGATCCTGACACCATTGCAATCCATGATCTGGTAGTTCCGGCACGTCTAAGAATAGAGTACACCGAAGTTTCTTCCGCTGAAAGGTCTACGGAGGGTGAGTGGGAAATTTGGCTGCCCCGGTAAAGGGCGGGACCCGTGCCATTCACCGAGGGAAACCGGCCTGCCAAGTGCCCTTGTCCAGATTCGCAGACCACGCTATTCCCCCGTCGCGGCTCGGAAAGGCCGGCAACTTCCGGCGGAGGCGGCGTATGGGTAGGTCATACTTGTGTGGCATCGGAGCGATCGGGATGGCGATTGCCGTGTGTGTGGCGTTCGCTCTCCGATCTTCCGCGCAATCCGAACCCGATCTGTTGCCGCCGTCGATTCTGCTGCCAACCACGCCGGAACTCCCGCCCCCGCCACAACCCGAAGACGACGAAGAGGTGCAGCCGGCTCAGTTCACGCTCCCTGGAAAACCGCTCCTCGGAGCCACGAGTCTTCCTCCAGCGCGAACCACGATCTCTGATCCGCCGTCGCCCGTCGTGCGGATTCAGGTTCGCGTGCCTGCACACACCGCGCCCGGCGACGACATCAAATACCTCATCACGATCCAAAACACCTCGACGGCTGACGCCCATGGCGTCACGGTTCGCAACCCGCTCCCCGAAGCCATCGAATCCGCAGTGAAAGCTGATCCTGAATGGGACAAGGCGAAGACGACGCCGAAGGAACTCATCTGGTCGTTCGGCACGCTCGCCCCGGGGAAGTCGAAGACCATCGAACTGACGCTGCGGCCGAAGAAGGACGCGAGTGAGGTGAAGAATCTCGCGTATGTGCGGTTCGAGCATGGCGAATCCGTCGTCACCAAGATCCACAAGCCGGCCGTGCGTGTCACCAAGGTTGCTCCGAAGCAGACCGTTCAGGATGAGCCATTCACGGTTCGGTTCGCGGTGGACAACACCGGGAAGGTTCCCGCCGAGAACATCCGCGTGGTCGAGAACGTGCCCGCGACCGCCGAAATCGAACCGATCACCAAGGGTGCGAAGCGGACACAGCAACCGGATGGGCAGCAGTGGGTCTGGGAGATCCCGAAGTTGATGCCCGGTGAGCGGAAGGTGTTCGAGTATCGTGTCACGGCACGGGAAGCGAAGGACGTGTTCGCGCTCACGAGTCTATCGGCCGGGAAGGGCGTGACGGATCGCGCCGAGGCCCGCACGCTCGTTCTCGTTCCTGGGCTGGCAGTGAAGCTTATTGGCCCGACCGCGAACGCTCCTGTGGCCCCCGGTGAATCGGCGAAGTACGAGATCACGGTGCGGAACACGGGCACGTTGCCGAGCACAAACGTTCGCGTGACGGGAACGCTTCCGCTCGATTGCAAGCCGACGATGAAGACGGAGGGCGGGCAACTTTATCGCGATGCCATTCAGTGGGTGATCCCCCGACTTGAACCGAGCGAGGCGCAGACCTTCCGCTTCGCCGTGAAAGCCACAACGACCGGCCGACGGGTGGTGGTTGCCTCCGTCGCCGATGCACGAGGTCAGCGGGCCGCCGACGAACTCGCGACGGTGTTCCAGGGGACTGCATCGCTGTCCTGGGACACGGACCCCAAACCGGTTGCGCTGGCCGTCGGGCGGCAAGGAACGTTCACCGTGAAGGTACGGAACAGCGGCGGCGAGATGGCGAGGAACGTGCGAGTTGAGGTCGATCTGCCGGACGCGGTGAATCTGGTGCAGGTGACGCCGAACATTCCACTGAAGAACGGAAAGTTGGTGTTCGGGCCGGAGTCGGTCGCGGCTTATGGCGAGGCCACGTACACGATCACCTACGAGGCGAGGCAAGCTTCGCAAGCGTGGTTCAAGCTGAAGATGACGTCCGATTGCCTGGGCGACCGGCCGATGCAGACCGAGAAAGCAATCGAGATCACCGGTGGCGGCGGCGGGAAGTGATGGCGCTTCCACCGTCAGAGAACGACATCCGGACGCAGACGCACTTCCATGATGTAAACGACTTGGTCGTCTGGCTCGATGCGAACCAAGACCGACAGAGCACCGACGTAGCCGAGGCGAACGTTCTGAGATTCACGCGACTCGCCCCAAACGTCGGCTCGCTGATGCAACTCACGGTCGAGCGTTTGAAGGGTAGCAGCAAGTTCCGATCGCCGCGCGGGATACCAGAGAATGAGAGCATTCATCTGATCGAATGCCGGTTGATCCCAAACGAGGGTGAACATCAGTCGCCCTCAACGAGCCGCATCACTTCCGCCATCGTTCGCTTCGGGCGTTGGTCGTTCTTCGAGCGCTCGATGATTCGCTTGATGTCATCCGCAGGCCACAGGCTGTCGAGGCTCTCGACTACAGCCTTGTGCTCATCGTCGCACTTCGCCATCTGAGTCGGGGTCAGTGCATAGCCAATCACATTGCCCGACTCATCACAAAGCGGAATGCGGGTTCCGTTCGCGGTCGCCAACTTCGCCCGCAACTCCGCTGGCACAGTCACTTTCTCGCCCATGACTTGACTCCACCAAGGGAAACGTCCTCAGTTTACCACAGTCACGGGCTTCCTGGAACTCCGTATGTGCCAGACCTCGGCTTCGCACGTCAGTTCTGGCCGCCGCCGGGGGCGGCATCCGGGGCGACGGGCTTGGTCGTCAGTTGCTTCGCCTTCGTCACGAGCATCAGGAACTCCTTGCGATGGCCGTTCGGGTCGGTGCCCACGCAGCCCTGGGCTTCCTCCAGCACGCCCGCGAGGGTCATCGCGCCGCGGAACTGCGAGTCTCGCAGGATCATCCCGAACGATGCCACGGCTGCCGCGAAACGGAAATCCTCACTCAGGTCGGCACCCAGTGCCTTGCCGGGCAGGGGCTTCGCCAGTTCCTTGCTCACATCCGCGTCGGGTTGCTTGTACCGCATCTTCACCATCAGCCATTCATCTGCTGCGTTCGGGTCCACCTTCGTCGGGATCGTGTACTTCGACTTGTCCACGCCCGGCAGATCGATCGGTACGCCCACGGGAACGATCTCGTAGAAGACCGTGACCTGATGGCCGCTCCCCATGTCGCCCGCGTCCTTCGCGTCGTTCTTGAAGTCCTCGGTCTTCAGCAGACGGTTTTCGTAACCCACGAGGCGATACGCAGCGACGCGAGCCGGGTTGAAATCCACCTGAAACTTCACGTCCTTCGCCACGCACGCCAGCGCGCCGCCCTGTTCCACGAACACTTTCTTCGCCTCGTCGAGCGTGTCGATGTACGCATGGTGGCCGTTGCCGTGGTTGGCGAGGTTCTTCAGCGTGTCGTCCTTGTAGTTGCCCATGCCGAAGCCAAGGATCGTCAGGAACACCTTGCTGCGGCGTTGCTCCTCGATCATGCGAACCAGATCGCCGTTGTTGGTGACACCAACGTTGAAGTCGCCATCGGTACAGAGGATCACGCGGTTCACGCCCCCGTCGATGAACGTGTCGCGGGCCAGTTCGTAAGCCTTCTTGATTCCGCCCTCGCCGTTCGTGCCGCCGTTCGCGCCTAGACCGGTTACCACTTCCTTGATGCGATCCTTCTGCGAACCCTTGGTCGGCCCGAGTGCTACGCGAGTATCGCCCGCGTAGGTAACGATGCTGACGCGGTCCTTCTCGCCGAGTTGATCGACGAGTAACGCGAGTGCTTGCTTGACCAGCGGCAGGCGGTTCGGGGATGACATGGAACCGGAAGTGTCGATGAGGAACACGAGGTTCCGCGGCGGCATCTTGTCGGCTTCGAGCTTCGATGCCTGCACCCCGATGCGGACGAGATGATGCTTGCGGTTCCACGGGCACGGCCCCATTTCAAGGTTGAACTCGACGGGATCTTCGCCCTTTGGTGTGGCGTATTTGTATGGGAAGTAGTTCACAAACTCCGCGAGGAACACGGCATCCTTCGGCGGCAGCGATCCCTGAGTCAGCATCCGCCGTACATTTGAGTACGACGCGGTGTTCACATCTGCGGAGAACGTCGAAAGTGCTTCGACCAGCGGCGAACGGAACTCGTTCTCGCGATACATGCCGTACTTCTCGGCGTTCGCGCCATCGTGCCCATCGAGCGGAACCTGCGCGACACCACCACCACCACCACCACCGGCGGGCTTGATGCGGGGAGCCGCGTTGCCTCCACCTTCACGCAATAGCCGGTACTTCACGGCACCCGAGCGACCGGGGAACGAAGCACCACCGGTGCCGCTCATTACACTACTGTCAGTGATTCCTGGGGAGGGTGTGGACGATCCTGAGCGCGACAGCGCGGTTGTGTCGGTGTTTGGTGAATTCGGCTGGCCCAGATTGTCCCGGGTGACAGCCGCGTTCACCGTGGCCTTGTCGAGTCGCTCAATCGCCGGTAGGGCAGCTTCGAGATTCGATTGCAAGCCTGGATCTTCAGTAGTGAGTTCGAGTTCCGCGCAACCTGGGAGGAGAATGCCGGTTTCTTCATTCGTGAGATCTTCTTCGACGACTCCAACATCTTGTTCCACAACTGGTGGAGCAGGGTTCTGACCACAACCAACGAGGACGCCGAGCAGCGCAGCCGTGACGAGGCCGCACGCAAACGTGCGAGACATAATGAAGGCTCCAAATGGAATCGAAAATCCCCGAGTGGGGAAATGATGGGAACACGAGACGCGGTCGCGAGCGATCGCCGGCAACCGGTCCCATGTTTCCGACGCTCGCGCAACGGAAATGGTTCCATCTGCTGTTACAATTCCGGCGGCAGTTCGCCATCATTGCTGAGCATTGAAGTGAATTGGTGGGGCAGGCATTCTTGCCTGCCTGTCATAGTTTGGCAGGCAAGAATGCCTGCCCCACCAATGCAAATCCCTGTCAGTTGGGGTATCATGGATCTCGCGGGTTCGCCCGATGTTCCCGCCCGACCCACCTGACCGGGAGTGATCGCGATGCTCCGCATTTCCCTCGCGCTGATTCTGCTGACCACCACAGCCGCGATGGCCGAGAAACCCGGCCCGTACTACCCGCAACTGCCGAAAGCGATTACCAGCTTTGGCGCGGTCGAGTGCGACGGGTTTATCTACGTCTACGGCGGCCACGCGGGGAAGGCCCACAGTTACTCCAGCGATACGAGCCTGGGCACGTTCCTCCGACTACCCGCAGGCGGCGGCACGGAATGGGAAGAACTTCCCAGTGGGCCAAAGCTCATCGGCCTGAACCTCGCGGCGACGGGCGGCAAGGTCTATCGCGTTGGCGGGATGGAAGCGAAGAACAAGGCCAGCGAGAAGTCCGACATGAGTTCCGTGGCGGATGTCGGCGTGTTCGACCCCAAGGCCGGGAAGTGGTCGGCGGGTGTGCCGCTTCCGGCCGGGCGTTCGTCGCATGATGTCGTCGCGGTTGGCAGCAAATTGGTGGTTGTCGGCGGCTGGCAAATGAAGTCGAACGAGAAATCGGTGTGGTCCGATGTCGCCTTCGTGCTCGACACCGCCGCCAAGGAACCGAAGTGGGAAACGATCCCGCAGCCCTTCAAGCGGCGTGCCCTCACCGCCGCGGCCGTGGGGAACAAGGTCTACGTCATCGGCGGTATGACGGATGCGAACGAGATGGTGCGGAAGGTGAGCGTCCTCGATGTCGCCACGGGCAAATGGAGCGACGGCCCCGAGTTCCCGGGCACGGATCGGATGGGCTTCAGCCCCGCCGCCACGAACGTCGGCGGCAAACTCGTCCTCAACACCTCGGACAAGTCCGTGTATGTGCTCAACGAGAAGGGGACGGCGTGGGACAAGATCGGCACGACGGCCGAGAGCCGCTACGTTCACCGACTGGTGCCGGGCAGTAAGGAAGTTGTCGTCGCGATCGCCGGGGGGACGCCCATCGGTCCGCACGCCACGGTCGAGGTTGTGAAACTGACCGGCGAGAAACCCGCGCCCGCCCCCGCGACCCCCGCCGGCGCACAGAAGTTCTGCCCGGTGATGACGACGGACGAGATCGACCCGGCAGAGTCGAAGGCTGTCATGTACAAGGGCGTGAAGATCTACCTGTGCTGCGATCAGTGCGTCGGCAAGTTCAACCGCGATCCCGCCGCGTATCTCGATGTGAAGTTCATCCCGGGCCTGGCGGGAATGGAACTCCCCAAGCGGGACATCGCGCAACTGTATTGCCCCGTGTTGAAGGATCGAAAGGTCTCATCGAAGGATCCGTCCACGACCTACAAGGGCGTGAAGGTGTATTTCTACAACGACCTGGTACGACAGCGGTTCGAGAAAGACCCTGAACGATACGCCGATCCCGCGATCCTCCCACAGCTTCCCAAAAAATGAGAGAACCGCGGAACTCTGTTAAGGGTTCCGGGTTTGTTGGTATGAGGTGGTGTGTCTGCGAGGCCACATACCTCCACCATTGCGTGTGAAGATTCGCGGTGGTTGCAGTAAAAAGATGCGGATGTCCGGTGACGAACTGGCACTAGGCTGCCATAATAATATTATGACCCAAGCGTAAGCCCGCCCCGCCCCTTCCGTTCGAGAACGCGATCTGACTTTTCGATCGCGAACGTTCTGAACGGTCTTTGCGACAATGGCTCCCCCAAGCCATTCTGCCTGACTGTAAGTGACCGGACTGGTGGTTCTCTCCCTCCAGTGCCAGTGGGTGTGGCTGAGCCACATCGTGGAATTTCGCCCGTACTCTAGTGGAAACTCTCCAGTGTCGATTTTGCGCATTGCGATGTACCTCGGGATCCTCGTTCTCACCGCGATTGGCTCCAGCACGGGCGTTCTGGCTTTCAGTGGATTGGAGATATTCCAATCCCAGGCACACCGTGACGAGATGAAGAGCCACGTTGAATATGGGAAGCAACTCGATCTGATCGATAACGAACTTCGACGGCATATCAGGATCAAGGACCAACTGATTGCCGAATTGATCGATGGGAAGAAATCGCTCCCCGAGGTGACAACTGAGTTCCTGGTGCTGAACTACTCCCAGGCCGCGACGATGGATGTCCTGCGCAGGGAGTATCCTGGTGCCACCGACGAGGAGAAGATCGCGCGGAACGTGATCGAATACGCAACCGCGGATCTGGAGCATTCCTCCTCCGGCCAGAAAGACGTGATTCTCGCCCGACTCGAGGCCGAGTTCGAAGAGATGCGAGATCGCTCTGCCAGCGATCTTCCCTGCGACCGAAAGTGAACGAGTTATACTTCGCGCGGCCCGGAATGAGCGTATCGTGTTAAGGCGAGCCGTGACCGCAAGGGAGCGGGAAAAAAGAACCGCTCCCTTGCGGTCGCAGCTCGCCGAACACCTCTTACAATTTCAGATCCCGCAGAAATCGCATAAGTAAACTGCCAGCAATCAGATCTGCGCTCTCGTTGCGATCCCGACGGGCAATTCATTTCAAAGTACGCGTCCGACGCGGACAACACTCCAGCGACAAATCCGGCAAGCCCAAAAGCAGTGGCGAGGAGTGACATGGATGTTCAGTCTACCAAGTGCCGTGTGCGGGGGTTCTTCGCTGTGGTAAACTTCGCCGAGAGAACCACAGCCGTGCGTTCGAGAGGAAACGCTCCATGAAGACCACCGCAGCCGGATCGATGACGCTTGACGAGTTTCTTCGCCTCCACGGCGGGGAAACGTGCATCGAACTCGTCCGGGGCCAAGTCGTGAGGTATCCCCTGCCTGGCGGGCCACACGGTTACATCTGCAACAACGTGAGTCTCATCATCACGCCATTCGTGCGTGAGCACAAACTCGGCCGCGTGTTCTCGAATGACACGTTCACGAGAACGCGATTGAAAGAATCGACCGATTCGGTGCGTGGGTCAGACGTGGCGTTCGTGAGTTTCGCCCGGATGCCGAAGGGGCCAATTCCTGACGGCCCGTTGCCGTGTGCTCCCGATTTGATCGTGGAAGTGCGTTCGCCATCCAATCGTATTTCGCAACTCACCGCGAAGGCAATGGAGTTTCTGGACGCTGGCACCACGGTCGTTCTCGTGCTCGACCCAGAAACGGAATCGCTGGCGGTCTTCCGCGAGAATGAGTTGCCAATCCGGATGCATAACAGCGACGAACTGACGCTCCCCGATGTGCTGCCGGGCTTCAGCGTCGAAGCGAAGAAGTTCTTCGAGTGAGGGCGAGCCTCAGGAACCGCGTTTGCGATTCGACGCATTCACTCAATCCACAGATCGTGGCAGGCTTGTTCGTAGGTCGATTCCAGGTCGAGCGTGATGGCCAGTTCGGCGCGAAGCCACAACGGCAGGCTCGGCAACGGTTGACCAACTGTCATCACACGCGACCACGTTTCCAGACGCGATTTATCTCCGCGTGGTCCCCACCGACACGAGGCCGCGTAGGTTGCGGGCGGATTCTCGCTCATCGGGTCCGCACGGCCCTGACCGATAAACGTCATCAACTCCGTGTACAGGTTGAATTGCCGGATGGTGACCAGATCGACAACGCAGACGGATACGCCTTGTCGCAAGAGTGCCGCGCACTTGGCCACGAAACTGTTTCGCTTTTCGGGACGATCCTTGTTCGCGGGGCTAACAATCTCGATCGCGGCCACGAGCGTTTGCTCACGTTCCGTGTCGTAGATATTGACGGCGTATTCGTACTCCTCGTCGGGTTCGACTTCGACAGCAACACTTGGCTCTGTCGCGTTCCACTGCGCGGTTGCCGTACCGTTGGTTCCGTGTCCCTGCTTCCAACTGGCTGAAGCCGGGGCATCCTCTGTCTCGTAGGTCGATACATCGATCTCGTAGAACGTGCCGAGGCGAACGCTTGGGTTAGCGATAAATCCCGGCGGCAGGGTCTTCCTGAGTTGCCGAACGATTCCGGCCGGCCACATCCCGTGGAATCCTTCCCACGAGGCTCGTTTACTGACGGGTGGTCGAAAGTGGTCACGTAATGGCATGGCTGTTCCTCTCTGGGGAGGATTGTACCACGCCCCCACGCTCGCGCGTTTTGAAGTTGCGTTATTGTCTTGTAGCCGCGGATGCGGCGACCGAGTGTAGCCAGGGGTGCGGTGAGCGAAGCGAACAAACCCCTGGTAACGTGATCCCACCAAACGCTCCAGCCCTGTAAGGGCGACAGAAGAACCGTGTGCGTGGTGTCCGTCGCCCCATCCGGGGCTACATTTCATGGTATGCCCCGGACCAGGGGTTTGCTCACTTCGATCACCGCACCCCTGGCTACACTCGGTCGCCGCATCCGCGGCTAAAATACAAGAAGGCGCAACTGGAACGTCTCCACCATCTCGGTACTAACAGGATTCAGCTTGCTGACGGCCGTGTAATGTTGTTTCAAGAAATTGATTCGAGGAATAAAGTTAAAGGCAACACAAAGGCGGATTGTTTCGATGAATAAGGTGCGCAATATGATGGGCAGACTGCTTGACAATTACAACTATCTGACCGTCATTGGCGTGTTGTTGCTGCTCGTCATGCTTTGGGTGGTAATACGCTCGAATAGGACGAGCACGGATCTCTCTGTATTCGTTAACAATGTCCATCCCGGAATGACTGCGACCGACCTCAAAGCAAAATTAGGCCCCCCATTGTCACCATCGGATCTTCCTCGTGAAATACCTATCTATCACAAGGGTCCTGACTCAATCGTTGAATCCAAATCCTCTTCATTTTTATACTGGTATGATGGGTCCAATTTATTAAAAGTCTATTTCGATAATAAGATGCAGGTAACGGGCTGCAGGGTATTTACTAGAGCGGTTTCAGGAAACATGAAGCACGCGGCGATTGGGTCGGATATGACGGATGGAATCCAGTTATTGGATTGTCTTTTCGGCCTGAAAGGCCGTGCTTCCTCAGCCCAGGCCAGCGGCCTGGGGACGCGGTCCGGCTCCGTCGGCACCAAAATCAACCGGGCTGTTCGAGATCCTGCCGCATTTCCTTCGCCGTCCGGTTATACTGCTTCTCAGGCAATTCCGTCAGTCGCGGATGCGAGAAGCCATCCATGTCTATTCCTGTTACTTGCCAGGGATGCAAGGCTCGCCTCAAGTTGCCACCGGGTTGCACCAAGAAAAAAGCTCGGTGCCCGAAATGCGATGCGCGCATCGACCTGTCCGCTACTCTTGCAGCGACCGCATATCACCCCGATTCGGTTGCTTCAATCGGGGAACTCACACTTCCCGAAATCGCTTCACCACCCATTGTGATCGCGAAGCCGGCCAAATCCTCCAAGCCTGTTGCCGAGCCTGCTCATTCCCAACCAACCGCCCTCGTCACAAAGACGGCCACGCTGCCTCACAAGCCGATTGATCGCAAATCGCCCGCTCCATCCCGTACCGATGAACGCGAGGAAGACCCGCTTCCGTACTCGGATGTGAAAGCCTCGAAGCCTGCGGCTCCTCCCGAGAAGCCATCGCCGCTGCCGCTCTCTGCTGCCGAACCGCTCCTGACGCTCGACGACGACCCCGCACCACCAACCGAGACCGCGGCACCCACACCCGTCGCCCCGCCACCGTTCCGAACGCCGGCCGAAATGACCTTCGACTCGGCGGGGTTGTTCGTCGGTCCGTGCGAGGTCGTTCTCGTCCCGCACGGGATGTTCCTGGAAAGCGTGCCGTTTCGGCCGTTTCTCTACGTCCCGATCCGCACGCCGATGAGCCTCACGGGTCGCGAGCTGGCGATCACGCTACCAGATGGACGAATGGCGACCGTCGAGTTCACGGGCGCGAACTCGCACCAGATTGCCGACGACGCGGTTGGGTTCCTCTCTGGTGAGCGGCCGATGCCGGAACTCACGGATTACCGCCGCGTCCCCAAGTGGCTGCTCTTGCTCGCGGTCATCTTCGCGCTGGGCCTGGCCGTCGGGCCGCTGGTGATGTCGCAGACCACCGAGTTGGGGTTCAGCACGGGGCTGATGATCGCGACGGGGTTCGCCGGAGTTGGGCTGCTGGCGAATGCTGCGGTGGTCTTGCTCACCCGGCTCTCGGTCCCCGCGAAGGTCGCGGTGATGGCATCGGTTGGCGTGCTGGTCACGGGCGTGTTCCTGTTCGCAGCCACGGCGTACCTCGCCGGGCGGAAGCACGAAGCCGATCAGGTGAAGCCGGAACCGCTGGCACCGCCACCGCCGCAACCCCTGCCCAAGGACACCCCCGAACCGCCGCCCCCGGTGCCCCTCAACCGACTGCTGACGGCCCAGGACACGGCTTACCGCGATGGTGTCTTCTCGTTCGAGGAAGGTGCCGACGAAGTGACCGCGATCAACCTGACCCCGGATGGGTCGGCCATGCTCGCGGGCTACAAGAACGGGGCAACCAGGATCTGGCGGTTCGACCAGCTCGCGCTCGTCGATCCGTTCTCGGCCGGCCCGAAAGTCGATGGCCCCGTGAACCGCATCCACTTCGATGCCCCCGGGAACATCGCGTATATGACCAGCACCGGAGGAACCTTCGCGGCATACTGGAACGACCCGCCCGAGGCCGCGGTGAAGATCCCGGGCGAGCCGTTCGCGGCGTTCACGTTCCCAACCGGCGAACGATTCGCGGCCATTCGTGGGAACACACTGACGATCCGCTACGTTCCCGTCGCACTGATCAAGAAGCCGAACACCAAGGCGAAGGGCTTCCCGGCACTGCTCCCGAAGGATGAAATGTTGCCGGCCGATGTGAAAGGCACGCTGACTTCCTCCGGCCCGAGGACGACGTTCCTCGCCTGGCACCCGACCGGGAAACTTCTCGGGGGGTTGCCCGATGGAAGCATCGTTTCCTGGGGCGATGTCGGCCCGCGCTACGAAACGGTGAGCCGCGATCACAAGGCACCCGTGCGGGTGTGGGCCACGTCGCCCGCTACCTGGGACTTCGCGACCGGCGACGACAAGGGAATGGTGGGTCTGTGGGCGAACAAGTCGATGACGCCGAAAGTGTTCACCGCGACGAGCAGCACGGGTGCTCCTGTTACGATCACGAATCTGGCGTTCAGCCCGACGGGGACGTACCTCGCAGTTTCGGACTCCGCGAATGTTATCTGGATCTGGGATCTCAACCTGATGCGCTCGATCCTGCGCGTGCATCGCCCCACACCGGTCCGGGCACTGTCGTTCGGCCCAACCGAGGATCTGATTCTTCTGGGCAACGGCAAGACTGTCGAGATGTGGCACCTGAACGAACTCGCCAAACAACCGTGAACAACGCCATGAATCGCTTCGCACTCGTCAGTGTCGTGCTGTTCTCGGGAGCAGTTCCGGCAACCGCAGCCGACGCACCCACCTACTGGCAAGACGTGCGGCCGATCCTTCGCAAGCATTGCACGGTCTGCCACAGTGAGCGGAAGCTCAGCGAGGTGGAACTCTCGGCGGGGTTGGCGGTCGATAAGCCCGAGTTGATCCGGAAGGGCGGCAAGGACGGCAAGGTCGTCGTGCTGGTTCCCGGGAAGCCCGATGAATCATTGCTCGTCACGTTGCTCACGTCGAAAGACAAGAAGCGGGCGATGCCACTCGACGCAGACCCACTGGCGGAAGCCGACATCGCCACGATTCGCAAGTGGATCGCCGCAGGTGCCCCCGATGGCACGATGCCCAAGGACGACGGCACGACCGCTACCGAGATCGCGCCTGCGAAGGTTCGCAAGCTCGACGTGACGTTCACAACCAAGGCCGTGTTCCCGAAGACCGTGAAGCTGCCGGGAGCCATCGACCTGACGCTTCCTGTTGGCCCGCTGTCGCCGGTCGCGGCCGTCGCGTTCAGCCCGAATGGCAAGCTGCTCGCATCGGGGATCTATGGCCGCGTCACGATCTGGGATTTGAACACGGCCAGGCCGGTGAAGTTCCTCACGAACATCCTGGGTGCGGTGAACGATCTGAAGTTCTCCCCGGATGGCGCACTCCTGGCTGTCGCCGGGGGGCAGCCCTCAGCACGCGGCGACCTGCGGCTCTTTCAAACGAGCGACTGGAAGCTCGTCCATTCGCTGGGCGGGCACCTCGACACGGTATCGGGAATCGCGTTCAGCCCGGACGGGTTGAAGATCGCCTCCGCAAGTTTCGACAAGACAGTCCGGCTCTGGGATGTGAAGACGGCCAAGGTGCTGCACACCTTCACGGGGCACTCGGATTTCGTGTACGCGGTGGCGTTCGGTCCTGCGGGCGAATGGTACGCGACAGCCAGCAAGGATCGCACGGGAAGGCTTGTGGACGCGACGACTGGCAAGAGCCGCCTGACGTTCAGTGGGATGGATCAGGAGGTGCTCGCGGTTGCGGTTCGGCCCGATGGCCAAGTGGCCACGAGCGGCTACGAAACGCAGGTGAGCTGGTGGGATCCCAAGACGGCTGAACGTTTGCGACGCACGGGCGGCCCGGGTGTCGCGGTTCACGAACTGGCGTTCAACACGAAGGGAACCGTGCTGGCGGTCGCGGGTGGGGATAGCACCGTTCGGTTTGTCGAACCCAAGGCCGGTGCAGCTTTGAAGTCGGTTCCGGTGGGGAGTGCTGTCTTCGCGGTTGCGCTTGATGCGGAGGGGAAACGAGCCGCGAGCGGTGCGGCCGATGGCACCGTGAAACTGTGGGATGTCGCTGATGCCCGCCTGCTGCTGACGCTCTGGAGCGGGGCCGGTGACAACTGGCTGTCACTCGCGCCAGAGGGGTACGTTTCGGGTGCCGACGAGACGCTCGCGAAAGCCGCGTGGAAGGTTGCCGGCAAGCCCGTGACCGACACGAAACTCCTGACCCCATTCGTGGACGCAGCACAAGTCGGGAAGGCCGCCCAGGGCCAGAAACTCGCCGAGCCTGTGTGGAAGTGAGTTGTTTTGCAGCCGCGGCTAAAATCCAAGAGACGCCCCTGGCCCCAAGCGACACTTCGACTCACACAAACACGCGCTTCAGGTACTCTTGCAATGGGGCGGATTCCACGGGCTGGCTGCGGAATGCGACGTAACCGTCGGGGCGGATCAGGTACAGGCACTCGTGTCGCGCACCATAGTGCTGATGAGCCTCGCCCTCGTGGTCGATGAGTGCGGTTTCGGGGCCTTCCACTTCGGGCAGTCGCACCAGTTGTGCGCGAATCATGCCACCTGATGAAGCCTGTGTCTTGGCCGCGAACTCGGCGAGTTCGGCCACGCGGCCCGCCCTAGGCTGCTTCCCAGTGAACACCAGCAACTGATGCCGATACTCACCGATCCAGTCTTCGTGGAGCCGTTTCGGTTCGGCGGTGCCGACGCTCACAGAATGGGCGTCGGCAGCACGTTCGCCAGCGTGCGGGCCTTTGCCAAAATCCCAGCAGTCGAAGAGGTCCGGGTGCGGCTCGTGGTGGAGGAGTGCCTTGAGCCACGCCCCCGTCCCCTGGTGGTGCTCGCCGACAACCGGGCTGTGGCGGTAGTGAATGTCGATCTCGCTTGCTCGTTTCGCTGCGATTGCGGTTAACCCGAGATGCGAGACCGCCCTCATCACAAGCCCGCGCAGTTTGATCGCGATCGGGTTTCTCAGGTTCACCATCTTCGTGGCCGGTCCGACGAAGCCCAGCAACCGCTTGGCGTTCGCATGGCGTTCGACGTTGTAGCTGTCGAGCAAGGCCGGCGTGGCTTTCCCCTTCATCGCGAGACCAAGTTTCCAGCCCAGGTTGAGGGCATCCTGAATGCCGGTGTTCATCCCCTGGCCCCCGACGGGGCTATGAACGTGGGATGCGTCGCCAGCCAGAAACACTCGCCCGACCTGCATGGTTGGGGTCATTCGCGTGTTCACCCCGAATGGGCTGATCCACGTTGGGTTGCTGAGTTTTCCACGAAGCCCGACCCGGTCCGCCGCCTTCTGCACTTCTTCGAGCGGGATCTCGGCTGGCAGATGATCCGGCTTGGGTCCCATATCGACCACCACTCTCCACCGGCCATTCGGCAATGGTGACGCGAAGCCGAACCCGGACTCCGTCGGGATGGCGATCAACTCATCCGTCGAGTACGTGCAATCCATCACCACATCGGCCGTGACCCAGAAGACATCCAGGGTTTCGCCTTCAAGGTGCAAGCCGAGTTGGTGGCGCACGGCACTCTTCGCACCATCGCAACCGGCGACATACGCCGCGACGAACGTTTCTTCCTTCCCATCCGCGTGCGTGAGTGTCGTCGTGACCGAGTCAGCGGATTGCGTCAGGGTTGACAGCGAGATCCCCCGATCGATGGCAACACCATGTTTGGTGAGTTCCTCGGTGAGCAGTCGCTCGGTCTCGTCCTGGCCGATGCCGATGAGGTAGCTGTAATGCGTGGGCAACCCTTCCAGCGATGGCCGAATGAGTGTGTTGCCATCGCGATCCATGACGTGGACGCCGTGCGCCTTGATGCCGACGGTCAGGAATTGATCCACAATCCCGAGGTGTTCGAACAACTCAAGGGTGCGAGCGTGAACGATCGCGGCCCTCGATTGGTTGATTCGCTGCGGGAGTTTGTCGATGATTCGGCAGGGGACGCCCTGTTGTGCCAGCGAGACGGCCAGCGACAGGCCCACAGGCCCGGCTCCAACGACGAGTACCGGATGCGACATGATTTGACTCCCGAGGAGGATGATCGGATTCGTGGCATCGTCGATTCAAGCGATAGCGTATTCCAGTTGCACCCGGAAGTTTCCGTCGGGCTGTTCAGTCCATCCCGATTCCGTGACAACTTTCCCCACCCCGATCCCCCAGCCATTCACCAGTTCCTCAAGGAATCGCCGGGTGTTATGCAGTGCGTCGTCTCTCGCGGCATCTGAGAGGATCGGAAAGCAGTCCAGCGTCAGAAACACCACAGCCGCCTCGGGGGTTCCCTGGATCTGGACATTCCCAACGTAGTCACGCTCAACTTCGCGCACGAGTTGGTAGCGGCGGGTGGGGTCGTTCGCCCGTTGGGACTGCTTCACGAACCTGAACACATCCATCGGGTCATCTCTCCCACAGGTCAACACGGATTGCGATTCTCCCAAATCCTCATTGGTCAGTTTAGGAACTGGACCCGGTGCGCGGAGAGTTCCCCGACACCACGGGGGGCCAGGCAACCACGGGGATGAACCCCGTGGCTCACAACTATGCGAGCCACGGGGTTCATCCCCGTGGTGTTTAAACTCTCCAGGAACCACGGAGATGAACACGGCGAGCCACGGGGTTCATCCCCGTGGTGGTTGACCTCTCCAGGAACCACGGGGGTGACCCCCGTGGCTCGCATCGTTGAGAGCGAACGGAGTCAGAAATGAGGTCGGAACTGGAATTGTGCGATCAAACCCCGTCGATGCTCACCCCACCTGCCGTGATACTCAGGCTGAACCCGCCGGGGAGGACCGCCCCCGTCAGTGGTGCGAGGTAGCGCATCAACCCTGGGGTTTCCGTGATCGGTGCCAGATCACTACTCCCATCACGATTCAGATCCACTTGCGTAATGCCGTGATCCTGGACCTGAGTACCGACCAGGTAACTGTTGCTGGGCCCGGTCCCGGTGCTCACAGCCGTTGCAAGCCCCGTTGTCGTATTGACATCGAAGACCGCGATCCGAACCTGAGTATTCGACGGAACGGTTCGATCCAGAGCCGAGAACACCAGTTCTTGCTGACCGTCGCCATCGGGGTCCACGAATGCGATGCGGCCATCGCGCTCAATCCCGGGGAACGGTGCGAATGTCCCGGAAGCGGAACCGTTCAGATCCAGTTCCGTGAAGCCCGTTCCATTGAACTCGTAGGCCTTCAGCTTGATGGACTTGTTCGGGTTGGTCGCTGCGACGGGCCCGCCACGGGTCACGGCGATCTCATCCGCACCAACTCCGTCCAGGTTCCCGGCCGCGACAACCACACCCTTCTGGTAGGTGCTTCCGAATGGCGTGATGATTGACCCGATGATGGTATCAGCACTCCCGTTGGTCGCGGCACCTTCGTTGATCGCAACGAGCCGACCGAATTCCGCGGTGCCGACCCCCCCGCTAATCCCGCGAGTGCCTGCAATCAGATCGACATTGCCGTCACCATTGACGTCGCCCGCCGCGATGTTCAGGCCGTTGGTGTAGGCTCCTGTTGACCCTCCTGGACCGCTCGTGGTTGCGAACGGCGTGAAGGTGTGGAGGAGTGTCAAGGTGCCGGTGTCGAGCACCGATCCGTCGAAGAGGAATGCCTTGCCTGCTTTGCTGACGTTCAGCCCAGCCACGCCAACCGGGTTGGCAGCTGAGACCACGAGGTCGGCGAAACCGTCGCCGTTGAAATCGCCGAGTGCAACCTGGACAAGACCTGTGTATGGCACGCCCCCCACATCCAGAGGCCGAACGGTCGTGATGGTCCCGCCCGTATTCGCGTTCACGATGCGGACGGTTCCGTCGGAACCTCCAATCGCGAAGAGTGCGATATTCACCACCTCAAACGTGGTGCTGGGTCCCGCGGCAACAGCGAGGTTCCCCACGGTATCGACTGCAGTTCCAGCAGCGATGGAGATGCCCAGTGTGCCCTCGCCCGTGGTGTTACTGATCGTCACCGTGCGCGTACTGCCTGTGCCGGAATCCACGCTCACGATGCCGTTGGCCGTCCCCGTTTTGTTGAGTGTGATGTCGGCCACCGACAACGTGCTCATGCTGAAGTTCGGATGCGGGTAGGTGATCGTGTAGGTGACCGGGCCGCCTTGAGTGATCGGAACCGAGGGAGCACTGATGACCACACTCAGCGGTGTGTTATCGACCGTAAAGGTGTTGCTGGGGCCTGCGGCTGGAGCCAGATTCCCCACCTGGTCGGTAGCCGTTCCAGCAGCGATCGAGATGCCCAGCGTGCCGTCGCCCGTAATGCCACTGATCGTCACCACACGCACAAGCCCAGAACCGGGGCTAACACTGACGGTGCCGTTGGCCGTCCCCGTTTTGTTGAGGGTAATGTCGCCCACCGACAACGTGCTCACTGTGAACGTGGGATCGGAGTAGGTGACTGTGTAGCTGACAGGCCCACCAGCGGTGATTGGTGCTGATGGAGCACTGATCGTCACCGTGGGGGCCGTGTTCTGGACGCGGAACGTGGAGCTGGGTCCCGCGGCGACAGCGAGGTTCCCCACCGTATCAACAGCAGTCCCGGCAGCAATGGAGATGCCCAGTGTGCCATCACCCGTGGTGTTACTGATCGTCACCGTGCGGATGGGGCCGGAACCGGGGCTGACACTGACGGTACCGTTGGCCGTTCCCGTTTTGTTGAGGGTGATGTTGGCCGCCGTCAACGTACTCGCGCTGAAGTTGGGATGGGTGTAGTTGATCGTGTAGGTGATCGGCCCACCAGCCGTGATTGATGCTGATGGAGCACTGATATTCACCGCGAGCGGGGTGTTATCGACTTCAAAAGTGCTGCTGGCACCAGTTGCCGGTGCTACGTTGCCCGCCAGGTCGCTGGCAGTTCCGGCATCGATTGAAATCCCCACCGTGCCATTACCTGTGATGTTACTCAGCGTGACCGTGCGCATGTTGCCAGTGCCATCCACAGTGATCGTGCCCACAGCGGCCGACCCCGTTGGGATCAGGTTAATGTCGCCTACAGACAGCGTGCTCGCGTCAAAGTTGAGGTCGTAGTAGGAGATCGTAAAGGTGACGGGGCCGTTTTTCGTGATCGATGCTGATGGAGCACTGATATCCACCGTTGGATCGGTCGTATCGATGACGATAGCCCTGGTGTTGCTCAGCGAGCCAGGGGTACCGGGAGTTGCCAGTGTGAGGCTGACATTGTTGCCCCCTGCATCCGTAATGGTGCCTCCGTTCAAGGTCAACGCTGTCGTGCTGTCGTAGTCGAGATCTTGACTGTTCTGCCCCCCAGCCACGGTGTACCTGAAGGTGAGCTTGTTCGTCCCACTGCCACTCACGTAGTCAGCTGTACCACCCGAGTTCAACGCCAGTTGTGGCGTGCCCGTGACGGTGACGTTGCTGTTAAACGAGACATCAATGTCGATCACCTCACCAGCTTTGTAGAAGCCGTCAAGTTTGGGTGATGTCACACCCGTTACCCTCGGCACGACGTCTACAGAGTCTGCAACTGTTGATGTACTAAACAAGCTCACGATGCGAGTGGTATACGTGTCGATCGACGCGCCTGTCGGGATGAGAACGGACAGGGAGGCAGGCTCATTTGTTTTGCTCCCAGGCAGGGTCAGGCTGGTACTGACCAGTGGTAACAGAGTAGGCCCGATCGAGAGCGACATATCGTTGGCAAATAAGTTGCTGTTATTCGTCGTGAAAGTGAAATCCACCTTCACGATCGCTCCACCGGGGACGCTGACGTGTTTGGGAACACCACCGTCGGTATCGGCGGTTGATGAGATCTCCGTGATGGTCAGATTCGTGATGGTTGGGACCACCCGATCTTCAAGCCCGTCGAGGCGGAGGGTTGTTCGCGTTGATTTTGTCGGGCGCTGGATTGGGCGGCGGGTTGTGGGGCGGAATCCAAGTTGCGCGGTCAATTTCGTCAGCCAGTTATTCTTGGTCACGGGTGCAGTTCCTGTTGGCAAGGGATGCGTTGCTCTGCTGTGACCGGTAGCGATTGCATGTTTCAAGAGGGAACCAAAACTCCAGATCCACATTGGTCCGGAAGCGTGATCCGACTCAACAGAACAAACAAGCGTTGCCAAACCACAAAAGCGTGCGAATACGTTTAAGCATTCCAGATGCCAAACAAGATTCGTCGTGCACCGTTCAGACTTGTCTGGATGGGCGAGATGGGGGGCTTACCGACACAGCTTTCTCTCACCTGCACGCGATAGCCTGATTGAACCCTTGTTTTCAAGGTTTCAGGCGTTCGGCGGATAAATGCTTCCCTGGACAGCCTGGACGAGACAAAGTGCAGACTTACTGCTGATTTCGCATGGCCCCGACCAATCGCCGATGTGCGAATACGCGCACTGGGGTGTGCACTGGTCCGAATCCGCTCCTCCTGGGGGCAGTTCAGACTCAACATTGAATCGAGTCAGTTGGCTTGAATCGTGATCACTGGGAGGTTCTCTTTCGCGCCCGTGTCGGAGAGCGCGAGGAGAACCAGGATGTTCCCCAGAGTTCGCTTCGAGATAAAGTCGTTCTTCTCAACCCAGAACCAGCGGCCCTCGTAGTAAACCGTCACGAACGGATCACACGGTTTCTTTGGGCCGCTGCAAACCTGGAACAGTGGAGAATCTGTTCCGGCATCGTTGAGTGGAGGTGCGATGCCGCGAGCCAGGTGATCGACCGGAACTTCCACGAATGTCGAGAGCTCCTGAAGGATTCGAAAGACAGAACGTGACAGGATGGCAATCTCATTCGGGTTGGCTGCCGTCGCTCCAAATGTTACCCGGAAGTCCGATTGGGTCGGGTCGATCTTCAGTGCCTTGCGAACGTCGGCGAGTTCCTTGGCAAGTGCGGGATCGGCGTCCTTGTCGTGGAAGAAGAAGGCCACAGTTTCCTTCTTCTCCTTGTCGGCCTGGACGCGGATTCCGACGTGACCAGCGATCTGGGCCTTCCGAAGTGAGTGCGTGATCTGGATGAATTCGGGATCTGCCGCTCTCAGTTCGCCACCCGTTACCGAGCGATTCTTGATTCCGTTGATCGAATCGACCATCAGATTGAACACGACGTCCGCCGGGTAGCCCGACTGCAACAGGAACAGAACCGTCCCCGGGTTGATTGGCGTGGTCAGGTTGCGGATGAACAGCGACCCGGTTTGGGGAGTGTAGGAAATCGTGGGGCGGTCCTGATACGCACCCTGCAAGTTCAAACCGGCCGTGAGTTGTTGCGAGAACGATGCTAACGGATTGACGGGCGGAATGATGCCTGTGTTGGCAGCCGCCGTCCCTTGAATCGTGTAGCCACTGGTGATCTGCGGAACATCGACAAAGAATGGCGTATCCGTGTAACGCATCTTCACAATGTTCAGCAGCGTCTGTTCCTTCCACGAATGCGCGATCGCTTCGTTGTACGGGATGCGGTCGGCCACGATCGAACGCGGGCCGAAATGGCGACACCCGCCCCCCCCGCCGAGCGCGATCACCAGTAGAACCAGCAACATTCGCCGTGAGTTCATGATGTTGGCGATCGAAAGAGACCCAGGCAGAGATCGTCGTCCCGGCGATGATTCGGGGCACTGTATCGATTAATCGGCGTTTGCGGGTTGCGCACTCAACTGATTTGCGTGCAGCCGGGCAAAAACAAAGACCGGGGCGAAACAAGATGCCACGGCACTCCTGGTGCTACAGTCTCCAATTTTCACTATCATTTGCTGCGTCTACCTGTCATCTTGAATGCACAGCCCGCCTTAACCCGGCCCACGCCGCGGTCTTGTTCGGAGTATCTGATGCTGCTTCCAGACTGGTTCACCCGCCGTGCTGACGGTGCTATCTCGCGTCGTTCGGCTCTGAAACTCAGCGCCGCAAGCGTTCTGGGTATGTCGCTGCCGCAGTGCCTTGCCGCTGCCACCGGGAAAACCAAGGCAGCTGCGAAGAATGTCCTCGTGATTTACGAGCAGGGTGGGCTGTCCCACATGGATACCTGGGATCCGAAGCCCGAGGCGTTCATCGATAACCGCACTCCCTTCAAGTCGATCGATACCCGTGTCCCCGGCATGCGCTTCAGCGAGCTTCTGACGAAGACCGCCGGCATCGCCGACAAGCTCGCCGTCGTGCGAAGCATGCACCACGCACGTGGCGGTGCCGACGCACACCCAAACGGCACGCAGTACGCTCTCTCTGGCGCTCACCCCGCCGCCGGAGCGTTGACGATGCCCGACATCGGCTCGATCGTGTCGCACGTCATCGGCTCCGAGTGCAAGTATCTTCCGCCGTACATCATGGTGCCCGGCAACCACGAACAGGCCGCCGAGACGCGAACCGGCTTCCTCCCCGCCGGAACGAAGGTGTTCAAGACCGGCGGCCGAAACGTGGCCGACCCGACGTGGAAGATCGATGGACTGGTTGCTCGAACCGAGAATCAGGGCGAACGGTTCGGTAGCCGACATGGATTGCGAGATGCGCTCGACCGCCAGCAGATCACTGGCAGCGCCTCGCTGTCCGACTTGCAAGGTATGGACCGGTTCTACGATCAGGCGTTCGACATGCTGATGAGTCCGAAGGTGTCCGAAGCATTCGACATGAACCGCGAACCGCAGAAAGTACGTGATGCGTACGGCGCTGGCCACCGCGGTGCGTGTTACCTCGTCGGCCGGAAGCTTATCGAGGCCGGGGTTCGCTTTGTCACCGTTGACACACGCTGGCCACTGCTGACAAGCACTCCAAAAGGCGGCAACCTGAACTGGGACCACCACGACCACATCTACGCGAAGGGGACGTGCGAGTTGCCAGGGGCAACGGGGGCAGGGGCGGGCCGGTACGGTATCGGTCACTGGGTCATGATGGGGAGCGTCGATCACGCGTACGCGGCACTCATCAACGATCTCGACCAGCGCGGCCTACTGGCGGAAACGCTGGTCTGCTTCGTGTCCGAGTTCGGCCGCACGCCGAAGATGAACAAGGCGCAAGGGCGCGACCACTGGACGCACGCGTACTCCATCGTGTTCGCGGGTGCCGGGGTTCGCGGCGGCCAGGTGATTGGCCGAACCGACCGCGAAGGCGGCTACGTGCTCGACATGCCGTACACGCCCGAGGATTACGCCAGCACGATCTACGAGAAGCTCGGCATCGACCGCTCGAAACCGATCTACACGTCGAGCAACCGGCCCGTGTATTTCGGTCACCTTGGTGAACCGATCACAGGGATCGTGTGAGAATCGGGCTGCGTGTGACCCTCACCCGGCTCGCAAAGGCGAAGCGAGCCACGGGGTTTATCCCCGTGGTGTGTTGGAGAACGCATCACCCACGGGGATGAACCCCGTGGCTCGCCAACGCCACCCCGGTTGTTCACTTCACTCGAACTGGGGCGATGACTCGCGAAGCGTGTTGCTTGTTGTGATACACGGTGTTCGTTGCCACGACAGTCTTCTCGGGTGGCTCAAGCGTCAACGGTTCGCCCGTGTTCGGGTTCGGTTCGTAGAACGGCGATCCGGAGCTGGCGATCGTGACCCGGATGCGGTGCCCCTTGTTGAAGATCAAGCTCATCCAGCCCACATCGAGGTTCACCGGATACAGCTTCCCGGGTTCCATCATCACTTCCTTCTCGTAGCCCTCGCGGTAGCGGGCACGGCGAACGTAATCCATCACCAACATTGAGCGGCCGTCCGGGTACACATCGCTGACGCGGACGATGAAGTCGGTATCCTTCGCCGTGGACGACGCCCACAACTCCGCCCGAACCTTCCCCGTCCACTCGACTGCTTCAGTCAGCACGTCCGTCGTGAACGTCCGCACCTCAGCTTGCTTCTCGAAATCGCGAGCATCCTTCGCGCCGGGGAAGCCGCGAGCCGGGATCGTCGCCGGGTTCTTCGGATCTGCCGTGAACGTCGTCGAACCCTTCTCGGCCGTGGGCATCTTCGTGCCGAGTGTGCCACCCTCGTGGAGGTAGAACGGTGTGTCGGTGGCCGTAACGGGCCAGTCGGCGGCGGTGCGCCACTCGTTCCCCGGAGCGTCTTTCTCGCCGACCGCACCCATGCAGTAGTAGCGGACGGTCGGGTCGCGCATCACACCGTTGTCCTTGCCTTTCAGGTGATGATCGAACCAGCGAATCATGTGCGATTCGGTGTCGAACTTCGCATTCTCGGGGTACTCCAGATCGCCGGTCTTGTTGGTGTTCTTGAACCGCCCGTGCAGCCAGGGACCGATCAGGAGTTGCTGCTGGCCCTTTGAATTCGGGCCAGCTTTGTGTTGGCGAGCGAGGAAGCTATCGACACTGCCCACGCACATGAAGTCGTACCAACTCCCCACGGTGAAACACGGCACTTCCATCTTGTCGATGTGCTTCGTGCAATCCTCGGCGGCCCAGTAGTCATCGTAAGTCGGATGGGCAAACCACTCCTTCAGCAGCGCCCGATTGTGCTCGGGAACACGGCAGACGGAATCCATCGTCTTGAACCGCACGGGGCGGGTGGTGCCCCCGATCCGGTATCCTTCGTGAAAGAGGCTCAGCCCCGTATCGATCATGTACTGGGCCTTCAACGACGGCGGTTGGGTGACCGCGAGGAAGTTCTGGGCGAACCCTGCTTGCGAACTGCCGAACGTGCCCACCTTGCCAGTACTCCATGACTGTTTCGCAAGCCATTCGACGGTATCGAAGCCGTCCTTTTGCTCGCCCCAGCCGAGCGCTCGATAGCCAACCCATGTCCCTTCCGACTTGCCTGCGCCGCGGAAGTTCTGGGCAGCGACGACGTAACCACCCTCGGCGAGTTTGGCGAAACTCTTGCGGGTCGCGGGTGCGGCCAGGTCGGCATATCGCTGCTCCAGCAATACCGGCCACGGCCCCTTCCCCGGCGGGATGTACAGATACACGGAGAGCTTTGTGCCATCACGCATCGGAACCATCTCATGCTTCTCGGTGATCGTGCCGAGATCCACAGGCGGTTGTGCCTGAGCTGAGGGGCAGAGGAGCAACAATAGCAAGCAAAGCTCGCGACGCATGATGGGCTTCCTGATGATTTTTGGCGCTCTTTGAGGCTGCGCCTTTTGTGTGTTTGGGTTTGGAATTTACCTCGAAGAGGTTGTATTCCACAGCCCAGGGTCAGCGCAGCGCCACCCTGGGTACGCAGCTCCCCATCACGTCAGGTTTCCCAGGGTGCGCCGAAGCGGCGACCCTGGGCTGTGGAATACAACCTCTTCGAGGTACACAACCAAAACCAAACACCATTACCGGGCGATCGGTTCGATGCGGTAGCCGACCTTCCTCGTGTCTTTGAGCGCAGTCGGTTTGTCGCCGCTTTCCAGCAGATCGATCAGCACATTCCGGGCAGTGGCACGGCTCAGGTACGTGTCGGCCCACTCCGCTGGTGAGAGCTTCACTCGTCGCGCCTGGTCGAACGTCACAAGCACCGCCCCTTTGAATCGCGTCAGTCGCACGGCCCGCACGTTCGCCGTGAACATGTCGGTGGCGGGAAGCCACTTGTCTCCAACTTGAAACTCGATCGCGGTCGGGGTCGCTTTCGCCTGCTCCTTGATGTCGCGCAGGTAGATCGGCAACACCTCGTATAACTCCGCGAGTTGCTCCTGAGTATCGCCGCTCACACTCGTTTCCACTCTCACGCCCGTGTCATCGATCTGGAACGAGCGCTTGTAGTCGTACTTCCCGGTGATGACGCGCTCTTGACCGGTGATCGATGAAGGAATCGTCCCCGACACTTTCACGCTGGCCGCCTTCCCCGTGTTGTCGATGGTGGTATCGGGCTTCTGAATCCGGGCCGAGGTGAAGAAGATGCCGTCGGTCGTCACGCCGCTCACCGAGTGATTCGGCCATGTTCGCCAGGTTGCGACCGTGTCGAACGACTTGTCGTTGTTCATGCTTCCGCGTTGACCGAGGATCACCGAGCCGGTGCTCGGTGTCCAGAATGCCGAGAGTTGCCCGCCGCTCAGCCCCATCGGCCCCGCATATTGGCGCATCCCATCGTCGGGGTGTTGCGTGCCGATCGGCCCCGTGTGCAGGATCGTGGCGAAGCCCGGTTGCCGCGCGACCACAAACTCCTTGCTGAAATCGCGGATGAACGATTCCCCGCGCTCGAACGGCGACTTGAGCAGCGGCGAGTTCTTCTTCTCCAGTTCTTGTTGATGTGCGTACGCCCCCTTGCGATAAAACTCGTAGCCCGGGTTCACGCTGGCCGGGAAGTTGTAGGTCATCCAGACTCGCCATTTCCACGGATACGAAATGATCTCGTCGTTGCGGATGAAGCCGCCCTTGCCGTTCACGGCGTTCTCGCGAATGTCCTCGGCGAAGTGGCGAGCACGTCGGTTCGGCGCTTCACGAAGTTCCTCGCCAATCGGTCGGCGTGCGATGTGGGCAGCTTCATCGGTGATCATCGCAGCTGCTGTGTCACGAGCACCATCCCACGCCCACTGATCGAGTGAAGCCGCGCCACCCAGACGCGAGTTGAAGTGACTCGGTCCGCTGAACTTGCCATCGGGTTCAGGCAAGATGAGGTGCCCACGCAGGCGGTACACGCGGTCGAGCGATTCCTTCGCAAAGGGCCAATCGGTGGCCAGTGCCGTGGTGACTGCGAAGAAGTTCGCGTGGCCGTTGTATGGGAGGTCTGGCCCGCCGCGCTGGATCCAGTAGCCTGCGGGGCTGAAGTATTGCGGGTCGGTGAACAGCTTGCGGGAGTATGCTTCGACCGACTTCGTGAACGCCGGGTCGTTGATGGCACGCGCGACGCAGTGAAGCCCGAACGGTGCGTGCAGGTCGTTGTGGATGTCTTCAGCCCGAATGCCCCATGCGAGCACGCGCTCGCCCATGCGCTTCAGACCAGCCTCGTAAGCCTTCTGCACGTCCGCGGGGAGCACATCTTTGAAGCCCGGATATGGCAGGCCGAAGTAGACGAGTTGATACGAGAACCGATCGGCGCGACCCGTGGCGGGGTTGTTGTCGAAGTGATCGTCGAGCATCACCATCATCACCACCGCGGTGACAAAGGCACGGAGTTTCAAGGCGCGGTTGTCGTGGTACGGGTTGCCGGGGTGGTTCCACTGCACGAACGGAATCAGCGTCTCGGGCCAGACCGGCGGATGCATCACCGCTTCCGGCGTCTCGATCGAGGACAACACGAATCGGGCCGGCGGAGCGTTGATCGCCGGGTAGCCGCGCTTGGTGCCGACGAGCGGTTGGTGCATCATCGTCATGATGAACTGGCGATACAGGTACTCGGGGTCGGTGTCGGTGGGCTTCTCGGTCACGAGTGCGCTGACACCGTGCGTGAAATCCTTCTCGGTGAGGGTGGCCATGTACTTGCGCAGCACCCGTTGATATTCGTGTGCTTCCGGCAGCTTGCTGAGGGTGTTCGGCTCCCCTTTCTGCGATCGAGGTGCCGGCGCGATGGCGGGCGGGTCCGCATGAACTGGGTCAGGGAACGCCAACCCGACCACGACGAGGGCTGTTCGCAGGTTCCAGGGTGAACAGTGGATGAAGGGAGATTGCATCGTGTGTTCCGTGGGATTGAGGCGAGCGGAGGACGTGAGTCCTCCGGTAGAACCCTCACAAATCACGGGAGGACTGGCGTCCTCCGCTCGCCTCCCGATTGTAGCCGACACTACGCTGACACAATAACGTCTTGCATTCCAATTACGGCAATGTTGTTGCCGCAGACCTCTCTCTGACCTCAGAACGACAACCATCCCGAGCATCCTCGGGTTGCGGCTGCCTACAATGAGTGTGCCCCGATCCCGAGGAATTACCGTGACTGAAGAAGAACGCGAGACACCCGGCGGGATCGTCCACACGTACCAGAGGTACGACCCCGTTCACTTCCCCAGTCCGACCGCGCCGCCGCCGGACATGGTGTCGCCTCTCATGGAGCACATGCTCGCGTATGGGGGCAACGACGAGTTCACCGAGGAGCAACTCGCCAACGCGATCCACCTCGACCCATCGCAGATCGCCGGACTCGGGCCAAGCATCAACGCCATCAAGGAGATGCTCCTCGAACGGAAGCGCAAGATCCTCGCGACCTACGAAACCAAGCACGTCAAGAAGGTCGCGGCCAACGAGTTCCGCGAGATTGCCAAGAAACTCACGCCACCGCCGAAGCTCGCAAACAGCTACCATCGCGGCGTGAAGCAGGAACAACTCGCCGAACTCGAATCGCTGTACTTCCAGGTTGGCGACGACACCAACCCCTTCGCCCGGCAACTCGTTCTCGTCGTCGGATTGCTCGGCGAGAAGTATCAGATCGACGAACTCGCCTCGAAGTACGACTTCACCGGCCGCACCAAGATGGACGTGCCCAAGGCGCTCGAAATCAAGGAAGAGCTGGAGGCGATCGACAAGCTCCTGAAGCAACTCGACGAAGCGAAGAAGACCGCGCAACTCGCGATTATCGACATGGAGGAACTGTCCAAGTATGCCGAACCCGGGGACATGGAAAAGCTCTCGGCACTGCAACAGCAGGTCGAAGACTACCTCCGCGAGCAGGCCGAGAAGCAGGGGCTTGAGGGCGACGGCAAGGGGAAGTATCGCCTCACGCCGAAGGCACTGCGGCTGTTCCAGTCGAAGGTGCTGACGAAGATCTTCAGCGACTTGCAGGCATCACGCACCGGTCGCCACCCCGACACCGTCGCTGGTGAGGGTGCGGTTGAGTCGCCGAAAACCAAGCCGTATGAGTTCGGCGATTCCGTCGCGCAGATGGACATTCCCGCGAGCATGACGAACGCGCTGCTGCGGAGTGGGCCGGGGCTACCCGTGCGGATGAAGCCCGACGACATCGTGATTCACCGCACACGCGTGAACCCCAAGGCCGCGACGTGTGTGCTGCTCGATATGTCCGGGTCGATGCGCTACGACGGACAGTATGTGAACGTGAAGCGAATGGGGCTGGCGCTCGAAGGGCTGATCCGCTCGGAATATCCGGGTGACTTCTTGCAGTTCGTGGAGATGTTCACGTTCGCCAAGCCGCGGCACATCTCGGAAGTCGCGGGGTTGATGCCAAAGCCGGTGACGATCTTCAGCCCGGTGGTGCGCCTCAAGGCGGACATGAGCAACCCCGATGTGAGCGAGCTTCGCATCCCGACGCACTTCACGAACATCCAACACGCGCTGCAAACGGCGCGACGATTCCTTGCGACGCAGGACACGCCGAACCGCCAGGTCGTGCTCATCACGGATGGCTTGCCGACGGCACACTTCGAGGGAAGCACGCTGTTCATGCTCTATCCGCCGGACCCACGAACGGAAGAAGCGACGATGCGTGAGGCGCTGCTGTGCGCCCGCGAAGGGATCACGATCAACATCTTCTTGCTGAGCAACTGGAATCAGTCGGAAGAGGATGTGCGGTTCGCGTACAAGATCGCGGAGAGCACGAAAGGCCGCGTGATCTTCACGGCCGGCCGCGACCTCGATCGGTATGTGATCTGGGACTACATCAAACGCCGCAAGCAAATCGTTTCGTGAGGATCAACAAGCAGGAGAGGATTGCCACGAAGAGGCACAAAAAGACACAAAAAGAAGCAGAGATCAAATCGGAGTTATGCAGTTGGTTTGGTGGGGCAGGCATTCTTGCCTGCCCAAGCTGATGAACAAGGAGCGTCGGCGAGCCACGGGGTTCATCCCCGTGGGTGATGCATTCTCCAACACACCACGGGGATGAACCCCGTGGCTCGCTTTGCCTTCTGTCTTTCCTTCTTGTGTCGTTTTGTGCTTCTTTGTGGCTATCGTCTTTCTGATGTTCACGCCAGCGCTGCGTGAGTGCGTTTCACGAGCGGCGAATCGGGCGTTTCCGAACCCTTCATCCAGAACAGGCTCGCGGCCAGGAAGCGATCTCGCCATGCGGGCGAAATCACTTCCGCATCTTCCAGCACCGCCGTGCTGAACTTGTAATCGTGTGCGTCGGTCCCCTTCAGGAAGATCAGTCGTCGGCCTTCGTCGGTGAGTTCCTTCGCGCCATCGGGGTTGGCCTTCAGGTAACTCATCGCGGTGCGGGCGGCTGTCTCCTTGTTCTTGCTCACTTCCTTGTACACGTCGGCCACTCCGAACATCGCCTTCTCGTCACGCGGTCCGAGATCGTCGATCTTCGCATCCCCGACTTTGCCGCGCGTCTTCATCGCCTCGCGGAACATCGGCAGGAACGAAGCCGCTTGCAGAAGTAACAGCTTGCGGGTGTCGTTGGCAGCGACGGTCTGGTGCGCATAGTGCAGGGCGTTGAGCGCGGTCAGCGTGTGCAACCCGATGATGCCGGGTTGCCGCATGAGGAGTTCCCCGGCACCGAGGAACAAGCCCTCCCACACCGCCTGTGGTGCAGCGCCCTTGGCCGTTAACTCGGCAACCTTCGCTCCCATCTCGTCGGCCGAGGCGGTGCGAAGCGCGCTGAGCAACTCGCCAGGAATCTCGGGGATCGCTCCCGGAACCGCAGCGGCGTCACGAATCCGTTCGGCGTTCTTGCGACCAGGCCGGTCCTGCTCCAGATCTTCTTTCGCGGGGTTCTTGCCGTCGTGCTTCTGGAGTGCATACGCGAGCGACCGCAACACCGGTTCGGAGTGCTGCCAGCCGATCACGTCGAGGGTGCGGAACGAACACGCGACGAAGATCGCCTTGTGGCCGATGTCGCGGAAGTCCCGGCTACCGTAGCGGGCGAACAACTCGAAGAGTTCACCGCGCGTCGCGGTTCGGGCGAGGCCCACCACGGCAGTATCGGCCGCTTCGACATCCCAGTTATCCATCGCTGAGGTGAACGCCGCACGCGCCTTTGCTGGCAACGGGACCTTCGCCTCATCGACAGGTTTCATGCGCCAGCCGGCCGATTCCTTCTCGTTGACGGCCTGAGCACCCTTGAAGTTATCAAGCCCCCAGAACAACGGTAACCAGCGCTCGCGGTCCGGGCCAGCGAGTGCCGCCTGATGGGCAGCGTTGACTGCCATCACCGCGTGGAACTTGAACCCGACCTGCGGGCGAGGCTGAATGTTCCGAACGCCCGCCAGAAAGAGCGCCGCCAGCACATCGCGATAGGCCAGTCCCTTCTTGATTCGCGAGCCAACTTCTTCGAGGAGTTTGTCGCGGGGTGTTTCTTCGACGAGCCGAACAAGCGGCTCGATACCCGAATCGAGCCGAACGACCTTGGAATCGGGCTTTGCCTCGGCAGCAGATACGAGAGGGAGATTGTTGAGGAACGCGAGACTGCCCGCTCCCGCGGCAGACGCCGAGAGGAACTTCCGACGATCCGGTGGCGCATTCATGGCATTGCTCCGGGCGAGGTGGGAGAGGTGGGGACTTCTGGAACGAGCCGATCGGTATCGGCTCGCACTTCAACTGGAATGCAACAGACTATCACTTCCGCATTTTAGCATGGTGGAACGGCAGCCACTGGCCATTCTGCTTGCTGCTCGCGACCGCCTGTGTGATGAACAGCATCCCTTCGACGCCGTCGTAGATGTTCGGGTACACCGTGTTCACGGTCTCGAACTTCTCGCCCGCGGCCCGCTTCGCCATCGCATCGTAAGACGCGGTGTAGATGTTCGCGAACGCTTCGAGGTAGCCTTCCGGATGACCAGCGGGGATGCGGGTCGCTCCGCCTGCCGCAGCGCCAAGCCCGGCACCGGCTCGCGTGTAGATGCGATGCGGTTCGCCGTTCTTCCGCACGATCATCTGGTTCGGGTTCTCCTGGTGCCATTCCAGCGACGCCTTCGTGCCGTCAACTTCAATGATAACATCATTCTCGCGGCCGTGGCTGATCTGGCTGGCGGTCACAGTGCCGAGCGCTCCATTCTCGAAACGGATGAGCGCGGTGCCGTAGTCGTCGAGCGCCCGGCCGGGTTCGAACGTCGCCAGCACACACGAGATGTCCTTCGGGAGCAACCCGGTGATGTAGCGGCCGAGGTTGTAGGCGTGCGTGCCGATGTCGCCGAAGCAACCCGCGATGCCCGACTGCTTCGGATCCGTGCGCCACTTGGCCTGCTTCTGGTCGCTGCTCTCCAGACGAGTGCGGAGCCAGCCCTGGATGTATCGCGCCCGGATCGCGTTGATCTCGCCGAGTTCGCCGTTGAGCACCATCTCGCGGGCTTGCCGCACGAGCGGGTGACCCGTGTAGTTGTGCGATACCGCGAACACGACGCCGGACTTCTCGACGACCTTCAGCAGTTCCTCGGCCTGTGCGAGATCGAACGTCATCGGCTTGTCGCAGATCACGTTGAAGCCGGCCTCGACGAACGTCTTGGCGATCTCGAAGTGCGTGTGGTTCGGCGTGGCAACGCTGACGAAGTCGACGCCATCGGGCCGTTTCTTCTCGGCCTCGGCCATTTCCTTGAACGAGGTGTACGCACGCTCGGCAGGGATGTCGTAGTCCGGGGCGCTGGCCTTCGCCTTGGCGGCATCGCTCGACAGCGCACCGGCGACGAGAGCCGCACGGTTATCCATAACCGCGGCCGTGGCGTGAACGCGGCCAATGAACGCGCCTTGCCCGCCTCCGATGAGGCCCATGCGAAGCTTGCGGTTGAGTGATCCGTTGGTCGGCACTGGTGAGACTCCCGAGTTAGCCCGGCGTTTACGCCGGGCAGGGAAAGGAATGGGTAGCGTGCCGAGATTGTAAGGCGAAGAGAGATGAGAGGCGAGCAGCGCGGGTGTGGTTCTTGATAGCGAAGAAGTGTGATAACATTGACCGCATCAAGAGAGGAGGCGGTTATGGCACTTGAAGGCACTGTGGTGAACGGGGTGCTGGTGTTCGACGGTCCCCCACCACCCGATGGCACCCGATTGCGGGTCGAACTCTCAAACCCCGACGACGACCTGTGGGACGAGTTGGCCAAGGTTCCGCCACCACCGACAACGGAGACCTACGAGGAACATCTGCAAGCACTGCGCCAATCCATCGCGGAGATGAACGCCGGAGTCCCGGGCATGCCGCTGAAGGAGGCAATGGCTGAATTGAAGAAGGAGTTTGGCGTTCCTCTGGAAACGGGGAAGTAACCCGTGAAGTGTTTGTGTTGGCGAGCCACGGGGTTTATCCCCGTGGTGGTCTGCATCTCCCAAGACCACGGGGATAAACCCTATCCTGTTCGGCTCGTTTGTTGCTCTCGGGCCTTGGCGATGGCGGCGTCGAGTTCGTCATCGTCAGCCCAGCCTTGGAGGTAGAACATGATCATTCGCCACAT
>Ga0105048_10001048_pt1 | contig 44410 bp, 45 predicted proteins | sample MAT05_FD_78382 | JGI IMG/M metagenome (GOLD analysis project Ga0105048, IMG submission 78382) | Freshwater microbial communities from Lake Fryxell liftoff mats and glacier meltwater in Antarctica - MAT-05 | ecosystem: Environmental > Aquatic > Freshwater > Ice > Liftoff microbial mat | place... | reverse complement strand
TTGGTAATTGGTAATTGGTAATTCGGTCAGCGGTCATTCGTCGGTGACTTGTCCTCGTTCTTCCACGCGGGAAAGTGCATATAATACGCCGAATACATCAGCCCAGCAGTTTGAAACATGAGAAAAATAAATGCGCTGCCAAATAACGCCAGATATGAAAGAGTACAAATCAAATTTGGGACATGACCTAATAAAACCTTTTTGCTATTCCATTCAGGGATGTTGTGTTCAGGCGAAACATAAATATCCCAATACTGACTTTGCCAAATCCCCTTGAATGTGCCAATAATGAAAAATGCAATCAAAGCAACAAACCAAACATTGCCGATAAATTTCTCGAGCACAGACCACACAGACAGAAATATCTGGCCTTCGCTTAATCCCCAGAACAAACCAAAAAACACAACACTTGGCACGTGTAACTCACGCCCATGTGTAAGCGTGCCTTTAGGCCAAAGATAAAAATAAGCGAAATAAATTACGCCTGCACACAAACATGTAAACAACCACCAATACAAATTGTTGAAATTTTCAACTCTTGCAATGGGCTTGCTGATTAACGCAGGCAAAACACCAGTTAGAATGCTGACGATAAAGCTCGAAGCAAAATAGATCCCGCCGCGTATCCATGCCAAACGCGGACTATATCCATTGACACGGCGTTTTTCTCTCCGCAAAACAATGCAGAGGAAGATAAGCAGACCAATCAGCGCAAGTAGGAAATAATCCAGCGGACTGTTTGTGAATTGCCAGAAAGGAAGGAAAATAGGATGCGGGTTCATAGCGGTCTCTTGCCTGCGATCAAAACTTGTTTAGGTACTCCATTACTTCGCTCTTCCCCATCACATCACCATACTTGGAGTTGATGTCAAATAGATTCGCTTCATGCGGGCCTGCGTGTCGATCAGCCACACACTCACGCGGCACGATCACACGGAAGCCATATTGCATTCCATCCACAGCAGAAGCGCGGATACAGCCTGAGGTGGAGCAGCCTGTCAATATCAACGTATCCACGCCGATACTAGTCAACGTGGCGGCGAGTGGAGTCCCAAAGAATGCGCTGGCATATTGCTTGACGATAATGGTATCCAACTCAGCGGGCGGCAGTTCAGGCACGATCTCTGCCAAAGGTTCACCTTCCAACATGGTTTTCAGTACGGGAACTTTCTGAATGAAGATACCGCCATCCAGAAAATTTTTGTTGTACAACACCTTGGTGTAAAGCACGGGAATTTTTTTTAAGCGGGCGAGTTCAAGCAGCGAAACCGTTTCTACGACAGCCGTAACAACATCAGGCGCGAAGAGCGGCGAGCCTTCAGTGGTGTAGGCATTGATAAAATCCACGACCAAAACTGCGGGGCGTTTTCCAAACCCAACGCGTCCATCGAAGACGCCTTTGTAGTTATCAGAGAGTGAGTTTGACATGAGTTCCTTTTTGACGGCAGACCGCGGTCATTCTTCAAGCGACAGCGGGCTGTCCAACCCGTTGTGTATCCACACCGAAACTTGTCCGCGCGTTTTCGTAGACTTTGTTTGCAGCGACAGCGAAGGCCAGCCATGAAATTGCGTTGATGCCTTCTTCTATCCATTGTAAGATAATCGTTTGCTCATCCATGCGAGCGAGACCATTAAGTAAAAAGATGCCAACCAAATTAAGAATGAACAACCAACCCGCCAACGGAAGTTTTTGCCTAAAACTGAAAACGATTAATAAAATTCCAGTAATGAAGGTAGCCAGCACCATCGCGCTGAGCAGAACACGCTTCCACGCTGGCGAATCGGGCTGGGATATTGTTAAATAAAATGATGCGGCAAACATTAAGCCAATGAAAAGCATAGGCAGAAGCCATGCATGATGCATCTTCTTCCCCTGCACCGAGCGGACAGTTTGCCAAACGCTCCACGCCAGCAAGGTATAGCCTGGCGCCATGAAAACGAACAAGCCATCTTCCATCCAGTTAATGTCAATTGCGCCGTTTGATGTTGCGATGAGTAATTTCCATAATGCTTTGAAAAATCCGCCAGCCACGGTTAACACAACACCGAGCATCGCTATTTTCCCCTGCGCTGAATTAACATGCGCCACCATGCGCGCAATATAAGCCAACCCGACGGCAGTAAAAAAGACGGGCAGAAAATCTACAAGGGCGAGTGAGAGAGTATATTGCATGAGGTATCAGGCTCCAGATGTATTAGGATTATTATTAAACAAGAAATTTTTTGGCAGTGTAGACATTGGCGAAGCCGAGAATCACTTCACCGAGATTTCCGATGTAGAACAAATCGCCCATCCCAGCGCCTGCCGCAACAAACATGATGAACGCGCCAATCGCAAACCACTTCCAGCCTGTGTTGCGCCAGAGTGAAATGCCTGCAACAATGAGAAAGATAATAGTCAAAATGGCTGGCAGCGGCGGACCTTTGATGCCGCCTTCGTTGACATAGCGCAGGGTATCAGCAACAATTTTTATTCGCAGATCAAGCAGCGCAATATCAGAGTATGTTCCCAGAGCAATGAGCATTGTGGTAAATACACAAATAATAATATGCGCCGTCCTGCTCTGCGCCCACTTAACTCCTGCTTTACGCAAAATGCCAAAGCCAAAAATAATCATTGTAGGAGTTAAAAAGGCATGGACATAAAATCGTCCCATATTCAAGGTCTTGAGCAAATTCCCTTCACCCACGAACCTGCCCATGCCAATGATCAGCGTGTCGTAGAAAAGACCCGCCAACACAAATAATAAGAGCAAAACATAATTATTCTTTTTATTCGATACCTGCCAAATTAAAAACACAAACAACGCAGACAAAATTAAATACAGGGCGGTCAGCATGTCTTACTCCTTGAAGAAAGATTTTATAATCTTAACAACAGTTTGCGGGTTTCGATCACAAATATACGGGCCTTCATTCGGAATTAATTTCATCTCACCATTTTTCAACAAAGCAAACGCGGGCTCCAGGCTGGCGCGCATGGTGTCGCTTTCACCGCTCATCACGAGGATTGGAATTTCCAGCGCGGATAACTGCGCTCCGAAAGGTTGGTCAAACACGGCTTGATACGCGCCTTGCGCCGCTTCTCGCGCAGACTGTGTGAGGAGTACTTCACGATGAACAGTTTCCAACGGGAGAGATGAATCGCGCTTGCGGATTCGCTCCCATACTTGAGTGAGATGCGAGCCGTCTTCTGCAATTGCGAACGGCTTTAAGCTGGCTTTGAGTCCGTTGACTTGTGCCTCACTCAACAAAGGTGGGCCTGACAAAATCATTTTTTGCACAAAGCCAGGCTGGTCAAACGCCATTTGAACGGCAAGAGCCGAGCCTGTGTGATGCCCGAATATAAAACAAGACTCCACGCCGAGAGAGCGAAGAGCGGCATGGAGCGAGTCAGATGCGTATTGAATTGTGAACAGGCTCGGGGCGGGGAAAGACGCGCCGAATCCTGGGGAGTCTAATGCAATCGTGTGGAAACTGTCTGTGAGCTGAGTCATCATCAGCTCAAACATCACAGAGGAACTGGCAGTTTGATGAAGCAAAACAAGCGGCGTGCCGGAAACGCGATTGACTTCACGATAGTGAATTTGACCATTTGGTGTTTCAGCGTAGCCCTTGCGGATGATTGACATCATTCTCCTGAATGTTATAATGTTATAACATTTGACGCTTTTGGTCAAGACTGAAACCACCTGAAATGACGGCGGAAGGTCTGCGGTCACATTTCCTCACCTAAAGGAGTTCATCCATGACAGACGCACTCGGATACCGAAAAAAATTTGGGGTTATCATCCCCAGCACCAACACAATCGTGGAGCCTGATTTTTATCGCATGACCGTGCCAGGCGTGACGCCGCACATGTCGCGCATTCACATCCGTGACCAAAACTTGAGCAGCGATGAGGCTTTTGAAAATTTACTGCAACAAATTCGGGTGGAAATTGAATACGCGGTGCAGCGCGTGATGACTGCCGAACCCGATTACATGGTGATGGGCATGAGCGCCGAAACATTCTGGGACGGCGTGGAAGGCAATCGCAAATTCACGAAGATGATTTCCGATTGGGCGGGCGGACTCAAAGTGGCAACGGGCGCAGAGGCTTGTGAACGCGCCTTGAAATTATTCGGCGCGAAGAAGATCGGCGTGGTGACTCCCTACCAGCCTGTTGGTGATAAAAATGTGACACGTTTCTTCAACGACATTGGTTTTGAAGTAACTGCACTGAAAGGTCTGCGCTGCCCCACTGCCATTGCGATCGCGAACGTGTCACAGGATGAATTACGCAATGCATTGATCGAAGTCAACAAGGATGCGGATGCGCTCGTGCAAGTGGGAACCAACCTGAGCATGCTCGGCCTGGCAGATGAAGCCGAACGCTGGCTCGGCAAACCTGTCATCGCGATCAACGCCGCAACTTATTGGATGGCAATGAGAGATAATGGAATCGAAGACAAGGTCTATGGAGTTGGAAGATTGTTGAGAGAGTTTTAGGAAATTTAGTTATAGATTGCCAATCGTGGTCGGCGATCTAAAGTTTATGGTAATAGCCCGTATGATAAAATCTACAAAAAAACTGTAATCAGGATAATTTATGACCAAACCAACGCAACGAACATCACAAACTGCTATTTCGTCATTGCCTCTCCCGCCTGGAACCGTTGGGCTGCCGCTTCTCGGTGAAAATTTGGAATTCGTTCAATCTCCCAATAAATTTCTTAATAAACGCCGTGCCAAATATGGGGATGTCTTTCGCTCCAACATACTTGGCAACAATACCGTTTTTGTGGGTACGCCGGAAGCAAATCACTGGGTATTTGCCGGGGAAAATAAATACCTTATCAATCAATGGACCAAAGCCATCAGCCTTTTGCTTGGCAAAAATGGCGTTGCCATGCTCACTGGCGAAGCACACGCCAAACGCCGCGCCCAGCTTGCTCCACACTTCAAACATGATGCCATGTCCACCTTTGTCGCTTCAATTCAAAAAATTGCAGAGCGGCATCTACAACAATGGGCAGATGCAAGCGGTGAAACCAGCGTTGTAGAACGTGTACGAACAATGGCGTTTGAAATCATTACTGTCTTTATCTTTGGCGACACGGTTATCGATATTCCCTATTTAAGCCGCCTCTTTCAAACCTGGACAGGAGGCATGTTTGATCCTCTGCCAATGGAACTACCCTTTACACCATTTGGAAAAGCAATGTTGGCAAAAAAGGAAATGTTGGAGTACCTTGCACCAATCGTCGCCAAACGAATGGAAATGCAGGAGCAACCCTTTGATATTCTTGGATCCATGCTGAGCGTGCGTAACGAAAATAATGAAGCGCTCTCACTTGAGACCATCCTGCATGAAGTGCAGGTACAACTCTTCGCTGGGCATGACACCACAGTCACAGCATTATCAAATTTAATGATGCTGCTCGCCCAGAACCCGGAAGTTTTGCAAAGCGCACGCGACGAACAAAAAAGTTGCGCCCACTTAAAAGTCATTGACTTGGAAGCCATTAAATCGATGCCATATCTTGAGCAGGTAATTAACGAAGGACTGCGCCTGATTCCGCCAGTTAATGGCGCTTTTCGCATGGCAACAGAGGATATTTCCTATGGGGGATATCGCATCCCGAAAGGCTGGACCGTACTATACAGCCCCAGCGTTACCCATCGCATTCTCCCGTGGACAAATTCGACCCAATTTGATCCTGATCGATTCAGTTCCGAACGAGCCGAACATAAGCAAAAACAGTTTTCGTATATCCCATTTGGCGGCGGGCCGCGCATGTGCCTGGGACGTAATTTCGCCCTCGTTGAAATGAATATCATTATGGCACTTCTTTTACGTGGATATCATTGGGAGTTGACTCCGAATCAAGATCTAACGCTAAGGTCGCTTCCTTTCCCCTTACCAAAAAGCGGTGTCCGTGTGACATTTTCCCAGATCTAATACACCTTATTTTTATATCAACAAAGCCCTTGCATGGATTATTTCCAGCAAGGGCTTTGTTGATACGCAGTTCATCGTCTGAGGGGCACACTTTACGGAACCGAATGAATTCCCATATCACCAGAACCGATCCAGCCGCGGCACAGTAAAAAAAACCAGTAGGTCGAGTAAAATCTTATTATTTTGGCCTATGGTCAATCAAATGAAAAACAACATTTGTATGCGAGAAAAATAAAATAAAAAACTGGAGAGCATGATGAGAAAACTAATGTCGCGCGGTGAAGAAACATACAGCAGTGATGTATTTCAGATTTTATTTGAATATGAAGTTGCGCGCAGCCTGCGTTACCCTGCGCCACTGACTTTGCTGAAAATAGAAATGACATCTTACATCATAAAAGAGGAAGCGCCCGAAATCGTCTCTTCAACTTTTTCAACAGCGCTCAATCAGTATCTGCGCTCTGTCGATATTCCATCCAAAAATGGGAATATGTACACGGTCTTGCTGCCCACTTCAGATGGACAAGGCGCACACGCGGTCTGTGATCGCCTGATATCTGTTTTCAAAAAAAAATTAGATTCTCCTGCTGGAAACCCGATTTCGTTCTCGCTCCAAATCGGAGCAACCTCTCACAGCGGAGGCGAGAGTATTTCTGGAGAAGCTATTTTACAAAAAGCAGAGGAAGCGCTGCGACAATCCAAACTAAAGGGTACGCACACGTACGTTATCTTATAGTATGAAACATGATGATTTTGTTTGGTATTATCTGACAAATGTAATTGAATGAAGAATCTACATTCTTCATTATCGAAATCCAAGTCAGTCTTGGAAAAACTAAAAAAGACCAGCAGTGATGGTGACGGAGAATAAACAAATGAACCTATCCACGGCAAATATCAAAGATGCAAAATTCAAAAAGGTATCGCAAAAAATAGTTTCAGAAATGAAGCGGCTCTTGATTCCTGGTGCGGCAGTGGGAATCTGGCATAAAGGGCGGGAATATACCGCAGGGTTCGGCGTGACCAGTATCGAGAACCCGCTTCCAGTTACGTCTGATACGCTTTTTCAAGTCGGCTCGATCAGCAAAACATTTACGGGCACCCTGTTGATGCAATTGGCAGAGCAGGGCAAAATCGATCTGGATATGCCTGTGCGTACATATATCAAAGATTTGAAATTACGCGATAAAAGTACAGCGAAGCAAGTGACCACACGGCATTTGCTAACGCATACAGGCGGCTGGATTGGTGATTATTTCAACGACTTCGGCAATGGAGATGATGCGCTGGCTAAAATGGTAAACGATATCGCCAGCCTTCCGCAGGTTATGCCGCTGGGAAAAATATGGTCCTATAACAATGCGGGGTTTAATATCGCTGCACGATTGATCGAAATCATAACGAAAAAAACCTACGAACAAGCCGCACAGGATATGCTTTTTGATCCGCTGGGTCTACACATGTCTTTCTTTTTCCCAAGTGATATTCTCATCACACACCGCTTTGTTACGGGACATTACAATGAAAATAAAAAAACATTTGTCTCACGCCCCTGGGCAATTGGCCGAGCAGGGAACGGTGTGGGCGGCGTAGTCAGCACTGTGAAAGACCTGCTGACCTACGCACGTTTTCAAATGGGGAATGGCAGCCGTATCCTCAAACGTAAAACTCTCGAAGCCATGCGTGTTCCACAAGTTAGCATGGGACGGCGCGGCGATATGGGAATCACCTGGTTTATCAGTCCGGGCAGGGAATTTATTCGGTATAGTCATGGCGGCGCGACAAATGGTCAGCAAGCTTTTTTTATGTTTATCCCGCAAAAAGATTTCGCTATTTCCATTCTGACAAACAGCGACAGCGGCGGTATTCTAAACACAAATGTAGCGGCGTTTGCGCTTGAGCAGTACTGCGGCATCAAACCGAGTACACCACAGCCCAATAAAACAACTGAGCGCGAATTAAAAGAATTTACGGGTCATTATCGCATTGGTACTGAGGCTTTTGATTTAAAAATAAAGAACGGGCATCTCATGTATTACCACATTCCATTGGGCGGTTTTCCTGCACCAGATAGCCCGCCTGGCCCCGCCACGCCTCCCATGCGAATTGCCTTTTATGAAAAGGATCAAGCCATCGGTCTGGATGAGCCGCTGAAGAATGCCCTCGGCGATTTCATTCGTGACAAAAACGGACGGGTTGAATTCTTCCGCATCGGTGGCCGCGCCCACAAAAAGATTAAGTGATTGGCCGTCGGTTTAAAAAATCAGAATAATACATAAAAATATCGGAGAATTAAGTATGAAGAAGATGACAGGGTTACTATTATGCATGGGACTGTTTATTTCATCCTGCAGCCTGCCCGCAGCAGGAACACCTGACTCGCAAATCGCTACCTCGGCGGCTTTGACGGTTCAAGCCGCGATCAACGTCACACCACTTGCCAGCCCTACTTTAGCCAACACAGGCGGTGGCGCTGTAACTGAAACGGCGGCCACACCAACCTACTCTCAGCCTATGGCAAACGTAAGTGAAGTAACCAATTGCCGCACAGGCCCTGGCATAGATTATGAACGCGTTACCCAAATCCTTCCAGCGCAACCAGTGCGGATCATTGGCTTCTTTTCGCCAAACTATTGGGTGGTCTCGACTACTTTTGGGGAGTGCTGGGTATCTGGCGAATTTGTGACGCCCACGGGCAGCTTTGCCGCTGTGGCTACTGTCACTGCGCCGCCTACACCAGAGGGAGATGTACCCGAGGGAGTAACCCTGCAAAAATGGGATATTTTCTGTAACTTCCAAACCAATCAGGCGGATATCAGCATCAAGTGGTCTGACACAGATAATGAAACTGGATATCGTATTATTCGTAACGATGAAGTTGTTGCAGAGCTTGCTGAAAATTCGACACAATTTACAGAAACGATTGATCTGCTTTCAGGGCAAAGCGTGGGATATAGCGTAACCGCCTTTAATTTGATTGGCTCTGCAAACAGCAAAACGATCCCGTTATCTTGTTAAGCTCATACCTCGCTGTATAAAAGCAATTTCAATCCTATACAACAGAATTTATCAACTACGATTTAACACACAATCTCCCGCAGGAGAACTCCTGCGGGAGATTGTGCTCACCGCCCCGGGTAAGGCGGTGCAAAACTGTGTCGGGGTGAGAGGATTTGAACCTCCGACCTCACGGACCCGAACCGTGCACTCTACCGGTCTGAGCCACACCCCGAGACGGATTGCATTATACCATTGCAAGTTCTTTTAGCAAGTCTTGCTATGGCTTCAGCAAAATATCAATCGTGTACACATACATGTATCTTAATAGGTCAGGGTCTATCACACTGAGCAATGGATTTTCTTGATGGAAAGTGAGGCGCGCGCGAGTTGGTTCTGTAACTTTATATGGAAGAGTTGTTTCAAATGCTTCGGGTTCCACGCCTTTGAAATCGAGGACGCGTGAAGAAAGTGGCTTCCCATTTGGAAGAAACAGGTCAACAAATACGGGTTGGTCATTAAATGGCCAGAAAAGCCCTTTAAGGTTTATCACGCCGCCGGATATCTCTGCATCGTCTTTCAATCCTTCGAGCATGGTACGTTCGTAAATTGTATTTCCAGGCGGGTTGACTTGATTTGATCCAACCGAATATAGAAGAACGGGCATGGTATTGAGCGCCTGAATGCGTCCATGTTCATCTTTGGTGCTAACGCGGATGTAGCCAGCTTCAGACACTGCGCGAATTTCAAAGGAAAGGTCAAAATTTCGATATCGCCCGCTAAGATTGCGTTCTACCCGCTCCAAAACTCTTTGCAGAATACGTCCATCTTCGCCAAGTAAATCGACTTGCACAATGTCACTTTCACCTGAAACTATTAGTAGCTGCAGATTAAAAGAAGAAATAAGACTGGACATGGGGCCGGGTGAAATAAAGTGAATCTGCGCAAAATCATTAAAACCCGGCGCAATGGTGGGCGTGGCGGTTGGAAAGGCTGTGTAGGGAATTAAAGTTTCTGTAGGAAAAACGGTTTCGGTTCGCGCAACTGCTGTTGACGCATTGGTGGTGGCAATGGCTGCCTGACCGGTTAATGCAACAACTGTCGGAAGGTAATCGGGAGGGAAAGGCGTGGGCGCTGACTCTGCCGCTTGCGAGCAGGCAGATAACAGTCCGAGAAAAGAGGCGAGCAGAATAATTTTTTGTTTCATGTTGGATGAGAATCAACATCCCGCAGGCTGAGACGAGTCTCATATCTCAATCTGCGGGATGTTTTATTGGGCGGCGATTAAATTACAGTCCGTAGATGTCGCTGTATTTTTTGGTCAGGTAGCGGACGTAGGCGGCAGAGTCTATCTTTGAGCCGGTAATCTTTTGGACAAGGTCTTGCGGATCATATTTGTGGCCGAAGATGTATATCTTTTCGCGCAGCCAACCCAGTAACGAATCAAATTTGCCGTTACGAATTTGATCGTTGAGGTCGGGAATATCGATATTGATCTTCTCCCATAATTGCGCAGAGACGAGGTTGCCAAGCGCGTACGTGGAGAAATAACCCAGCAATCCGCTGGACCAATGAACATCCTGCAAAACGCCTTGCGCAGCATTGGGCGGAACGATGCCAAGATAATCCTGCATTTTTGTGTTCCAAATTTCAGGCAGGTCTTTGACTGCGAACTTGCCTTCGACCATGCCGATCTCAAGTTCAAGGCGCAGCATGACATGCAGGTTATATGTGGATTCATCCGCATTCACACGGATAAATGAAGGCTCAACTTTATTAATGGCTTTATAGAATGAGCTGGCGCTGACGCCATCCAACTGTGACGGGAATGTCTTTTTAAGTTGCGGGAAAAAATGTTCCCAGAATGGAAGCGAGCGGCCTACAAGATTTTCCCACATGCGTGATTGGGATTCATGCACAGCAAGCGATGTGCCGCCCGCAAGCGGTGTGCGCTCGTAGGCGGGGTTGCTGCCTTGCTCATACATGGCGTGACCTGCTTCATGCATGGCACTAAATAAAGTGGACAGTGGATTACCCGTTTCAAAACGATTTGTAATACGCGTATCGTTCACGCTGAATGTTGTTTGAAAAGGATGCGGGGCTTTATCCTGCCTGCCGCGACTAAAATCATAACCAAATTTGGTAATGATCGTCTCGCTAAAACCCCAAATTTTTTTCTCAGTATATTTTTTATGCAGGAAATCATCCTTGACCTGTTTGGCAGAAGTAATGGACTTAATAAGTTCCACTTGCTTTGGGCGCAGGTTGTTAAAAATCTCTTTTACTTCGACAGTCTTCATGCCTGGTTCGTAATCATCCAATAAAATATCATAAGGATGGTCAGCGGGCGGGAAGAATGAAACATACTCTTGAACAAGCTTCACCACTTCTTCAAGGTGCGGGCGGAAGATGGAAAAATCTGACTTACCTTTTGCTTCGACCCAGGCTTCAAATGCCTTGGAGGTAACAACGGCCTGTCTGGAGATAAATTGAGAAGGGACACGGGTGGCTTTGTCATAATTCCGAGAAGCTACCCGTACGAATGCAGCGTCATCCGAATCAGCGCCTGCGACTTCATTTTTGAGATCATCCAGCAATCTGCCGACTTCATCAGAAGTTGATTTTTCATGCGCGATCTTCCCCAATGTGCCCAGTTGCTGACCGCGCGCCTCGCCTCCGCCGGGAGGCATGTTCACTTGCTGATCCCACTCCAGGACGCTGGCCGCATGATGCAGGTCAGAGACTTCTGCGAGAATTTCCTTTAGTTGATCCATTTTTTCAGACATACTAATCTCCTGAATGATATAGATACACAAAACGGCCCGATTAGTTTTATCGAGGCCATTGTGTGTTGATAGTTGATTTTATCGCATCGAAGCAATGATTTAACATCATTTTCCAGCTGGGAGTTATGGGCAATGATGCCGTTCGCCCAGGCTGTCTACGCGAATTTCCTGATCGGAGCCTTCACGAATATCCACTTGGAGAAGTTCCACCGGGTCGCCAGGTACATCAAGATCATAAATGGTATACGTGCCGGGGTAAAGCCAAATTTCATTTTCGGGATAGCCCAGTGATGAAGTTAAGTATATTTGACCCGGCAAGACATACATGCGATGGTAGGTACAGTTTCGCAAGTAGGCCGGGACAGGCCATTCTGTGGTGGTCAGTTCAGGCAGGGAAGATACGTCACCATTCACTTGTGAATATTTTGTTTGAATGGATGCCCAACCTGTTTTATCGGATCCGGGGATTTTAATCTGCACCCACTTGGAGAGGACATCCCGTGCAATAACTTCCGCGCTCGTGTCTTTGTAAAGCACGCTAACAGGATTAAAAGCCATGTCTGGACCACGGCGAATAAACAGGTTTCCTTTCACCGCGCTGATCGTGACCTTTGGAAGGGGCACAGGCGTTGAGGTCGCTTCAACCAAAGTTGGAACAGGAAGTGTAATTGTGGCCGTTGGTGACGGAATCAGATTAACCTGCTCCTCCGTTACAAATGGTTCAATATCCTGCGCGGTGGGCAAAGCAGGCAATGTATTTAATTTGCCCAATGAGCACGCCTGAGTGATAAGAACAAAAAGCAAGGCGAGCGAGATGTATCCATACTTCTTTAATGACTTGATCATCACCGCGCCTATTCGTAACGTAACGCTTCAACAGGCTCAAGGCTGGCTGCGCGGCTGGCAGGATAAATGCCAAAGAAAAGACCGATCACAGCTGAAAAGCCTGTTGAAAGTAAAATTGCATCTGTACCCACTACGGGCACAAAATTATTACCTGTGGCGGCTGCCACCTGCCCCACAATAAACGCAATAAGCCAGCCAAATATAATACCGATAATGCCGCCAATCAAACTAAGCAATGAAGACTCAGTTAAAAACTGGAGCAGAATATCCTTCTTACGCGCACCAAGCGCCTTGCGCAAACCGATTTCACGGGTGCGCTCTGTTACAGAAACAAGCATAATATTCATAATACCAATGCCGCCTACAAGCAATGAAATCCCCGCGATGCCGCCAAGGAAAATCGTCAAAACACCTGTGATGGTTTCAAACGTTTTTAGAAAATCCTGCTGTGTAAAAACAGTAAAGTCATCATCGCCAATCGGAGTGCGGTGGCGTTGACGCAGAATATTTGAAACATCATCCGCCGCCTGAGCTACAGATTCTGGTGTGGTGGCCTGCACGAAGATAACATCCACTTCATCACGCAAGTCACGTTTAATCAAACGCGCCTGTGCCGTTGTAAATGGGATGTATGCATTATTGTCTTCACTGCCAAACGCGCCGCCGCCTTTTGCGACCAAAACGCCAATCACACGGAAAGGCTGGCCTTCAATGCGGATGGTTTCACCAACGATTCCGTCTGCATGACCAAAAATCGCAATCGCGGTTTCAGGTCCAAGCACAACAACTGACATACGCCCAAGCATGTGCTCGTCATTAATAAAATCACCTTCAGCCAATTCCAAATTGCGAACCATGAGATAGTCAGGGGTTATGCCGGAAATAGTGGTGGTGGATTTTTCGCCGCCGAAAGCCAGTGTGCCATTCCCTTGAATGGCGGGAGCAACAGCTTCGACAGAAGGCGCAGCGAAGGGGTCGGCAATTGCATCTGCATCACCCAAAGTCAACGGACGATCGTTTTTTCCGCTTCCATTACCGGGATTGGAACCCGGAGGTCCGCCGCCTGTATCACTGCCTTTGAATACAAATAATAGATTTGTGCCGATGCTGCTAATGGAACCCGTAATAGACGCCTGCGCGCCATTCCCCACCGCCAGCATGGCAATCACCGCAGCCACACCGATCACAATGCCAAGCACTGTCAGGCCCGAACGCATTTTATTGCCATTCAAACTTTCAATGGCTTCAAGGAGAGCTTGTGTAAAAGTCATTTCTTCTTTCCTGCTTCTTCTTCACCAGATGATTCAAGTTCGCCATCCCGCAAACGGATCACCCGTTGAGTCTGCTCGGCAATTGCAAGATCATGCGTCACGATAATCAAAGTCGTTCCGATATCCTTGTTTAAGTTGAGCAAAAGATTCATGATCTCTTTGCCAACTTTGGAATCCAAGTTACCGGTCGGTTCATCGGCCATAATAATGGCGGGATTATTCACCAAAGAACGGGCCACGGCCACGCGTTGTTGCTGGCCGCCAGAAAGTTCGTAGGGACGATGTGTCATGCGGTCTTTCAAGCCCACTGCTTCCAGAGCGGCTTGTGCGCGCTCACGGCGGCCTTCCACCAGACCCGCATAACGCAAAGGCAATTCCACATTTCCCAAAGCAGTCAAACGCGAGAGTAGATTAAAACTTTGAAAGACGAAACCAACCTTGCGGTTACGAACGCTTGCAAGCTGGTCGTCATCCATATCGCCAACCGATTCGCCATCCAGAATATATTCACCAGAGGTCGGCCTGTCCAAACAGCCAAGTGTGTTCATCATCGTGGATTTCCCTGAGCCGGAAGGCCCCATAATGGAAACCACTTCGCCGCGCCTGATATTAAATGAAACACCGCGCAACGCCTGCACATCAAACTCGCCCATCTTATAGGTTTTCGTCAGGTTACGAGCTTCGATTACCAAATCCATATTAGCCTCCGAACGGCCCGCCATTACTGGAAGGAGGATTCAAAATGATCGGGTCGCCTTCCTTGATCTCACCTTCAACCAGCACACTATCAGCGCCAGACGTGGAACCGAGCAACACCTTAACTTTTACAGGCTGGCCGTCAACAAGCAGATACACCACCCGTTCAGCATCCACCAAACGCACCGCCCGATTAGGGATCAGCACAACATCATTTACCTGTTCGACAACAATGTTGACAGCGGCGGTCATGCCCGGTTTGACAAATTCATCCGCATCGGTCAACTCGACCGTCACCGTGAAACTGACCACACCCTGCACTGTAATACCTGCCTGATTGGCTTGCACCACTTTGCCATGATAAGGTTCAGCTCTGCCAAGAACAGCGTCAAACGTTAATGTGGCATCCTGCCCTACGACCACCGTATTAATATCCACTTCTGAAACTTGAACATCCACCAATAGATGTGTAAGGTCATCGATACGGAAGGCTGCTGTTCCTGCTGTAATCTGATCACCCACGGCTGGGTCGGCTTGTGTAACCGTGCCGTCAAATGGGGCAACAATATAAGTTGTGTTCAATGTGGCTTGAGCTGCGGCAACACGGGCTTCTGCGGCGGCAATCTCAACCGGATCAACGCCATCTTTCAGGCGTTCATAATTGCGGCGCGCATCACCCAACTGGGCTTCGGTGAGAGCAAGCTTTTCATCTGCATCGGCTATGGTTTCTTTATCGGCATAGCCTTTTATATAACGCACTTTGGGAACGCCAAACTCAAGATAGGTATCAGCGATTGTGATTTTTCCATTTAACCCCAAACGATAGTTATAGGCTTTTGTATAGGCTTCTTCAGCCGTGTCCAAAGTACGCAAGGCTTGCGCGCGTGCTGTATCTGAATTTGACAAATCTTCCAGTGATTTTTTCGCGTTGGCAAGGTCTGCTTCTGCGAGGATCACACTCTGATTAAGAGAAGCCTTATCGAGACTGGCCAGTACGGCGTCACGAGAGATGCGGTCACCCACACTTGCACTGACAGTATCCACGATTCCTGTTGTCTGCCAGATGAGGGTCGCGCTTTGGCGCGCACGGACACTTCCTGTAGCGCCCACAGTGGCGGTCAAATTACCGCGCTCTACAGCGGTCGTCTGAAAAGTGACGACCTCGCCGCCTCTGGTGGATACAAAAATAATCACAAGCAAAACAACTGCAACCACACCAATGATGATCCAGGTTCTGCGTGAAAATCTTTCAAAAAATTTCTTCATAGGTTATCTCCAAAATTCAGTCAACGCGCCAGCGAATGTTCTTACGCGTTATTAGATTATTCATCCTGCATATATAAACGAAGGTCAATATGAACGCATACTATTCTAATTCAGGGGTAACAAAAAATGACTATTTTCACCTTTCAATTAATAAAGGTCTAATGAAAAATTGTGATGATTGTCGTCCGCTTTGGTGACATTTACGCCTGTATCTGTCTCGTTGGATTGGGTATTATCATTGGAAACTTTAGAAGTAGAAACACATCCCTGATTCGGAGGCAGTATGCAGGCAGTCCCCAGTGAATTTTTAGCGATTGACCGCAAACAACGCGCGAACAGTCCATTTTTCGATCTTGACCTCCGCCCGCCTGAAGTACGCGCCTGTGACTTCGAAGCTGTTGTAATTGAATTTGATCCTGAACGCGCAATGGTCGAAGCCGCGCGCTGTATTCACTGCCCAGACCCCGCGCCTTGCATGGTGGCCTGCCCTACTGCCAATGACATTCCATCTGCCATGTGGTTGATCGAGCAAGGACGTTTCGTAGATGCCGCAAGTATTTATCACAACACCAGTTCACTGCCTGAAGTATGTGGACGGGTTTGCCCGCATGAAGTTTTGTGTCAGGGTTCCTGCGTATTGAATAAACATCATCAACCTGTCTTATGCGGCGAACTCGAAGCCTTCACAGTGGATTATGAACGCCGTACACAAGGCTATGCAATTCCTATCGGAACACCCAATGGGAAAAAAGTAGCTGTGATCGGCGCCGGCCCGGCCGGGCTGGGGTGCGCCGACTTGCTTGTACAAAAAGGCTATGCAGTAACCATCTTTGAATCCAAACCCGCAGCGGGCGGCTTGCTTGTTTATGGAATTCCAAACTTCAAATTTTCCAAGGAAGTATGGCAGGAAAAATGGGAAGAGTTTGAACGTGCTGGCGTGAAGTTTGTCGCCAATACATATATAGGAAAAGATAAAACGATTGACAATCTCTTTGAAGAAGGATTTGAGGCTGTCTTCATCGGAGTTGGCTCTGAAGTGGATGCAAAAATGGAAGATACTCCCGGCACAGATTTAGATGGCGTTTTTGAAGCCACTGATTTTTTAATTCGCGGCAACCTGGAAACCGAAAAACTCCCCGAGCACATGCGCAAGCCGCTTAAAATTGGCAGACGTGTGGTGGTCATCGGCGGCGGTGACACAGCCTCTGATTGTTTACGAACTGCGATTCGGCTTGGCGCAGAAGATGTCACTTGCCTGTATCGCCGCACTGAAAACGAAATGCCCGGCGGAAAGAAAGACCGTAAAATGGCGCGAGAAGAAGGCGCAAAATATCGTTTTCTAACACAGCCCGTAAAATTCATCGCGGGCGCAAATGGAAAACTCGCGGCTGTTGAATGTATCGAAATGAAACTCGGCGAACCCGATGCAAAAGGACGCCGCAAGCCAGTCCCAGTCGAAGGCTCGAATTTCAGCGTCGCGGCAGATACAGCCATTTTAGCGCTCGGATATTGGCCTGATCCCATTCTTGGTAAAACTACACCCGAACTTGAAATACATGATTGGGGTCTAATTACCGTCAAAGACAAAACCAAAGGCAACACATCCCGCGCGGGAATTTTCTCTGGTGGTGATTGCGTGACCGGACCAGACCTTGTGGTCACCGCCATGGTCGGCGGGAGAAATGCCGCGCTCGCCATCGATCAGTATTTACAAAATAAAAAATAACCTGTTGTAGAGGGCAGGGTAACTTTAGCAGGGCGAGGCCAAACGGTTTCGCCCTGCGCCTTTGTTATAATCCTGCACATGATGCAACGTATCCTGCGCGGGCTTGAAGTCACGCTTACACTTACCATTCTCGCTTTACTCACCGGCTTCAGTAATCCATCTCTAACTGACAGAGTTGAAAAAGTCCGCGCCTACACGCGCCAGATCGAATTCAATTACATATCATGGATGGCCGATGCCGCGCTGCTTAAACTGCGCACAGTTTCGATTGGCGCGCCTTACACACTTGATTACGCCGCGCAAAAACAAATTGTCACAGAATATCTGCGTGCCACGCAAACGATCCTCGAAAAAGAATATCTCCTTGAACAACTCTACGCAGATGCATCCATTACCGATAAAGAAACCGCTTCACAAACTGTGCGGGAAGAACTCAAAAAACTGTACGCAAGACAAAAAGAACTTGCCCCGCTTGCAGAATCCATTCTACAGGAACAAGTCAGCCAGATTCTTGCAGAGCAGGGATTGACCGCCATCGGTCAGCCCGTGCCCAATGTTTGGTATCACTCCACACCGCTGCCCATGGCGCTGATCGTTTCTCCGCGCGACCACATCGAACAGATCGCGAATATTTCAGTTGAAACCAACATTACAATCGATGAACAAGCCGCGCTCGAAAGCCGCGTAGATCAGGGCCTAAACACTTCTTCACTGGTAGTAGGCATCGGCGGCGTGGGCGTTTACCCCACCATGGTCATGCGCACCACAAACTTAAACTGGATGCTCAGCACCATCGCCCACGAATGGATTCACAACTACCTCACCCTGCGTCCGCTTGGAATTTTATACGCCGAGACTTCCGAACTGCGCACCATGAATGAAACCACCGCATCCATCGCCGGGGATGAAATTGGAGCGCTCGTCATCAAACGTTTTTATCCTGAACGAATGACCGCATCCGACTCAAGCCTCAGCCTGATCGCTGCTCCGTTGGATCACCCCGAACCCGGAGATTTTTTGCGCCCGCCCTTCGACTTCCGCGAAGCCATGCATGAAACCCGCATTAAAGCAGATGCTCTGCTCGCCGAAGGGAAAATTGACGAAGCCGAAGCCTACATGGAAAGCCGCCGTGCTGTCTTTCTACAGCACGGCTATGTACTGCGCAAAATCAACCAGGCTTATTTTGCATTCTACGGAGCCTACGCCGACTCACCTGGCGGCGCGGCAGGCACAGACCCTGTCGGCCCGGCGGTACGCGCCTTGCGAGAACAAAGCGATTCACTCGCAGATTTTGTCAACGCCATTTCATGGATGACAAACTTCAAGCAATTACAGCAGGCGGTATATCCATAAATGAAAAAAATAATATTCATTCTGGCGTTGATGACTATAAGTATGGTCATGTTAACCGCCTGTGCATCTGAAACAGCAGCAACCTCAACTTCACCACTCATCGTTGAGCAACCTATCATTCTCAATACACCGACTCCTGAAATAAGCTGTTCCACAGTTTTTGCAGAACCTACCGCAGCACCCAGCACGGACTCACTTTTCCCGCCCATCAGTCCATCTGATTTTTCATTCGGGCCTGCCGATGCGCCCGTGACCGTCCTCGAATATTGTGACTTTCAATCACAGGGCTGTCTTAACATGGCCATTGTCATGGGCGAGATCATGCGCAACAATGACAACCTGCGTTTTGTCTTTCGTCCCCTGCCGCTGATCGGCGTTTTGGATAAATCTGATAAAGCCGTGCTTGCCGCGCTTGCCGCCGATCAGCAGGGTCAATTTTGGGGTATGTATGATCTGCTGTTCATTAAATATGCCGATTGGGTCAACCTGCAACCCGCTGAATTCAATGCCTGGGTTATTAAAGAAGCTGTCGCAGCCGGTATGGATGGGAATCAACTTCAGGCGGCGATTAATGCTCCTGAAACAACAACCAGAATGACGTCGACGTATGAAGCGGCAAAGAAGTTGACCATTCCAGCAGTTCCACTTATCCTGATTAATGGTGCCATCCAGCCGCCTTATCTTCTCGATTATAAAAATCTGAGTGACACCATTGGATTGATCGGTCTTGAAAAAAAACAATTCAACAGTTGCCCGCCGTTTAATATTGACCCGCTGAAACAATATATTGCCACAATCAAAACTGAAAAAGGCGATATCGTCATTCAACTATTCGCAGACAAAGCGCCGCTGGCTGTCAATTCATTTGTGTTTCTTGCCAGACAAGGCTGGTATAACGGTGTTACATTCCATCGCGTAATTCCCGGCTTTGCGGCGCAGGCGGGTGACCCCAGCAATACCGGCAAAGGTAACCCGGGTTATTTTTTCAACAACGAAATCAATAATTTGAAATTTGACAAGCCGGGCATGGTGAGCATGGCAAACTCCGGGCCCAACACAAACGGCAGTCAATTCTTTATTACATTTGCGCCTGCCGCCCATCTGGATGGCGGCTACACAATTTTCGGGCAGGTCGTCAGCGGTCTGGAAGTGGCCGAACAATTAACGCCGCGCGATCCTGAACAAAATGCGATCCTCGCGCCCGGCGATAAAATCTTAAGCGTGGACATAGAAGAAAAATAATGCAAACCAAAAAAAATCACTGGCCTTCGATTCTCATTTTATTTGTCCTTACGATTTGCGCGCTGGGCGTGACAGTAATCACGCTTGGATTCGGAATATCATCCCTGATTAATCTCTTTAAAGATAAAGGCGACCCTGCCGGTGAAATGATCGGCGCAGTGGCCTTTGGTTTTGAGTTGATCGTTTTGTTGGGTTGTTTATGGTTCATTTTTCAAAAAGCCAGAGGGCGCACACAAGCTGACTTATCTTTTAAGTTTCCCTATTCAGAATGGCAAATTTTTGCAGTACTTGCAATGATCGCTATCGCGGTGGCGATTGGCACAGGGATTGCATTAACAGAGATCAAATGGCTGACGTTTCTATTCCTGCCCGTATTAACCTTGTTTGTGATCGTGCCGCCCATCTGGTTGTTGTTCGGCATCGGCACAAAAGGACTCGACCTGGGTCCACGCTGGCGAATGTTTAGTGCCCTCGGCATAGGCATGACCGTCGGGCCGCTATTCATGATCGTGCTGGAACTTATACTTCTGGTGATTATTATCATGATCGGCGCAGTCATCATCGCCATTAAACAGCCAGTTCTTTTTAAAGAGATTACAAATCTCGTCCAAATGATGCGGGGGGAAACCAATCAGGCAGTGGTTCAACAATTACTTGCGCCCTATTTGCCTTATATCGGGAATCCGTTTGTGATTGCTTCTATACTGGGGTATATCGCCTTGCTCGTGCCGCTAATTGAAGAGTTATTTAAACCACTGGCGGTCTGGATCTTTGCCGCAAAAATAGAAACACCCGCGCAAGGCTTCGCCATGGGAATGTTAAGCGGCGCGGCCTTTGCCTTGATCGAAAGCTTAAACGCCAGCGGTGACGGAAGCACAAGTTGGCCTGTTATCGTCAGCGTCCGCGCAGGGACGAGTCTGTTGCACATGACAACCTCGGGACTGGTTGGCTGGGGTATTGTCTCAGCTTTTCGCGAGAAAAAAATCAAGCGCCTGGTCGGCGCATACTTAAGCGCGGTTGTACTGCATGGCATCTGGAATGCCTGCGCCATCGGCATTGGTATTTCTTCGGTTGGAGAACTCATCAATAAACCTGAATGGGTATTCAATATTATCCCCGCCGCTTTGTGCGGCATGGGCGTTCTCGGAATTGGAATGTTCGCAGTATTGATTGCCTCAAATCGAAGATTAAGAAATACCCCCGCCTCCCTGCCCATAGTTTTACCCATGCCTGAAAACGAAGAGGATATAAAATAAACGCATGATCTATTCATCCACTGCACGTGCAGGTGATATTGCACAACTGGTCGGGCTGACTCACAAGCATTTTATCTTTCCCCTGAAAGAGGGTGGAGATTTTCAAACCCATCGCGGCGTGCTCAAACATGACGAACTGATCGGCATGTCGTGGGGTTCACAGGTCTTCAGTCACATGGGCGCACCGTTCTTTTTATTACAGCCATCCATTGCGGATATTCTCAAAGATCTGCCGCGTACCACGCAAATTTTATATCCAAAAGATATTGGTTATATTCTGATCACGATGGGCATCGCGCCCGGTCAACGTGTGATGGAAGCCGGCACCGGCTCCGGCTCGATGACCATTGCTCTGGCCGCCGCCATAGGAAATGAGGGATGCGTCATCTCCTATGAACAGAAACAGGATACTCAGAATCTGGCGCGCAAGAATCTCGAACGGGTGGGGCTCGCTGCGCGCGTAGACTTCAAGCTGCGTGACATACAAGCGGGCTTCGACGAAACGGACGCAGACTCGTTCTTCCTCGACGTGCAAAATCCATATGATTACATTCCACAAGTGCGCGCCGCGCTCAAGCCCGGTGGATTCTTTGGGACATTGCTGCCCACATTTAATCAGGTCGAAAAAACACTATATGCCTTAAAGAAGAATAACTTCGCATTCATCGAAGTTTGCGAACTCATTCTACGTCACTATAAATCTGACCCAGCCCGCATCCGCCCCACAGACCGCATGGTGGCGCATACAGGCTTCTTAATGTTTGCCCGAAAGATAGAACCCTCCTCAGACCCGCGCGGCAGAGAACTTATAAACGAAGTCAGCGGCGACCTGCTGGCTGGAAACTTTTAAGTAGACGCAAATTGTTATTTTAAATTTTCTAACGTACAAACTATGGTTTTCACCTGATTCACGAAAGCATTGCTGGTATTTGAAAATGTACGGTAGAGAAATTTTAAAGAGGAGAATCTCACATGTTCAGACGCAGAGCGCAACGTTTATTACGCGGCATGGGAAGACCCAATCTGCCACTCATGCTGCAAAGAGCCAATCAATGGATGGCCAGCGGAGAGTACACAGATGCGGAAAATGCTTTTAAAGAACTTGCTCAGGGAGCCGAAGAACGCTTCCCACAGCGCGCACCCTTTCTTTATATAGAAGCAGGCCGCGCCGCCGTCTTAAGCGGGCAAGTCCAAGCCGGTGTGGCTCACTTACGGCGCGGTCTGACTCTCTTCGCCTCACAAGGGCGCATCCATCGTATGCGCGCGGTGGGACAACGCGTAGTAGATGAACTCAAAGCGCGAAATCTACATACAGAGGCACAGGAGATTTCTCTTTTGATACAGGGTAATCAGCCCAAAGAGATTCAAGCGCCGCCGCCAGTCAATTCAAAAAGACCGATCCTGCCCACTCACTGCCCATCCTGCGGCGCGGGCGTGCGATCAGAGGATATCGAATGGATGGACGAAGTCACCGCGGAATGTGATTATTGCGGCAGTCCCATCCGTGCAGAGAATAAATAAAAGAGATGAGTCACAGATGGCGATTCATCTCGCCATCTGTTCAACAACATGAATCTAACCGAAGAGTACATCTCTCAAAAATTATTTGAAAAAGCACAAGCCATCCCCGACTCGGATGGCTATGCAGAGATTCCTGTTAAGCCAGATACCTATCTGCGATGTGCGGCGGTGCTGGTTCCGTTGACCTATGTGCAAGGGGAATGGCTGTTACTTTTCACGCGCCGCACCGACAAGGTGGAATCACATAAGGGACAGGTCTCTTTCCCCGGCGGCGCGTGTGAGGAAGGCGAAACCACACCCGAACAAACCGCCCTGCGCGAAGCCGAGGAAGAGATTGGGATGCGGCCAGAAGATGTAAAAGTCCTCGGGAGACTCAGCCAATTGATAACGGTCAGCAGTTTTCGGGTGAGTCCGATCGTGGGCGTCTTCCCGTGGCCGTATACATTTCGAGTGGCGGGCGTCGAGGTGGCGCGTGTTTTCACCATCCCGTTATTGTGGCTGGCGAATAAAAATAATTACTGGGAATTTTCATTACGTGAATCAGAAAGGTCGTTGATCGCCTATCATCCGTACGATGGTGAATTGCTATGGGGCGCCACCGCCAGAATGACTGTGAGTTTTTTGAAAACGCTTGACCTTTTATGATTGGCCGCAGATCGCAGTCGATATATTCATGAAAATATTTTTACTTTTCTAAAAATGTATACGAAAGAAACAAAAGACCGTCATCAATTTTTTGATGACGGTCTTTTGTACCCAGATAAAATTTATTTCTTTGCTTCTTCTTCTTTCTTGCCACGTTCCACGCTCAGCCCCGGAGCGGCAGCTTCAGCGCCAGGCAGAACGACATCAGCAGCTTCTTCCTTGACAGCGGTTGCGATAATCACAATTTCATCAGCATCAGCCAGCACAGTAACATTCGCGGGCAAAGGAATTTCATTGATGCGGATGGTATTACCAATTTCTTTGAGGGAACTGATATCAACGATCACGCGTTCAGGCAGATCGGCGGGCAAACATTCCACTTCGAGCGCGTCCATACGATGCACCAACACGGCGCTGTAATCTTTCACGGCGGAGGAAACACCGGTAAAGGTCAGGCGCACCTTGGTGCGGATGATTTCGTTCAAGTCCAATGCGAGGAAATCAATATGCGTCAGGTTGCCTTTGATAAAGTTACGCTGCTTTTCACGTACCAGCGCCGCGAACTCCTGACCATCTACATTGAGTGTCACCAGTGTGGAGGAAGTCAATTTGGCGAATACAAGTTCTGTGGAATGTGCATTCAATGAAATGGCAACGGGTTCCACGTGGCGGCCATAAATCACTGCGGGCAATTCGCCCGCGCGGCGCAAGGCTTTCACCTGCTTGCCGGTTACATCACGTTTGGTGGCTTTCAAAACAATCTTTTCCATCGTTACTCCTTGGGCGCCTCTCACAGGGAGCGGATCAAAATCCGCGCTCCTATTACCTTCGCCCTACTAAAATGAATTCTGAAAAGCGGCCGCGCCGCTGAACATTTAATTTATTTTCGGCCAAACAATGTCCGGCCGAGGCTCTCCACATCCACTTGTGAAAAATGGGTTACTTGCGATGATGCAGAAGTAGAAAGTTCTGTGTGTTCAGTCAAAACCTTCTCTGGGCAGGAAATGCGCCCCCAATTCGGAGGCGCAAAGTGGACAACGGCTTGGATTTTATACGCGCAAGAGGGTTTCGTCAAGGAAATTGACCCGTGAACAACTGACGATGGACGATAAACTGTGAACAATCACACTCTCCCCAATCTTCCTGCGAAGCATTCCTCATTCATCATTCGTCATTCGCCTCTTCATCGCCTTCGCCACGCCTGCCGAGGCATCATCTCCGCGCCCTTCCAGCTCGTGGATAATATTCTCGTGATCGGCATCGTTTCGATTCTGACTAAGTTTATAGCCTGCATCGATTCGCGTTACATCCACGGCGAAACCAACCACACCGTTCATCTCTTTCTGCACAAAATCCTGGGGCAGGCCTTCGAGGCGGTATGAAGATTCTGTCTCGTGATTTTTCACCAAATCCCTTAACAGCGCATACAACGCATCCCCTTCTATCAGGCGCACCTTTCCATAGATATGCACCATCATGTAATTCCAGGTCGGCACGTTGACGTGGTCATACCAGCGTGGAGAAATATAGGTATGCGCGCCTTGAAAGATCAGCAAAACTTCCTGCTCGCGAAACAACTTCCATTGCGGGTTGGCGCGTGACATGTGACTCAAAATACTCAACATGCCGCCTTCGCCCTCGATCACATCCACAGGCAAATGCGTGGCAATCGGTTTTTCACCATCATAAGTCACCAGCGCGGGGAAATTATTTGCGCGCAGAAAAGCTAGTATTTCTTTACGATCTTCTTCACGATAAAGCTTTGGAATATACATAAAACAACCTCATGTTTTGGCATTTTACAAGAGTATAGCTTAATATCCCTTGATCCTTGCAGGAACGGGTCGGGTATACTTGGGCACAGCGAGCGGGGAATGCCCTGCCAAGGAAATTTTATGAGCAAAGAAGCCAAAGCAAGAATAAAAATCAACGAGATGTTGAAAGAAGCTGGCTGGAATTTTTTTTTGACAATGCCGAGGGCAAGGCAAAAGTAATCGCGCGGGTGTGGGAGGGATGACCCCAAAGAAGCGAAAAAGTATTTTTTTACCCGTAATCTACAAAATAGGCGATACATCAGCATATCAAATACAACAGGAGCAACACATGTCAGAAATAGAAGTACTACCCTGGATTGAGATCAACCAATTGATGGACGATGAATATCGCAAGCTGGTGGTGGCAGACGCGCTCAGTTACTATCCGCACGCATCGGCAGAATTAAACAAGTTCGCGTTGAATATTTTCAAGCAGGCCATTCAGTTAAACGGGTTTCGTTCCTTCCAAAGTATCCCGCTGCAATTGGCGAAAAACCATGCCGTCAACGAATTCAAAGTCAATGCGGCGCTGGCCGCGGCAGTCATTTGTTTGTGGGCTGAAAAAAAACAGGCGCTGATCGAGACTCTTAAAAACGCGGCACTCGAAGCCAACATCCCAGTCCACAAAAATTGGAGCTGGCTTGAAGCGCGGGAAGGCTTTGTCCTTGCTGAAAGTATTCCAGAGTTGGATAAATTGGCAACCACGCTGGCCGCGCAAAAGATAAAACCCGAATCAGATCATTACATTTTGGCTTCGCTCTGGTTAAGTCACAGCCTGTTTATCGAACAAGCGCAGGAAACTGAACCATCCCAGCCAAACGCAGACACTACGAAATAGAAATAAACACATCAAATAATCTTACGATGAAGACTCAAAGGTGCGGAATTCTTTTCTTTGAGTTTTCATCGTAAGAAAACAAATTCCTCAAACATCTTTATTCATCATTCATCATTCATCATTCATCATTCATCATTCATCATTCATCATTCATCGGGCAAGTTTCTATTTTTTTATAACGGCAGGTAAATAATCTGGTTTTCCAGTTCCCCATTTTTACCGACCTCGGCTATTAAAAGAATATCATTAATTGCAACAGCCAATGGGGTGGCACGAGTTACCTCAATCACACCCGGCATCTATTTTCCGGACAAAATACGTTCATATGCATATTTTGTAATTGTAGCGACATCATGAGTCAAAAGTATTCGATTTTCCTGCGCTGCCCATTCAAGCACAGCGGGGTCATCCGCAGAAGATAACCCTACATCCTGAACTCGCACAATATCAAGACTGGGTTTTAAAGGCAACAATCCCCGAACGATTGTATTATTAAAGTTTTCATCAGCGATCAACAACAGCATCTCTAATTCTTCCCGTTTGTCCGACGAGATAGTAGCCGTTCGCGTATTCCAGTTGAATTAAACTTTACTTCATTTTTTTTTCGAACTTCTTCTGCAAACTTTGCGCGACGTTTAAGATATTGATCTACTTGCTTTTTTTTGTGCAGATAATAGCCAATCACAGCATAAATATCTGCCAAAGGCACAACAGGATATTGATATGCGATCTCTTCAGCAGTGGCACCCTCAGTAAAAGCCGCAACAATGGTATCCAAAGTAACACGTGTTTTGCTCACGCGCATAACGCCATCTTTATCAGTTTTTAATGGAATAATTTCAGTAAGAATCATAGTTACCATAGGGTTATCCTTATAATATTTCCAAGTATAGCACGCTTGAATATCTCGCAAAATAGTTTTTATAATACACTCACGTGTATAATCTGCCCTAACCTATTCCATGGAAAATCAATGAAAAAATATCTCCTCTTCACTGTCTTCGTCTCCGGCATGACCACCCTCGCCGCCGAACTCGCCGCAGGGCGTTTAATCGGCAATGTTTTCGGCACAAGTAATTTAGTCTGGGCCAGTATCATCGGGCTGATCCTGATCTACCTCGCGCTGGGATATTTTCTCGGCGGCAAATGGGCTGATGCCAACCCAACCCCCGGCGCCATGTATCGCATTCTGGCCTGGGGCGCATTTACAATTGGCCTCGTGCCCTATATCGCCGGACCCGTTCTCAGGTCCGCTGCGACCGCGTTTGAGGCGTTGAGTGTCGGCATTATGGCGGGCTCCTTCATCGCCGTATTGATTCTATTCAGCGTCCCCATCACATTATTGGGCGCCATCTCGCCCTTCGCCATCCGCCTCTCGGTGGATGACACTTCCAAAGCGGGCGCAGTCTCCGGACAAATCTATGCCATCTCGACCCTCGGCTCTTTTATTGGGACGTTTTTGCCCACGCTTGTTACCATCCCAACCATTGGCACAAAATTAACTTTCTTTGCCTTCGGATTCTTTTTATTGATCGTGGCGCTGATCGGGCTTGCGAGATTCGCCAGCCGCGCTGAAATGATTAAATTAATTTGGATGCCGCTCGTGCTCATCATCGTCGCCGCGCTTTCTGCGGGGCAGGCGCTCAAAAGCAGCACGGGGCAGGTCTACGAAACTGAGTCGGCATATAACTATATTCAAGTGCAGGAGCAAAGCGGCTTCACACTTTTAAAGTTGAACGACGGACAGGGCATTCATTCCATTTATCATCCTGACACCTTAAATTATGGCGGCCCGTGGGAGCAGTTTTTGGTCGGCCCGTATTTTTACGCCAACCGCAAAACTGCGGATGTAAAACGCATGGCCATTATCGGCCTCGCCGCGGGCACGGCTGCGCGTCAGGCAACCGCTGTGTATGGCGATATTCCAATTGACGGGTTTGAACTCGACGAAAAAATTGTCGAAGTCGGCGAAAAATATTTTGGATTGAACCTGCCAAACTTGACCGTCCACATCGGTGATGGGCGTTTGAATCTGGATCGCAGCGAATATAAATACGACATCATCGCCGTCGACGCCTATCGCCCGCCCTACATTCCGCCGCACATGACCACACAGGAATTCTTCGAAGTCATCGCTTCGCACTTAACCGACGACGGGGTGCTGACCATCAACGTTGGTTCAGTCCCCGGCGACCGCCGCCTGATAGACGGACTCGCCACTACCATTGGCACAGTCTTCCCCTCCATTCATATTATGGATATCCCCGGCACGCTTAACACCATGATCTTCGCCACCAAACAACCGACAGTCCGTGAGAATTTTTCGGCCAATCTGGTAGCCCTTGCCGCCGACCCAAACACGAATCCATTATTGATCAACGCCATGTCATCTACTTTTGTTAATCTCAAAGACGGCTACACCACCACCACCGTCTTCACTGATGATCTGGCTCCCATCGAGTGGATCGTCAATGACATGGTCGTTAGCTTCGTCCTGCAAGGCGGACTGGAATTTTTGCAGTAATTTTTTTCAGTTGAGCAGCCCTTGTGCGGCGTATCGAAACAACACTCAATAAAAAAACGGAAATTATGAAAATTAACATACAAACCATCCTCTCGTATCTCACCTCCCTGCTCGTTCCACTCGCGTTGATCGGCACCGCCTTGCGTATTCTGCTCAGCCCGATCTTTATCAATGTTGAATATAGAATGCCCTACTTCCCCGTCGACGAATATGGATTCACTCGGCAGGATCGTTTGCAATGGGCGCCTTTTGCGCTTAACTATCTCGTCAACAGTTCTGACATTTCCTATCTCGGCGATCTAAAATTTGAGGATGGCACTCCGCTATATAACGAGCGTGAACTCAGTCACATGGCAGATGTAAAAAATGTCGTGCGCGGAGCATTACTGACCTGGATGATTTCACTCATCTTCTTGATTTTTTTCGCCGTTCTCGCCTACCGCCAAAAATGGACACCCGACTATATCAACGGTCTGCGCCGCGGCGGCATATGGATGGTCGGGCTGGCTATTGTGCTGGGACTCATATCCGCGGTCGGCATCACCGCCAACCCGGATGTGTTTGAGCAATTCTTTATCTTTTTCCACTCAATATTCTTCAAAGGCGATTCCTGGCTCTTCTATTATTCAGACACCCTTATCAGACTCTTCCCCATCCGCTTTTGGGAAGACGCCTTCCTCTGGGCTGCGATACTCGCATTGGGTGGCGGCCTCGGGCTGGCCTTTGGGTTGAAGCAGCCAAGTCTTAAGGAACAGAGTGTATAATTCTAATTATCTAAAAACGGAGAGTAGGCTTTAGTTCACAAAATAAAACAGACTAAAGTCTGCACTCCATTATTTTAGCCCTCATACTCAAAGGATTACAATTTATGACCTTATCACTTGAAAATAAAGTAGCGCTCATCACCGGTGGCTCGCGTGGTATTGGCCGCGCAATTGCATTGGAATTCGCAGCACGCGGCGCGGCGGTTGTCGTTAATTACAACAAGTCACCCGAATCTGCTGAAGAAGTGGTTAAACAGATTCAAGCTGCGGGCGGCAAAGCTGCCGCGCATCAGGCCGATGTGTCAGATTTCAAACAGGCCGAAGCATTGGTGAAATTCACTGTCGAAACCTTCGGCGACCTGAGTATCCTCGTCAACAACGCCGGCATCACTCGTGACCAATTAATTATGCTGATGCCCGAATCCGATTGGGACGCGGTCATTAACACCAATTTGAAAAGCACCTTCAACTGCTCGAAAGCCGCCGTCAAACACATGCTGCGCAAGCGCGTGGGACGCATCATCAATATGGCTTCTGTGGCGGGTCAAATGGGCAACCCCGGCCAGACCAATTATTCCGCATCCAAAGGCGGACAGATCGCCTTCACCAAAGCCCTCGCGCGTGAAGTTGCCGCGCGCAATATCACGGTCAATGCCATTGCACCGGGTTTTGTCGATACCGAAATTCTGGCCGACATGACACCCGAAACACTCGCTGCCGCGCTCAAGATGGTTCCGTTGGCGCGTAAAGGCAAACCCGAAGAGATCGCCTACGCCGCCGCATTTCTCGCCTCAGATGAAGCCGCCTATATCACCGGTCAAGTCCTTGGTGTGGATGGCGGCATGGCCATGATGTAAAAGGAGTCACCATGACAGAAAATACCCAAGGCAAAACAACCGTTTCCCCAGACGTTCTGACAACCATCGCGCGGCTTGCCGCATTAAGTGTGCCCGGCGTCAGCCGGCTGGCGCCAGTCTCTGGCGGTGTGAATCGCTTCTTTAAAAGAGGAGCAGGCGACGGGGTACGGATTGAAACGGAAGAGAATACCGTCTACGCTAATTTGCATCTCATCCTCCTGGAAAATGTAAATATCCGCGAAGTCAGCCGCAACGTCCAGCAGAATGTAACACGCGCCATCCAGGAAATGGTCGGTATGGATGTCGGTCACGTCAACATTCACATTGAAGATATAGATTATGAGGATAATGAGGCCTGAAAGCATGAAACCCCGATCCAGAGCGCGCGCCCTTGCTCTGCAAGTACTGTACGAAACAGATATAGCAAACAATCATCTTCCAGGCGACGTGTTGAAAATGCGTCTGGAAGAGATGCCGCTGGCTGATGATCTTGCGCGCTTCGCAAGCGAAATTGTCTTTGGTGTGTTGCCGCTGGCCCAAGACCTCGACCAACTCATCGCGAAATATGCACCGGAATGGCCGCTGGACCAGATCGCTGCTATTGACCGTAATATTCTGCGCATTGCTTTCTGGGAATTTGCCGTCTACCGTGAAACGCCCGTTAAAGTTGCCATCAACGAAGCCGTGGAACTTGCAAAATTATACGGCTCAGATTCTGCACCGCGCTTTGTAAATGGTGTGTTGGGAACTCTGGTCGATCATGAACATGAGATTCGCCAGATCATCAAGAATAGAATTGAACTCGAATCTAAAACTGAACATGAACCAAAATTGGAATCATAAAAATGGAAATTCTCGGCGTTGGTCCTTCTGAACTCGTTTTTATTGTCATCATTGCGCTGCTCATCCTTGGGCCAAAGGATATGCAAAAAGCGGGTAAGACCATCGGAAAATTCCTGCGGGATGTTGTTACCTCTGATTATTGGAAGATGTTCCAACAAACTTCACGCGAACTGCGTACACTTCCCAACCGCTTGATGCGCGAAGCGAATGATGAAGTCAATCAGATCGGGAATCAGATCGGAAACGAAATCAACAACTCAACCGGCGCGGGTCTTAAGCGGCCAGGCAGCCTGAACACTCCATCCCGCTCCCAGCCAATGCCAACCACTCTCCCAGAGAACAAGAGCGCATCATTAAGTGAAGAACAAAACCCGCACGAAAGCGATCCAGAAAAAGATGCGTAATTCCCTTATTCGATTCTGGCAGATCATCACCCATCCATTTCGTGCGATCTACAATCAATCTCCAAAATTCTTCAACTCGATCTGGCGTGTGGTTACATTTCCCTTTCGGCTTGTCTTCAACATTCTTGCCTTCCCATTTCGCGCGATAAAGCGTTTTAATACATACCTAAATACCGAGCCTGATGAACACCCCATTGCTGAAGTTTTTATTGACTTAACGACCAATAAAGACACACGCCAAATGCTGTGGGATCAGGTGGAAGCTTTGCGTATGCATCTCTTGCGCGCCATCCTAGCGCTGGTGGTCACAGTCAGCATCTCCTTTTTATTTACACAGAAAATTGTAGACTTTCTCGCCATACCTGTCGGCGGCATTGACAAATTAAAGGCCATCGAAGTCACCGAGTCGATCAGTGTATTTATGAAGGTGGCCTTATTTTCAGGGATTGCGTTGGCCATTCCTTATATTGCCTTTGAACTTTGGTGGTTTGCGGCTCCGGGGCTTCGTCCGCGTGAACGCAAAATGGGGCTGGCTGGAATTCCACTGGCCGCGCTCTTTTTTATTGGCGGCGTGGCGTTTACTTTTTTCTTAATGCTGCCCAGGGCTTTGCCTTTCCTCAATAACTTTATGGGAATCAAGACCGAGCTGCGCCCGCAATCTTATTTTTCGTTTGTCACCAGCTTAATGTTTTGGATCGGCGTCTCTTTTGAATTTCCGTTGGTGATTTATATTTTAACCGCCATTGGATTCGTCAAACCGCAGATACTCGTTCAACAATGGCGGCTGGCGATCGTAATCATTGCCGTTGCGGCCGCGGTCATCACGCCGACGATTGACCCGATCAATCAGGGGCTGGTGATGGCGCCCATGATTTTGTTATACTTTATTAGTATCGGTTTGAGCTACATCGCCTACGCCGGGCGAAAGCGAAATCAAGCCGACGAGCAGGAAAAAGAACTGGAAGAAGAAGCAGGCTAACGCGCCGCGTGAAGCGCTGGGTTTTATCCGAGGAGAGAGAGAATGAATAAGCTGTCATTATCAGTCCGCCGCATGATATCTGCGGCGATTCTGCTTGTCCTGGTTGGGCAGGCCTGTACGCTTTCGCTATTTGAAACCCCGATTAATTCGGGCACATCCACACTAACACCTTCCGTTGTGATTGCATCATCCACGCCCCAGCCCGTGGCGCAGACTAATTTTGTGGTCACGCTGCCCGAGCCGTTGCAAGCCAATGAAACGCTGGCCATCGCCATTATGGATGAAGTGACTGGCCTGACGTTGAACGCCACACAATACCCGATGAATGTACGCGATTCACTGACCTATACCGCGTCTCTGCCGCTGCCTTTTAACTCGGTTGTGAAATATCGTTATATTCGCCGCGGCACAGCACAGATTCTTGAAGATACAAATTTTGGCGCTGCCATTCGCTATCGTATGCATTATGTAGCCGGGCCAGCCGAAGTGCAGGACATCATTGCAGATTGGGGTGATAAAACTTTCACACGCCCCACCGGCACGATCATGGGACAGGTTTTCAATGCAGATACCGGTTCATCGTTGCCCAATTTAATGGTCAGTGCGGGCGGCCAGCAATTCATCACCGATTCAGCCGGGCGCTTTGAATTAAATGGACTACCCAGCGGCACACAGAATCTTGTGGTGTACAGCCTCGATGGACTGTATCAACCTTTTCAACAAGGCGCCACTGTGGCACAGGGAAATACCACGGTGGTTGATTTGCGCGTGAAGCCAACCCAACTGGTTAACGTGACATTTTCCGTTGGGATTCCACCTTCCACGGTGCCGGGCGTGCCGGTGCGTATTGCGGGAAACCTGCTCCAGTTGGGCAACACCTTTGCCGACTTGCAAGGCGGCGCGAACACCAATACAGACCGTATGCCGGTCATGAGTCTTCAGGCAGACGGGCAGTATAAAGTCACATTGAGTTTGCCGGCTGGAACCTTCGTGCAATATAAATACACACTGGGCGATGGCTTCTGGAACGCCGAGCGCAAATCAGACGGTCAATGGTTTATGCGTGAGTTTATTGTCCCCGCGCAGGATACCACCATTCAAGATGCAGTTGCCTCCTGGTCTTCAGGCGACTCAGCGCCCATTCTGTTTGAAGTCAGCGTTCCATCTGTCACACCGCCCGGCGATATTATTTACATCCAATTCAACATCCTCGGTTGGATGGAACCCATCCCCATGTGGCCGCTTGGCAACAATCACTGGGCCTATAAACTTTATGGGCCGCTCAATATACTTGGCTCCTTCACCTATCGCTACTGCCGCAACGGACAATGCGGAAGCGCAGATGATACGCAAACCGTCGGCGCAGCCCCTATCGGACGGACAGCGCAAACCAGCATTATGAGTCAGGATATTCAAGATACGGTCAGCGCATGGAAGTGGTTTGAGAATCCTGAGCCTGTTACCTTGGTGGGCGCAAACATCACAGCACGCCCCAGCGGATTTATCGCCGGCGTTGAGTTTCAATCCACCTACCGCCCCAATTGGTCATACTACGCGCCGCAAGCATTTGCCAACGTGCAAGGGCTTGGCGCAAACATCGCCATCCTCACCCCAAGTTGGACGTACACCACTGTTTCGCCCTTACAGTTTACGTCGGTGCCCGGCAAAGATCCATTATGGATCGACTCGGCCATTATGATCTCGCAAGCCCGCGCATTGGGACTTAACATATCGATATTCCCCACCCCGAACTTTCCCGCATCTTCCTCAAACTTTTGGCTGGGTGCGCCACGAGATGCACAGTGGTGGCAGACGTGGTTTACCCGCTACCGCGCATTCGCCGTCAACTACGCAGACCTTGCATCGCAAACCGGCGCGCAGACCCTCATCCTCGGCGGTGACTGGGTCACACCGGCCCTGCCCGGCGGAAAATTACCCGATGGCACGCCAGCCAACGCCCCAGCCGACGTGGAAGCACAATGGAAATCTGTTATCAGCGAAGTACGGTTACATTTCAAAGGTCAAGTTCTGTGGGCCTTGCCATATACCAAAGCCACACTCGAAACCCCGCTAAACTTCCTACAGGACGTAGATGGTATTTATCTGTTATGGTCTGCTTCGCTTTCCACAAATCCCAGCGCCACAAAAACAGACTACGCCAATGAAGCTGGGCGATTATTAGATAACGAAGTCTTCCCGCTAAAATCCCTATTAAACAAACCACTCATTCTCGCCATTGCCTATCCATCTGCGGCCGGCGCTGCCAGTGGCTGTATTGCTGATGGCGCAGGCGGCTGCCTCGATTGGACCGCCCTCAGCCGCCCGAATGCCGATCTCGGCGCTGTAAGTTTAAGCCTGCAAACTCAAGCCGATATTTACGAAGCCATGCTGATCGCCGTCAATGCCCGCTCGTGGGTTTCTGGATTTGTCAGCCGTGGGTATTATCTACCCGCCGCATTACAGGATAAATCGGCATCCATTCACAGCAAGCCTGTTGCCGATATTTTATGGTACTGGTATCCGCGCATGTTGGGAACTGTGAAATGATCGCACACACAACACTCTAGTCGTTATCGATTCTTTTTGACCGCAGACCGCGGATGGCGGTCTGCGGTCAATTGGGTAAAAAATATAGTTTGTACGGTAGAGAAAAGAATAAAATCAACCCGGAGGAAAAATGAAAAAAGCAGGTAAAGTCATTGGTCGAATTTTGATCGTCATCGTTATCCTCGCGCTGATCGTAGGCGCAGGCGGAATGTTCTATTTCAAAAGTTATCTTCCAAACACAGTCGCGCAACAATCCTTCCCACAAACAGACGGCACAATCACAGTAGATGGATTGAACGCCGCAGTGGATGTTTATCGCGACAACATGGGCATTCCGCACATTTACGCTTCGACCGCACACGATCTATTTTTTGCACAAGGCTACATTCACGCACAGGATCGTTTCTGGCAAATGGATTCGTGGCGTCATATCGGCTCGGGTGAACTCTCGAAGATGTTCGGCAGTGGACAAGTGGATACCGATTCCTTCCTACGCACGCTCGGCTGGCGTCAAACTGCCGAAGCAGAGTGGGAACAACTCGGCCCTGATTCAAGAGCCATTTTGGAATCCTACACTGACGGTGTCAACGCGTACCTTAAAGATCATAACGACACAGCCCTCAGCCTTGAATACGCAGTGCTCGGCCTGCTCAGCCCCGATTATGTCATTGAAGAATGGACGCCCATCCACTCGCTGACCTGGGGCAAAGCCATGGCCTGGGACTTGCGCGGCAACATGGGCGAAGAGATCGAGCGCGCTGTTCTACTCAAGACATTTACCCCAGAGCAAGTAGCGCAGCTTTTCCCAGAGTATCCCGCAGATCATCCTGTGATCGTGAATAAGCTCGAAGGCAATCCAACCTCTACATCAACGTTGAACGTTCAACGTTCAACGTTTAACTATGCAAGTTTACCTCTCGAATCCCTCGCCTACAACACCTCCCTGCTCGATGACTCTCTCGGCCCGTGGAGCGATGGTATTGGCTCAAACTCATGGGCAGTCTCTGGCGCATTGACAGATAGCGGCCAGCCTCTGCTCGCGAATGATCCGCATCTTGGAATTCAAATGCCATCCATTTGGTATCAAGTGGATCTGCACTGTATGCCCGTAAATGAGGCATGTCCATTTGAAGTGGCGGGCTTTTCCTTCGCGGGCGTGCCCGGTGTCATCATTGGGCATAACGCAAAAATTGCATGGGGCTTCACCAACACCGGCCCCGATGTGATGGATTTGTTTATCGAAAAAGTAAATCCTGAAAATCCGAATCAGTATGAAGTCAACGGCCAATGGGTCGATTTTGTCACTCGGACAGAATCAATTCCCGTCGTCGGTGGTGATGCGGTCAGTCTCACCGTCAGAAGCACACGCCATGGCCCTGTCATTTCTGATGTCTATGGTCCACTCAAAGATGTGGGCGATCCGAAAGATAAAGAATTCGAAGCCTTCAAAGACCGCGCCGGCGTTGAACTGCCCGAGCAATATGTGATCGCGCTCGCGTGGACAGCGCTGACACCCTCGACTCCTTTTGAAGCCATTTGGGGATTTGACAAAGCGCAAAATTGGGAAGAGTTCCGCGAAGCCGCGCGCGGTTTCCATGTGCCCGCGCAAAACCTGCTCTACGCGGATGTGGATGGAAATATCGGCTATCAAATGCCCGGTGATATTCCGATCCGCGCCAAAGGCGATGGCACAGTCCCCGTCCCCGGCTGGACAGATGAATACGAATGGACGGGTTTCATCCCATTTGAAGAACAGCCTTACACATTCAATCCCGAAGAAGGCTATATCGTCACCGCCAACAATCAGGTGCCGCCAAATGATTATCCATATCTCATCACCAAAGATTGGGATTATGGTTTCCGCGCCAACCGCATTGTCAGCATGATTCAAAACGCGCCCGCCAAAATTGACATCGCCTACATTCAAAAAATGCAGGGTGATGCTTTTGACGTGACAGCCGAAACTTTGGTGCCCTTCCTTTTGGATGTAGACCACGCATCAGACCTAACGCCGGCACTGGATACGCTAAAGAGTTGGGATTTCCAAGACCGAATCGACTCGACCCCCGCCGCCGTCTTCAACGCGTTTTGGCGCAACCTGCTGCAAAACACATTCAACGATGAACTCCCCGAACGCTACTGGGTGGATGGCGGTTCACGCTGGAACGAAGTCATGCGCGCGATGGTACAGAATCCCAACGATCCATTCTGGGATGATAAAGCCACAACCGATATCACCGAAACCATGGACGATATGATCAAAGTTTCATTTGCAGAAGGCGTTGCCGAATTGCAAAAAACGTTTGGCAAAGATATGTCCAAATGGATTTGGGGTGACATGCACGCCGCCACCTTCCGCAATTCAACACTGGGCGAATCAGGCGTCTCGCTGATCGAAAACCTCTTCAACCGCGGACCCATCCCCACCGGCGGCGGTGACACCCTGGTCAACGCCACGGGCTGGTCGGTGAATGATGGCTACGAAACCAACTGGCTGCCATCCATGCGCATGATCGTGGATTTCAGCAACCTGAACAACTCATGGACAGTCCATACCACAGGCCAATCAGGCCACGCCTTCAACGAACATTATGATGATATGGCTCCGCTCTGGGCCAATGGAAAATACTATCCGATGTGGTGGGAGCAGGCATCTGTGCTGAAAGATAGTGAAGGGCATTTGCAGTTGGTACCGTAGAAAACGTTTGAAAGTTACACGTTGATAAAAAGACCCTAAAGGCAATGAAACCTTTAGGGTCTTTTTATTCTCCAGGCCGCCCAGCCGCCAACGATCAGCCCCAGAAAACTTGCCGTCAAATCCACCAGATCAAAAGTGCGCGTGGAGAAATATCTCTGCGACCATTCTTCAAGCGCGATCAACAGAGCTAACGTCAAACCGACTGAAAGAGTCACCCGGCTTCGAGTTTGGGAAAGACGCGCGGAGAGAAATGCGCGGGTGAAGAAAAAATTAAGGAGTCCATAAAGGATGAAATGTCCGAGCTTATCCCCATTCTGAAAATTATAGAACGCGCGGATAGAATGAGGCAGACTTCCACGATCTGCCAGAACAATCACCATAATCATAAAAACAAGGAAAAGAACGCTGATATATTTCATAAAAAACGGGCTGGGCATAAAACAAAACCCAACCCGCAAGATTTACTGAATAAAGGTAAAGGTCAAATTAATCTGTCTTTTTTTCTGCCTTGGCTTCATTACGCGCCTTCCACCATTCGAAGACCATCGGCAAAAGAGAAATCAAAATAATAACGATGATCACATACTCGAAATTATCGCGCATGAATGGAATATTACCGAAGAAATATCCTGCGAAGGTAAAGAGCAGCACCCAAACGATACCCCCCACTAAATTGTAGGTAATAAAATAAGCATAAGACATCTTGCCGATCCCCGCCACGAACGGAGCGAAGGTACGCACAATCGGTACGAAGCGCGCAAGAAAAATAGCCTTGCCACCATGCTTTTCAAAGAAGGCATGCGTTTTATCAAAATATTCCTTCTTGATCCATTTGATGTTATAGGCGCGATCGCCCAGATAATGGCCGATGGAATAATTTACAGTATCACCCAGAAATGCGGCAACTATCAATAAAACGATAAGATACCAAATATTCAGTCCATCAGGCAGGGCCGCAAATGTTCCAGCGGCAAACAAGAGCGAATCACCCGGTAGAAACGGCATGATGACCAGACCTGTTTCTACAAAAATTACAGCAAATAAAATAGCATACGTCCAACCGCCATATTGAACAATAATGGTGGCAAGGTATTCATCCAAATGCAGAAAAAGATCAACGAACGATTTTATGATTTCCATGTTTTAACTCTCTTTTTTATTTTTATTTTTGGTAACGGCGCAAAATTATACACCGCTTTCCTGCTTCACTTCGATGCGGCTTAACCATTCACTGAGTATTAAAAACAACAAACTTCCAATCATCCCCAGCCCAATTTCCAGCGCACCAACCTTCAACAAAGTCCAGTTGCGCCACATGCTAACCCACTGCCCCACAGCAAACCCAACTGTACTCGCTCCGAAATATAAAAGCAGCATCCAGCCGCTTGATGTTTTTTCACGATCACGCACAAAATGATACAGCGCGCCGCAAAGAATTGAGAGTAGTAAAGCGAGAAGCAGGGTTGGGATGGTCATGGGGAAATGATGAAGGAGGAAGGAAGAAGGAAGAATGAGGAATGAGGAAAAATCATGTCGTGATCTAGAAATTGATTTTCCAAAACTATACCGCACTCGGCCATAAATTACGCTTTTTCAGAGGGTGGGAAGCGCAATTTGTGACCGTGGGTATTATATAGTCATGATATTCTGATTACGCGCAGGTGCTTAGGTGATGATTCCGCCGCCGAGCATTAACTCATCTTGATAGAAGACCGCCGCCTGGCCCGCGGTGACATCTCGAACAGGCGCATCAAACTTAACTGAAACCTGATCCCCATCCAGCGGGCTGACCAGCGCCGCGACTTCTTTTGCTGAATAGCGAATTTTCACCAAGGCACGGATGGGTTCACGCGGCGCTTCGCCCGAAGTCCAGTTGACATCTCGCGCGGTTAATTCTGTGAAGCCGAGTTCTTCCAATGTGCCGACGACAAGCGTGTTGCTTGGCGCCTGTTTCGTGAGAACATATAACGGCACAGCAGAGACAACATTTAATCCCTTACGTTGACCAATGGTGTAATTGGCCAGCCCATTATGCTGGCCAATTGATTTTCCATCGGTGGTCACAATTTCACCGGGCTTCAAAATTTCAGGGATGGTGCGCTGCAGGAAATTACGATAGTCATCGCCGGCTAGAAAACACAAGTCTTGAGAATCTGCTCTCGAAGCAGTCGGCAGGCCAAAGTCAGCGGCGAGCCGTCGAATCTCGGGCTTGGGAAACTCACCCACAGGAAAAAGCGCATGAGCAAGCTGATGTTGTTTCAAGACATGCAGCACATACGATTGATCTTTCGAGTGGTCAACGGCGCGTAAAAGTTCGCATCGTCCATCGCCTGCGGTCTGTCGTCTAACGTAATGTCCGGTTGCCATAAACTCTGCGCCGAGAGCCAGCGCGTGATTCAAAAGAAACGTCCAGCGGATTTGGCGGTTGCACATCAGGCACGGATTTGGCGTTTCGCCGCGCGCGTACCCATCCAGAAAATATTGCAGAACGGTTTCTTTGAAAACATCTTTTGCATCAATCACATAAAATGGAATATCGAGAATACCCGCCACACGCCGCGCCTGCGCCATGGCGTCCGGCGTGCAGCAGCGATTGGATTCTTCCTTGCCGGGTTCCGACCACAGGCGCAGCATCATACCAGTAACCTCATAGCCCTGCTGTTTGAGCAAGGCCGCGGCCACCGAAGAATCAACACCGCCAGACATGGCGACAACAACTTTTTGTTTGGTCATAAGTTGGGTGATTATACTGCCCGTTGCAGAAAGTAATAGTACAAATTCATTTTTAGGATAAAATTTTGCCAAGGAAACTTACCATGACCTTTTTATCCCAACCGTATATATTAACCAACCAGATTCAACCCTACGCCTGGGGCGAGCGCGGACGTTCTGCATTTATCCCAAAATTACTTGGGATGCAGGACGTGGATGACTCGGCGCCCTTTGCGGAACTATGGATGGGAACGCATCCACTCGGCACCTCAAGCCTGCTCCACCACAATCAGCAGACACTGCTCTCTGAGCTGGTTCAACGCTACCCTGTGGAAATTCTCGGCTTGCGAGTGGCTTCGACGTTCGAGAATCAATTTCCATTTTTGTTGAAAATACTCTCAGCGAACGAGCCGCTTTCGATTCAATTACATCCATCAAAAGCGCAGGCTGAAGCGCTGCACACCAAAGACCCGAAAAATTATCCCGATCCAAATCACAAGCCTGAAATCGCCATCGCACTTGAACAACTGCGCGCCCTGGCAGGCATACGCGACACACAGCAGATTGAGGCATTGATGAAACAATATCCCGAATTACGGGCTTTCATTAATTACAAATCTTTTTCACGTGAGCCGAAAAACAAACAGATGAAACTCGCGTTTTTATCCTTATTTCGAAATGCGGTTGCCAAGCCGCGCGATTTAAAAAAAGTAATTGATTCAATGGCGGGCAGGCTCAACAAAAAAAACAACCTGACCTATCGCGAAAAATTATTTTTAGAAATGAGTCTGAAATACCCCGGAGATGTCGGTTTACTTTCCATTTTCTTTCTGAAACTTCATACCCTGCACAAGGGACAAGCCATGTTTATCCCCGCCGGAATTCCGCATGCCTATTTGCAGGGCAACATTGTCGAGTGTATGGCATCGTCAGATAACGTCGTCCGCGCCGGACTGACTGGTAAATTCAAAGATATTCCCGCCTTGCTAGATATTGTCAATTCAAAATCGGTAATCAAGTTCTCGCCTCAAACATCAAACTTTGTTTATTCGGCGCCTGTGCGTGAGTTCCGTATTGAAAAGATGGAAATAAAAGCGGGCAAAAAACGTATCGAGAAAAACGACAGCGTGCGCATATTGCTGCTCTTACGCGGCAAACTCCAGTTAACATGGCCGAATGGCTCACTGACAGTGGCACAGGGACAGTCTGTTTTAATGCCTGCCAATTTAAGTGAAGTTCAAATCGAATGTCTGGAAACCAGCGAATTATATAAAGCGGATGTGCCGTAATTATTTATTGGGATAGGGCAGTACATACAACAGCATCACAAAAAACATAATCGCATTGCCCGACAGCACGCAAAAATGCCATATTTCATGATTGCCAAAATACGGCGGAAATGGATTCGGCTTCCCGTTCGCAAAAATCAACGCACCGACCGTGTAGAAAAGTCCGCCTGTAATCAACAGAGAAATAGCTCCCAGGCCGAGTTGAGTATAGATCGGCCCGATCAGAAAAACGATGATCCAGCCCATCAACAGAAAACTAATATTCGACATCAACACTGAAATTTTAGAAAAGAAAATGGATTTGATCGTAATAAAAAAGACAGCCAAACTCCAGATGATTCCAAATAAAACCCAACCTGTCGCGCCATTAAAGATTGTTAAACAAAATGGCGTGTACGTGCCTGCGATGAGCAGATAAATGGCGTTATGGTCGAGAATGCCAAAAACGCGCAGGTATTTTCCGAAGAGTAAAAAGAAATGCAGAAGACAACTGAACAGCAGGGACAGAAATAAACTCGTGCCATAAATAGCAAATCCGATCACGTGCGCGGGCTTATTGTTCATTGCAGCCAACGTGACCAACACCGCCAGCGCTGAAATGGACAATATAGCGCCGATCAGATGACTGATGGAATTGAAATATTCGTTGCTATCTGGCGCGGAGATTAATGGGTCGAGGGCGGGTTTTTGTAATAACATGAAAAGTCCTTTTTAGTTTTGTAACTATAAAGCACATCTGCCTTCATCGCAATGGGAAATAAAAAAAACTGCAAGTCGTTTTCAGACTTGCAGTTTTTTTATGATTAACAGCAGACCGCAGACAGCGGACAATCGGATGAAAATAATATTTGTACGATAGAAAAAATATAGAGAGAATTTGAAATCAGGGAATACTATATGAAATCAGTTCAACTGTGCTGTCATACGCATCACCGGTAGAGACTGTTTTTATTAAGCCGATATTCTCTGCATGCCAGTTACTGCTGTTGAGGTTCAAAGTTGCGGGAATGTCGCTCCCATTCATGGTAATTAGGATATTAATCACGGTCTGACAATCGAAGCGCATTGCATCGAACGTGCCTGCTTCCACGGTCACAGATTCAACGCCAACAGCAGTACACGAGGTTGTGGTTTGGTTTGTGGCAGGTATTACCTGGTCATTAATGGTTTCCGTCCCCGCCAGAGAAATAAACTGCGACCAGCTATCTCCTGGATTCATGACGGCCGGCAATGTAACACCAGTGAGTTCGACGGTTTGAAAGTCGAGCGAGACACCTTCTGCATTAATACTGGATGATGTTCCATTGTCTGGGTTGAGGGCGATTAGATTACCGTTTTCGCATTTCCACTGACTCTCACGGGTAACCCCTGAGCCAAAGGAATCCTTGTCGGTGAAGCCATCTGCGTTCACAGCCAGAATGGCGCGGGTGAATGTATCAGGAACTGGACCCGTTATTTTATAAGTCCATGAGGCGCCTGCCTTAATTGGCAATAGTGGATTATCGCACGCGCCTGAAGAGCCATCGTTCCCCACAGCAGGCGCTTCCGTTGCTGTTGTGCCGCTGCTGGATGTATCTTCCTGCGCGGGCGTCTCATTGGCGGGAGCTTTTCCAGCGCCAAGGTTACATGCGAGCGTGGCAATAACAAGCACTGTAACTGTAAGCAAAGGGGCTATTTTATTAATTTTCATGTTTTCCTCTTTTTATTTTCCAAGTCAGAATTATGCGAGTTGCTAGTATAGCATCTGGATAAAATCTTTTCTTGAAACTAGGAGGAAAGAGGGATGCCTTGTTCGTTCCAATAAAATAGTATGGATGGGTATCTTTATGCCGTTTATAAATTCAATTTCATGTACAATATCTTCGCCAAACAAAAATGAAAAAACAAAATAGGGCATATCAAGTAAAAAGCAAAGGCTGCAAATGAAAGAACTAAAATTTCTGGTCGCCATTTGGAAAACAAATTTACAGTCTGCCATGGAATACCGCGCCGCGTTTCTAACGCAAGTCATCGGCATGATGGCCAACAACTTTATTTACTTCGCGATCTGGATCATCTTCTTCGACCGCTTCAAAGATATACGCGGCTGGGGCGTGAACGACATGTACGTCACATTTGGCGTGCTGGCAAGCTCGTTCGGCCTTGTCAGCTTGCTCTTCGGCAACGCCTTCACCTTAAGCGACATCATCGCCAAAGGCCGCCTCGATTATTACCTGTCCCTGCCGCGCCCCGTTTTGCTGCATACCATTGCCAGTCGAACCATCGCCAGCGGAATGGGAGATTTTCTCTACGGATTTATCAGTTACGGCCTCTCTGGATATTTCACCTGGGATGGAATGCTGCGCTACGTTCTCGCCACGCTGTTAGCTGCCACCGTCTTCGCAGCATTCCTGATTCTGACGCAGAGTCTCGCGTTCTGGTTTGGCATGATGACCAACTTCAGCAACCTCGTGCTCAACGCCATGCTGACCTTCGGTATTTATCCCATCACATTATTTGATAATTACGCCAAATTGATTCTCTTCACGATTATCCCCGCCGCATTAATAGGAGCGATCCCCGCCGAATTTATCCGCGCTTTTAGTTGGCAA
>Ga0105048_10001047_pt1 | contig 44463 bp, 46 predicted proteins | sample MAT05_FD_78382 | JGI IMG/M metagenome (GOLD analysis project Ga0105048, IMG submission 78382) | Freshwater microbial communities from Lake Fryxell liftoff mats and glacier meltwater in Antarctica - MAT-05 | ecosystem: Environmental > Aquatic > Freshwater > Ice > Liftoff microbial mat | place... | reverse complement strand
TTCCGCAACGCGTCACTTCGAAGTCAATGCCGCGCCAGTTGCAGCGCTGCTGGAGGAAGATGATGTTGCCACGATCCGCGTAGATATTCATCTGATCGGGATAGAGGCTGAGCAGGCGGAGCTTCATCGGTTGAACCCTAAGGGTCAGGGCTTCCCGGAAGCGTGGCGGACGATCAGGATGATCGACGCGATGTGACGGTCGGTTTCAGCCAGGTCGATCAGGTCGATCACCTCGAACCCCGCCACCGCGAGTTCTGTGGCCAGAGAGTGGCGGTCGATCAGGTCGAGCGTGATGCTGTCATGCGATTCATCCAGTGAACCCTCCGGGCCAACGATCTGGCGAAGGCGCACCACCGTCAGGGAGTCCGGATCGGCTTCCACAGCAACCGGCCGGCTGGCGTAGGTCCAGTCATCGATCTCACGCACGTCCGGAAGGATCTCGAGGGACTGACTCTTCGGGTCGACGATCTCGGAAATCGCGAAGGCGGCGATTCCTTCCGGTGAAAGACGTTCCTTCAGCCCGGCCAACAGTCGTAGACGCATTTTTTCCCCGCCGACGATGTGGAGCAGTTGCTGCGGCGCGATGATCGCGTCGAAGTGCTGCCGGCCGAGCTCGATCAAGGCGACTTCGCTGACGTCCCCGGTCACGGCTGACACTCCGTCCTCGACCGCCAGCCGGTTCAGGTCATCGACCATGTCCGGATCGCGGTCGACCCCGACCACATTCCGGCTGCCGTCGGCGAGGTGCCGGGCGACCCGTCCGATTCCACAACCGAGGTCGAGCACGGAAGCCGCGGTCGCGGTGATCTCCGACCAGACCGGAAGGTCGGCCTGATAGGAACAGGATTCGACCAGCTGCCAGATCGAGGCTTCACACGAAGAGCGATCGGCGAGGATCAACCTTCCCAGTATCTCCCGGCGTCACCCTGATCGGCGAGTAGTTGCTTCAGCTCGAGCAGCGCGGTGTAGGTGGGCATCGCAAAGAGCTTCTCCGGCCCGGAAGCAAGGGCATTCTTGAGAGCCGGGTCGATCCCCTCGAACACTTCGAGGCGATCCGTGTCCCAGCCGGCGTATTTCAGGCGCAGGGCGATCTCGGCTGCGCGGGTTCCGGTGCAGACGATGCGGTTCACCTTCCCGGCAAGCACTTCAAAGTCCGCGTCCCAGATCCAGGAGACGTCCCTGCCGTCGGCGATGCGGTCGTTCAGGGCGATCCACAGGTCAAGCTGGCCGGGTTCCAGCTCCAGCGTGCGCAGGACTTCATTGGCCCCGGCCGGATTCTTGATCAGCAGGATCGAAAGCTCGGTGTCTTCGATCTGGATCCGTTCGACCCGGCCGAAAACGGCTTTCATCGAAGCGAGGCTACGGACCGAATTCTCCACCGGGATCCCCAGGCGCCGGGCGGTCGCGATCGCGCCCAGGGCGTTGTAAAGGTTGTAGAGACCGGGCAACGGCAGGGTGAGCTTCGCGTGGCCCTCCGGGGTCACGATCTGCGCTTCAATGCCACTCATGCCTTTCAGGGTGATCTCCCTGGCAGACACTTCAGGGTTGGGTCGTTTCATGCCGCAGTCGGGGCAGGAATAGTGGCCGAGGTGGCCGACAAAGGCCCGCTGGTAGTCGAGGGCATGTCCGCAGACCCGGCACTGCTTGGCGTCATGGGCGTGCTGGAGTTCGGCCAGGGCCTGCTTGTTGTCGTCGATACCGAAGTATGTGGTGCCTGCGCCGCTGTAACGGCCGATGTCCGCAACCAGCGGATCATCGGCGTTGAGGATGAAGTCGGTTTCGTCACCGAGGTCACCTGCCAGCTTCACCCAGGCGTCGGCCAGGGCTTCCGTTTCGCCATAACGGTCCAACTGGTCCCGGAAGAGGTTTCCCAGGAGGATCGTTTCGGGGTGGAGCCTGGAGGCGGTCTCCGGCAGCCACGCTTCGTCCACTTCGAACAGGCCTTCGGTGCCCTCCTGCTCAAGCAGGGCGGTGGCAACACCCCAGGTCATGTTTGAGCCGGACCGGTTGTGCACCGGATGCCGGCCTTCGGCGACGAGGATCGTGGCCAGCATGGAAGCGGTGGTCGTCTTGCCGTTGGTCGCGCTGATCAGCGTCGAGCCGTTTGTCAGCTTCGAACCAAGCCGGTTGATCGCGTTCGGATCGAGCTTGAGCAGGACGCGGCCGGGCAAGGTGGTGCCTCCGCCTTTTCCGCTGGCGCGGCTCAGTCTGCCGATGGTCCGGGCAATTCCGGCACGAATGCCCTTCACGAATCCGGACCGGGCACGATCATCTCGAGCGCTGAAGGGAGAACCCGGATGGTGGCCGGCAGTTCGGTCAGCGGGTCACCGTCGGCATAGACCGTGAACGGGCGGCTGGCCTTGATGTCGATCGAAGTGGTGTTCCACGTCTCCACTTCGTCGAGGTCTACGTGTTTACCCTTGAAGACCTTGGGCAGGTTGCTCAGGAACTTGAACTTGCTGACTTCGGTGATCACGACCACGTTCAGTTCTCCATCGGCGATGTCGGCGTCGGGAGCGATATTCATGCCGCCGCCGTAGAAGTTGTTGTTCGCAACCACAACGGTGTAACCGGTGAATCGTTTCTGGATGCCGTTTTCGACCAACGCAAAGCGGGCTGGCTTCCAGCCCGCAAGTGCCCGCAGGGCGGCGTAGGCGTAGACCATCGTGCCTTTGATCATCTTCGCTTCGTTCGCTATCCGGTTGGCGTCGGAGTCGAAGCCGAGTGAAGCGATCCCGAGGAAACGCCTGCCATTGGCTTCACCGACGTCGATCGAACGAACGTAGCCTTCATCGAGGCAGCGCACGGCGTCTTCCGGTTTGGTCGGGATGCCGAGGGAGCGGGCGAGGTCGTTGCCGCGTCCGGCCGGGATCAGACCGAGCGGAGAGTTCGATCCGGCAAGGGCTCCACCGATTGCTCCGAGCAGTCCGTCGCCGCTCATGACGACTGGGATCTCGCGGGCATCGAGTGCGTCGTATGCGATGTCGATGCCATCGGCCATCGAACGTGTCTTCTCCACGCGGAAAACCATCCGCCGGGAGTCAAGGGCTCGTTCGACCGCTGGCAGCAGCTTGAGCGCCCGGCCGCCGCCCGCACTGGGGTTGACGATCAGGGCGTAATTTCTTTCCACAGTCAGGCTCATTGGGGTTTCTCCCGTTTTCTGCCGACGTAGAATTCTCCTCTTCCGGCTACTCCAGTTTCGATCATCGAAATCCCGAGTCTGTCGAATTTTCTGATCACTGTCTTTTCCGGCGTGGAGAATGGCGTCTCCTGTCCGCTGCTCGAAGTGATGATCACCGAACCGCCCGGCCTCAGTACCCGGTCGATCTCGGCGAAGAAGATCGGCATGTTGGTCTGGCTCACCAGATCGAAGTTCTGGTCGGGGTAAGGAAGTTTCGAGGCGTCTCCGGCGCGGAAAGCTACCCTCGCTTCCGGATCCAGGCCGATCTTGTTGTTGGCTTCCTTGATCATCCGGGGGGAGAGGTCGACCCCGCGGACCCGGGCCTGAGGGTACTCCCGGGCAAGGAAGAGTGTTGCCGCACCGGTGCCGCAGCCGACGTCGAGAAGTCGCTCCGGCCTTGCCGGAACCTTGAGGACCGCGGCTGCAAGCGGGGCAAGATGGGCAGGTGAGCCGGCATCCGTCCGGGTGTCCCAGCCTCTCGCCTGGGCATCGAAGAACCCCATCACCCGCTTGTTGACCACCGGCCACAGCCAGGGGGCATGGGCGACGATCCGGCAGATCAGCCGGCCGATGACCACTGTCTTGCGAGGGGGCGCTGGGTGAGGACTTGCCACCGATGGATCATGCCAAGTCCAGTCTGTGTGTGGCCCGATGGCCGGACGGGTTGATCAACTAATCTGGCCCTATGAAGAATCGGGAGAAGGTCATTGGTCTGGTCGTCGCGAGCGTAATCCTCGCCATCGCGGTCGTGGCAATCGTCATCGGACGAAGCGGAGGATCTGACGACATCGTCGGCAAACCCGCTGAAGTCGTGAAACAGGGCGAGCCGGCCACAGTCACGATGGAGACTTCCGAAGGTACGTTCAAAATCGACCTTGACACGGAACAGAACCCGATCACCGCCAACAACTTCGCTTCCCTGACCGAAAAGGGTTTCTATGACGGCCTCGACTTCCATCGAATCGTTCCCGGCTTTGTGATCCAGGGCGGAGATCCGACCGGGACCGGCAATGGTGGCCCCGGCTACAAGGTGGTCGAAGCCCCGCCCGCGGACACCAAATACGAAGTTGGTGTGGTCGCGATGGCCAAGACGGGCCCCGAAGCCCCCGGAACTTCCGGCAGCCAGTTCTTCGTGGTCATCGGACCTCAGGGCCAGACCCTGACCCCGGACTACGCAGTTGTTGGCAAGGTCAGCGAGGGCATGGACGTGGTCCAGAAGATCGGCAAGCTTGACGGTGCCGCGCAGCCGCCGACCATCGACAAGGCGACGCTCCAGAAGGGTTGAGCTTGGACTCCGGCCGTGAACCGGTCCCGTTCGAAGTCCGGACGGCCGGTTCCCATGTTCATGGGGAGACCGCGGGCGACGGGCGCGACATTTTCCTCTGCCACGGCCTGAGCGCCACCAGGCGTTATGTGGTGCACGGCTCGAAGGTACTTCCACGTTGTGGCTATCGCCTTCACACCTATGACGCCCGGGGCCATGGGGAGTCGGAACCGGCAACCGAATACAGCTACGAACTTCTGGCCGATGACCTCGAGGCCGTGATTGCCGAACGCGGGGTCGAAGCTCCGCTCGTGCTGGGCGGACATTCGATGGGTTGCCATACGGCCTTGACTTTCGCGCTGAGGCATCCCGGGAAGGTCGCGGCCCTGATTCTGGTCGGGCCGGTTTACACCGGCTCCGGGGATGACCTGGACCTGGAACGCTGGGACGAACGGGCAGATGCCCTCGATCACGCGGGTCCCGCCGGCTTCGCCCGGGTTATCGGCAGCCGCGTTGACGGCCCCGAGGAGGTAAGGAAGACGATCATGCGGCTGGCCCAGGGCCGGGCCGAGCTTCACCGCTATCCGGAGGCGGTGGCCGAGGCCCTGCGGCAGATTCCGCGCTCCCGTCCGTTCGGCAGCGTCGACGATCTGGCTCGCCTCGATGTGCCGGCCCTCGTGGTCGGCAGCCACGACGAGATCGACGACGGCCACCCTTACGCCGTCGCTGAGCGTTACGCCGGGGTCTTGCCGCAGGCGAAGATGATCAGTGAGGACAAAGGCGAGTCGCCGCTTTCATGGCAGGGTGGAAGGCTCTCCCGGGAGATCGATTCCTTCCTCGAGGGTCACGGGCTCGGGCCCGTCGCCGGGTAGCCTTGATGGCCGTGGAAGAAACTGTCCAGACCGAAGCATCACCTTTCCCCGGGATGAAATGGGTTCCCGGCGGCACGTTCGCCATGGGAAGTGAGACGCACTACCCCGAAGAGAAACCTGCCGGCCCGGTTTCGGTCGACGGCTTCTGGATGGACGAAACCACCGTGACCAACCGGCAGTTCGGTGAGTTCGTCAACGCCACCGGTTACCTCACGGTTGCGGAAAAGGCACCGGACCCGGCCATGTATCCGGGTGCCGATCCGGCCCTGCTGGTACCCGGATCGATCACTTTCGACCAGCCTCGCCGACCGGTCGACATGAACAATCCGATGGGCTGGTGGGCCTGGACCCCAGGCGCCAGCTGGCGCCACCCGTGGGGACCGCAAAGCAATCTGGATGGAAAGGAAGACCATCCGGTGACCCAGGTGGCATTCCAGGATGCCGATGCCTACGCCAGGTGGGCAGGGAAGTCACTGCCGACCGAGGCTCAGTGGGAGCGGGCCGGGCGTGGAGGGCTTGACGGCCAGGAATTCGCCTGGGGCGAAGGGATCGCTCCGGGTGGGGTCGAACGAATGAATCGCTGGATCGGTGAATTCCCTTGGAAGTTCCGGCCGCGCCCGAACGGGCCGAGGAAACCGGGCACGGTTGCGGTCAAATCCTATGAGCCGAATCCTTTCGGCCTTTACGAAGTCACCGGCAACACCTGGGAGTGGACCAGCACCTGGTTCTCGGACAAACACGAGGAGCCGACTTCGCGCTGCTGCGCACCGAGCAATCCCCGTGGTCCGGGGGTGGACGACAGCCGGGATCCGGCCAGCGGCATCCCGCGCAAAGTGATCAAGGGCGGGTCTTTCCTCTGCGCCGAGAACTACTGCAGCCGTTACCGACCGGCTGCGAGAATCCCCGAAAGCATCGAAAGTTCCACCGTCCACATTTCTTTTCGCTGCATCGTCGAACCGGTCTAGTCGATGGGCTGCCGGGTAGGGTGGAAACCGGCGTCAGCCGAGTTTCTGTCCGTGACTGAGTAGCAAGGGGAAATACATGGAGTCGAGCGGTTCAAAAGTTCCAGGCGGTTCGGCTGCCTGGGCATCGTGGGTAGCTTTCGCCGGCATCATCATGATGTTGACCGGAGTGTTCAGCGTGATCGCCGGCCTGTCTGCGGCATTCGAAGATGACTATTTCGTTCGTGGTGTAGCTGGAGGCGATGTCTACCTGCTGAGTGTCCAGGCCGTAGGAGTCATCTGGATGGTGCTTGGAGTGATCAAGGTCTGGGCCGGTTATGCCCTGATCCAGGGAAGGACCTGGGCCCGCCTTCTGACCATCGTGCTCTGTTTCGTCCACGCGATCGTCGACCTCACGACTCTCACCACCCAGCCGTTCCTGTCGCTGATCTTCATCGCGTTCAACGTGACGATCCTCTATGCCGTCACGGTTCGCTGGGAAGACGCCAAAGTCGGCATGGGGGACTGAGTCAGCAACCTGCGTGACAGATCCGTCGCGTTACTGAAGCGGATCTGGGCCGTTATCTGGACCGCCGCCCTGTCTTTCGACAGGGCGGCCGGCACCAGACAGGCGGCTCAGCTCAGCTTTTTCATGTTGATGACCTTCCCGGCGCTGCTGCTGCTTGCCGTCTGGATCCTCAGCAACATCTTCGATTCACCGGATGTGCGGGCCGACCTGATCCAGGCGCTGGTCGACAACCTGCCGTTCGACGAAGTCCAGGGGCGCCAGGAAGTCACCGATTTCCTTGACGGCCTGACCCGTGGTGCGGGCAGCCTCGGCATCGTCACCGCGGTGATCCTGCTCTATTCATCAAGCTCTGCAATCGGGGCGCTGCGGCATGCGGTGCAGACCGCAAACGAGAACTCCGCCGATGGCCCTTCGTTCCCCAAGAACAAAGCTCTCGACGTCCTGATCACGGCGGTGACCATGCCGATCGCACTGATTTTCGTCGGCCTGATCGTGTCGAGGCCGCTGGCCAAGGCCATTGACGGCAGTGATCTGCTGACCCAACTGGCCGGCCGCTTCGGTGGCCCGATCGGCATCGGCTTTTTCGGAATCCTTTTCTTCACCTGGATGTTCTGGGTGCTGAACCCTGGCAAGACCCCCTGGTCAAGCACCGTTATCGGGGCGGTAGTGGCGGCGGTTCTGGTCGGCGCAGTCTCTTCCGGCCTGCGGCTCTGGTTCGACATTTCCAGTAGCAGCAGCGCCGTCTACGGCGTGCTGGCCGGCTTTCTGGGATTGCTGATCTTCCTGAATCTGGCGTCGATGGGCGTTGTTTACGGCGCCCATATCGCCGCCACATTTCGGTTGAGGCCCTGGCGTAAGTCCTTCAAGGGGGACGGATCCGGCGATGGCTTGATGTAGGTTCTGCACATGGGCTGCCTCGTACCACTCTTCGCGCTGATCTCACCACGACTCGCACTCTTTGTGGTGCTGGTCTTCTCCGACTGGGTTGACCGGGCCTTCGATGGCTGGATCGTGCCGATCCTCGGTTTCTTCCTGCTGCCCTGGACGACCCTGGGCTGGGTGTTCATGTGGAACACCGGCAGCCGTGGAGTCGATGGCTTCGAATGGCTGATCGTGATCTTCGCCTTCGTCGTCGACATCATGTCCTACAAGCAGGCCCGGGAAGCCCGCGGCTGATCTGACCCCGGGGTTTTGCCCTGGTGGGCGCAGCCCCTAGTGGACGAAGATCTTCAAGGCCACGATCAGGAAACCGATCGCGGCGTTGATCAGTCCGATCGTGATCCGCCGTCCCCAGCTCAAGTTCTGGCGCGAACCGATCGCAACACCCGCCGCGAAAAGAACGACCACGCCGGTCAGGACGGCGACGTATGTCGCGCTGTTTTCTGAAATCAGTCCGATCGGTGCCAGCAACATGGCTGCAGCCGGAATCAACGACCCCTGAACCATCGGCCATTCCTTGCGGATCGCATTGATCGCGACTTCTTTCGCCTCGCGCGGCCGGGCAAAGCCGGCGGCGACGACGTCGGCATAGGTGTGCGCGAGGAAGAAGACGAAAGCGGTGGCTGCGGTCCAGCCGGCGATCGCCAGCGCACCGAGTTCCGGATCCTTGCTGACGGTCGTGACCACGGCCATCGAAAGAATGGTTCCGTAGATCGCTCCTGCGTAGTTCGTCTCAAATGGTCTGTTACTCATGTTCCGCGACAACCCTAGATCATTGCCTTCGGTTCATAATCGGCAGTCGATGTCCGGCGACGAACTGACATACGTAGGCCACGCCACCGTTGATATCCGGATGGACGGTGCCCATCTGCTGACCGACCCGGTGCTCAGGAACCGGATCGTCCACCTGAAACGCCAGGTCGCCGATACGGGGGTAAACGGTGACGACATTCCGGATGCGGTGCTGGTTTCGCACCAGCACTTCGATCACCTTGACCTTCCGTCGCTACGCCGGTTCGGAAAGAATGTGCGAATCATCGCCGGGCCGGGTTCGGCGCGCCTGTTGGAACGCAAGGGGTTCAGCCGGGTTGAGGAGCTGCCAGTCGGCCATTCGACCTCAGTCGGCGCGGTGACCGTCACAGCGGTGCCCGCCGAGCACGACGGACGACGTCGCCCGATGTCGAAGGGCGGCGAAGCGGTCGGATTCATCATCGCCGGCTCGAAGCAGATCTATTTCGCCGGAGACACTGATCTGTATTCCGGCATGGATCGGATCTCGTCGCAGATCGATTTCGCACTGATCCCGGTGTGGGGCTGGGGCCACACTCTTGGTGAGGGCCACATGGATCCCGACCGGGCTGCTGAAGCGGTCGGCCTGCTCAAGCCGGAAGTGGCGATCCCCATCCACTGGGGAACGCTGTTCCCGATGGTCGCCGGGCTGTTCGGCCGGCATCACCTGACCCGGCCACCGCGACGTTTCGCAGATCAGGTTGCGGCCGGGGTTCCCGGGGTGGAAGTCAGGGTGCTGGAGCCTGGAAGTTCGACTTCGCTGGTCTGATGGGGTGGGGCGAGATGCTCCATCCAGTCGATGAACAGGTGGTAGATGTTCTCGGCCCCGACAATTCCCTCTTCCGGCCATTTCATGTCACCCGGGTGGAGCACGAACGGATAGGACTGTGTCCCGCCGAGCCCGCCATGAGATCCGACCAGCTCTTCGAAAGCGGCGACTTCGTCCGTTTCGACCCAGTAGGTGCTGTTTACCATGATGTCCGGACAGTTCGGGAATTCGTGGGTGCGCAACACGTGATCCGCTGTATTCGGCCCGTAGGGAGCGAGCGGATCTTCACCCTCGATCCGGCCAAGCTCAAGGAAGTTGGTCCCGTCTGCACCCATTGCAATTGCCCCGAACTCCTCCGAGTTGACCAGCAGGAATCCGATGCCCGGATGCTCTACCAGGCCGTCGACCAGGTCAGGATGGATCTCGTCCAGGTGTTCGACGGTGATTCGCCCGGGTTCCCGCGGGAAGTTGATCAGGCCGAGGTTGCCGGAGGCCATGACCGAAAGCTCGGGGATCGGTCTCTGGTTTTCGGCTGTTTCGTCACGCCCGCTGGCGTCAGGTCCGATTTCCGGGTTGCTCTTTTCCGCGGTGCGCTTGCCGAGCCGGTGGAGCAAACGGCCGGTCCGGGTGTCTTTGTTGGCTGCTTCGGTGACCGTCGCGTTCAGGTACGCCCTTGCGTCATCCTGGCCCTCGGTCGCTTCTTCGATCTTCTCGTCAGATTCGCTGAGCCTGGTCACGAGGTCCTCGAGGGTCAGGTCGTAGCGGTCCTTGAAAGTTGTGCCCTGCGACTGGCCGTGGTCCGACAGCACGACGAACTGATACGGCCGTGGAGCGAGCTGTGCTGCCTTGATGATCCTGGAGATCTGGCGGTCCACGGTGCGCAGTGTCTGCAGGGTGTCAGGACGCTCGATGCCCGAATGGTGGGCAACTTCGTCGTAGGCCAGGAAAGTCGTGTAGATCGCGGATTTGCCGGAGAGCATGTCGCCAACAACAGCGGCGACCTGGAGGTCGAGCTGGATCACGGTCGCCCAGGCCCGCATCACGGCATAGGTCCAGGATCGGTTGATTCGTGGCACGACATCATCATTCACCTGCGCGGAAGCGAAGCGGCGCTCCCTGAAGATCTCGATGAAAGTGAAAGCGGCTGTCTTCACAACGCCGTAAGGCCGGGCGAAATAGGCGGCGTAGTCGTGGCCGATCTTTCCGCGGCGCTCGAGCACGGTGCTCATGGTGAGCATCGAAACCGAAGCGTCACCGGAGAGGATGTTGGCCCGCGAAGCCCCGTCGTTGGACAGCAGGCCTTTACCGTCGGACTGGCGTCTTTCGATCTCGGCGGCGTCGTGGGGATGGTTCGTGACCATCGCTTTTCCATGCTCTTTCTCCCACCATCGGAAAGCCGGCATGTCGTGGTTGTTGCCATGAAGGATTCCCGCCTGACAGGCACCGGTTTGAGATGACCAGTCGGTCTCCCATCGATTCAGGTCGTGGCTCTCGTCGCGGACCCAGCTGGCCAGGGTGGGCGCGTTGCCGTTGGCGAAAGCACGACGGAGGACGTCATGGGCGAGTCCGTCGATCTCGAGGAAAACGATCCCGGGCATGTCGGTCTCTTCGACTTCGCCACGGCGGCGCAACTGGCCCTGGACCACGTTCAGGTACCAGGAGCTGTCTTCGTCGATCGCCAGCAGGGCCGAGATCAGCGATGTGATCGCAGCCAGGACGATGGTGATCACCACCGCTTCGAAAAGCCCGTCGATGTGGAGCCAGGGCATGATCAGGATTGCGATGCCGACGATCAGCGAGTTCAGGATCAGGCCGAAGAATCCCAGGGTGAGCACCGTCAGGCGAAGGGTGAACCGAGAAAGAAACGGCCAGATGAAGGCGTTGATGCCGCCGAGGACCAATGCGGTGAGGATCGCGGCGGCGACTCCGTCAATGGAGAAGCCGGGTAGGATCCACGCGATGATCAGCAGTGAGACTGCGTCAACCGCGACCACGATCAGGCTGTGGGAGAAGAGCCGCCTGGGCTTTCGGGTTCTTCCGGGTAGCTCTGAATTCTTCAAGGCGCCGAAACTCTCCCACATTCCCTGCCCGGTGTGGTCTATCCCTGAGTAGTTCTCGCAATGGCCGGGTACATGTTGAAGGTGAAGGAGAAGACCAAAAACCATTCGGAGCTTTACCTCGGCTACCGATCGATCCTTCGTGTGGTCGTGACGGTGCTGCTCAGCGCCCTTGCGCTCTGGCTGCTCTACCTCCTGCGCCAGCCGATCGTATATCTGATCCTGGCGCTGTTCGTTGCGGTCTTTCTTTCGGCGCCGATCGGAGTCCTGAAGCGCCGGATGTCGGAGAACTTCGCGATCCTCACGGTCTACCTGGGGGTGATTCTCATCCCGCTGATGATTGCTTTGATCATGGTTCCGCCACTGATCAATGGCGGGTCCGACATCGTTGAAGAACTCCCCAACTACAGCAACTCGTTACAAAAGCAGGTGAACGAGAACAACCAGTTGAAGAAGTGGGATGACGACTTCGGCTTGACCAAAAAGGCCGAAGAGTTTGCCAGCGACGCGGCTGGCGGCCTGCTCTCGGATGCGCCAGGCCTTCTGACCTCAATCGGCGCTGGTGCCGCAAATCTCGTTCTCCAGGTTTTCGTGATCCTGGTCTTCAGCCTGTTCATGGTCAAGCGGGGATTTCGCTGGATAGAACCGGCGTTGAAACTTCGGCCATCGCATGAAGCCGAAAGGATCGAGAAGACGCTCCGGCGAATGGCCAACGCAATGAGCAACTTCGTGGTCGGCGCTTTCGTCCAGGCGCTGTTAGCCGGGACATCGGCTTTCATCATCCTGCTGATCCTCGGTGTACCGGCACCCCTGGCTTTGGCGGTGCTGGTTGCGATCCTCGACCTGATTCCATTGGTTGGTGCGACGATCGCCGGATTGATCGTCGCCGTAGTCACTCTTTTCAGCGGATTTCCGCTGACCACAATGGTCTGGGGCGGCTACATGATCGCTTACCAGCAATTCGAGAACTACGTGCTCCAGCCGCGGATCCAGGCCCGGGCGGTCCAGTTGGATCCGTTTGTAGTTGTCGTCGCGGTGCTGTTCGGCGGAGCCCTGTTCGGAATAGTGGGTGCCCTGCTGGCGATCCCGACCGCGGCCGCGCTTCAGATCGCCGTGCGAGAAGCAATCACCTGGCGCCAGGAGAATCGCCAGGAAGCCGAACTGGTTGAACCGGAACCGGGCGTCATCTGAACCATCTCCCGGTCGCTGATAGGCTTGGTTTGTCCTCGTAGGGAGGCACTGCGTCACCGAAACTGCAAAGGGAGAAGTAATGATTTTGATCGAGGGTGCCTTTGTGCGCCGGTTCTTCGTCACCACGTTGATGCTTGTTGCAGGCATGGCCGCTTTCGGCTTCATGGCCACTGGCCAGGCTGGTGCGAAGAAAGGCAAGCAGGCCAAAGTCAATCTTCAGGTCAAGACGAAAGATCAGGCCAGCCTGCTGAAGGCGAAGAAGCTCACGGTCCTGGTGCGGACCAGCGCTGGCACGAAAGTCAAGGTTTCCGTTTCAAAGGGGAACAAGGGCAAGCTCTTTAAAGCCAAGACTGTGCGCTTCAAGTCGAAAGGCAAGAAGTCCATCTCGCTGCCGCTCACCGCCGCCGGCAAAACCGAACTGGCCAAATGCGGCGCCCAGAAGCTGAAAGTCACCGCCAGGTATCGGACGGGCGGCAAGAAAGCGAAGAAGAACACCACCCGCACCCTCGCCCGGGATTCGGACCGCTGCGTCGCCCCGATCGACTACGTGACCGTGCCGCTCGGCGACACTCCGGACCGTTGCGACTTCCTCGATACGACCGTCTGCCTGCAGCCGTTCCCGAACGACTATTACACGAAGGCCGACCCGTCAACGCCAACCGGCAAGCGACTTGACCTGCATGCCGAATCGACCCCGGCCAACACCGATGGTGTCCACATCGATGTCACTGACATGAACCGTGGAGACGGTTTCAGCCCGGGCAACGCAATCATGCTCAAGGTTCCGGGCCTGGACACACCTGCCGCCTTTGCGAACAGCGGCCTGGTTCCCCTCTCCAATCTGCACGCCTATGACGACGCCAACGCGCCGGTGGTAGTGATCAATGCAACGACAGGGGCCCGTCAGCCGATCTGGGCAGAACTGGACTCGAATCCGACCACAGTTGATCCGTCTGACGACGGACCGGGCGGAATCAACCTGAACCCAGGCAACACGGAAGACGTCAATCTTTTCGTGCGGCCAGCAAAGAACTTCGAATACGGCCAGCGATACATCGTCGCTTTCCGCAACCTGAAGGACAAAAACAACCAGCCGATCGAATCACCGATCGGATTCCGGGCCTACCGCGACAATCTTCCCACCCAGCAGGACGTAGTTGAGAACCGACGTCCTCACATGCAGCAGGTCATCGGCGACGTCGTGAACAAAGGCGGGGTGGACCGCTCCAGCCTGTACATGGCCTGGGACTTCACCATCGCCAGCAAGCACAGCGTCACGTCCAGGGCCCTCCAGATTCGCGACGATGCTTTTGCGCGACTGGGTGACACCAACCTCGCCGACCGCAAGATTCAGGGCAACAGCCCGGACGTCGAAGTGACGGCCGTCTGCAACGTCGGCGACCCGCCCAGCTGTGGAGACGGTCCCGGCAAGGGCCTGCCCGTTCCGAGCGGCGACATGCTGCGTTACGTCGAGGGCAAGATCAACAACATTCCCTGTTACCTCGATGCCGATGGCTGTGCCGCCGGGACGAAGTTCAAGTTCAAGGCCGACGGCAGTGTCGACTTCAATCCCGCCTTCAAGATGTCGATTCCGTTCCGCTGCATCATCCCCAAGGCTGTGCAGCCGGGGGGAGACGGCACGGCGGTCATCCCCGGTCCTTCCGGGATTTATGGTCACGGACTGCTGGGTGATTACAAACAGGCAATTTCGGCAGGTCCGGAAAACGTCTCCACGACCGGTGGCGGCGTCTGGTGTGGAGCAAACTGGGACGGATTTTCGACCGCTGATTTTCTCACGGTAATCAGTTCGCTGAAAGACATGTCCAACTTCAACAAAGCCATCGACCGGATGCAGCAGGGCTTCGTGAACTTCATGATGCTTCAGCGGGCGATGATCCATCCGGGCGGGTTCGCTGCTGAGGATGCTTTCCAGCTTGACGATGACGGCAATCCGCTGACCCCGAAGAAGTCGATTGTCGACGTTTCCAATTTCCCCAACACCCGTGGCCAGTACATGGGAATCAGCCAGGGAGGGATCATGGGCGGCGCGTTGATGGCGCTCACCCCGGATTCTGACTATGGCGTCCTTGGTGTTCCGGGAATGAACTACTCGTTGATCCTGCGTCGATCGGTCGATTCGGACAGCTACTTCAAGAATCCGGCGATCGGGCTCTACAAGTTCTACCCCGATGTACATGAACGCCCGGTTCTGCTCTCCCTCATGCAACTGCTGTGGGACCGCGGTGAAGCGAACGGTTACGCGCAGAGCATGACCAGTTCACCGCTGCCGAATACGCCGCCTCATCAGGTGCTGCTCCGGGTTGCTTTTGGCGACCATCAGGTTTCCAACCTCTCGGCCGAAGTCGAAGCGCGGACCATTGGGGCCAGCGTCTATTCACCGGCGTTGAACGCCGGACGTCACTGGGATGCCGATCCGTTCCTCGGCCTGAACGAGCAGTCAGCCTTTCCTTGGGACGGTGGCAGCATGCTCGTCTACTACGACAGCGGCCCGCCGAGCTTCACCGGATCCGAAGGCCAGGGCATCGCCCCGCCACCGCTTGAGAACGTTCCGCCCAGAGCGGAGTGGGGATACGGCGGAGACCCGCACGAGCACCCGAGGCGATCGGTGGACGGCTATACCCAGGCGGCCACCTTCCTCGACGACGGAACCATCCAGAGCTGCGCCGCCATAACCCCGGAACCGTTGGATCCGACCGACGCCCACTGCTACGCAAACGGCTGGACCGGCCCCTGAGAAGAGCCCGGCCTGGGCATCGCTCCTCCTTGGCTGCTCTGAGAGAAGCCAAGGAGGAGCGATGGCCGTACTTACAAGTCAGTTGACTGGCTTGTATACTCCGGCACCATGCCCGCCTCTCGTCGCCAGCAGAGTGATCGGACTGCCGCCACCAGGGCCTCGGTGCTCGACGCGACGGTTGAACTCCTGATCGAGCGTGGTTATGCGGGGACTTCGACCCGCCTTGCGGCCGAACGAGCCGGGGTTTCGCTTGGTGCCCTTCAGCATCACTTCCGGACCAAGGCCGAACTCAGCGTCGAGGCCATGCGATATGTGACCGAACGGCTGGCTGACGAGTTTGTTGCCGCTGCTCCTGACTCGGATGACCTGACCGAGCGTTTCGGCGAGATCCTCGATCGTCTCTTCGTTGTCTTCAAAGGACCGACTTTCGCCGCCGCGGTTGAGATCCAGCTCGCATCCAGGACCGACAGCGACCTCCATCAGCCGGTTCGTGAACTCCACCTGGATGTGGAGAAGATCATCCTGCGCAGTGCCACCGAGGTGCTGCCGGAGATTGCCTCTCTGCCCGATTTCAACGCGGTTCTGCAGACGTCAGTGTCGGCAGTGCGTGGCCTCGCAATCGCGACCATGGACCCGATCACCGAAGTGGACGAACAGTGGACGCTGGTACGCGGGCAACTCCTGGACATCATCGATCGGCTCATAAGCCGGGAATCAGCGTGACTTTGGCCCTGCCGCCGGGCCCGACCGGTCTCGACAACGTCAAGTTCATCCTGCAGGCGACCCGTGACTTTCGCAAACCAATGGTCGAAATGTCGATCGAGTACGGGCCCGTCGCCAGCACCTATTCCCGCGGTCGCCGGCTGGTCGTCGTCAGCGGACACGAAGCGGCGAAGCATGTCCTGATCACGAACCAGAACAACTACGGCAAAGGCGCCGAGTACGACCTCTTGCGGATCATCCTCGGCGAAGGACTGCTGACCAGCGACGGAGAGCAGTGGCGCAAACAACGCCGCCTGGTCCAGCCGATGTTCGCAAAGCGCCATCTGAGCGCTTTCACCGAGCACATGACGAGTGCAACGGCCGACGCCCTCAACGGCGATGTGCTTGGACGGGCACTCGACGGTGACACCCTCGACGTCAGCGAATCGATGATGGCCCTGACCCTCGATGTGGTCGGACGGGCACTCTTCGCCGCTGACCTGAGCGGGAACACCGCCCGTCGGGTCGGACCGGCCATGAACGACGTCGTGATGCTCGGAACCCGAATGGTCCGGCGGCTGCGGACCTACGCGATGGCCCAGCTCCCCGGTATGAATCTGGAGCGGGCGCTGAAGCTCAATCCAGAAGGCCGGCGTTTCCAGAGGTCGCTGGAAGAACTGCGCCTGGTGATCGACGAGGTTCTCGTCGAACGCTCTGCCCAGAAGGATTCGGGTGATGACCTGCTCGGCCTGATGCTCGATGCTGTGGATGAAGAGACCGGTGAGACCATGTCCCGCCAGCAGATTGGTGACGAACTCATGACTTTCATGCTGGCCGGTCACGAGACCACATCGAACGCACTCTCGTGGACCTGGCGCTGGCTTTCAACCAACCCTGCAGCCCGGGAGCAGATGCTGGCAGAAGTCGATTCCAGCATCGGAGACCGGGTTCCGACCATGGACGACATGGAACTGCTGCCCTGGACCAGAGCCTGCGTCGAAGAAGCGATGAGGGTCAACCCGCCTGTCTGGACCGTTGGGCGCAAAGCGCTCGAAGATGATGAGATCGGTGGCTACCACGTGCCTGCCGGTTCGGGCGTGATGGTCCTGGTCACGATGATCCACCGCGATCCTGAAGTCTGGACGAATCCCGAAGGCTACGATCCCCGGCGCTTCATGCCGGAGAACGTCAAGAACCGTCCCCGTCACGCGTATCTGCCGTTCGGCGCTGGACGAAGGATGTGCGTGGGGTCAACCTTTGCGATCGTCGAGGCCACGCTTCTGGCGGCCATGATCAGCCGTCGCATGACTTTTGACATTCCGCGTGGAGTCACCGTTGAACCCGAGGCCGCGATTACTTTGCGGCCGAAGAACGGGTTGCCGATGACGGTCCATCGGCGATCGGTCGGTCGCGCCAGGCCGGGCACGATGGCCGTCGGCGATCGGGTGGATCCGGTGGATGCCGCCGGCGAGTGCCCCGTGGCTCACTGAAACCCCTCTAAGATGCCTGCTCTGTGCCTGGGGATTCAGGCCGGGCAGTCATTCAAAGGGAGATTCGGATGCGCAGGTCGTTCGCAGGGACGTTGATGTTCGCCACGCTTTATGCGTGTGTGGCTGGTTTCGTGGCCCCGGCCAGCGCCACTCCCCGACTGGACCTGATCGTCAAGGATCCCGATTCCACGGCGGTAAGGCTCATCCGTCCGGACAGCAGCAAGAGGGTGAGCGCCGACTACCTGGTGCCGTCGCCTCTGGTCAGGACCGGCAAGGTTCCGCTCGAGGTCTGGGCCCACCGGGAGGGCCCTGACGGCACGGTGGTGACCGATTCGGTCGATCGCTCTACCGGTCAACCGGTGGCGACGCCGATTGGCCTGAAGGCAAGCATGGACTACGGGCTGGGTGATCTGATCCACATCCGGATTGTCCGGGGCAATGGACGTGTTGTGCGCGACTGGACCGAGGCGTTCTGCCCCAATGGGTATGGCGACGCGGAGACGTCGGGTGGACAAAGTAACTCCGGTCCGACGCCCGTGTATCCGTGGAGCATCTATCCCTACGGCACCTGTGGTGAGCAGCAGGCAGACTCCCTTGTCTGGTTCGTGGGGCGGGGCAGCCCGGCTTATTACATCGGTACAAGGGCGGTCGGCCTGCCCGATGGCCGGTACACCCTGGTGTTGACCCTCAACCAGAAGCGGGCCCTCCCGGAGAAGTCCTTTGACAACAACCAGCTGACCCGGAAGTTCACGCTCACCACGGACCGAAAACTGTGGCGGAACATCACTGGCGCACCCCAGCGCGGCAGCGGTAGATACGCGGGGTCCGGAAGTAGTGGGCGGGCAAGGCCCTCGGTCGTGATTTCGCCCGGGAATCAGGATCAGAAGATCCGACCGCCCCGAGTTTCCGACATCGACGGGCCCGATGGTGCCTTGCCGGACCCGGCAGCCCTTCCCGCCAGCAAGTTCGAGTTCGACCGCTGGAATGGCAAGGACCTGATCTCTTTTTCAAGCATCGTCAGCAATGCCGGGGATGCCCCGATCGCTCTCTTCGGCAAACGGACCGAAACTGAGAGCCGGACCATGCCCGGATGGCAGTACCTGAAAGGAGCCGGGGGTGAATTGGTGAGGCGTCCGATCAATGGCTTCGTCTGGGACAGCCGTGACACCCACCGGCATTGGCACTACAACCGTCTTGCGACTTACGAACTGCTCGCCATGGATGGCACCGTGCTCAAGGAGAGCTCGAAGATCGGGTTCTGTTTCATGCCGACAACCGCACTCCACATCGAGCCGGTGCCGGGCGCTTTCGGATCCGCATTCCCGCTCGGAAGTTTCGAGGGACCTCTTCGGGTCAACTGCGGTTCACGCGATTCGAAGCGCGTTGCCATGTCTCTTCAGGCGGGGTGGGGTGACGAGTACTACCAGGGCATAGCCGGCCAGTCGTTCAACGTCAGCAACCTGCCGGCAGGCAGCTACCGGCTGCGAATCACCGTAAACCCGAAGGGAGATCTGGCTGAGGTCACGGCGGACAACAATGTCTCCGAGCGGCTGATCACACTCGGATCCGACGGAAACGGACGGACACTCTCGGTGCCGGGACAGGGTTTCATCAGCAGCGAGTTTCAGAAGATCCAGAAAGTGCGGGGAAGCGGCCGGGCTTCGGTCAGCGGTTTCAGGCCGACGGCGGGTTTCGCCGCCGGCCGTTCACTCTTGCTCTGCGGCCTGTACCGCTACTGAGTCAGGCTTTGATGCCAAGGTCCTCGGCGATGTCCGGTGAAAGCGGCTCTTCGACGGGATCCTTGTTCTCCACGAGGTGACCCTCGAGAGCGATGTCAGGCAGGATCCTGTCGAGCCATTTCGGCAGCCACCAGGCCTTGTCACCGAGCAGCGTGACGACAGCCGGCGCAATAACGAGTCGCACGAAGAGCACGTCAATGAGGATCGCGAGGCCGAGTCCGAGGCCGATCATCTTGGCGACCACGTCCGACTGAGTGACGAAGGCCAGAAAGACCGACGACATGATCAGGCCGGCAAACAGCACGACCTTGCCGATTCGCGACAGGCCGACGATCACGCTCTGGCGCGGGGAATCGCCGCCGTTGTATGCCTCGTGGATTCGAGAGAGCAGGAAGACGTTGTAGTCCATGCTCAGCCCGAAGAGGATCGCGAAGATCATGACCGGGATGAAGGAGAGGATCGGGACTCCGCTGTCGACCCCGATCAGGCTCGCCCCGATTCCGTCCTGGAAGACGGCGACTATTACGCCGTAAGCGGCTCCCACTGAAAGCAGGTTGAAGATTGCCGAAACAAGCGGGATCCAGAGCGATCGGAAGGCCATCATCAGCAGCAGCACTGACAGGCCGATCACCACGGCGATGAACAGCGGGAGCCGGTCCGAAACCTTGTCGGAGAAATCTTCGAACCCGGCGGTCTGCCCACCAACGTATGCCTTGAGCGGGGTCCCTTCAGTGGCATCCGGAATCACGTTCATGCGGAGATTCTCCAGCAGGTCACTGGTCGCTTTCTCCTGGGGTGCCGTGGTCGGGATCAGATTGATCACCGCCGTGCTGGCCCCTTCCTTTACCGGAGGAAGGAATACCGATTCGACACCTGGCGCCTTTTCGAGATCGTCCGCAAGGGTCTGGAGCTGGGCCTTCGCGTTCGAATCACCCGGGGGGATCTCCACAGCCAGGAAGAACGGACCATTCTGTCCAGCGCCGAAGCCTTCGCTCACCAGGTCGTACGCCGTGCGCTGGGTCTTGCCTTCGGGCTGGTTGCCATCGTCCGGTTGTCCGAGGCGGAGGTGGGTCATCGGGAAAGCGAAGATCACGAGGACGATCACACCGAAGAGGATCGACAGCCACGGTCGCTCGGTGACGCGGGTGCCCCACCTGGTGAAGCCTTCGGATGGCTTAACGTGCGCGATCTTCTTCGGGCGCAAGCGCTTCTGGAAGGCGCCCATCATGGTTGGCAGCACCGTGAGGGCGGAAACGACCACGGCGGCCACGCCGATTGCGGCACCGATGCCCAACTTGCCGATCAGGGGGATGCCGATAACGAGCAGCCCGGCGATCGCGACCATCACGATCAGGCCAGCGGCGACGACGGCCGAGCCGGCGGTGGCAGCGGACTTGGCCGAGGCGTCTCGAACCGAGTCACCGGCAGCAAGCTGTTCCCGGAATCTCCCCATCAAGAGCAGGGAGTAGTCGATGCCCGCACCAAGGCCCAACATCACCGCGATCGTGGCTGCGAATTCAGGCAGGCCGATCGGGGCGGCCAGGACAACGAGCAGGATCTGGCCGACCATCACGCCGATCAGGGCGCCGACGATCGTCGCACCCATGGCGGCTCCGGAGCGGAAGAGGAAGGTGAGGAGGACGATCGCTATTGCGATGCCGATCAACTCGCCGACGGGGGCGTCCTGTTCGGAAGCCAGATCCACCACGATACCGCGCAGCGAAACCATGACGCCATCGGTCTCCGCGGTGCCTGCCGCAGACTCGAGGTCCTTGCCCTGCTGTTTGGTGATGTCGCCAAACTCAAGGTCGGGGGAGTAGTAGACCTCGGCAGTCGCGATGCGTCCGTCTGGTGACACGGCCGGCTGTCTGGGGTCGAACGGATCTCCCACCGACACGACGTCGGGCAGCTTCTTGATGTCGGCCAGGGATTGCTCGATTGCGGCCTTGCGGCCCGGTTCGGTCAGCTTGCCGGTCCCGGTGTTGAAGACGACGGTGGAACTGATTCCGGCAACGTCCTGGCCGGCTGCCTCGAACAGGTCAGTCGCCTTTTGGCTCTCGGTGCCGGGGATGTTGAAGTCGTCTGGCGGCGGGTCCTGCGCGGTGCCGGCCAGAACGAAGAGCGCAGCGAGCGCAACGACGCCGACGATCAGGGCGCGTTTCCAGTGTCCGGTGATCGAACGGGCGAATCTTGCGAGAAGGTCAGACATGCATCTCCAGTGAATGAGGGTTCAATACGAGGGGGTAGTGCGTGAGTCCTGCAGAGAACGGATTTCAGCAGACCACGATAGCCCAGATCGCCGAGGCTGCGGATGTGTCTTCGCGCACACCCTCAACCTGTTTTCCGGCCAGGGAAGAGATCTTCTTCGACCCGCTGAGTGATGAGCCTGAACGGCAGCACCCGCCTCTTAATGACGAAACGCCCCGGCTTTTGCCAGGGCGCTTCGACGGGAGGGATGCAGGGTTGGTCTAGTAGCCCGCGGGGTGTCGGACCGTGAAGCTGCCGGAAGTCGACTGGAGGCTCGTGCTCCAGCGCGGGCCGTCACTGCCGGTGTTGGCGGTGTCGAAACGGAGTCCGGCGATCACGATGTAGGCGTGACCTGGATTCGAATAGACGCTGATCCATTTGCCTTTACCGCGCTTCTCCCAGTTCATGAAGCCGGTCGAGGCCAGCGGGCTGGAAAGGAACCTGCCGCCGCGAAGCGCGTAGCTAATGGCACCCGCGCAGTCATAGCCGCGGGAGTTGAAGCTGGCGTGACCGCCGCCATAGACATATGGGGCTTTGCGGATCTTGTTGGCGTACTCGATCGCACGCACAACCCGGGCCGGTGCATTCCTCGGGGCGATGGCCCTGCCGTTGATCAGCTTCGCTTTCTTTGGCGCGAGGCATGATTTGGTGGTCATCGAAAGTCCACCACTTGACGTCTGGGCGCACTTGTTGGCAGCCGAGGCTTGAGTGGGGGAGCCAAATCCAACGACTATCACGATGGCGGCCAGCGAGAATCCGAACAGAATCCGTAGCGGTGCCACCGAAATACATCTCTGAGTATTGAGTTGTGTGGAAATACCGATCTCCTTTTGTTGCCTACGGGGTTAGCTGACGGGCTGGCGCTCTTAGGAGCTCGCGCTCTCGCCTGAATCGGCGAGTTCGCCCCAAATACCTGGTTCCCCCGATTTCCGTGCCTTTTCGACAGCGGAAACTCGGCATAACGGTTGATTGAAATATTGGATTGTAGGGGAAATGCTAATACTTTGCACATAAACCTAATACGACGCACAAGTTGCGGTGCTTCGCGGGGTTGCCTTCCGCGTTCACAAATCAATAACTTGCGCGTTGATGAGCCACGAAACCGAAACCTGGGAAGTCTGGAAAAAACAGCCCGGGGACGCCAACTGGATGCGTGTTGCTGTGGCCCGCCGGGTTCTGCCCTGGACGATCGGACTTTTCGCGCTGGTGCTTTGCGCTCCGATCACCTACGTCGTGTACATCAGTGATGTGCCCGCGAGGGTTAGATACGGGGTCACAGCCATGTACCTGGTTGGCCTGATTGCCTTGGCGGCCGCCTGTGACCGCGCGGTTCAGCTCGAGCGCCGGCGCGTGCGCGAATCCACCACCTGAGGTCAGGCTCTGGCTTCGCCCAGGATGTGCGGGTTCGTGTGGCCCCATTCGGGACCAACCGGAAGGCCACGCATGTCAGTGATCGTGAATCCGGCGGCTACGATCTCGCCAGCGGTATCGCGGCTGCAGTGGCAGCCACCCGCGATGCCAGGCCAGAGTCGACTGCGATCCAGTATCGACTGAAGGCGGGCTTTGCCCGGCCGGGACGACCGCACGTGTTCGAAGAACCGCATCGAGCCGCCGGGTTTCAGCACCCTTCGGGCTTCACTGAGCGCGGTGGCGGGATCGTCAATGGAACACATGACCATGCAGACGATCACGTAGTCGAAACTGTCGTCTTCGAACGGGAGGCTGGTGGCACTGCCATCAACGATGGTTATTGCCGGCTTCGCCTCTTTTGCCAACGTGGCCGCCTGGGTTCGCATGTACGGCTCCGGTTCGAGCGCAACAACTTCGTCGATGCCGTCGCCGTAGTGCTGGAAGTTCATGCCATTGCCTGCCCCGATCTCCAGGACACGCCCGCTGATGCCTTTCACGATCTCTGACCGGTACTTGCCAACTTCGGGTTCGATGAAGGCGCTGAACTTCGTGTAGGCGCGGGCGAAGATCGGGTGGCGGACTGCGGAAGTGGTCATGCGCACATTGTCGCAAGCCGCTCACCTATGGTGGGGTGATGGATCTGGCCAGGTCGATATCGCTCTTCGGGGTTGCCGCGATTGCGGAGATTGGCGGAGCTTGGCTGATCTGGCAGGCGGTGCGTGAAGGCCAGCCCTGGTGGCTGGCGATTCTTGGTGGCGTAGCTCTTATGGCCTACGGCTTCGTTGCCACCCTTCAGCCCGATCCGAACTTCGGTCGGATCCTCGCCGCTTACGGCGGTGTGTTCGTTGCGGGTTCGCTGGCATGGGGCGCCGTATTCGACGGATTCCGACCTGACCGGCTGGATCTGGTCGGCGCCGCGATCTGTCTGGTCGGGGTTGCCGTGATCATGTACGCACCCAGGGAGGTCTGATGGCCGCTGGCAGAAGGTGCTGAAGAGAAGAGCAGGAACGCCTGAGGGTCAGACCATATGCTCGAGCACCAGATCCGGTTTGTTCTGGATCAGGCGGTCGAGCTGGAATTGTCCCTTGAAAAGAGCGAAAAGGACTCCGTCGCTGCGAGTCCGGATTTCGGCCAGGTTTCCTTTGCGGATTTCTTCGGCGCTGGATTCGTCGGTGCGGCGGGCGACTTTCCACTCGGTCTCGTCGGTCTTGACTTTGACCCCGAATTCGGTGTCCATGCGTTCGATTGCCACCTCGAACTGAAGTCGTCCGACACCGCCGAAGATCGGCATCGGGTCGCGGCCGCCATCCTGGGTCAGGACGTGAATCACCCCTTCTTCGGCAAGTTGTTCCAGCGCGCGGTTGAACTGTTTGTGGCGCTGGGCGTCGGCGTTCCTCACCCGGATGAAGTGTTCCGGCGCCAGGGTCGGAAGTGGCGGGTAACGCACGTCTTCTCCCTGGTAGATCGTGTCGCCGACCTGGAGGTCCGCCGCGTTCACGACGCCGACGATGTCACCGGGGTAAGCCTCCTCGAGGGTTTCCCGCTGACGGCCGAAGGTGCCTGAGGCGTAGTTCATCGTCAGCGGCCGGTCGGTCCTCGAATTGATCACTTTCATGCCACGGGTGAACTTGCCGGAGCAGATCCGGATGAATGCGTTGCGGTCGCGGTGGCGTGGGTCCATGTTGGCCTGCACCTTGAACACAAGTCCGGAAAAGTCGTCGTCCAGGGGACGGTCGTTGCCGTTGATATCGGTCCGGGGATAAGGGGCGGGAGCGAGGTCGATGATCGCGTCGAGCAGCAGTTCGACCCCGAAGTTTGTCAGTGCCGAACCGAAATAGATCGGCGTGGAGATGCCTTCGGCCACGGCACCGGGATCGAATTCGTGGCCGGCGGCGTCAAGGAGCGAAAGTTCGTCCATTGCCCTGTTCCAGGCGGGATCGTCCGAGTCGGTGGCCCCGTCAAGGTCTTCGATGGTTTCGATCGCGGCAGTCGAGCCGCCAGTGACCCGCTCGAAGCGATGGAAGTTGTTGCCGTCCCGGTCGACTATTCCGAGCAGGTTTCCAGGATCGCCGACCGGCCACGTGCGTGCGGTGGGCAGCAGGTCGAGGGTTGACTCGATGTGATCCAGTAGCTCAAGCGGGTCGATGCCGGGACGGTCGCACTTGTTGATGAAAGTAATCAGCGGAATGCCACGACTGCGCGCAACTTCGAACAGGCGCAGGGTCTGGCTTTCGATGCCTTTGGCGGCATCGATAAGGATGACCGCGCTGTCGACTGCCGACATCACTCGCAGGGTGTCCTCGGAGAAATCGCTGTGGCCGGGGGTGTCCAGCAGGTTGATCACTTTGCCGGCGTGTTCGAAACGCAACACGGTTGAAGAGACGGAAATCCCACGCCGCTTCTCCAGGTCCATCCAGTCGGAGGTGGTTGCCTTTCGTTTCTGGCGCCCTTCTACGGATCCAGCTTCAACCACTGCGTTGCCATAAAGCAGCAACTTCTCGGTCATCGTTGTCTTGCCGGCGTCCGGATGGGAAATGATCGCGAAAGTCCGGCGACGGCCAGCCTCGTCAATGATTTCACCGTGGGCAGCGGTGACGGGGGAAGGTGTAGATGCGGAGGATTCCACGACCCCTCAGGGTAGTTGATCCGATCGTCCCTGCCCGGCTCGAGCAGCAGGCAGGTCAGTCGATCAGGCGTTTGCCCAACTGGCGCACGGCGATCCGCCACATGATGAAGGAGAAGACCATCAGCCCGAGTATGCGCAGGATGTCCACCGGTTCGAAACCGAATGCGGCTCCCCGGACCAGTTCGACCAGCTGGTAGAGCGGGTTGAACTGGGCCGCTATCTGGAAACCCTCTGGCAGCTGGTTGATCGGGAAGAAAGTGCCGGCAACAAGGAACAGCGGCGTGATCACTGTTGTCGTCACGTAATTGAACTGGTCAATCTTCGAGACAGTGCCCGCCACCGCGATACCGAAAGCGGAGAATCCGAGAGCAGTCACGAAGCCGAAGAAAGGAACCAGCAGCATTCCCCAAGCAGGTTCGAGCCCGAAGAAGAAACAGACGATCAGCGGAAAGCAGCCGAAGAACCCCGCGCGCAGCGAGATCCACAGCATTTCCGCGGTGACCAGCTCTTCGACATCAACCGGGGCGGCCAGGATCGCGTCGTAAGTCCGCTGGAATCTGTATTTGATGAAGGTCCCGAACATGGCCGGCAGCGCGCTGGCAAAGATCACAGCGGTCGCGACCATGCCAGTGCCGACGAACTCGATGTAGTCGATTCCATCGACGTTGGCAACGATCGTTGATCCCAGCCCCAACCCGAACGCCAGCAGGTAGATGGTTGGCTCGAGCAGGCTGGAGAATGTGGATGATTTCCAGAAGGTCCGGAAGTTGGCGACTTCGCGGCTCATGACCCCCAGGATGGCGGCGGACTCGAGCCGGCCCATGTTGTCGGCATCCTTTTTCATTCGGCCTCCTCTCCGGTGAGCAGGACGAATACATCTTCGAGCGTTGCCGCCCGCCAGACGGCATCTTCGGGAATTGATTTGCTGGTCTGCCGGTTCGCACCGACGATCGCCACCGCCGGCCCTGCCGCGCGTGGCCTGAGTCCTTCGGCTTCAGCTGCCGCCCGGACCTCGGCGAGCCGGTCCGGGGGACCGTAAACCTCTGCCGTTTCGGCACCGGCATGCTTTGCGACCAATTCCGAAGGAATCCCGCGGTCGATGATCCTGCCAGCGGTCATGATCGCCACTTCGTCGGCCAGGCGTTCGGCCTCTTCGATGTAGTGGGTCGACATCAGGATCGTGGCGCCGCGGGTTCGCAAGTCGTCGATCAGGGTCCACATCTGGGTCCTGATCTGGGGGTCGAGACCAACCGTCGGCTCGTCCAGGAGCACGAGGTCGGGCTCGTGCACAAGGCCGCGGGCCAGCAGGAGGCGACGGCGCATCCCGCCGGAGAGCTCGTCGACGGCGTCCTTGCGCCGGTCGGTCAGCCGAGCCAGCCCCAGTGCCCGATCAACTGCAGCCGGTACGTCCTTGACCCGGTACAACCGGGCGAAGACGGCGAGGTTCTCTTCCACGGTGACATCAACATCGAGGTTGTCCAGCTGGGGCACCACACCCATGCGGGCGCGGGCACTCTTGGACTGGCCGGGGAGTTCATAGCCAAGCACATGGAGCGAGCCGGAGTCGGCGATCGCCTGGCCAGTAAGCAGGCGCATGGTTGTGGACTTGCCGGCACCGTTCGGCCCGAGCAGTCCGAGGCAGATCCCGGGTGGAACGTCGAGATTCAGGCCGTCAACGGCTTTGATCGGACCAAAGCTCTTGACGACGTTATTGAGCCGGATCGGATCGTTTTCGGGCATCCGCCGATGCTATCTGGACACCGGCTGGGCCAGGATCCGCATCCGGGAGGCGAAACGCCTCCTGCAGGACTCCAGCGTGAAGCTGGCTTCCGGCTAATCCCTGGCGAGCTCGGGTGGCATTGCTTTGGGTCCGTCCGGGTAAAGCCAGGCTAGATCCTCTTCGCTCATCTCCACGGTATTCGCCAACTCCGGCGGCGCCCCGAAAACCAGCCAGAGCTGGTCCTTGTCCGTGTCATTGAACGGCTGGCGCAGGGTTTCCGGTTCGACCAGTAACGAGTCCATCGGGTTCAGTTCGATCAGTTCGTCGGCAACCCTGATCTTCCCTGTGCCTTCCAGCAGAAGGTAGATCTCGACCGTGAGCCGGTGGCGGTGCCGGGTGGAAGCCTGGCCAGGCTCGATCCGCCACAGGCGGGCGCCCATGGTCTCCGAGCCTTCCAGCTGCTTTGTCAGGTCGGTGTTGAGCACGCCCATCTGGTTGGAACGCCGCCAGAAACTGTCGTCGGAGCGAAGGATTCGATATGGCATGGCCACATTATCCTTGAAAGACCGCTACTTGACCGTACCGTTTCCACCCAGGATTTCGAGAAGTCCCGTTAGTTCTGCGGCGAGATGGCGAGCCAGGTTCGGGCGGTCTGCTCATCGGCCAGGGGAAACAGGTTTACCTCGCCAGGCACCATCCAGCCGAACAGCTTCATACCTTTCCTGACCCACCTTTGATCGGTGACGATTGCCCCGCGTTCCCACGACGAAAGATGGGCGATCCCCAACTCGCCGCCAGCCTGGATTTCTGCGAGCAGCCCGCTCGGCGTTTCTTTGAAGTTCTCTCCGATTATGAAAAGCATCCGGATCTTCTGCCCGTCGTCGATCGCTGCCCGAATTGGGGGAACGAGAACCTGTCGGTAATCGTCGCCAGTGAGATCGCCATCCGCGCGAAATCCGATTGTTCCTTCGGGCATGTCCTGGAGCTGTTCAACCATGTCTCTGCTTTGGGACCTACTTCTTCGGGTCCGGCACGATCCGGAGCCACGGCCGGGGGGCGTCCCAACCGTCCGGGTATTTCTCCTTCGCGGCTTCGTCGGTGACTGAACCGGCGATGATCACGTCTTCTCCGGGCTGCCACTGGGCGGGCGTGGCAACGGCATCGGACGCGGTGCGCTGTAGCGAATCAAGCACCCGCAGAACCTCGTCGAAGTTACGGCCCGTGGTCATCGGGTAGACCATGATCAGCTTGATCTTCTTGTCCGGGCCGACGACGAAGATGTTTCGCAAAGTTCCGTTCTCGGCCGGCGTGCGTACGGTCGGGTCTCCAGAGACGTCGTTCGGAAGCATCCCGTAGAGCTTCGAGACGTTGAAGTCGGTGTCAGCGATCAGGGGATACTTCACTTCGGAGCCCTGGGTCTCGAGGATGTCCTTCTCCCACACTTCGTGGTTGTCGAGTGGGTCAACCGACAAACCGATCACCTTCGTATTGCGGCTGGTGAAATCCGGTTCGATGCTGGCCAGATAACCGAGTTCGGTGGTGCAGACCGGGGTGAAATTCCGCGGGTGCGAGAAGAGGACGGCCCAGCCATCGCCGATCCAGTCGTGGAAAGAGATGGGGCCTTGCGTTGTCTCCGCCTGGAAGTCCGGAGCTTCATCGCCGATCGTCAATGCCATTTCGTTCTCCTGAGGTAAATGGGTGGGCAGGGGGTGCTTCTCCTGTTTACCAAGAATACTTTGTCTACTGCATCGGTCTGGTTTATTCTTCAACGATCAATTGCCACGGTGGCCGAACTTGAAATGACTGAAACCAAGCTGATCGTCAAACCACGGTTGCGCGGCGTCAGCCATAAATTTGCCTTTTTCGCTGCCACCGTGGCAGGTCTCGGATTGGTTTTGGCCGCGCCCGCGAAGGACCGGATCCCGATCGCGATCTATGCGCTGTCGCTCATGGCAATGTTCGGTGCCAGCGCGCTATACCACCGCGGAAAGTGGACGGAGAGGCAGCACCCGTGGTTCCGTCGTCTCGACCACTCGATGATCTTCGTCCTGATCGCCGGAACGTTTACGCCGATCGCCACCCTTGTCGTCAACGGCACGCTCGGCGACGTGATCCTGGCAGTGGTGTGGGGTGGGGCGATTGCGGGAATCATCGTGACCATGCTCTGGGTCGACGCACCAACCTGGATCACCGCAATCATTTATGTCTCGCTCGGTTGGATATCGGTGGTCATGTTGCCGGCTCTGGTCGACGCATCGGGCGTGGGCGCGGTTGTCCTGCTAGGCGCCGGAGGGGTCCTTTATACGTTGGGCGCGGTGGTTTACGCCACGCACCGGCCGGATCCGATTCCGCACGTTTTCGGCTACCACGAGGTATTTCACGTTTTCGTTATCGCGGCGGCGACTGTCCAGTTTGTTGCCATTGCCATTTACGCCATTCCCTGATCTGGGCCCATGGTGTTTCCCGCGAGTAGCATGCTGGGCGTGCCTTCAGCGAAAATGCGGTTTGCGGCATTTCTTCCGGGGGCAATGGTCCTTTTGCCGGTGGCATTCGGTTTTGCCCTGCCAGGAACGGCAGATGCATCGATCGGCCCCCAGCTGAGCGCGCCCCGGGCCGCCCTGGTGGCCGGCCTCACCTGCAGCCCGGACTTTGCCGGATCAAAGAAAGCGCCGGTCCTGCTGACCCCCGCTTTCTCCGATGCCAACGGTTCGTACAGCTGGAATTACATGCCGCAGCTCGCCGCGGACGGGATACCGTTCTGTTCGATTTCGACTCCCGACGGGGGCTACGGCGATCTGCAGCGAACCGCCGAATACGTGGTCTATGCGGTGCGTCGCATGTCGACCGAGACCGGTCGTAAAGTGACCCTGGTCGGGCACCAGCACGGCGGCCTTGACGAGCTGTGGGCACTCAAGTTCTGGCCGGGAATGGCCCGCTCGGTCTCTGACCTGATCACTCTGGAAACTCCCCACGCCGGGACGACATCTTCATCCGGGCTGTGTGCAGGGGGTGGCCACTGCACTGCCGCGCTGAGGCAGATCACCAAAGGCTCGAACTTCCTGAAAGCCCTGCGCCCGGCGCCCCGCCCGAAGGGTGTCGCCATAACTTCCATCACTTCGCTGGATGATGCGCTGATCACGCCGCAGCCAGCGGCAAGCACGCTGCGCGGCGGCACCAACATCGTCCTTCAGGATGTGTGTCCGGGCCGCAAAGTCGACCACTTCGCGGCGCTGGCCGATGCCGTTGCCTATCGACTTTTCAGGGACGCCAGATCACATCCGGGCGGTGGGTCTGCTGAGCGGCTTCCAGAAACTGCCTGCGACGAGCAGTACATGCCGTCTGCGAACCCCGCCTTCCTCAGCCTGACCTACCTGTTCCTCGCCAGCTTCTACCAGCGCAACCTGACTTCGAACGACACCGAACCCCAGGTTGCGGGTTACGCCGTTCGGGGCAATTCGGAGTCCGGGAAATGACTCCGGTGGAAGAGGTGAAGCAGGATGATGACGCTGACCTGAGCCCGAAACGGGACCTTCTGGTTCCGGCGGGAATCGGAGCGCTCACGCTCGGTGCACTGGGGGTGGTCTTCGGTGATATCGGGACCAGTCCGCTGTACGCGATGCACACCGTATTCGCCGAGCGCAACAACGCGATCGACCCGACTCAGTCAGCTGTCTACGGAATCATCTCGATGGTGTTCTGGTCGATCACTCTGGTCGTGTCGGTCAAGTACCTGACTTTCGTCATGCGGGCCGACAATGAAGGCGAAGGCGGGATCATGGCGCTGATTGCGCTGATCCAGCGGCTCGGCAGGCAGAGCGGTCTGGCCGGCAAGTCGGCGCTGGTCGCCCTGGGTGTCTTTGGTGCCGCATTGTTCTTCGGCGACGCGATGATCACCCCCGCGATCTCGGTGCTATCCGCGGTCGAAGGAATGGAAGTGATCAGCCCCGGTCTGAAGGAGCTGGTCATCCCGATCTCCCTGACCCTGATCATTCTGCTCTTCGCGATCCAGCGGTTTGGCACCGGCCTGGTCGGCCGGCTCTTCGGGCCGATCTGTATTGCCTGGTTCATTGCGCTCGCGGCCGGCGGTATCCCACACGTGATCGAGCATCCAGGCATTCTGCGGTCACTTTCGCCGACCTATGCATTCACTTTCGCCTTTGAGCATTTCGGGCTTTTCTTCATCGCTCTCTCCGGTGTCGTGCTGGTGATCACCGGCGTTGAGGCCCTTTATGCAGACATGGGCCATTTCGGCCGCCGGGCGATCAGACTCGGGTGGTTTTTTGTTGTTTTCCCGGCCTTGACCCTCAACTACATGGGGCAGGGCGCGTTGATCCTGCATTCGCCGGAGACTGCCCTTGAGAATCCGTTCTTCCTCCTGTATCCCGACTGGGCGCTGGTGCCGATGGTCATCCTCGCTACTGCTGCCACTGTCATCGCCAGCCAGGCAGTGATCTCCGGCGCCTTTTCCGTTTCCCGTCAGGCAGTTCAACTTGGCTATCTTCCGCGGCTGAACATCCGCCACACATCCAACGCGGAAGTGGGCCAGATCTACGTTCCGGCGATCAACTGGGGGGTGCTGGTCGCGGTGATCGTCCTCATCCTCGGCTTCCGGTCATCGGCCAACCTTGCAGCGGCCTATGGAATCGCGGTAACCGGAACCCTGGCGATCGACACAATCCTTTTCTTCACGGTGGTACGAACCAGGTTCCGCAAGCCGATCTGGATGGTCGCGTTTGGTGGAGCAGTCCTCCTGACCGTCGATCTCATGTTCTTCTCCGCCAACGTTCCAAAACTCTTTCAGGGTGGCTGGTTCCCTGTCCTGATCGCGATCGCCCTGTTCACTGTGTTCATCACCTGGAGCAAAGGCAGGGCCTTGGTCAGCACCGCGAGGATGGAAGAAGAGGGCCCGTTGCGTGACTTCATCGAAGAGATCCATTCGATGGATCCGATGATCAACCGCGCCCCGGGCACGGCGATCTTCCTCAACGCGGATTCCGGCACCACACCGCTGGCGCTGCGCGCGAACTTCGAGCACAACCACACCCTCCATGAGAGCGTCGTGATCGTTTCAATCGTGACTGCGAAAGTTCCCTATGTTGAACCCGAGGAACGGGTAACGGTCGACGATCTGGGCTACGCGGATGACGGTATCGCCCACGTCACCGTGCGATTCGGTTTTCAGGATCTGGTTGATGTGCCCGGATCCCTGCGGCTGGCTGAGCAGCATGGCCTCGAAGTGAAACTCGACCTGGAGAACGCCAGCTACTTCCTCAGCCGGGTCGTCCTTCGCCGCGGTCCGGATAGAAACATGGCGAAGTGGCGCAAGGTTCTCTTCCTGACCCTTGCCCGACAATCATCGAACCCGGTCGAATATTTCAACCTGCCGATCGACCGCACTATCGTCATGGGCGGGCACGTAACCCTTTGACCGGGCCTACTGGTCGAGGCGTCAACACGAGAAGTCCTCACTCGAAAAGTGGGTAGGCGGCTGTTGGGGACACCGGCCGATGCGTACTATGGAGGCAGGAACAAACGAAGTCTTAGGCTGGAACCAGGAGCTGACCGTGTTATCGGAACCCCACGAGCTCTCACAAAGTGGGATGAACGTTGATCAAGCTGCTGCGGAGGCGGACCAGAGGAGTTCCAACGCAGATCTGGTCAGTTCGGACGCTGACATTGCGGCTGACGGCCGTGATCTGGTTGCGGCCAACCGCGAGATGGCCTCGGAAGCGAGGGATACTGCTGCCGCGGCCCGCGACCGTGCTGCGGTGGAACTCGAGCCCCCCTGGGAACCTTTTGGTCCCGCGCTACGGGCGACGATCCGACGTGCCGCCGATGTCCGCACGCACGCTGCGGCCGACCGCGAGCTCGCGGCGGCGGACCGTGAGGCTGCCGCTGAAGGAAGGTCGGAAGCCATTCTCGATCGCGAGCGTGCCGCGGCGGACCGTAAACATGCGGCGATGGACCGTGAACATGCCGCCATGGATCGGAAGAAGGCCCTGGACGAACTCGAGCGGGCCCACACCGACGATCTGACCGGCGCCTACCGCCGTGGAGCGGGACAGATCGTTCTCCAGGCTGAACTCGACCGGGCAACCCGGTCTGGGGAAGGCCTCGTCCTTGCGTTTGTCGACGTCGACGGACTCAAGGCGACGAATGACTCGTCCGGTCATGCCGCCGGGGATACCCGACTGCGCGATGTCGTGAGGGCGATGCGCTCGAAGATCAGAACCTACGAACCGATAGTCCGGTATGGAGGAGACGAATTCCTCTGTTCGTTCGCCGGGGTAAGTGCGCCTGACGTCGAAGTACGTTTCAAAGAAATCGTCAGCATGCTTGACCACGTTGACGATGGTGACGCGGTCAGCGTCGGGCTGGCCGAGATGGGTGATGGTGACTCGCTCCAGGACCTGATCAATCGAGCGGACCTGTCGCTGATTGAAAAGCGGCGTCTTCGCAGGGACTGAAGGCAGCGACCGGAAACAACACGGCCCCGGAGCTTTCGCTTGACCGGGGCCGTATTTTCCGAATCGATGTCTGTTTTACTTGAGGACGCGGATCAGCTTCTTGTTGGCGAACTCTTCGATGCCGAAGCGTCCCATTTCACGGCCGAAGCCAGAACGCTTGACGCCACCGAACGGCAGTTCAACGCCGTCGAGCAGAGTCCCGTTGACGTAAACCATTCCGGCATCGATCTGGTCCGCGACGCGCTCGGCCTGGGCCGGGTCGGTCGAGAAAACATAGGAGCCCAGGCCGAAAGCAGTGTCGTTCGCGAGTTCGACCGCTTCCTCTTCCGATGAGACCTTGTAGACCGACGCGACCGGTCCGAAGAACTCTTCTTTGTAGGCGTCGTTATCTTCTGAAATATCGGTCAGAACCGTGCCTTCGAAGAAGTTCTGGTTGTTCTCTCCTCCGGCGGCTACGGTGGCTCCCTGGGCGACGGCCCGGTCAAGCTGATCCTTCAGGCGCTCCGCCGCAAGGGACGAGGAAAGCGGGCCCATGGCCGTTTCTTCCGACGTCGGGTCACCGGTCTTCGGCGTGGTCATCGCGGCGGTAAAGCCTTCGAGGAACTCGTCGTAGAGGTCGTCGATCACGATGAAACGTTTGGCGGCGTTGCAGGACTGGCCGGTGTTGTCGAGACGGGCGTTGGTTGCCGCTTCGATGGCTTCCGCCATGTCGTCAGTGCCGAGCAGGACGAACGGATCGGAGCCACCCAGCTCCAGCACGACCTTCTTCAGGTTGCGCCCGGCGATCTCGGCCACCGCGGCACCGGCCCTTTCGGAACCAGTAAGCGAAACACCGCGGATCCGGGGATCGGCGATCACGCCTTCGATCTGTTCGTTCGACGCGTAGATGTTCACGTAGGCACCTTCGGGGAAACCGGCCTCGCGGTAGATGTCCTCGATCGCCTGGGCTGACTCCGGGCACTGCGGCGCATGCTTCAACAGGATCGTATTGCCGAGGCAGAGGTTCGGGCCGGCGAACCGGGCCACCTGGTAATACGGGAAGTTCCAGGGCATGATGCCGAGCAGTGGACCGGTCGACGTGCGGCGCACGATCGCGGTGCCTTCACCGGCGAGCAGCTTGATCGGCTCATCGGCGAGGAATTCCCCGGCGTTGTCGGCGTAATAACCGTAGATGTCGCCGGCGAAGTCGACCTCACCAAGGGCCTGCTCCATCGGTTTGCCCATCTCACGCACGATGATGCCGGCCAGCTCTTCACGTTTCTCGACATGGAGCTCGCCAACCCGCTTGACCATCGCAGTCCGTTCGGCAAGAGTCGAGTTCTGGGACCAGCCCCAGTAGGCGTCGTCAACCTTGCCTATAGCTCCGTTCAGGTCGGCGTCGGAGATCGTCGGATACTCCTTGACCGTCTCGCCGGTCGCCGGATTCACTACTGCGTACTGGGTCATAAAACTCCAATCCTCTGGGGGTGAAAGGTGGTCCGCAGCCAGCTTACCGTGGTCAGGTTTCGTCGATGGCATTCTTTCTGTCCACTAGCAGGGGATCAACCGGCGTAAACGGAAGGTTCGGCAGCTGTTCGGCGGGGATTCCCAGGGTGGAAGCGAGCACCTCCCGCGAGATGGCCGAAGCCGACGCCCTGAAGCCGATGTCTTTCGGCATCGGCTGGTCGAAGAAGATCAGGAAATGCATCTCGTCGCCGCCGATGTTCTCGATGTGGTGCGGGTAGGCCCGGGGGATGAAGTAGACGTCGCCGGGACCCAGTTCGTAGGTGTCGGCCTGGCCATCAGGGTCGAGCACCGTCATTCGGCCGCGGCCGGTTTTCACGAACCCCATTTCGGCGGTTTCGGGGTGCCAGTGTGGCTCCCGCATACCGACGTCCGTAATGCGCAGCGAATACATCGAGATGTCGGTCAGCGCCGGCCAGAACTGGCTGCGAGCCAGCCTTGCCGAGCCGGCGGCGGTGTCGATCGGCGGTGACTCGCCTTCGACGTCGAACCGGAACGGTGTCTCCAGCCCTGCGCCTTCGGGGATTGTGGCGGCTCCGGTGCGCCCGACGATCCGGGGTCCGCTGACTTCGCGTGGCACACCCTCGAAATCCGAAGCGGGCAGGTCGTATGTGTTGCCGAGAACGGCATCGCTCATGACTGCCATCGAAGATCTCAAGGAAAAATCGCTGGGTCGTTCGTGGCGGAACGCGAGGATCAGCTCGGCCTCCTGGGAACCCACGTTCTCGACGTGGTGGAGGGCACCGCATGGGACGAAGAACATCTGGCCGGGCTTGACCAGAAATCCTTCTAAATCGTTGCCGCTGCCGAGGATGCTGACCAGAACAGCGCCGGAGACGCAATAGGTCATCTCGGTTGCATTGGCGTGCCAGTGCGGTTCACGAATTGAACCCGGCTGAAGCAGCAGGCGTTTCAGCGAAAGCCCGTCCAGAATCTCCAGACGATCGGCGTTCACTGCGGTGATCGACCCGAAATCGTTTCTGAGCTGGACCTGGCCTTCGGTGAGGGAAGTGACGTGGCGGGATGAGTCAGTCAACGGAACCTTTCATGGCAGTGGCGACAGCCGAATCGTTTCACGATGTGATCATTGTCCGATTGGACAGAGTTGGCCGCGGGTATATGTTCGTTGAAAGCAATGAAGCGGTGGACCGAAAGCGGCCGCCCGGAATGGAGCACCTATGACTGACCACAAGATCGATGAAGCCAAAGGCCGTGTCAAAGAAGCGGCTGGCGATCTGACCAACGATGACAAACTGAAGAATGAAGGCAAAACCGATCGCGCTGCCGGATCGGTCAAGGAGAAGACAGAAAACGCAGTTGATTCGGTCAAGGACAAGCTGAACGGTAAAGACTGACCTTTAAGGTCCGCCGCTACTGGGCTGATTTCTGCCAGTAGCGGTCGAGGCCTGACCACATGCCTTCGAAGGGGCCGGCCCGCCAATAACTGTCGACCTCTTCCTTGCCAGCGCGCTCGGCCAACCACTCCCTGATCCAGAGGGTGAGGCCTTCGGCATCCGTCTCTTTCGCGGCATTTGCAAGTTCATCGAGGGCGGGGTGAACCATCTCGATGTGCTTCTGTACGTCATCGGTCGTCTGGCCGAAATGCATGAACGCCAGGCGCTGTGGGTCCCAGGCAGACACTGTTTCCAGCGACTTGTGCCAGAGGCCGATGTCGATGTCTGGAGGCGGTGTTGGTGGGAACGCTGGCCCATTGCCGATGCGGATCCCGGTGACGTCTCCGGTGAAAGCCGTTCGGGTCGGCGTGTGGAGATAGGAAACGTGGTGTTTCGCGTGACCCGGGGTGTACGCGACTTCCCAGTCGTCTTCGGACTCCCCACCCGTCAGAATCCGCACGTTCTCTTCAGGGATCGGGGTCACGTCGCCCCAGAGAAAGTCAAAGTGCTCGCCGAAAACCTGTCGCGCGCTGGCGACCAGACGGGTCGGGTCGATCATGTGGGGTGCGCCGCGCTCATGGACCCAGACCTCGACGTCGGGGTAGATCTCGACGAGTCTTCCGGTGCCACCGGCATGGTCGAAGTGGATGTGGGTCAGCAGGATCGCGCGCGGAGTTGAGCCGTCAAGTGCTTCGATCACGTGGTCGATCGTCTTCTCACAGCCGGGGTCGACGATGACGTCGCCCATGATGTGGGCTCCGATCGCCCCCGGCATGCCCATGTGCATCAGGTCGACCGTCTGGGGAATCAGGCTGCTCAAAGGACACGAGGGGAGGAGAAAGTCATCCAGACAAATTTACCTCGTCAGGTGCGAACATGGCCTCATGCGCGCCCAGAACCAGTCATTCCGGTGTGAAGACCGATCCTTCGATCGGTCCGATGTCTGAGCCCGTGCCACCCGACGTTCATGTTGCGGAAGATGGCGATATCGACCGGGTTGTCGAGATCCTGGCCGGAGCGTTCTACGAGGATCCGACCTGGTCCTGGGCCTTTCCGGATGATGCGTTGCGCCGGGACCAGCATCGGCGACTCTGGCGGCTGATGGTCGAAGGGGCAATGAGATATTCGACCGTCTGGATGAACTCAGGGAAGACAGCGACGGCGATCTGGATTCCTCCCGGAGGGACCGAGATGTCGCCCGAACAGAGCCTGACCCTCAAACCGTTGGTCACAGAAATGCTTGGCGCTGGTGCAAAGCGGGTGATGGACGCATTCGACGGATTCGATGGCAACCACCCGCTGGGGCCTGAGCATTATTACCTCACACTGCTCGGCACTGATCCAGCGGAACGCGGCAAGGGCCTTGGGCTCAAGCTGCTCGAAGACAGCCTGAAGATCATCGACCGGGAACAGAAGCCGGCCTACCTCGAAGCCAGCAACGCGGCGAACATTCCCCTCTATGCCAGATACGGATTCGACGTATTCGATTCTTTCCAGTTGCCGGATGGAGGTCCGGAGGTCACGACGATGTGGCGAAACCCTCGGCCCGAGTGAGGAATCCCCATTTCATCGGCATTACATAGGCTGCTCCGCCTATGAGCGAGATCACCAATGCGAACCAACTGACCAAGGATGAGTTCAGGAAACTCATCAGGCGAAACAAGACCTGGTACTGGATCGGCGGGTTCGCGATTCTTGCCATGGTGGTTGGTGCGTTGGCCGGAGGTCCGATCGGCGCCTTCCTCGCGCCGATCGTGGCGATCGGGGCCGGACTGGGCATCACGTACTGGTCCGCTGGTGAGAGCGCCGAGCAGGCTTTCTACGCCGCCTATGCGAAGTCGCGCGGTTTCGAACGGTCGGACAAGGGGATCGGCCGGGCAACGGCGCTGCTGCGAAAGGGCGACAAACGTTGCACTGATGAAATGTTCGTCGGACAGTTGAGCCCCGAGTTCAAGGGATCGCTGGCGCTCTTCACCTTCACCAACGTGAGCCATGACTCCAAAGGCAACAGGCAGGAAACTGACTATCCCTACACCTTGACCACCATGCAGCTGCCAGAGTTCGCGGCGAGGGTCAGCAACCTCGGAGTCCAGAGGAAAGCCGGATTCGAGATGTTCGAGAAGCTTGAAGATGCTTTCCGCGGCAAAATGGAGCGGGTTGAACTGGAAAGCGAAGCTCTCGATGACCGCTTCGAGATATTCACCACCGAAACGCAGGACCCGGTTTTCATCCGCCGTCTCTTCTCACCATCATTCGTCGTGTGGCTGACCGACCATCCGTGGAAAAGTCTGGCTTTCGAATTCGAGAACGGAAAGCTCTGCACCTACGTGCCTGGCCACCTTGAGGACAACGCCAGCCTTGACGGAATGATCGCCGTGTCCTGTGAGCTGGCCGGCAAGCTTCAGGCTGAAGCAACTGCGTGACGGTAGTCTCCCTGGCGGGTAGGGTGGCGCGGTGAGCAATACCGAAACGTCGGCCGTTCCGAAAGGTCCGATCCAACACTCGCCGGCATATGACGCGATGAAACTGGAGACAGTCGGCGGCCGCCCCGACCGGGTCACGCCAGCGATGGCCTTCCGGCAGGCGTTGATCAATTTTGTCGAGCAGCCACGGCTCGACATGATTCAGTTGGCGGAAGAGCTCGAGATCTCCGAGGCGACGCTCCACAGCTGGACGGGCTCGCGCGAACAGCTACTGGCCGACGTGCTCACGTACTACAGCGACATTGCCTTCGATCAGGCGGCCAGGGACACGGCAGATCAGGAAGGCCTTGACCGCGTTGTGAGCATCGGCCGCATCTACATTGGTCTGGTCGTGACTTTTGAACCGCTCCGGATCTTCTTCCGGAACGAGAGCACGCTCGCCCTGCGAATCCTCACCGAGCGCGGAGGGACGGTGGAGTCCGGCGTGGTCGAACGAATCACCGAAGTCCTGCGGTACGAACAGGACGAACACGGGATGGTGCTGCGCGCGCCGGCCGACGTGCTGGCCAATGCCATGACCCGCACGATCGAAGGTTTCATCTACAACGACCCGTTGGCCGACATCGAACCCGAGGTCGACCAGGCGGTGGTGATCCTTCAACTGCTGCTGGAGTAGCTGCCGTCAGGCGGCAGTTGCGGCGAGCAGCACTTCGAGTTCCCTGCCCATGCCGTCGGCGATCGACTGGACGTCGGGGGTCATTTCCCGGTCCGCGGTGATCCCGATGTCGACCGAATCGCGATAGCTCATGACGGTGATGTTGAGGCCACTGCCATCCATGATGATCGAGAGGGGATAGAGCGCCTCGAGGCGGGCCCCGGCGCTGTAGATGTCGATCGGTGGACCGGGCACGTTGGAGATGATCACGTTGAGAGCGGGTCGGCTGACCGCACCATTCAGCTCGGTAATCGCCCGGGTGGCCCGGGCATGGAGGGCAGGTGGGATGAAGGTGGTCACGTCCCGCAGGGCTTTGGCGGGAAGGGCGTCGTGGTTCTCCTTCGTCGAGCGAAGACTTTCGTGCTGGAACATGATTCTTTCGGCAGGATCGTCCAGGTGGGTGGAGATCGGGGCCATCATGATTGACACTTCGTTGCCAAAAGCGCCGCGTTCCTCTTCGGTTCGGACCGACACCGGAATCATCGCGACAAGTGGTTCTTCAGGCAGTTCGTCATGAAGCTCCAGGTGCTCGCGGATCGCGCCAGCCGCGATCGTCACGACGACGTCATTCACGGTCACGCCGAAGTGGTTCTTCACTGTCTTGATGTCGGTGAGCGAGATTGCTGCCAGGCCGAATTTGCGATGCGGTGACAGTTTGCCGCCGTAAGGGCCGCGCGGGGCCTTCACCTTCGAACGCTCGATTATCCTAGTTTCCGGATCGCGGCTTCCGAAACGCCGGGCCCGGGCAAGTGCACGGCTGGCCATTGCGGTTCCGGGTGCGCCGAGCGCGGAAGGAATCACGTCCGCATGCGGCAGTAGATGAGCGAGTCGGGCGGTGGCGTTGATCGGATAGCGCGGCATACCGGCCACCCAGTGGCCGAGCATCTCCGAGGCGCTGGGATAGTCGTAGTCCGGATCTTTGGAAGGCGGATCGACGTGGCGTGCCTCGGGGGTCAGGTCGTAGAGGATGGTCATGATCTCCTGGCCGGACATGCCATCGACACTGGAATGGTGGATCTTGGTGAGCATCGCGACCCGACCGTTGGGCAGTCCCTGGATCAGGTAGAGCTCCCAGAGCGGACGGGAGCGGTCGAGGTGCCGGGAATAGACCCGCGCCGCCTGCTCGGCCAGCTGGTCCATACTGCCCGGCTTCGGCAGGGCCAGCTCCCGGCAGTGATAGTCCATGTCGAAGTCTTCATCGGTCACCCAGTAGGGGCGATCAAGGTTCAGCGGAACCTGGACCAGCTTGGAAGTGAAAGGTGGAATCAGATGAATCCGTTCGGCAAGGAGCTGTTTGATGTTCTCGATCGAGATCTTCCCGCCGGGTGCTCCGGATGGATCGAGGATGGCCAGCCCGCCGGTGTGGCCGTAGTTACGTTCGTTTTCCAGGGCCAGGAACGTTGCATCCAGCGACGACAGTTGCTTCAAGAGGCCCTCCGGTCAGAGACGCGCGGCTAACTCCCGCCAGACTCTCACATCCACGGCCATGCCGAGGTGCGTGCTCGGAATCTCGACGTGCTCGGCAGCCGGATCGAGGCAGGCCTGCCAGCGCACGACTTCGTCCCGCTTCGAGTACATGCCGACGTATTTAAGGTTGGGGGAGAGCGACCGCTGGAGGTCGGAGCGCGACTCTGCACAGCATTCGCCGTCCAGGCAGTCGCGGGTGAAGAATCTCGGGACCCCGAGCGAGCCAAGGGTCGATACGGCACGAACCGAGAGTTGAGCGCGCATGCGGATGGCGAGCTGGTCGGTCGTGGGTGAACCGAGGGTGACCAGGGTGTCCACGAGTCCGGGCGCTCGTGCGGCCAGAGCCCGTCCGAACACACCGCCGCGACTCTGGCCGATGATCGTGGCCGGCTTTCCGGTCTCATCGGTGATGCGCTTGAGCAGCTCGACCATGCTCTCGACCTTCGGCTCCATGCAGTTGACGTTGAAGGCGGTGCCGCTTCGGGACGGCCGGTAGCCACCCTGGTTCAGCCACGCGCCCAAACGACGGAGCGAGCTGTCACCGGCGAGGAAACCCGGGATCAGAAGTGCGGGCCTGCCGTCGCCATCCGGGGGCTCCGGCCAGTCTTCCCGGCTTCGTGTGGACTGCCATTCCCCGGCGACCAGAAGCGGTGATGGCTTCTTCACAAGCGAAAGCGGGAACGTTTCAGTTGTTGCAAACATTGGTCACAGGGTAATGGTCCGTGGCGGCGGCTCAGGGCTGGAGCCTCCGTGAACGCCAGATATCGGCTTCGAATGAAGACTCAAGGCGACGGTGGAGGCGGTTGATGCTGCTCTCGGCGAAGCTCGTCGATGTCCTTGAGGGTCTCGGCGAGTCGGGGAGCGTAGGCTCTGACTATGCAAGTAGAAATTCGCCATAACCCGGGATTTGCCGTCGCTCGATGCACCCTCGCCGGAGGCGAGAAGATGCGGGCCGAATCGGGGGCCATGGCAGCTACCTCGGGTGGGGTCGAGATTGAAGCCAAGATGCAGGGTGGCTTGATGAAAGGCCTCAAACGGTCTGTCCTCGGCGGTGAATCATTCTTCATGACAACGCTCGAAGCTCCGTCGCAAGGCGGCTGGGTTGACGTTGCCGCCCGACTTCCGGGGGACGCAATCGTGCTGCCCGTTGGTGGCGCGATCAACCTGACCCGCGGCTGTTATCTGGCTTCGACCAGTGATGTAGAGATCGACACCAAGTGGGGCGGCTTCAAGACAATCGGTGGCGGGGAAGGTGGCTTCCTGCTCCATGCAACCGGAAATGGCACGGTCGTCGTTTCGTGTTACGGAGCGATCGACAAGGTCGACCTGGGCGCGGGGGAGACGATAGTTGTCGACTCCGGCCATCTGGTTGCGTTCGATCCGTCGATCCAGTTCACGACCCGGAAAGCGTCGGCCGGGATCATGAACACCCTCAAGAGCGGTGAAGGATTCGTGATGGAGTTCACGGGCCCCGGCACCATCTACACGCAGACCCGGAACCCCGACGCACTGGTCACGTGGCTCACCGAGGTGCTGCCTTTCAATCGCTCTTAGTGCGGGACCCGGGACCGGGAGTCAACCCTGGGACTGCGCCCACTTCCTGATCTCTTTACTGCCGGCCACGGTTTCGCCACCGGGCAGGACCAGAACGGGGAGTTTCTCCTGCCCGCTGACCTCTTTCAGGTCGGGACGGGTGCCTTCGGTCCCACGGCCGAAGGGCTTCCCCTGCCCGTAGACGATCTTCTCGTGTTTGATGCCTGCTTTATCGAGGGCCTTGTCCGCCTTCGCACAGGGGTGGAGCAGCGGCATAGCTCCGTCGACGTGGCAGACGTAAAGCGTCGGGCTGCTTGCTTCGCCGGTGACTGGGTTCTCGGTGCTCAAGTGATGACTCCTGTTTCGTGGACGACCTGATTGCTCGAAGCGATTCTGAAATGCATAGTGACTACTCCAGCCCAGTCTCGCTGGATCAATCCGATTGAACGCGCTGCGCCACTCAGGCGTTGGCCAGCACGATCGCGACAGCTAAGCCAACCACGGTCACCAGTCCGGTGATGTCGCTGCCCTTGCTCCTGGCCTCCGGGATCATCGAATCGACCAGCATCACGAGCAGGGCGCCGGCCGCCGAGCCGATGTCTTCCGGCAGATTCGACACGAAGATCGCCATCAACAGAGCGGCACTCACGCGCTGCCCGGACGCAATCCCGATTCCCAGAACGACCGGTTCCGGGATCCCGTCCAGAAAGGAACCAAGGGCAAGGTCGGTTCCGCCGGACTTCCTGGCGCCGTGCCTGCTGGAGCGGCGGCAGGTAGACGGAAGGGTGGGGCTATGCTCGGAACATGGAAACGTCGAAGATCGAAAGCTGGCTGATGGACATGGACGGGGTGCTGGTCCATGAGGACAGAGCCCTCCCTGGTGCCGACCGGTTTCTTGACCGGCTCAACGAACTGGGCCTGCCACACCTGCTGCTGACCAACAACTCGATATTCACCCGACGCGACCTTGCGGCACGCCTCCAGGCGAGCGGACTGGACGTACCCGAAGATTCGATCTGGACCTCGGCACTGGCGACAGCTACTTTCCTCGACCACCAAAGGCCGAACGGCACCGCGTTCGTCGTCGGTGAATCAGGACTGACCACTGCTCTTTACGAGATCGGCTACACGTTGACCGATCGTGTTCCGGATTACGTGATCCTTGGCGAGACCAGGACCTACAGCTTCGAGCGAATCACCCAGGCAATCAGACTGGTCCAGAACGGTTCGAGGTTCATCGCGACAAATCCCGATCCGACTGGTCCATCCCCGGCTGGTCCGATGCCGGCAACCGGCGCTGTGGCCGCCCTGATCACCAGGGCGACCGGAGTCGAGCCGTATTTCGTCGGCAAGCCGAACCCCTTGATGATGCGCAGCGCGCTCAACGCAATCGAAGCGCACTCGGAAACCACGGCGATGATCGGAGACCGCATGGACACCGACATCGTTGCCGGAATCGAAGCTGGCCTGAAGACCTTCCTGGTCCTGACCGGCATGACTTCGATGGGAGAGATGGAATCTTTTCCGTACCGTCCGTCGAAGGTTGTCGATTCGATCGCCGACCTGGTGGATGAGCTCGGCTGACGCACCTGCCCGGATGTTGCTTTCCTGGACAAGCTGACAGGATGAGAAGGAATCTTCTACAGGGAGCGGCCTCATGAGGCGTGACGCAGACAAAGACTGGCTTCACGACGCACATGGTCGGAGAATCAATGACCTGCGGGTTTCGGTCACCGACCG
>Ga0105048_10001045_pt1 | contig 44494 bp, 49 predicted proteins | sample MAT05_FD_78382 | JGI IMG/M metagenome (GOLD analysis project Ga0105048, IMG submission 78382) | Freshwater microbial communities from Lake Fryxell liftoff mats and glacier meltwater in Antarctica - MAT-05 | ecosystem: Environmental > Aquatic > Freshwater > Ice > Liftoff microbial mat | place... | reverse complement strand
GGAGGCCCGGTGGCTCACGGAGGCCCGGTGGCTCAGGGAGGCCAGGTGGCTCAGGAGGGCCCGGCCGCTCACGGAGGCCAGGTGGCTCAGGAGGGCCGGACGGCGGGCGGGCCGTCGATCAGCTTGCTGCCGGTGCGCTCGCCGATCGGAACGTAATCGGCCTGGCGGGCTCCGGTGTAGATCTGCCTCGGGCGGGAGATCTTCTTCTCGGGGTCATCGGTCATCTCCATCCACTGGGAGATCCAGCCGGCGGTGCGCGGAATCGCGAAGATCACCGTGAACATTCCTGGCGGTATCTTCAGCGCCTCGTAGATGATGCCGGAGAAGAAGTCCACGTTGGGGAAGAGCTTGCGAGAGGTGAAGAACTCGTCGTCGAGCGCCTGCTTCTCCAGTTCGGTGGCGATCTCGACCAGCGGGTTGTACTCGGTTGCCTCGAGCACACCGTCGGCGTGTTCCTTGATGATCAGGGCGCGAGGGTCGTAGTTCTTGTAGACCCGGTGGCCGAAGCCCATCAGCTTCTCTTCGCGGTCCTTGACCTTCTGCAGGAAGCCGGGGATGTTCTCCACCTTGCCGATGTGGCGCAGCATCTTCAGCACGGCCTCGTTTGCGCCGCCATGGAGCCGGCCGTAAAGAGCGGCGATGCCGGCGGCGACGGCTGAGTAGGGGTCGACGTCCGAAGAGCCGACTCCGCGCACCGCGCTGGTCGAGCAGTTCTGCTCGTGATCGGCGTGGAGGATGAAAAGCACGTCCAGGGCGCGGGCCAGCCGCGGATCCGGGTCGTACTTGGCCTCGGTCATCTTGAACATCATCGAGAGGAAGTTCTCGGAATAGGACAGGTCGTTGTCCGGGTAGACGTACGGCAGGCCCATGTTGTGGCGATAGGAGAAGGCGGCCAGGGTCGGCATCTTGGCGATCAGGCGGATCGTCGCCAGGTAACGCTCGACCTGGTCGTTGATCTTGTTCGAGTCCGGGTAGAAAGTCGAGAGCGCACCGGTCGAGGCCAGCAGCATGCCCATCGGGTGCGCGTCGTACCTGAAACCGGTCAGGAACTTCTTGATGTCCTCATGGACGAAGGTGTGGTGGGTTATGTCGTGGACCCAGGCTTCGAGCTGCGGACGGGTCGGAAGTTCGCCGAAGACCAGCAGGTAGGCGACCTCGAGGTAGGTGGAGTGCTCGCAGAGCCGTTCGATCGGGATTCCGCGGTGCTCGAGGATCCCGGCCTCGCCGTCGATGAAGGTGATCGAAGACCGGCAGGAGGCCGTGTTGGTGAAGGCCGGGTCGTAGGCCATCATCCCGAAGTCGTCTTCCTTGACCTTGATCTGCCGCAGATCCATCGCGCGGATCGTGTCGTCTTCGATCGGCAGTTCGTAGCTGCGGCCGGTCCGGTTGTCAGTGACCGTCAGCGAGTCGGCGCTCGAAGCCGACTCGGCAACGTCGCTTTCTGCCTTCTCGTCAGTCTTTTCCTCGGTACCCATCCAGCTTCTCCTCGAAGTCTCTGCTCTCTCGGTTTTCGTCAGCCTGCAGTATCGCAGTTCCCCCGCCGTGCCTCGCAGTCAGGCGGAATCAGGTGCGCGCGCTGCCGAAATCGGTCATCGAGCGAAGCGCCTCCATGCGGGAGTCGATCTCGTCCCGGGTGAGTCGAGCGACTCGCTCCGTGCCGAACTCCTCGACGTTGAAAGAGGCCAGCACGGTGCCGAATCCCATCGCGCGGCGCAGAGCCAGTTCGTCGATCGGACCGTCTTCGCCATCGAGATAGCCGAGGAATCCTCCGGCGAAGCTGTCTCCGGCGCCGGTCGGGTCACGCACGTCCTCGAGCGGGAAGCCGGGCAGGGCGAAGAACCCGGCCGGGGTGAAAAGCGCCGCCCCGTACTCGCCCTGCTTGGCGATCACCGCCTTCGGCCCCGCCTCCATCACCGCCCGTGCGGCCCGGGCGAGGTTGGGCTGATCGGTTAACTGCCGGATTTCGGCGTCGTTGATCAGTACGCAGTCGACTTCGGAGATCGCCTGCCAGAGCGAGTCCCGGGCGGTTTCGATCCAAAGGTTCATCGAGTCGAGCGCGGTGAAGCCGGCGCCGCCGCACTGTGCCCGGACCCGCCGTTGAAGGTCGGGCTGGATGTTGGCGAGGAAAAGCACGTCGGCCGCCGATGAGGCCTCGGAGAGCTTCGGATCGAAGTCGCCGAAGACGTTGAGCTGAGTCTCGTCGGTGTGGGCGGTATTGAGGTCGTACTCGTAGTGGCCCTTCCAGAAAAACGTCTGCTCACCCGAGACCCGTTCGATGTCTTCGGTGATGACGCCGCGGTCTTCGAGCACTGCGAGTTCGGTCGCGGTGAAGTCTTCCCCGACCGGGCCGACGACCCTGACGTCAGTGAAGAAGCTGGCCGCAAGGGAAAAGTGCACGGCTGAGCCACCGAGCATTTTCGACCGCTCCCCGAACGGCGTGGAGACAGCATCGAACGCGATTGAGCCGACGACTGTCAACGACAAGGTGGAGCCTTTCGTCCGGTGATTTCAGAGCCGTCCCGCGAGATCACGGGACGGCACCCATCCTAGGGGTTTGTCCTGCGAAGATGGAGCCGTGAAAGCGATTCAGATAACCGAGTTCGGCGGACCTGAAGTACTGGAACTGGCTGAGCTTGCTGAACCGGTCCGCGGACCGGGGGAGGCGCTGGTCAGGATCAGCCGGATCGGTGTCAACTTCGCCGATACGCACGCGACGCGCAACGACTATCTCGCGAAGCAGTCGCTGCCGCTGATTCCCGGGGCCGAGCTGGTCGGGACCACCGAGGGCGGCAGCCGGGTCGCGGCGATCGTGCCGAGCGGGGCCTACGCTCAGTACATCTGCGTGCCGGAGTCCTCACTGGTCCCGGTGCCGGATGAAGTCGACGACGAGCAGGCCGCCGGCCTCCTGATCCAGGGCCTGACAGCCGACGCGATTCTGCGGATCTCGGCGAATATGCAGTCCGGCGAGTCAGTGGCGGTCAACGCCGCGGCTGGAGGCACCGGCAGCCTTGCGCTGCAGATTGCCCGCTCGATCGGGGCCGGGCGGATCATCGCGCTGGCTTCTTCTCCAGAAAAGCGGGATCTGACCCTGAGCCTGGGTGCCGACATCGCAGTCGACTCGCGCAGCGAAACCCTGAAGCAAGACCTGATCGAGGCCAACGATGGTCAGGTGCTCGACGTGATCCTGGAGATGGCCGGCGGCGAGGCCTTCGAGCAGTGCCTCTCGGCGCTGGCCCCTTTCGGCCGGCTGGTCACCTTCGGCATCGCATCGAGTGAAGAGAACCGGGTCCGGACCGGCAGCCTGATGCGGCACAGTCGAGCCGTAATCGGGTTCTGGATCACCCATCTGCTGGCCAGACCGGACCTCGTGAAACCAGGGCTGGAGCGCGTTCTGGGTGCCGCCGCGGCCGGGCAACTGAAGACCGTTCTCGGCGGGACTCACCCGCTGGAAGAGGCGGCCGAGGTCCACCGGTCGATGGTCGCACGGCGTACGATCGGAAAAATACTGTTGGATCCCTTCCAGTGACTGAAACGAAGACTACTTTCAAGGACCTCGGGCTCTCCCCGGAAATACAGCTTGCGATCGACGAACTCGGCTTCGAAGAGCCGAGCCCGATACAGACGGAGGGGATCCCACCGCTGCTCGCGGGCCACGACGTTATCGGCCAGGCGCAGACCGGCACCGGCAAGACGTTGGCCTTCGGCATTCCGATGCTCATGTATCTCGACCCGGACGACGATCAGGTCCAGGCGATCATCCTGACCCCGACCCGCGAGCTTTGCATCCAGGTCACCCAGGCCCTGCGCACCTACGCCGAGCACCTCGACATCAACATCGTCGCCGTTTTCGGCGGGGCTCCGATCAGGAGTCAGCAGGCCCAGCTGCGCTCCGGCGCCCACGTCGTCGTCGCCACGGTGGGCCGGATGAAGGACCTGATCTCACGCCGTTCCCTGGTGCTGACCGCCGCGCGATTCGTCGTGCTCGACGAGGCCGACGAAATGCTCGACCTCGGCTTCCTCGAGGACGTCGAGAAAATCCTGAGGATGTGCCCGAGCGGGCGCCAGACGGCGCTTTTCTCCGCAACTATGCCGCCGCCGATCCAGCGACTGGCAGAGGGCTACATGTACGACCCGATTACGATCAGCATCACCCCCGAGCAGCTGACGGTCGATGCCATTCAGCAGGCCTACGTCGAGGTCGCCGGCAAGGCCAAGACAGAAAAGCTGATCGAGATTCTCAATGCCGAGGATCCCGAGCAGGCGATCCTGTTCTGTCGCACCAAGATCGGTGCATCCCGGCTGGAACGCGACCTCAAGAACCGCGGCCTGGATGTCAAGGCCCTCCACGGTGACCTCAGCCAGGGCACCCGGGACGGCGTGATGATCGCCTTCAAGGGCCACCGGGTCAAGCTGCTGGTGGCCACCGACATCGCCGCCCGCGGGCTCGACATCGAGCACGTCACCCACATCATCAACTACGACCTGCCCAATTCATCCGAGACCTACGTTCATCGCATCGGTCGTACGGGCCGTGCCGGCAGGACCGGTCGGGCGATCACCTTCGTCACACCCGAGCAGCGCCGGGACCTGGTCCAGATCGAAAAGGACGCCAGCACGACGATCACCGCGTGGGAATCTCCGGAAGAGCGGATCGAGCACGCCCCACCGCCCCGCCGGCGCCGGCGTGGCGGCCATGAGCCGGCCCCGCTGGATGAGAGGGAAGCACCCGCTTCCGCGGTAGCCGACGAGTCCAAGGGTGCCGACGAGTCCAAGGGTGCCGACGAGTCCAAGGGTGCCGACGAGTCCAAGGGTGAGGGTGGCGAGCAGGCGAATGGCGTCCCCGAGACCGCGGACGGCATCGCCAAGCTGTTCATCAACCGCGGCAGTCGCAGCGGCATCACCGAAGACGACCTGCGTTGGGCGCTGAAGGAAGGCGCTGTGCTTGGCGACGAGGCGATCTCCAGCGTCAGGGTGCTGGACCGTTTCTCGTTTGTCGAGATTGACGCCGATCAGGCCGAGCGCACGGTCGAGTTCCTCGATGGCTCCCGGCTCAAGGATGCCGAGATCCGGGTTGAGGTCGCCCGCCGGTAAGCAGTTCGATCCGGGCCAGCAGCTCACCGAAGTCGATCGGCTTTGCCAGGTGGCCGTCAGCAAGGTCCCATTCTTCGGAAATCTCCGATTCGCTCAGGGCGCTGACCATCAGCACCGGCATCGCCGGAGCCCGGCTCTTCACTGCGCGCAGGGCCTCGGCGCCGTCGAGCTTCGGCATCATCGCGTCGAGCAGGACCAGGTCGGGTACGAGGGATGCCTCGCCGACCGCGGCCTCGATCGCTTCGGCGCCGTCGCGCGCCTCGATCACTTCATGGCCGGCCCTTTCCAGGCGCCGTCTCAGCAGCAGGCGGATCGAGGCCGAATCTTCAGCGACGAGGACCCTGCTCATGCCGGCCCGGGTGGGACGCGGGTGAAGGTATTCGCGCGGTCCAGGGGCAGCCAGACCTCGAACCGGCTTCCGTCCGGCGAGGATTCGACGGAGATCCTGCCTCGGTGGAGTTCGACCAGCCGCTTGCTCACGGTAAGGCCGATCCCGGAACCGGTCATCTGACCGAAATCGATCGCTCCGCCGTGACGGAAGCTTGCGAATGCCAGCTCGGGAGGATCAAAGGGGATTCCCCGGCCGTCGTCTTCGACCGTTATCGCGACTCCTCCCTCCTGAATCCCTGCCGATACCCGTATGGAGGTTCCAGGAGGGTTGTGAGTCGAGGCGTTCTGCACCAGGTTCTGAATGACCTGGCGAAGCCTCCGGGCATCGACCTCGACCGCCGGAAGACCGGCTTCGATCTCGACCGAGATCGTCTGGTCACGGCTCTCGGCGTTCTCCCTGAGGCAGTCTGCTACTTCCCGCACCGGGTCCGCGACTTCGACCCGGGCCAGGTCGAGGGTGAGCTCTCCGAAGCTGTTGCTGGTCAGATCAAGGATGTCGTTGACCAGGGTCTGGAGGTAGAGGGCGTTATCCCGGATGATAGAAACCGCTTCGACCTGCGCCGGATTGAGGTTGTCCCGCTCCATGTCGAAGATCTCGGCGAAGCCGATCAGCGCGGTCAGCGGCGATCGCAACTCGTGAGCGGCGGCCATCGAGAAGATCGCCCGCCGCTGGACCATCTCGTCGGTCAACTTGGGATCCCAGGCCATCAGGATCACGGTTCCGCCGTCGAGGTTCTCGCCGTTGACCAGCCACTCAAGCAGGGGCAGCCCCGGACCGGCGCTGAACATCACCTTCTCGCCCCGCAGAAGCAGGCGGTCGAGCTTCCCTTCGTTGGCCGCCTCGGACAGCACTTCGTAGAGTTGGGCCCCCGGCACGGCCTGGGGAATCAGCTCCCCGGTCATCCGGTTTGCCCACACGACTTCGAACTCCTGGGTCAAGGTGAGGATCGCGCTCGGCAAGCGGTTCAGGATCTCCCTGTAGGTCTTCACCCCGTGTGGCACCGGAGCCACCATAGCGACACCCATCCTGCCCGGCCGCATAAGCTGGCCGGCGATGAACGCGGAAACGGACGGGCTCTCCCGCGGACCGCTGGAGCAATGGTTTACCGAAAGGGTTGCCACGCTCGAGCCTCCGCTCGACTACGAGAAGATCCACGGCGGCCTGTCGAACCTGACTTTTCTGGTCACCGACCAGGCCGGCGCGCGCTGGGTTTTGCGCCGGCCACCACTGGGTGACCGCCTCGGCTCGGCTCACGACATGGGCCGAGAGGTCCGGGTCGTCACCGCCCTGGCGGATACGCCGGTGCCGGTCCCGCCGGTGGTCGGTTACTGCGAAGACGACTCGGTCACCGGGGCGCCCTTCTATGTCATGGAGTTCGTCGAAGGCCCGGTACTGCGCGGGCCCGACCAGGCTGCCCTGTTCCCGGAGCCGGCTCAGCGCCGGCGGATCGGCGAAGGCCTGGTCGAGACGATGGCCGCGATTCATTCGCTGGACCCGGAGGAGATCGGACTCGGCGATCTCGGCCGGCACGACGGCTATGTATCCCGCCAGCTCAAGCGCTGGTCAGGCCAGTGGGAGAAGTCGAAGACACGTGAGTTGCCCCTGGTGGAAGAGGTCCACCGCCGGCTGCTGGATTCGATCCCGGAGCAGATCGGGACTTCGATCGTCCACGGTGACTACCGGCTGGACAACGTGATCTACAGTCCGCTCGGCGAGGTCGCCGCCGTGGTCGACTGGGAGCTTTGCACCCTTGGCGACCCGCTCGCCGACCTGGGGCTGTTGATGGTCTACTGGGCCGAGCCCTCGGATCAGGACATCCCGTTGTTTCGACCAGCCACGGTCGAGCCCGGTTTCCCGTCGCGCGCCGAACTGACCACCCATTACCAGCGGATCTCCGGCAGGGACATCTCCGATCTCGACTACTTCGTAGCGCTCGGTTACTGGAAGCTGGCCGTGATCATCGAAGGCGTGCTCGCCCGGTTCCGCAATGGCCAGTACGGCGAAGAAAACCGCGATGGCGGAAACGAGTTCGAATCCGCGGTGGAGACGCTGGCAGGCGCCGCCTCGGCCGCGATCGACCGCCTCGACTGACTGCTCAGCCGGCTGCGGCTTCGCGTTTTTTCAGCTGACGGCCCGTTTCGCGACGGGCGATCACCATCTTGTGGACTTCGTCGGCGCCGTCGACCAGTTTCAGCATCCGGCTGAACCGCCACATCATCGCCAGCGGGGTGTCGTCGGACACACCCAGCCCGCCGTGGACCTGGATCGAGCGGTCGAGGACGTCCATGACCATGTTCGCGGCGACCACCTTGATCATCGATATCTCCTGGCGGGCGGCGCGCTTGCCGACGGTGTCCATCTTCCAGGCCGCGTTCAGGGTCAGCAATCGGGCCTGGTCAATCTCTATCCGGGAGAGCGCGATGAAGTCCTGGATGAACTGCTTGTCGGCCAGCGGTCCGCCGAAGGCTTCGCGGTCGGCGGCCCGCAGGCACATCATCTCCAGCGCCCGCTCGGCCGTGCCGATCGCTCGCATGCAGTGATGGATGCGGCCGGGCCCGAGCCGGTCCTGGGCGATCAGGAAGCCGGCACCACGCTGCCCGAGCAGGTTTTCGGCCGGCACCCGGCAGTCCTCGAACAGGATCTCCCAGTGCCCCGGTCCGGCTGAGTGGCCCATCACCGAGATCGGCCTCACCGGCTTGAAGCCCGGGCTGTCGGTCGGCACGCAGATCATCGAGGCCCGCGCGTAGGGGTTGCCCTCGGCCTCGGTGATCACCATCGCGATCGAGAGGTCGGCTCCGTTGGCTCCGGTCGAGTACCACTTGCGGCCGTTGATCACCCACTCGTCGCCGTCAAGTTCTGCCGAGGCGGCCAGTCGGGTCGGATCCGAACCCGAGGTCTCGGGTTCGGTCATCGAGAAACAGCTCCGGATGTCGCCTTCGACCAGCGGCGACAGCCAGGTGGCCTTCTGAAGATCGCTGCCGTGCTCGGCGAGGATCTCCATGTTGCCGGTGTCCGGGGCCCCGCAGTTGAAGGCCATCGGTGCGACCGCGGGACTGCGGCCCATCTCCTCGCAGAGGATCGCGTACTGCCAGTTGTTCAGACCGGCGCCGTACTGCTCTCCGGGCATGAACAGGTTCCACAGCCCCTGCTGCTTCGCCTTGCTGCGGATCTCGGCCAGCTCTTCGGGGTATGGCACCCCGGGTCCGACTTCCCGGTCGAGGGCCTCGTGAAGCTCGGCCTCGCGGGGGAAGATGTGCTCGTCCATGAACGCCCTGACGCGGTCACGGAGCTCCAGTATCTCGTCGTCAACTTGGAAGTCCATGTGGTGGAGGCTACCGCCGTGGCTGGTACCGGGCGAACAGCTCGCCACCGCATTCGAGCAGTTCTGTCAGCCGCTTGCTTCGCGGGTCGCTCAGCGTGCCTTCGAGGATCCGCGGAGATGGCTGCCCGCCGACCAGCTCCGGCGAGATGGTCAGGAACAGATCGTCCACCGCATCGGCCGCTTCGAGCTGACCGAAAGGCAGGTCGAGCTTGCCACTCAGGGTCACCGCCAGCGGGTCGGGCGTCAATCCGATCCGCTCCCGCAGGGCCCGGTCGCCAGCGTCGCTGACTATTAATCTACTTGCGCGGGTTCGGCACGGTGACCGAGGGGACCGTCAAGGGCGATACCGAGCGCTTCGAGCCCGGCTCGGCCCCCTGGCCGCAGGTCGCCAGCACCCGGCCACGAAGCTCGACGCGGTCCATCCACGCGACGACCAGCGCGTGCGGCAGCGTAAGGGCGGCGATGAACGCGAGGCCGATGCCGGTGACGGCGCCCGCCTCCACCGGGACCCGCCAGACGAGCGCCGCGAGCAGGCCGAGGCCGGCGAGGCTCACGGCGGTCAGCGGCGCCGCCTCCCGGTACCACGCGAGGACGGCGGCGGGGACGCGCCCGGCCGCGATCAACTTCGCCTGGGCCGGGTCGGTGGTCATCAGCCGCGCAACGTGGCGTGGGGCGTGCCAGGCGATGAAGTAGACGCCGACGGCGAAGATCGGTGGAACGACGAGCATGGTCAAGACCAACAGGATGATCTCCCCCGTATCGATCCCTCCGGCGCGCGGGCTATCGCTTGCGCGGTGATCGAGCACCGACGCGCCGATCGCGGCGCCGACCGCGCCGCCGACGAGCAGCAAGCCGGCGAGTCGCCAGACCCCGGCCGGAGCCCAGCCGGCGTCGCCGGCGCCGACGGCCCCGAGGATTGCCCCCGTGCCCTCTGCGGCGGCGTTGGGATAGATCAGCAGCGGCAGCAGTACCGGCACGAGCCCGCGGGCCGCGACGAAGGCCACGACGCGCCATCGGCGCCCGAAGCGGGCGCGTCCCGAGACGTTGAGGGCGAACCAGAGGTCGCCCAGGCCCCAGTGGACGACCGCGGCGGTGAGGAAGAGAGCGAGAGCCGTCGTGGGGGCGATCCACCAGAGCGCGAGGCCCGCGGCGGTCAGCGCGACGTACCCGGCCAGCAGCGGAGTGCGGACCGAGGGAGCACCGAGTCGCGCGGGGACGTTGTGGTCGACAGCGCCGTGCGGCAGCCCGAATACGAGCAGGCTGGCCAGCAGCGGCCAGAAGAGGGCCGTCTGCACCGCGCCGGGTGCGGCGAGCGCCAGGACGATGGCGGACGCCAGCGCGCCGTAGGCCAGCAGGGCGAAGGGCCGCTGCAGGCCCATCAGTCGGTCGATGCCGGCGTGGCGGGCACCGCTGCCGACGCGTCGCCGGAGCGACGGACGACGGGCGAGCTCCTCGCCATCGCGGCCAAAAAGGACGGCCGCGCGAGGGCGCGCATCACACGGACCTCGTCGCCGACCGAACTGGCATCTGACATGAAGCGCGCGAAGACGTCACCCGAGGTTCTTCGCGCCAGAGTCATGAACCACTCTGGTGCCGACTGCGGCGACGCCTCGAGCGCGCGCAGGAACCGGGTGTCGAGGGCGCGCCGCCGCCGCGGCCCGAGCGCCGAGGGCGCGGGCGATCCATCGACCAGCGCCCGGGCGAGCGCGGTCGCGTGACGCTGGGTGCGGGCGAACGCGTAGCCGCTCGAGGGCCGCGCCGCGCCTGCGGCCTGACCCGCGGCGAACAGCCGGGGACGGTGACCGGCGGGAAATTCGAAGGTCGTCATGGGCAGTGATCCGCGCTCGGTGCGCAGCACCTCCACTTCGCCGGCGCCGAGCTCGTCGAGGTAGGCCGCGATGGAGCTTTGCCGTTCGGCGGCAGGGACGACAGGCCCACCGATCGACGTGTCCTCGAGCAGCGCGCGCGTCCGTGAGAACGGAAGCACGTACATGAAACGCCCACCGCCCGGCGAACCCGGCACGCGGAAGTCCATGATCGTCGCGGCGCTCGGTTCGAAGACGGGGTGCTCGACCTCGACCTCGAGGCCGAGGAAGCGCTGGCTAAGCTCCACGGATCCCGCGGGCCGGTCGCGCAGCAGCGGCCCGCGGCCGCCCATCGCGTCTACGACGGAGCCGGCGTCGAGATCGCCGCGGCTAGTCCGGACGACCAGGGTCCCTTCGGGCCCGCTGTCGACGCCGGTCACGGTCGTGCCCGTCATCAGCTCGACGTTCGGCGCTCCCGAGAGCTCGTCCAGCGAGGCCTCGTAGAACCGGTCGGCTGGAAGGTGCAGGTAGGGGTGGCGCTCACTGCGCTGCTCGACAGCACCGTCGCGGCCGATCGTGCGCCACGCCGTCCAGCGCGCCGTCGCCAGACCGGCGTCGGGGATCCCGGGGGTCTCCCAGAAGCACCAGGTCCGATCGTGTTCCCAGGCGGTGCGCCGGTCGACGAGGATGATCGGCCCGCCCGGGCGCTCACGCAGCAGCGCCCGGGCGACTGACAGTCCGGAGAGGCCGGCCCCGAGGATGACCGTCGGCGCCGGACCCATCGTTCAGGTCCCGGCGATCGCGCACACGAACAGGCTCGCGGTGGCGTGAGGGGCAATGCGGTCCAGCCCGCGCCCGGTCCCAAGGATCGCAATGTCGCCGAGCGCCACACCGTTTGCACCGATCGTGCGACAGGTATGCTGGGCCGATGCTTGAAGAAGATCTTCCATTGGTTTTCCTGTGCGGCGAATGGGTTTCGGACAGCTAATTTACTTCACTCGCGCAGACTGCAGATTGCTCGCACACCAATCCCGGATGGCCGCGGCGCTCTACGGCCTGCGAGCTGACCGCCACCTGCAGCCGGGGACGGCAGCTTGAGCCGCGTCGTCGTCATCGGTGCCGGACTCGGTGGCCTCGGCGCGGCCCTGCGCCTACAGCGCGCCGGGCACGAAGTGATCGTGGTCGAGGGTCGCGAGCGGCCCGGCGGACGCGCCTACCAGCTCCGCGACAGTGGGTTCACCTGGGACACCGGCCCGTCGCTGATCACGATGCCGTGGGTGCTCGAGGATACGTTCGCCGCGGGCGGCATGGACGTCCACTCAGAGCTCGACCTGGTGCAACTCGACCCCTTCTACCGGATCTTCTGGGAGGGCGAGGATCGCCACCTCGACTTCGTCCCCGGGTCCGAGCGGATGAAGGAGCAGATCGCGAAGTTCTCCTCCAGGGACGCCGCCGCCTTCGACGGCTTCATGGCGGCGCTGAAGCCGATCTACGAGAACGGGATCGTCGACGCGGGTCAGAGGTCCTTCGAGCGCCCCCGCGATCTCGCCCGGGTCACGCCCGAGCTGGCACGCATGGGCGCGCTGCGCACCCTCTACGGGTTCGTCTCCAAGCACTTCGGAGACGAGCGCGTCCGCGAGGCGTTCTCGTTCCATTCGCTCTTCATCGGCGGCGATCCGTTCCGCGTGCCGGCGATATACGGCGCTCTCGTCTATCTCCAGTTCCTCGACAAGGTCTGGTACGCGCGGGGTGGGGTCTACTCCATGGTTGAGGCCCTCGCCGGGCCGCTCGACGTGCGCTGCGGCGAGCGCGTGGCGCGCATCGAGCAGGCCGGTGGCGCCGTCAGCGGCGTTGTGCTCGAAGGTGGTGCGCGGATCGCTGCCGACGTGGTCATCTCGAACGCCGACGTCCTGCGCACCCACGAGTTGCTCGGCCGGCGGGCGCCGCTGCGGCGCCTGAAGCCGACGATGTCCTGCTTCATGCTCTACCTCGGTACCGACCGCCCCTTTCCGCAGCTCGAGCACCACACGCTCACCGTCGGCAAGAGCTATCGCGGCTTCATCCGCTCGGTCACGCGGACCGGCCGGGTGCCGCAGAGCTTCTCGACCTACATCCACGCGGCGTCCCGCACCGAGCCCGCGATGGCGCGGCCGGGCGGCGACTCAATTGCGATCCTCCTGCCGGTCCCCAACCTCGCGAACGGTCCCGCCGACTGGGACGAGACCTCCGACGAGTTGCGCGACACGCTGCTCGAGTCACTCGAGCGCGACTTCGGCCTCGACGGCCTGCGCGAGTCGATCGTCGCCGAGCACCGGATGACACCGGCCGACTTCGAGCGTGACCTCGGCGCCGTCGCGGGCAACGCCTTCGCGACCGAGCCCACGCTTCACCAGAGCGCCTGGTTTCGCACCCACAATCGCGATGCGCGGGTGTCCGGGCTCTACCACGTCGGCGGCGGCACTCATCCCGGGGCCGGCATCCCCGGCGTGCTGCTTGGCGCCAAGGTGACGGCGGGGCTGGTGGCCGAGGACGTGCCGCGGCCCGTCGCGACGCTGGGGAGGGCGCGTACTGCTGCGGCCCGTTGACGAATCGGACGCCGCCCGCGCGCAGACGCTGGAGACGGCGCGCGCGACGACGCACTCGCGCGCGCGGACGTTCTCCCTCGCCTCCCGGCTCTTGCCCCGCCGCCTGCGGGCCGACGTCTACCTGCTCTACCTCGTGTTCCGCACGCTCGACGACCTCGTCGACGAGGGCGACCCGGCCGCGCCGGCGGCCATGACCGCCGTCGACGCCTGGTGTGAGGCGGGCACCGTCACGACCCGCGAGACCGCGGTCCTCGCCGACCTCGCCCGCCGCCACGAGCTACCCCGTGCCGCGCTGCAGGATTTCTGCGCCGGCATGCGCGACGACCTCGGCGGTCTGCACCTGCAGACCGAGGCCGACCTCGAGCTCTATTGCTACCGGGTCGCGGGCACGGTCGGCGTCGTCATGACAGCCCTGCTCGGCTCGACCTCGCCCGTGGCCGACCGCTACGCCGGCGCGCTCGGGATCGCGATGCAGCGCACGAACATCCTGCGCGACATCGACGAGGACCTCGCGGCCGGGCGCTGCTACGTGCCCCAAGAGACGCTCGAGCGGTTCGGTGACGACCTGCGGCCCGGCCACCGCGCGGCGCTCATGCGCGATGGGATCGCCCGGGCCGACGCGTGGTTCGACGAGGGCCTCACCGGCGTGACGCTGCTACGCGGCGGCCGGCTCGCGATCCGCAGCGCCGCGGCGATGTACCGCGAGATCCTGCGCCAGATCGAGCGCGAGGGCCACGGGGCGGCGCCAGGGCGTGCGGTCGTTCCTACGCGGCGCAAGCTGCTCGTCGCGACGCGCGCCACGGTGCTCCGGCGCGACCGCGCGTAGGTCTTCGTCGCGGTAAGGGCCGCGTCGCGCCTCCCACCTGCCCTCGAGGGCGGCCCTTGCGGGCCACCACCACGCGATCGTGCTCGCCCTCGATCCGGTCGGTGAGCTCGGAGAGTCGGGCCTTGACGTACTTGATCGAGGCCTCCTTCTACGGGCCGTTCGCTCAGGCCCCGGCGGCTTCGCGCTTCTTCAGCCGGCGGCCGACCTCGCGCCTGGCGATCACCATCTTGTGGACCTCGTCGGCGCCGTCGACCAGCTTCGGCATCCGGCTGAACCGCCACATCATCGCCAGCGGGGTGTCGTCGGACATGCCGAGCCCGCCGTGGACCTGGAGCGAGCGGTCGAGCACGTTCATCACCATGGAGGTCCAGGTGGTGGAGGCTACTGCCGCGGCTGGTACCGGGCGAACAGCTCGCCATCGTGTTCGAGCAGTTCTGCCAGCCGCTTCTTTCGCGGGTCGCTCAGCGTGCCTTCGAGGATCCGCGGAGATGGCTGCCCGCCGACCAGCTCCGGCGAGATGGTCAGGAACAGATCGTCCACTGCATCGGCCGCTTCGAGCTGACCGAAAAGTTGAGGGCCACCCTCGCACAGGACCGCCCTCACCTCGCACTGCTGGCGAAGGTGGAGCAGCACACCTTCCACCTGGATCGGCCCGTCTACCCGCTCGATCCGGAGCGCTGTGGCGGTTTCCGGAACGGGCCGGTCGCTGTTGGTGAAGACCAGGACCTCCCCGGCCCCGCAGGTGAAGATCGGCGCATCGAAGGGCAGGTCGAGCTTGCCACTCACGATCACCGCCAGCGGGTCAGGCGTCAGTCCGATCCGCTCCCGCAGGGCTCGAGCGCCGGCGTCGCTGATTATGCGGCCGTATCGTTCGGACCGGATCGTGCCGGCGCCGACCAGGACCGCATCGAATCGGCGACGCAGCTTCAGCAGGAATTCAGAGTCGACCTCGCTGCCGAGGTCCTTCGATCGTCCGCGAATACTGGCCCGGCCGTCCAGCGTGGTGATCATGTTTGCAGCCACGAAGGGCCGTTCCGGGAGCGCCGAGTCGAAGGGACGGTATGCGTCCATCAACTCGTCGACTGAGGTCTCGCCCGGTTCGGGAAGAAGGCGCCGCATCACGATCAGGAGTAGTTGTGCCAGCCGTCGAAGCTGCGGCCGGCGAACTTCTCCAGGCCGGCGACATCGTCACTGAAGCGGCCCTTCAGCTCGACCATCAGCTCGTCGGGGATGTCCGGCTTCGGTGCCGGCGGCTTGTCAGGACTGTGCACGACCTTCTCGACCATCCAGCGCATCGATTCGGGCAGCCGGTCGAAGTTCCGGTCCAGCGAGCGGAAGCCGGGAAGCTTGATCAGCTTCTCCATGAACTGGTACTTGCCCTCCTGCTTGGCGGCCGACTTCTCCCACTGGCGGTCGAACTGCTCCGAGGTGAAGCCTGGGTCGACTTCGAGGAAAGTGAAGGCTTTTTTTATTGCCGCGTCCCGGTCGCTGCCGAGTTCCTCCTGGGTGATGATCTCGATCTGGTCACGATTGAACTGCTCGAGATAGGGCTGGAGCTGCATCCAGTACATCGAGCGTTCGATGTAGGAGGTGTCCGGGAGCGAGAGGGTTTCGACGAACTCGCGCGTCTCGTATCCGGCACCGGTCGCGTGGACCCAGTGCGAGAGGATGCGCTTGATCGGATCCCGCACCATGTAGACGAGCTTCGCGTCCGGGCAGTACTGGTGGATCCGTTCGGCGACCCCGTTGAAGCGGGGGCGGTTTGTGTAATGCGGGGAGGACTCTCCGTTCACCTTGAACCGGCTGTCGAACCGGCCCTTGTACCAGTCGAGGCCGAGGTCCCAGTTCTGCTCGGCGGCGAAGAAGTTGAGCTCCTTGGGCTTCGACATGTGGATCTCCGGGTGAAGGCCGAGGTAATGGTGGATCGAGGTGGTGCCGCACTTGAGCCCACCGATGATGATGAAGTTCGGCAGGGTCGCGTGCCGACCGTTGCGGCGCGGCAGGCGGCGGTTCCGGTCGGCGGTGAACCTCTCCCGGGCCCGCGAGCACATCGCGTCGTCGGCGGGGTCGTAGGAGGCGGTCCGGTCTTCTGGTTTTGTCGGTGCGGTCTCAGCCACAGCGGGGTAGTCTAGCCGGACGTGAGTCGATTGATTGCCAAGCTCAGAGCGGAAGTGGACGGGCATGCCGGGATGCCTTGGCGTGGTCCCGGTTCAGGGCGCCCGAACCTGCCGCTTCCACCGGCTGCGATGCCCCTGATCAGCCGGGCGACGCTGCGCAAACGGTGGCGCTACATCGGCTACTACGGCGAGCAGGTCATGTTCTGTGGTGCCTGGGTTGAGATCGGCCCGCTAAGGACGACTTTCTGGTCGCTCTGGGACCGTGAAACCGGCCGGATTCTCGGCCACACCCGTATGCGGCCGGACAGACCGGAGCTGACGATCGAAGGTGACCAGCTGACCCTCGAGTCCGGTGCGGCCCGGGTTTCGCTCCGCATCGGTGAGAGCGAGCCGGTCGAGGTGGTCTGCCCGAGCGGTCGTGGCTGGGGCTGGACGAGCAAGCGGGCCGGGGTTCCCCTGACCGGCAGCATCGAAGCCGGTGGCCGCAGGTGGGAGGTGGACGGACTGGGGGTCGACGACCAGTCGGCCGGTTACCAGGCCCGCCATACCCGGTGGAGTTGGTCTGCCGGAGTCGGTACGGCGAGCGACGGCCGCGCACTTGCCTGGAACCTGACCGCAGGAATCAACGACCCGGTAACCGGCAGCGAGCGCGCCATCTGGATCGACGGCGAGCCGGTCGAGCCGGAGCCGGTCGTCTTCACCGGACTCGACACCGTTGCTTTTCTGGACGGCGACCGGCTCGACTTCCACTTCCGCGACGGTGCGGAGCGCCGGCGTCACGACAACTTCGGCCTGATCCGCTCCGACTACGTCCACCGTTTCGGCACCTTCACCGGCACACTCGCCGGCATCGAACTGGCCGAGGCGGCCGGGGTGATGGAAGAGAACATCGCCGTCTGGTAGCCGCGCCGCTTCGCACCTCCGAACTCAGGTCGGGCATGGCCGGGGGGAACAGTCACGGCTAGCGGATGCGGCCGGTATGGGTTGAGCCGACCTGCCACTGCCAGGGAGGCTGCTCGGTAGCCGGGAAACGGACGTGGTTGCGGCCGTCGAGGGTCTCAAGCGGCACAAGCATCGGGGTGTCGGAGAGCAGGACCCGGGTTCCGGAGGCGGCTTCGATCTCTTCCGGGCCGACCGTTCGGCGCAGCGCCTCCCAGCCGAGGCCGGGGCGGTAAAGCCACCAGAGCAGATCCACCCGGCCTCCCGACCGGCGCCGGTCATGGACCTCGGTGAAGTAGGTGATGCGCCGATTCGAGGTGGTCAGGCGCAGGCCGCGCTCGCCAGCCTCGGGTACGGCGCAGGTCTGCCTCCGGCAGTAGCGGAAGTCGACCGGGACCAGCGGTGTTCCGTCGGGCCCGGGACGGGCCATCGGCCACGGGGCGAGCTGCCTCAATACCCGGGCGAGCGGCCATCCGTAGGCCTCGACCGCAGGATGGTGCCGGCAGGCGTCGGGTGCGCGCGGGCCACAGGCGATCCGGTCGGCGATCCGGGCACCTATTTCGTGGCCGGGCCCCCGCTCACCGGTGAGCAGGCCGAAGCCGACGATCAGGGAAAGGCTCGCAGCGAGCAGCAGCACCAGGCCGGTCTGTTCGACCGTGGCCGAAGCGCGGCAGCCGGAAAGCCGCGGCCGCCAGGTTGCCGCCTGGCAGTGTGGCGCCCGTGGTCCGCTCCCGCGCGCTGAGCGAAGCGGATTCAGGTCACGGATATGGCGGCTGGCCTGGCCCATAAACCGAAGCTAGGGCGGATCGGCGCACGGCTTTCGCTCCGGAATTGACCGAACAGCTACATTTCAGCAATGGAAGGTTCACCGTTTGACATGTTCGGAGACCCGGAAGAGCTGCGGGCCCGGATGCAGGAGATGGCCGATCAGATGCAGTCCTCCCAGCAGGTCGCCTGGGCTGACAACGCGATCCGTCTCGCGGTTGAGATGACGGTCGCCTCGATCGGTCGTCTCGAGCTGACCGGCGGCAGCGACGAGCAGGCGATCCAGGTCCGTGACGCGATCCGCATCGTCTTCCCCGAGGCGGTGACCCTGGTGCGGGAAGCCCGCCAGGGTCTGCGCTGACCGGACTCAACTCAGCTGACCGGACTCCACTCAGTCTGCAGCGGTGACGGCCCGGCCGTCCTGCTGATCCACGCCACCGGCAGCACCTCTGCCTGGTTCGAGCCCGTCGTCGCGCGGCTTGCCGAAAACCGGCAGGTCGTCACCTACGACCGTCCCGGCTGGGGCCGGTCCGAGCCTCCGGACGACTACCGCCGGACCTCGATCGCCGAGCAGTCGATCGCCGCCGCCGGGATTCTGCGCGAGCGCGGCATCGCTCGCGCCACGGTGCTCGGGGTCGGGTTCGGGGCCGTTGTTGCACTCGAGCTCGCGCTGGCCGAATCTGAACTCGTCGAAAGCGCCGTGCTGGTCGAGCCGCCTCTGTTCGACACGCTGACCCGGGCGACTGAAGGCATGTCGGATGATGTCGCCGCGATTCGGGACGCGGCCGAAGAGGGCGGAGAAGAGGCCGTCTGGCGGCTCTACCTGACCGGCGGGCTGCCCACTCTGGGGGTTGGAGCAAAGCGGCTTGGCGGCAGTAATGCCGACGCCGGCCCGAGCGCTGCCCACACGCTGCTGGTCGAACTGCCGGCCGTGCCGGACTGGCCGCTGGACCCCGTCCGGGTTGCGGAGCTTGACGCCCCGGTCACTGTGGCGACGATGCCTTCCACGCCCGGGCTGCTGCTCGAGGCGGCCGATTCACTGACACCGCGGATTCCCGGGGCGAGACGTGAGGCGGCAGCCGAGGACGGAGTTGCCGCCATCCCGGGACTTCTCAGAGGACCTTGAACCTGACCCGGTAGGCGCCTCCGCGCCGGAAGAGTCCGCCGATCAGCTCTATCGGTACTGCGAACAGCATCGACGGCACAGCGAGGACCACCGTTATGAACCGGTCCAGCCACTCGCGCCACGGCTTGCGCGCGGGCGTGGCGACCGCCTTGCCAAAGGCTCCGAGAGCGAGGTTGTGGCCGAAGGTGAACATGTTGATGCCGCTCTGCCACATGTTCAGGATGCTGACGCCCGGCATCCAGCTGGTCTTGTCCACGAGCTGATCACGGGTCGCGACCAGTCGACGGATCGACTCCGGGGTGAAGCGATAGGTGTGCTCGGTTCCGAGGCCGCTCCAGGCGCCACCGGTCACAAAGGACTGGACCGACGCCTTGTTCTCGAATACGATCGAGCCGTCTTCGCCGGCGGCCCGCTCAAGATCGGCGATCGCGTCTGCGGTGGTGCCGGTTTTGCCCAGTACGCCGAGGCCGCAGGCCTCGCAGCGATGGGCGAGCCCGGTATCGACCGGCAGCTCCATCCAGATGAAAAGTGGCTCGCCACAGGCCGGGCAGGGCGGGTTGTTCGGGCCGGCACCGGCTTCGAGTGGGACTGTGGGAAGGTTGTGGCGCATACTCGGTGTAGCGTATTGGGCAATGGCGAAAGGCGACCCCGAGACCCACGACCGCTTCGAGACCGCGATCTCGGTTGCCGCCCCCCTGCTCGATCTGATACTCGCCGTTGGCGACCGGGTTTCGAAGCTGCTCGAACCCAAAGACTACGAGTACTACCCGGTCAGGGAAGAGGACCCGGAAGAAGCGCCTCCCACCAGTCGGTAGGCTTGCCCGGCACCTCCACCGACCGATGATCAGCAAAGAACAATTCCTGGAACGCGAACGCCGCTGGGCGCTGATCGCCGGTATCGCCTCTGTGGCCGCGGTGGCTCTGATCCTCGCCTCCTTCGGAGCGTCTGCCTCCGGCGTGAGGACAGCCGCCGGAGTAGCCGACCGGCTGCTCGAGGTGGATTCCGACCGCAGTACCCTGGTGATCGCGAGCATCGTCCAGAGCATCGGCTGGTTCATGCTGGCGATCCCGCTGCTCTACCTGTTCCAGGCTGCCTCGGCACGCGCCCCGCAGGTCCGCCGTGGACTGCTCGGTCTGATCATCATCGCGCCGATCTTCCTCGGTCTGGGTGGCCTGCTGAGCACGGTTTCGGTGCTCGACGCCGCGACGGAGTTCAAGAACGTGCCGGCTTCGGAGATCACGGCCTGTGTCGGTGAGAAGCAGGACAAGGGAGAAGCGACCGGCGGCGACCCGGCCCTCGGAGCAACCGGGTCCGGGACCACCGACACGCCCGCCTCCGATGCCCCCGCCACCGATACCCCTGCCACCGATACCTCCACCACCGATACCTCCACCACCGACCAGATCGAAGAGTGCCGCGACGATGCTGCGCGTGACGCGCGCAGCGAATCCTCGGTGTCCGGACTCGTAACCGGCCTCGGCCTTGCCGGGCTGCTCGGCTTCACGATCGCCGTGGTCTACTGCGGGCTCTGGGGCATGAGGACCGGCCTGCTTACCCGCTTCTGGGGATCGCTCGGTATGGCCCTGGGCGCTGTCTTTGTCTTCTTCACACTATTCACGCTGGTCTGGTTCATCTATCTCGGCCTGCTGTTTGCCGGCTGGGTGCCCGGAGGCAGGCCACCGGCCTGGGCCTCCGGAGTGGCGATGCCGTGGCCCAAGGGTCGGCCCCGCGGCCGGCGTGACGATGATGGCGATGGTGGGTCCGGCGGCGATCCCGAACCGGACGGTCCCGACGACGGACCGGTGCTTGAGGGCTTCGGTGAAGAGGTCCCCGATGACGCTCCTCAGATTGAACGCCGCAAGCGCAAAAAGCGCAACGGCTGAGTCCGGCCTCTGGCGACTCCCTGGGGAGCTGGCCCTTCATCTCGCGGTAGATTGATCAGGTGCCGCGTGAGGCCTTCACTTGGCCGGCCAGGCTCTCCACGACCGATGGATCCTTGAGCGTACTGACATCCCCCAGCTCCTTGCCGTCGGCGACGTCACGCAACAGTCGTCGCATGATTTTGCCGGAGCGGGTCTTGGGCAGGTCGTCGGCGTAGTAGATCCGCTTCGGCCGGGCCAGCTTGCCGATTTTCTCGGCGACGTGCTCACGAAGCTCGAGCGTGAACTGCTCACCGGACTCGACCCCGTCCTGCGGGGTGACGAAGGCGACGATCGCCTGACCGGTGGCGTCGTCGGGCACGCCGATCACGGCGGCTTCGGCGACCCCTTCGCTGGAGACCAGCGCCGACTCCACCTCCATCGTGGAGAGTCGGTGCCCCGAAACGTTGATCACATCGTCGATCCGCCCGACGATCCAGACAAAACCGTCTTCGTCGATCCGGGCGGCGTCGCCGACCAGGTAGGTGTCACGGCCGTAGCGGCTCCAGTAGGTCTCGACGTAGCGCTCCGGCTCCCCGTAAAGCGTACGAGCCATCGCGGGCCAGGGAGTGGTGAGCACCAGAGTGCCACCGCCCTGCTCGATCCTGTTGCCGGACCTGTCGTAGATCGCCGCCTTTATGCCGGGCAGGGGAAGCGAGGCCGATCCGGGCTTGGTTGTGGTGATGCCCGGCAGCGGGCTGATCATGATCGCGCCGGTCTCGGTCTGCCACCAGGTGTCGACGACCGGACAACGGCCGCCGCCGATGTGCTCGTGGTACCAGAGCCAGGCACGCGGATTGATCGGCTCGCCGACCGATCCGAGCAGGCGCAGGCTGGAAAGGTCGTGACCAGCCAGAAGCTGCTCTCCCCACTTCATGAAGGACCTGATCACGGTCGGCGCCGTGTAGAGGATGCTCACCCTGTATCGCTCGATGATCTGCCACCACCGGTCCTTGCCGGGGTAGTCCGGGGCGCCTTCGTACATGACCGAGGTGGCGCCGTTGGCCAGGGGGCCGTAAACGATGTAGGAGTGGCCGGTCACCCAGCCGATGTCGGCGGCGCACCAGTAGACGTCGTCGTCTTTCAGATCGAAGACCATTCGGTGTGTGGCGGCCACCTGGGTCAGGTATCCGCCGGTCGTGTGCACGATGCCTTTCGGCTTTGCGGTGGAACCGGAGGTGTAGAGGATGAAGAGCGGGTCTTCGGCGTCCATCGGCTCGGGTTCACAGACCGGATCGGCCGCAGCTACGGCATCGTGCCAGTCGATATCCCGGCCGTCCTGCATGGCGCAGCCGCTGTCGCAGCGATTGACCACAACGACATGCTCGAGGTCGGGCAGTTCCGGAAGCACGGCGTCCACCTTCTCCTTCATCGGCATCGGTGCGCCGCGCCTGAGGGTCGCGTCCGCTGTGACCAGCGCTTTGGCCTTCGAGACCTCCATGCGCTCCTTGAGCGATTCGGCGGAGAAGCCGCCGAAGACAACGTTGTGGACAGCTCCGATGCGGGCGCAGGCGAGCATCGCAGCCGCCGTTTCGGGGATCATCGGCATGAATATGCCGACCACGTCACCCTTGCCGACCCCGAGTCCCCTGAGCACGTTGGCGAAGCGCTGGGTCTGGTCCAGCAGCCAGTCGTAGGTGATCGCCTTGCGGCCTTCGGCACCGGCTTCATCGGCGTCTTCAGCCTCCCAGTGGAAGGCGACCTTCCCGCCCCTGCCGGCGGCCACGTGACGGTCGAGGCAGTTGGCGCTGACGTTCAGCTTGCCGCCCTCGAACCACTTCGCGTGGGGCGGGTCGCTCCAGTCGAGCACGGTTTGCCAGGGCTCGATCCACTCGAGTTTCTCGGCCCAGCCTGCCCACCAGGCCTCCGGGTCGGCGGCCGCGCGCTCGTAAACGGCAGGGTCGCTCCACTCCGCCTCGGCAGCGAATCCGGGGGGCGGGGGGAAGGTCTGCTCGGTGCTCAGCAGGACGTCCAGTTCCGGTTCTTCGGCCATGCTCACTCTCCTCAGGGTGTGGTCGGGCGCATGCTAGAGGTCAGCCGATGGTGCCGGCTGGTTGGTCGGTGGCAACGGCAAGCGGGTCGGTGGCAAAGGCAAGCGGGTCAGTGGTACCGGCAGGCGGGTGAAGCGACCGGGTCGCTCAGCAGAGCTCGCCAAAATGCTGAACCCAGACCCGGGCTGAGTCCCACTTCCCGAGGCGGCCGGCGCGGAAGCCGACGCCGATCACCTGGTACTGCGCGCTGAGGATCGCCGCGCGGTGACCGGGTGAGGCCATCCATGCCCTGAAGATCTGGCGCGGGGTGCCGAGTCCGGAAGTTCCCCAGGCGATGTTTTCTCCGGCCCGCCAGCATCGGGCGTTGGCGGTGTACCGCTTCTCGATCCACCAGGTGAAAGGACGGCCACAGGCAGTGTGAGAAAAGGCGTCGCATCTGAGGATGTCGGCTGCTTTCGAAGAGGCCGAACGATCCAGCACAGCGTTCATGTCGTAGCTGCTTCTGCCGGCCTGACGGCGTGCGTAGTTGGTCAGGCAGACCATCGCGCGGATCGCCCGCGCCCGCTGCTGCGTTGAAGCGATTTCTTCACCGGCACATCGGCCCGGCGGGGCGATCAGGTTCTCTGGCAAGGCCCGGGCTGCTGCGCTGATCCCGGCAGTCCCGGGGGACGGGTCGATCGAGGCCGAGGCAGGGGCGACCAGCACTGGCAGCGCCAGCGCCGCAAGGAAAAAAGCTGCTGCGGCTAAGATCGAACTCGACCGAAAACGATCAAGGACGGCCGCGAATGAGCGAACCTGAATCAAATCCCACCAAACCCTCTACCAAATCCGAATCGGAGTGGAAAAAAGACCTCTCGCAGGAAGCATATGAGGTGACCAGGCGCGGGTCAACCGAGCGGCCGTTCACGGGTCCCTTCCTGGACAACCACCGCGATGGCACTTACCGCTGCGTCTGCTGTGATTCCGAGCTCTTCGCTTCTGACGCGAAGTTCGATTCCGGCACCGGCTGGCCGAGCTTCACCGAGCCGGCGAATCTGGCCAACGTCGAACTCCGCCAGGACAGCAGCCTGGGTATGGTCAGGACAGAGGTCGTCTGCCGGGCCTGCGACGCGCACCTCGGGCACGTGTTCGATGACGGACCCGGGGCGGGAGGTCAGCGTTTCTGCATCAACGGATGCGCCCTGAGCTTCGAGGATTCAGCCGTGGCCCAGCCATCTTCCGGAGACCCGGGTCAGACAGACAGGTAGTCGTAGCGGGTGGCGATCGCCACCGCCTGGGTGCGGCTGTCGACGTCCAGTTTGTGGATCGCGTTGCGCACATGGGTGTAGACCGTGGCTGGTCGGATCGCGATCCGGTCTGCCACCTGGGTCGCCCTCATGCCGTCCGCAAACAGCCCGAGGATCTCGCGCTCGCGCAGAGTGAGCGATCGCAGGCGCCGCAGTTCGTCGAGTTCGGGGGGCCCTTCCGGATCCCTCGCATCCGCCAGCCACTGCGGAAAGCAGTTGCCCCCGTCGAGCAGAGTCCTCGCTGCCGGCAGGATCGCCGAGACCGACTCCGACTTTCCGACGAAGCCCGCCGCGCCGCTCTCGGCGACCAGACTGACCAGCTCACGCTCGTTGTGGGCGCTGAAGACCAGGATCGGGAGATCCGGCATGACCTCAATCAGCTTCTGGATCGCAACCACACCGTCGTGGCGGGGCATCTCGATGTCGAGGATCACCAGGTCGGGCAGCAGCTCCGTCACCATCGGGATGACCTGCTCCCCGTTCCCGGCCATGCCCGTCACTTCGAGGTCGGCCTGCGACTCGATCAGTGACCGAAGCGCCTCCCTCACAATTTGATGGTCGTCGCAGACCACCACTCTCCTCGAGCTCATCGCAGGCAGATTACGACACCGATCATCCCCCTGTCGGGTGATCGGCCCGGGTCTGTCAGGCGATCCGGGCAGGGGCGCCGTGATCCTGCAGCACGGCCGGAATCTCGACCGAACCGTCTTCCTGCTGGTGGTTCTCCAGCAGGGCGATCAGCGTGCGGCCGACTGCGACGGCGGTGCCGTTCAGCGTATTGACGAACTCCGGAGCCGTTCCCGGGCCGGGTCTGAACCTGCAGGAGAGCCTCCTCGCCTGAAAATCGGTCGTATTCGAGCAGGAGGTCAGCTCACGGTAACGAGCCTGACTCGGAATCCAGGCTTCGCAGTCGAACTTCCTCGCCGCCGAGCCGCCGAGGTCACCGACGGCCACATCGACTACGCGGTAGGGCAGGCCGAGTTCGCTCAGGATGCGCTCTTCGATTGCGAGGATGCGCTCGTGCTCTTCGTGCGCCCGGCCAGGTTCGACGAATGAGAACATCTCGACCTTGTCGAACTGGTGGACCCGGAAGATTCCGCGGGTATCCCGCCCGGCAGCACCGGCTTCGCGCCGGAAGCAGCTCGAGAATCCGGCGTATCGGATCGGCAGCTCACCGGCCTCGAGGATCGCTCCGGCGTGAAGCGAGGCCAGTGGGACCTCGGCGGTGCCGGCCAGGTAGAGCTCGTCTTTGGGAAGTTCATATATCTGGTCACGGTCGCCGGGCAGGAAGCCGGTGCCGAACAGCGCCTCTTCACGGACCAGTATCGGCGGGATAACCGGTTCGTGGCCCTGCTCGCGAAGCAGGGACATGGCCCACCGTACGAGCGCGAACTCAAGCATCACGAGGTCGCCCTTCAGGTAGGCGAACCTTGCCCCCGAAGTGCGTGCAGCTGCCTCCATGTCGATCATCGAGCCGGCCTCGGCCAGCTCGAGGTGGTCCTTCGGTTCGAAGTCGAAAGCGGGCGGGGTGCCGACCTCGCGCAGGGTCACGGCGTCTTCGTCGGTGAAGCCGTCGGGGCTGTCGGGGTCGGGGATGTTCGGCAGGCTTGAGGCGATCAGGTCCCGCTTCTCCTCGACCTCGCCGAGTTCGGCTTCCATCCCTTCGAGCTCGGCCTTCAGCTTCCGGACCTCGGCGATCGCCGCGCTCGCGTCTTCACCGGACTTCTTCGCTGCGCCGATCTGCTCGGATGCCTGACGGCGCCGGCTGCGTGCCGCTTCGATCTCGGGCAGGAGCTCGCGGCGGCGCTCGTCCAGCGCCAGCAGTTCGTCGATGGCATCGGCGGCACCGCGCCTTGCGAGCGCAGCCTTGACCCGCTCGGGGTCGGAGCGGATTAGCTTGAGGTCGAGCACGAGGCGCGGTGTCTGCTACTCGCCGGCGTCACTGCCGGCGTACTTGGCGACGAAGCGCGCCACCTCTTCGGCCTGGTCGCCGACCAGGATGTTCTGGGGCATGATCGCCCCGGAGACGCCGCCGTTCTCGACTGCGTAGAGCGCCGACTCAAAGGTCGCGACCCGCTGGTCGAGGTTGGGACCCTGGACCCTGGTTCCGCGGTTGCCGGTACCTTCGGCTCCAGCCGGCGTGAGGGTGTGGCAACCCGCGCAGTTGGCGGAGAAAAGCTCGGCACCCCGGTACTCCGGGCTGTCTTTGGACACGGAGATGCTCTGCTCTCCGAACCCGCAGGCCGAGAGGCCGAGGGCGGCGCTGAGGAGGAGTGTTGTGATCAGGACGGCACGCACTGCCAACGCATCATATTGTCTGCGGCGAAGAATGACCGTCCCGGATCCAAGAGAGTTTCGCCAAGCGGTCGGACTGCTGCCCACCGGGGTGACTGTAATCGGGGCGATCGCACCGCCCGGACCGGCCGGGGCGACCGCATCCGCGGTCTGTTCGCTGTCGCTCGAGCCGATGATGATGCTGGCCTGCCTCGACCGCGGCTCACGCACCCTGCTCGCCGTCCAGGGTGCTGACAGGTTTTCGATCAACGTGCTCGGAACGCAGCAGCGCCCCGCCGCCGAGGTCTTCGCGACCAAAGTGGGTCAGGCGGAAAAGTGGGCCTCCGTGCGTTGGGCAGAGTACGAAGGCGTGCCAATCATCGAGGGCTGTCCCGCCCATGTCATCTGCGCCCTGCACGACGTCATCTCCGCCGGTGATCACGTGATCATCACCGGCAACGTGCTTGAGGTCGAAGCAACCCCGGGTGATCCGCTGGTGTACCACGGCGGCCTCTTCCGCCGGCTTGAAGAGGATCTGCCGCAGGCCCGCGGTCCCGCCGGCGAAGAAGGCCAGGCCTGAGTTCGGGTGGCGACCGGTTAAGGTTTGCCGCAGAGGGGACCTGCCGGTCCCCGACCGGAGACAGCGACCTGACAGGGGCATCGATGAAGACTGCAATCGCCGGAGGACACGGCAAGATCGCGTTGGCACTGGCCCGGCTTCTCAGGGACCGGGGGGACCAGCCCCGCTCGCTGATCCGGGACCCGGGTCAGTCGCAGGACGCACGGGATGCCGGCGGTGAGCCGGTTGTGGTTGACCTCGAGAACGCCACGGACGAAGAGCTCGACGCCGCCCTCACCGACTGCCGGGCGGTCGTTTTCGCCGCCGGGGCGGGAGAGGGCAGCGGTCCCGAACGCAAGGAGACCGTGGACTACGGAGCAGCCGTCAGGCTGATCGAAGCCGCCCGTCGCAACGGCATCGCCCGATACGTGATGATCAGCGCGGCAGGAGCCGACCCCGAGATCGAGGGCGACGAGGGCTTCGCTGTCTATCTCCGGGCTAAGGGCCGAGCTGACCAGGCGCTGGCCGAGAGCGGCCTCGACTTCACGATCGTCAGACCGGTCAGGCTGACCGACCATGCCGGCACCGGACTGGTCGCAACCGACGAGCAGACCATGGAGGGGGATATTCCCCGAGAGGACGTCGCCGAGTCTGTCGCCGAGGCCTTGCGCCAGGACAGTCTGATCGGGGTCACCTTCCGGCTCGGATCGGGCGATACCCGAATCGCCGAAGCGCTGCGAAGCCTGGCCTGAGAAAGGGCCGAGCCGGCGGCCGGTTGCGCCGGGCGGGCGGGCTCAGAACATGCCGGCGGTGGTTTCGATTGCGCGCCAGACCAGAAAGGCGAGGACGAAGCAGGCGACTGTCATGACACCGGTCTCGCGCCGGACGATCGCCAGCGCGACTTCCTGCTGCCGCTTCTCGTCGAGTCTGGCGAAGTCGGTCTCGCCGAGTTCCTGGCTGGCCGAAGCGCCACGCATTGCCTCGGCCAGCAGGGAGGCGACGACCGGAAGCGCGACGTAGAGGTAATGCAGAACGTCATCGGCGCGCCTCCCGTCGAAGTAAAGAAAGGCCTCGAGCAGAACGAAGGCGAGGGTCGCGATCTGAACCGCCCGCAGCAGGTACCAGAAGGCGATCGAAACCCGCTCGGCCCGCCAGGCGAGACCTCCGATCACGCCCACGATCAGGTTTACCGTCATAACGGCGAGGCCCAGCGCCAAGTAAGCGTCATACATCGTTCAATCCCGTCTGTAAGGGTCGGGTTTCGGCTTTCATATGCGGAAAATCACTATGTAGCAACTTGATACAAAGTAGGTCAGACTGTCTGTATAAACCACTTCTGAAGGTCATCCCGCCATCCCCTTCCAGGGTTACCCGAATTGCTACATCAATACCTGCCAATTCTCGTCTTCGCTTCGCTCGGCATTATCGTCGGCGTCGCCTTCGCGACCCTCAACCTGGTCCTCGGCCCGAAGCGCTTCAAGAACCCGACCACCAGCGCCGGAATGCGCCAGGCCGATCCTTACGAGTGCGGCCTGCCGTCCGAGGTTTCCGGCAGCTTCCGTTTCGGCGTCAGCTTCTACCTGGTCGCGATGCTTTTCATCCTGTTCGACATTGAAGTGGTCTTCCTCTACCCGGTCGCCGCGATTCTCAAGTCGGCCGACTCGGTCTTCGTGCTGGTCGAGGTGATCATTTTCGTCTTCCTGCTGCTGGTCGCGTTTGTCTATGTGTGGCGAAAAGGAGCCCTGGATTGGAGATAGAACGCCAGAAGCTGAGGCTCCATTCCTCGCTCGAGCAGCCGAGCAGTCCCGAGGAGCTGCGCTCCCGGCAGCTGCGGGCCCGCGACATGCTCAGGGGAGACCTCGAAGGTGCCGACCTCGACGCTTATGTCGAGGAGCGGGTGGTTGCGACGACGCTCGAGAAGGTACTGAATGTTGCCCGCGCCAACTCGATCTTCCCGGCGACCTTCGGGCTCGCCTGCTGCGCGATCGAGATGATGTCCACGGTCTCACCGCGTTACGACATCGCCCGGTTTGGAGCGGAGGCTTTCCGCGCCTCTCCCCGGCAGGCCGACCTGCTGATCATCTCCGGTCGGGTCTCGATCAAGATGGCTCCGGTCGTACGCCGGATCTACGACCAGATGCTCGAGCCGAAATGGGCGATCTCGATGGGGGCCTGCTCGTCGAGCGGCGGCATGTTCGCCAACTACGCCGTAGTCCAGGGTGCCGACAAGTTCATGCCGATCGACGTGCACGTGCCCGGCTGCCCGCCGCGGCCGGAAGCGCTGATGTACGGGTTCAACAAGCTTCAGAAGCAGATCCTGGGCAACCCGGACCCGGGGTGGCGCAGCCGCTACGGCGCTCACGGAACCGAGGAATGGGCCCGCGGCGGCCCCTCTTCGCAGCCCTCTGACGAGGCCGCCGCCGCCTACGAGCACGCTCGCGAGGTTCTCGGTGCCTGACGCGCCGGGGCTTGAACTGATCCTTGCCGGGATCAACGCCGAGCATCCCGGCGCGGTGCTCGACACGAGCTTCGACCGCGACCAGCCAGCCCTGATCGTCCACCCGGACCACATCCGTGAGGTCCTGATCTGGCTGCGCGATACCGAGGGCCAGGGTTACACCTTCCTTGCTTCGGTCCACGGAGCCGACTACCTGCCGGCAGAACCCCGCTTCGCAGTCCACTACGAACTCCTCAACCGGGAGCGTTACGAACGCCTCCGCGTCAAAGCCCTCCTCCCTGATCCGGCCGCCGAAGGTGACGCAGCCGATGGTGGCCACGGTGACGGCCTGCCGCATATCGCTTCGGTGGTGGACCTCTTCCCGACCGCCGAGTTCCAGGAACGCGAGGTCTACGACTTCTTCGGCGTCGTCTTCGACGGCCATCCCGACCCGCGCCGGATCCTGATGCCCGAGGACTACGCCGGACACCCCCAGCGCCGCGACTTCCCGATCGGCGGCGAACCGGTGATCTTCACCCGCGACGAAGCCACCAACCCGGGCTGGTGGAACTGATGGAAGCCGGCGCGAAGAGCGAGCCCCGCGACAGCCTGATCGACCAGGAGCTGACCCCGGCGATGCTGGCGATGGAGATCGAGTCGAAGCTGCCCGGTGCCACGGTCGAGCTTGAGCCCGAGCAGGAGATGATGACCGTCAACATGGGCCCCCATCACCCCGCCACCCACGGCGTGCTGCGGCTGATAGTCGACCTCGAGGGCGAAGTCGTCAAGGATCTCAAGCCGATCGTCGGCTACGTACACACCGGGATCGAAAAGTCCTGCGAATCGATGGCCTACTGGAAGGTGATCCCGTTCGTCGAGCGCATGGACTACCTCTCCTACTTCTTCAACATGCAGGCCTACTGCGGGGCGGTCGAGAAGCTGACCGGCCTCGAGGTGCCGCGCCGCGCCCAGTACCTGCGGGTGCTCCACATGGAACTCAACCGCCTCCACTCGCACCTCGTCTGGCTCGGCACCACCGCGCTCGATGTCGGCGCGATGAGCGTCTACTTCTACTGCTTCCGCGACCGGGACCGGGTGCTTGACCTGTTCGAGATGTCGGCGGGCCAGCGCATGCACACCCGTTACTTCCAGATCGGCGGCGTGGTCGAGGACATCCCCTCCGGCTTCGAGCGCAAGGTGCGCGAGATGATCGAGAGCCTCACCCGGGGCATAGGCCAGTACGAGGCCCTGCTCGACCGCAACGAGATCTTCCTGCTCCGGACCAAGAACATCGGCATGGTCAGCCGGGAGCGGTTGCTGGAACTCGGAGTGACCGGGCCGCTGCTGAGGGCGTCCGGGGATGCCTGGGATCTGCGCAAGGAAGCCGACTACCTGGTCTACGACGAGTTGGACTTCGACGTGCCTGTGGGCACGGTCGGCGACGGCTACGACCGCTACCGGGTCCGGCTGACCGAGATGCGCGAGTCGCTGAAGATCATCGAGCAGTGCATCGACGGCCTGCCCGAGGGGCCGTGGATCGCCGACGATCGCAAGTACGTGCTGCCGCCGCGTTCGGAACTCTCGACCTCGATGGAGTCGCTGATCCACCACTTCAAGCTGGTCACCGAAGGCTTCCGGGTCGCCCCCGGCGAGGTGTACAACCCGGTCGAGTCGCCACGCGGTGAACTCGGCTGCTTCGTGGTCGCAGACGGCTCGGCCAAGCCGGCCCGGGTCCACTTCCGCGAGCCGTCTTTCGTCAACCTGCAGGCCCTCAGGGACATGGCGATCGGCGAGTACGTCGCCGACCTGATCCAGACCCTGGCCATGCTCGACCCGATCCTGGGGGGGATCGACCGCTGAGATGGACGACTTCACGCCGACAGAGGACTTCATCTCACCCGGACTTCCGGTCGACCAGGCCAATACGACCGGCCGCGAGCCGCTGGGCGACCCCCAGGAGGTACCTGAGCTCTCCGAGGTCGACTGCCCGGACGAGCTGCGCGAGGCGATCGAAGCCTCGATGGCCCTTTACCCGGATCATAAATCGGCCTCGATCCCGGCGCTCTGGGCGGTGCAGCGGACCTACGGCTGGTGCACTCCCGAAGGCATGCGCCAGGCCGCCGCGGTGATGAAAGTCACCCCGGCCTACCTCGAGTCGGTCGCCAGCTTCTACGACCTCTTCCGGCTCCAGCCCTCGGGCGAGAGCCAGGTGCTCGTCTGCACCAACATCTCCTGCTGGATGCGCGGCGGCGACGAGCTGCTCGACGCGTTCTGCGAGGCGTCCGGTGCCGACCGTGGAGAAGCCGGCCACGGCGGGGCGATGTCGGCTGACGGCGAGATCATGATCTCGGGCTTCGAGTGTCTGGGGGCCTGTGACCTGGCGCCGATGGCCTCGGTCAACGAGCGCTACTTCGGCCCGCTCGAGCCGGCCGACGCAAAGACGGCGATCAATCAGCTCCGCACCGGCGAGGACGTCCTGCCGGACAAGCTCCTGGCTGCCCGTCCCCTGCCCGGCGGCGATCAGGAAAGCAGCGACGAGCGCCTCACTTCGAGCAAAGGACCGAACCGGTGAGCATCGTCGAGACCAGGATCCTGCTGCGCCACGCCAACGACCCGGAGCTGGCGACGATCGACGGCTACCGCTCCCATGGCGGCTACAGCACGCTCGAGAAGGCCTATGACGACCTGGAGCCGGATACGATCGTCCACGAACTTGAGGAGTCCGGCCTCCGGGGTCGCGGCGGCGCCGGGTTCTCGATGGGCAAGAAGGTGTCTTTCCTGCCGCACGGCAACCAGACCAAGTACCTCTGCTGCAACGCAGACGAGTCGGAGCCCGGGGCGTTCAAGGATCGCGAGCTGATGCAGCGCAACCCGCATCAGCTGATTGAGGGCATCGTGATCGCCAGCTACGCCGCCGGAATCAGCCACGCATTTATCTTCATCCGCGGCGAGTACGACATCCAGGCCGACATCCTCGACCAGGCAGTCGCCGAGGCCTACGAAGCCGGCTACCTCGGAAAGAACATTCTCGGCTCCGGCCACAACCTCGAGCTGGTCGTGCACCGCGGCGCCGGCGCCTACATCTGCGGTGAAGAGACGGCGCTGCTCGACGCCCTCGAAGGCAAGCGCGGCAACCCGCGCCTGAAGCCCCCGTTCCCCGCGGTCCAGGGTCTCTACGGCGGACCGACCCTGATCAACAACGTCGAGACCCTCAGCAACGTGAGCCACATCGTCGCCAATGGCGCCGACTGGTTCAAGTCCTTCGGTACCGAGCAGTCTCCCGGGACCAAGGTGGTCTCGATCTCGGGCGGGGTCAGGCGCCCCGGCAACTACGAAGTCGAGCTCGGGGTCAGCCTTCGTGATCTGATCTACGGCCTCGCGGGCGGCCCGCTCGACGGCCGTGAGGTCAAGGCGTTCTACCCCGGCGGTTCGTCCTCTCCGGTTCTGACCCCGGCCGAGCTCGACCTGCCCTACAGCTTCGAAGCGATGGCCGAGGCCGGTTCGATGCTCGGCTCCGGATCAATCATCGTCGCCGACGACTCGGTCTCCATCCCGCACATGGCGCTGCGAACCGCGCGCTTCTACCACCACGAATCCTGCGGCAAGTGCACCCCCTGCCGCGAAGGCACCTACTGGACCGTGAAGATGCTCGAGCGGGTGGTCAGGGGAGAGGCAACCCCGATGGACCTCGACATCATCACTTCGGTCCAGCAGAACATCATCGGCCACTGCCTCTGCGTGCTCGGCGATTCGATGGCGATGCCGGTCAGCGCCATGGTCAACAAGTTCCGGAACGAGTTCGAAGAGGTGATCGCCCACGCCGCGATCAACGGCCTGCCGACCACTGACGGTCGCGAAGCTCAGGAAGACGGCGTCGAGCCGGGCCCCGGCGGGGTCGGTCTCGAGGTCCTGCGACGCGAGCGGCTGATGGGCCGCCCCCTGCCTGAGTCGCCCCAGGCAGCGGAGGAGATGCCTCGTGCCTAGGAAGGTCCCGAAACGGATCACCCTGACCGTCGACGGCCGTGAGATCGAGGCTGACGAAGGCGCCATGCTGGTCGACGCCGCCAAACACGGCGACGTCGAGATTCCGGTCTTCTGTTACGAGCCCAAGCTCGGTCAGCCGGTCGGTGCCTGTCGCATGTGTCTGGTCGAGATCGAGGGAATTCCCAAACTTCAGACGGCCTGTTCGACCCCGGTCCGCGACGGCATGGTCGTTTACACCCAGACCGAGCAGGTCAAGGAAGCCCAGAACGCCGTGGTCGAGTTCCTGCTGGTCAACCACCCGCTCGACTGCCCGGTCTGCGACAAAGGCGGCGAGTGCCCGCTCCAGGACGTCACGATGGGCTGGGGCGCCGATCGCAACCGCATGGTCGACGAAAAGCGCCACTTCGAAAAGCCGATCCCGCTTTCGCCGCTGATCGCGATCGACCGCGAGCGCTGCATCCTCTGTTACCGCTGTGTGCGCTTCAGCCAGGAAGTCAGCGAGGACTCGCAGCTTCAGCTGCTTGACCGCGGCGACCGCACCTATGTCGGCACCTTCGACGACCGGCCCTACATCGCGCCGTTCCAGGGCAACATCACCGAGCTCTGCCCGGTCGGTGCGCTGACCAACTACACCTACCGCTTCCAGGCCAGGCCGTGGGACATCGAGCAGGGTGGCTCCGTCTGCACCCTCTGTCCGAGCCAGTGCAACGTCTCCTTTACGATCCGCGACGAGCAGGTCAAGCGTGTGATCGCCCGGGACAACCCGGAGGTAGACGACGGCTGGCTCTGCGACAAGGGCCGCTACGGCTTTCAGGCGATGTATTCACTCGACCGGGTGATGAACCCGCTGCGCCACGAAGGCGAGCACCCGGTTCAGGCCGGCTGGAGCGAGGCGATCGAGCTCGCCGCTGCAGGCCTGGCCGAGTCCGGCGGCCGGACGGCGGCACTGGTCGGCGACGCCTCCAACGAAGAGGGTTTCCTGGTCCAGTCGATCGTGCGTGACGCGCTCGGCTCGGCCGACATCGATTGCCGTCAGGCTCCGGCGGCCGGCCGCGAGGCGCTGCTCGCCTTCTCCGACCCGGCCATCTCGGCCCGCACCGTGGACATCGACACCGCCGATGTCGTGCTCGTGCTCGGCACCGACCCGATCCATTCCTCTCCCGCTTACGACCTGCGGATACGCAAGGCCGTCCGCCGCAACGGGACCGCGCTGGCCGTGGCCACCGACCGGCCGAGCGCGCTCGACGGCGGAGCGACCGAGGTTGATCGTTACGCCCCCGGCCAGGTTGCCTCCTTCCTTCGCGGCCTCGCCGCCGAGGTGAAGAGCGGAGCCGACACCGGAGTCGCCGGGCTGCTGCGCGGGGCCGAAGAAGCGGTGATCGTCTGGGGTGAGCGGATCGGCCGCGGGGAGAGCGGCAGTGAAGCCCTCGCCGCGCTGCTCGAACTGAGCCGGGCCCTCGACCTCGCAGGCAAGACAGAATCGGGGCTGATCGAGATTCCCGATGTGGCCAATGCCCGTGGACTGCGTGAGGTCGGCTGCCTCCCGGATGCCGGCCCCGGCCTGTCGCAGACGAGCACCGGCCGCAACGTCGAGCAGATCCGCGCCGGGCTTGAGTCGGGTGAGATCACGTCGCTGCTGCTCTTCGGGGTCGACCCGCTGCGCGACTTCCCCGACACCGACGGCTGGCGCCGTGCCCTCGAGGCGGCCGGCCATGTCGTCTGCTTCTCGATGAACGCCACCACGACCACCGAGTACGCCGATGTGGTCTTCCCGCTGGAAAGCCACGCCGAGAAGGACGGCACGGTCACCCACCCCGAAGGCCGTCTGCAGCGGGTCCGGCCATCGGCCAAACGCCCCGGCGACATCCGCGCCGGGTGGATGGCCCTGGCTGAACTCTCCGCCGCGATCGGATACGAAACCGGCATCCACTCGGCCCCCGAGGCTTTCGAGGCGATAACCGAAGCGGTCTCCTTCTACGGCGGTCTCACCGACGAAAAGATCGCCGGAAGAGGAATCCGCTGGCAGGACGCAGAAGCCGCCGACCTCTTCGCCAAAAACCTCTCGACCGAGGCCAGCACCGACGGGTCCGCCCTCGCCACCGAGGCCGCGCCCGCTGCCGCTTCCAACGGTGCTGCAGGAGGCGTTTCCGAAGGGTCGGCCGATGGGGGTTCCGACGGAACACCCGGCGAAAGCCGGCCGACGGAATCCTCACCGGACGGCCCGGCAGCCGACCCTGTCGCCGAGCCAGGCACCCTGACACTCGGCACCTATCGCGACCTCTGGGCCGACACCACCACCGACCTCAGCCCCGCACTCAACTACCTGATGCCCGCCCAGCGGCTGGAAATCTCGGTCGCCGATGCCCAGCGGCTCGGGCTGTCCCGGGGCGACGAGGTCTCGGTCAGGGCGGGGGAGACCTCGGTCAATGCCCGGGTCGCCCTGCGTGGTGCTTTTCCGCAAGGAACCTGCTTCCTGATCGAAGGCACCGTCGAGGGCAACGCCAACGTCTTCGCCAACGGCCGTCCGGCCCGGGTAGAGATCGGCAAGCCGGAGGTCAGGCTGGACCTGGTCGCCGCCGGCACCGCCTCCCCGGAAGAGCCTGCCGCGGGCGGGGACCAGTAGTCGTGCTGACCCCGCTGCTGGCCGATACGAATTTCGTCGATGCGACCTGGATCATGATCGTCAAGTCGCTGGTCATCTTCATCGTGCTGCTCACTATCGTGCCCGTGGTCCTGCTGGCCGAGCGCAAGTTGCTCGGCCGCTTCCAGCAGCGTTACGGTCCAAACCGGGTCGGCCCTTACGGCGCCCTTCAGCCGCTGGCCGACGTCGGCAAGCTGCTCTCCAAGCAGGGGTTCCGGCCCAAGGGGGCGGTGCCGTACCTCTACGAGATCGCCCCGGCGATCAGCATCTTCGCCGCCGTCGTCACCCTGGCGATCCTGCCTTTCGGTGACGTCCAGGGCGGCGTCGGGCTGTACGGGGTTGATCTGCCGATCGGCATCCTCTACTTCTTCGCCTTCGGCGCGATCGGCTTCTACGGTCTGCTGCTCGGTGGCTGGGCCTCGGGCTCCAAGTACAGCTTCCTGGGCGCGATGCGCTCGGCCGCCCAGCTGATCTCCTACGAGATCGCGATGGGCCTCTCGCTGCTCGGGGTCGTGATGATGGCCGGCTCGCTGTCGCTGGTCGACATCGTCAAGGCTCAGGGTGACATCTGGTTCATCTTCCCCCAGATCGTCGGCTTCCTGATCTTCATGGTCGCCGGCTTCGCCGAAACCAACCGCGTCCCGTTCGACCTTCCGGAGGCTGATGCCGAACTCGTCGCCGGGTACTCGACCGAGTACGGCGGCATGCGCTTCGGCTCCTACTTCTTCGCCGAGTACATGGAAATCCTGATCATCTCCGGCATCGCCGCGACGATGTTCTTCGGCGGCTGGATGGGCCCCGGGCCGCCGGTGCTCGACCCGATCTGGATGTTGGCCAAGATGCTGGCGGTCACCTTCTTCTTCATCTGGATCCGGGCCACCCTGCCGCGCTTCCGATACGACCAGCTGATGAGCTTCGGCTGGAAGATCCTGCTTCCGATAGCAACCCTCAACGTGCTGGTAACAGCAGTCCTGGTGGTAGTCACATGAGCATCAGCCCCGAAGAAATCAAAGTCGTGCCGCGCGGCCCGGAACCGGGCGGAGCCGGTGGTGCCTACCGTGCCTTCGGCGAGACCCTGCGCGGCCTGCGCACGACCATGGGCCGCATGTTCGAAAAGCCGGTGACGATCCAGTATCCGGAGGAGAAGACCCCGGTCTACCCGCGCTTTCGTGGCCGACACAAGCTCCACCGGTTCGAGGATTCCCACCTCGAGAAATGCGTCGGGTGCTCGCTTTGCGTCGCGGCCTGCCCGGCCGACTGCATCCGGGTGGTCGCCGCCGAGAACGACCCCGAGGACCGCGTCTCTGCCGGCGAGCGCTACGCCGCCGTCTACGAGATCAACCTCGCCCGCTGTATTTTCTGTGGCTACTGCGAGATGGCCTGCCCGTTCGACGCGATCACCATGGGTCACGACTACGAGATGGCCGACTACAACCGTTCCGACCTGATCTTCACCAAGGAGATGCTGCTGGCCGAGCCGCTTGAGCGGACCCCGCTGAGAGGAGAGGGCGAGTAGTGGTAGAGGTTGCCTTCTTCTTCGGCGCGATCGGCGCCATCGGTGGCGCCCTCGCGGTCGTGATGCTGCGCAACCCGTTTTACAGCGTGCTCGCGCTGGTGGTTCACCTGGTCTTCCTCGCCGGGCTTTTCCTTTTGCTGCTCGCCCAGTTCATCGCCGTCGCCCAGATCGTCGTCTACGCCGGTGCGGTGATGGTCATCTATGTGTTCGTCGCCGCTTATGTCGGCGGCATCGAGGAGCCGATATTCGACTCTTCTCCCAAGCTCAGAATATTCGGCCCGGTCCTCGCCGCCGCTCTGTTCATCGAGATCTCGATCGCCGTGCTCGGCTCTTCGCTGATCGCGCTCGGGACCGACGGTGTCGCCACAGTGCAGTCCGGTTTCGGCACGCCCGAGGCCGTCGGAACGCTGATGCTCGAGGATTTCCTGATCGCCTTCGAGGCCGCCTCGCTGCTGCTGCTGGTCGCCGCGGTCGCCGCGATCGTGCTGGCCGGCCGCAAGGATGAATCGACCGTGTCTGAGGAACCTGCCGGCGCCGGGGAGGCTCGCTGATGGCGATCGAGTGGTACCTCGTACTTTCGGCGCTGCTCTTTTCGATCGGCTTCGCCGGGGTGCTCGTCCGCCGCAACCCGGTGGTCGTCCTGCTCTGCCTGGAGCTGATGCTGAGCGGCGGCGCGCTCGCCATGCTCTCCTTCAGCCGCCTCCACGGAGACGGTGACGGCCAGGTGTTCGTCCTGATGGTGCTGGTCGTCGCTGCGTCCGAGGTCGTGGTCGGTCTCGGGCTGGTCGTCGCGATGTTCCGCCGCCGGATCCCGCTCGACGTTGACGAGATGAAGGAGCTGCGGGGATGAACGCTGCTTTCTGGGGGTGGCTCGTCCTGCTATTTCCGCTGCTCGGCTCGGTCCTGATCGGCCTGAGCTTCAGGGTCCTGCCCGCCCGGACCGCCGGCCTGATCGGCATCGGCGCGATCGTCGCTGCATTCGCCTGCGGTATCGCCGCCGTGGTCTCGCTCCAGGGTGAGCCGGCTGAGTCCCGTCATGTCGCCGACTCGCTCTGGCAGTACGCCTCGGTCGGCGGGTTCCAGATCGATCTCGGCATCTACGTGGACCCGCTCTCGCTGTTCATGGTCCTGGTCGTGACCGGCGTCTCCTCGCTGATCCACGTCTATTCGTTCTCGTACATGAAGTCCGACGCCGGCTACCACCGGTTCTTCAGCTACCTCAACTTCTTCGTCTTCTCGATGCTGCTGCTGGTGCTGGCCGGAAACTTCGTCCTGCTGATCGTTGGCTGGGCGTTCGTCGGCTTTGCCTCCTACGCACTGATCAGCTACTGGTACCGACGCGAAACCGCCACCAGGGCCGGCATGAAGGCTTTCGTGATCAACGTGGTCGGTGACATCGGCCTCGTCCTGGCCGCGATCCTGATCTTCCGCGAACTCGGAGTAATCGACTACCAGGCCGTCTTCGAGAAGGCGCCCGAGGTCTTCACCACCACCAACGAGTGGACCGCCGTCGCGATCTGCCTGCTGCTGCTGGTCGGCGCCTTCGCCAAGTCGGCCCAGATGCCGTTCCACACCTGGCTCGCCGATGCGATGGAAGGCCCGACCCCGGTCTCCTCGCTGATCCACGCGGCGACCATGGTCACCGCCGGCGTCTACCTCATCGCCCGCGCCCACCCGCTCTTCGAACTCGCTCCGGCTGCCGCCGATGTCGCCGCGATAGTCGGCCTGGTGACGCTGCTGGTCGCCGGCACGATCGCGATCGTCGTCACCGACCTGAAGCGCATCATCGCCTACTCGACGATGAGCCAGATCGGCTACATGTTTGTCGCGGTGGGCATCGGCGCCTACTCGGCCGGCATGTTCCACCTGATGACCCACGCCTTCTTCAAGGCGCTGCTGTTCATGGCCGCCGGCTCGGTGATCGCCGCGATGGCGAACATGCAGAACATCGACCGGATGAAGGGCTTCTACAAGGCGATGCCATTCACGGCGGCGATGCTGATCATCGGCGCGCTCGCGCTCTCCGGCTTCCCCGGGACTTCGGGCTGGTTCTCCAAGGACGAGATCATCGACTTCGCCGCCTTCCGCGGCGGCTGGTACGAGATCTTCGCGATCGGCGGCTACATCGGCGCCTTCATGACCGCGATCTACTCCTTCCGCATCATCTTCAGGATCCTGCCCGGCCCGCCCTGCGAGGAGGCCACCCACCTGATCGAGACCGGTCATGTGGTCCACGGCCAGCCGGTCAACCCCGCGACCGGTGAGAAGGAAGACGTCGAAGTCGGCTACCCGGGTGAAGACCACCACATCGCCGAGCAGGCCATGGGGATGAAGATCGGCATGTCCGTCCTAGGTTTCCTGGCCCTGGTCGGCGGGCTGGTCCAGATTCCCGGGGTGACCGAGGTCATCACCCACTTCCTCGAGCCGTCCTTCGAAGACTCCCCGCTGGCCGCGATGCACCCGAGCGTCGCGGAGGCGTGGAAGGGCCTGGCCAAGGGCGCGCTCATCTCTGTGCTCGGCATCGCCTTCACCTGGTGGCTCTACATCGGCCGCCCGTCGGTACCGGAAACACTGCGCCGCACGTTCCGTCCACTCCACACGCTTTTCGTCAACAAGTGGTACGGCGACGAAGCGATCAACTTCCTGATTGTGCGCCCGGTCAAGGGGCTGGGCCGGTTCGCCAACGAACGGTTCGAGCGTTACGCGATCGGCGGGCTCACCAGCGGCACGATCGCGCTCGTGCGCTCGGCCGGTGGCGCCGTGCGTGACCTCCAGACGGGCATGCTTCGCGGCTACGCCCTGCTGATGGGTGTCGGCACGGTCGCGATCCTCCTCTACTTCCTGATCCGGAGCATCTGATGCTGAGCGCGATCCTCTGGACCCCGCTGGCCTTCGGGCTGATCGCTCTCCTGGTGCCCCGGCGCTTCGCCGCCTGGGTTGCCGGCATCGGCGCCGTCGCCACCCTCGTCCTGGCGGCGATCGTCGCGATCGGGTTCGATCCCTCTCAGGGCATGCAGTACGTCGTCGACGTCACCTGGATCCCCGGGCTCGGCATCAACTACAGCCTCGGGATCGATGGCATCTCGGTATTCCTGGTCCTGCTTACCGCGATCGCCTGGGTGCCCGCGGTCGCTTTCACGGCCTCGCGCGGAACCGACCGGGCAGGGCTGTTCTACTTCATGCTGCTGGCCGGCCAGACCGCCACCCTCGGCGCCTTCCTCGCCCAGGACCTGCTGCTTTTCGTACTCTTCTTCGACCTGATGATCGTGCCGTTCTACTTCCTGTTTGGCATCTGGGGAAGCGACCGGGACGGGGTCACCGCCGGCTCGGCCACGGTCAAGATGATCGTCTTCACCCTGATCGGCTCGCTGCTGATGCTGGTCGGGGCGGTCGCAGTCGGAGTGATCGCGGCCGACGGCGGGCAGCTCACCTTCAACATGACCGAACTCGCGGAAAAGGGCCTGCCGTCGGGCTCGCAGAACTGGATCTTCTGGTTCTTCGCCGCCGCTTTCCTGGTGAAAATGCCGGCCTTCCCGCTTCACGGCTGGATGCCCGACGCCTACCGCGCCGCGCCGCTGCCGGCCCTGGCCGTCTTCTCGGCAGTCCTCTCCAAGGTCGGCGCCTACGGTTTCCTGCGGGTGGTCCTGCCGATCATGCCCGACGCGGTCGAGCTGTTCCAGACGACCATGCTGATCCTCGCCCTCGCCTCGATCATCTACGGCTCGGTCATGGCCTTCACCAAGCTGGACCTCAGGCTGATCCTCGGTTTCTCCTCGATCGCCCAGCTCGGCTTCATCACCCTCGGAATCTTCGCGCTGGACAGCACCGGTGCCAACGGCGCGCTGCTCCAGATGGTCAACCACGGCCTGGTGGTCGTGCCCGCAATCCTGATCATCGCTTTGATCGCCGAGCGCACCGGCAGCGAGGACATCGGGCCGATGGGAGGGCTGGCGAAGAAAGCACCCGTGTTCGCGGTGATCTTCCTGATCGTCACCATGGCGACCCTGGCGATCCCCGGTTCGGCCAACTTCATCGGCGAGTTCTACATCCTCAACGGCGTCTTCAATACCGACGTCGCGATCGCGATCGTCGCTTCGTCCGGAGTCGCGCTGGCGGCCTTCTACGCGCTTCGCATGTACCAGCGCACCATGCACAACCCGCTGCCTGAAGGCGCCGATTCGCGGGAGATCTCACTTCGCGACGGGCTGATTATCGTGCCGATCGTGCTGATCATGATCGTGCTCGCCTTCTGCCCGCAGATCATCCTCGGCGACACCGCACAGTCGGTCGACGCGACCGTCGCCGTCAGCACGGAGGCCGCCCAGTGACTTTCGACGCCCCCACGGTCGACTACGCCGGCCTCTCGCCGATCATCGCGCTGACCGCCGGCCTGGTTCTGGTTGTCCTGGTCGCGGTCTTCGATTCGATCAAGCGGATCGCCCCGGCGCTCGTCCTGCTCACCCTTGCGACCACCGCGGGGCTGCTGATCTGGCAGTGGGGCTCGAATACCGGTCTGCTCAACGACAGCCTGCGGATCGACGGGCTCGCGATCGTCTTCTCACTGTTGATCGTGACCGCCGCTGCGGGCGCGGTGCTGCTGACGATCGGAGATCCCTCGGAGAGCCAGGTCGGCCGCCCCGACTTCCTCGCGCTGCTGCTCGCTTCGGTGCTCGGAATGGTGTTGCTGACCATGGCGAACAACCTGATCACCTTCTTCATCGCCCTGGAGCTCTTCTCGATCCCGCTCTACGCCCTTTGCGGAACCAACCTGCGCAAGCGTGAGTCGCTCGAGTCCGGCCTCAAGTACCTGATCATCGGCTCGGTCGGTTCGGCCACGCTGCTCTACGGAATGGCGCTGATCTACGGCGCGTCGGCCGCCACGGAGTTCACCGCGATCGCTTCCGGCCTGACCGAGGGTGGCCTGATCAGCGACTCGCTCACCCTGGTCGGCGTCGGCATGATCGCGGTCGGGCTCGCCTTCAAGATCTCGATTGCCCCGTTCCACCAATGGACCCCGGATGTCTACCAGGGCGCACCAACCCCGGTGACCGCCTTCATGTCGGCGGCGACAAAGCTGGCCGCCTTCGCCGTCTTCATCCGGTTTTTCCTGACCGCGCTCGAGCCGATGGTCGCCGACTGGGACGTGATCCTTGCGGTACTGGCCACGATCTCGATCCTGGTCGGCAACGTCGGCGCGATCGCCCAGACCTCGCTCAAGCGCATGCTCGGGTACTCCGGTGTGGCCCAGGCCGGCTACATGCTGGCCGGCATCGTGGTCGCCACCCAGCAGGGAGTGGACGCGCTGACCTTCTACCTCGCCGCCTACCTGGCGATGAACATGGCCGCTTTTGCCGCGATCGTGATCCACGAGCGCCAGACCGGCTTCTCCGACTCGATCGAATCCCTGCGTGGCATCGGCCGCAGCAACCCCGTGGTCGCCTGGCCGCTGACCATCGCCATGCTCGCCCTGGCCGGACTGCCACCGACCGCCGGATTCATCGGCAAGCTCTACCTGTTCCAGGCCCTGGTCGAAGCCGACTGGACCTGGCTCGGCGTGATGATCGCGATCGGCACGATGATCTCGCTGGTCTACTACATGCGTGTGGTTGCCACCATCTGGATGTCGCCGGCCTCCGACGCTTCGCTCCAGGTTCCCACCGGCGAGCCGGGCGTGGACCTCGAAGCGAGCCGTCGCTGGTACCTGGTCCTTCCGGCCGTGCTCGGCTCGGCCGCCGCGATCTTCTTCGGCATCATCCCCCAGCCCCTGGTCGAGTTCGCCCAGCACGCCGGCAACGCCCTCGCCGCTTACATTTCCTGATCCGCGGCGCCTCGACGCCTACCAGATGACTTCGGCGCCTACCAGATGACTTCGACGCCGTAGGCGGCGAGGCGCGCATCTGCGCTCACCAGTGAATGGCCTTCCGCCATCGCCTGGGCGACCAGCATCCGGTCGAAGGGGTCGCGATGGTGCCACGGCAGGTCTTCGCAAATCGCAGCGTGTTCGGCGGTAATCGGCATCTGGCCGAAATCGAGCCGGAGCAGTGCCCGGGGCCAGCCGGCTTCCAGCTCGAGCCGCCCGAGCGAGCGCTTGATTGCGATCTCCCAGGTGCTTACCGCGCTCACCGAGATCGGGTTGTCCTCGTTGCTCAGCTCTTCGAGCGCCCGGCCCGGGATCGAACCCCGGTCACCGGTCAGCAGCCAGATCACGACGTTGGTGTCCAGCAGGAGCCGCTTCACGAATAGGGCGTGAAGTCCTCGAGCGGTGCGTCGAACTCCGGGCCGATTGAGCCCTTCAGGTCGCCCCAGACCCGGCGTTTGCCGGAAACCGGCGCTGCCCGGACCAGCGTCGCGACGGGATCCCGTCCTCGCCGGATGGTCACGGTCTCGCCGGCTTCGACTTTTCGCAGCAGCCGGGAGAGGTGTGTCTTGGCTTCCTGAACGGTCACTTCCATATTCCCAAAGTAGCAGACCAGGTCAAGTTGGTCAACCAACCTGCCGATGACCGCGGCTCAGAGGGAATCATGACTGAGTCAGCGGGGCAGGCTGCTCGCCTCCTGCTAGGTTGCGGGCACGGCTTGACAGGCAGCGTTTCCTTCAAGGAGTGAGAGTTGTTTCAGGTACGCATTCACGGACGGGGCGGGCAGGGAGTGGTCACCGCCTCCGAGCTTCTGTCGGTTGCGGCCTTCGACGAGGGCAAGCATGCGCAGGCCTTTCCGACCTTCGGCTCTGAACGCACCGGGGCCCCCGTCGTCTCCTTCTGCCGGATCGACGACAGGGAGATCCGCACCCGCGAGCCGATCTCCCAGCCCGACGCGGTGATCATCCAGGACCCGACCCTGCTCCATCAGGTGGACCTGTTCGGCGGACTCGACCCCGACGGTTACATCCTGCTGAACAGCGAGCGCGGCTTCGACGAACT